>Ga0326760_1000365_pt1 | contig 25204 bp, 34 predicted proteins | sample GCREP_S_FD_207668 | JGI IMG/M metagenome (GOLD analysis project Ga0326760, IMG submission 207668) | Hot spring sediment microbial communities from Geyser Creek Basin, Yellowstone National Park, WY, United States - GCR.EP_S | ecosystem: Environmental > Aquatic > Thermal springs > Near-boiling... | reverse complement strand
TAGACGGGGTCCTCGATTCTGCCCCTAATAGTGGTGGTGACGCCTTCTAGAGCGATTTTATTAGCCTCTATTACGTGCCACGGCTTGCCAACATCAATCCACTTACCACTGTACTCGTAGACTCTTATTGGGCTTCTAGTGGCCACTTTGTTAACTATGCTAGTTAGCTCGACTTCGCCGCGAGGACTTAAAGAGACGTCGCTGTTCTCGAGAATATCTTTGACTCTCAACTTGTAGAGACCGGCGTTCACCAGGTCTGATTCCGGCTGCTCGGGCTTTTCGACGATGTACTTTAAGTAGCCGCCATCGCTGTAGAGAACGCCGTAGTCTCTCGGATTGGGAACTCTCACACCGACGATGATGTTGCCACTTTCTCTGCTAATTCTCTCCAAGACTCTCCAGTCTTCGAGAAACACATCGGAATACGTGATTATGACCTCGTCGTCTGGATCTAGTGTTCTAGTGGCGATTAGCACAGCGTCGCCGGTACCAAGGAGTTTTTCTTGTCTTACAATTCTCACGTTCCTACTCATTAGACCGCCGCTCTCAAGGTACTTCACCACGAGGTCAGACATGTATCCAACAACAACAACGACCTCCTCTACTACTTTGAGTAACGCCTCAATGTGCCACTGTAAGAGCGGCTTACAGAGAACAGGTATGAGCGCTTTGGGCCTCGTCTCTGTAATAGGTCTAAGTCTTGTCCCCTCGCCAGCGGCGAGTACGACTGCTTTTAGAGCCAAGAAAATGCCCCCTCTACTAGCACATGCTACACTAAGTGCACTAGACACTAAGTAGCTAGGAAGGCGATTTAAAGATGCCTCGAGAAGGGATCAGGGTGATAGGACGAGTAGAGAGTACTAGAATTGTAGTGTGCTGGGTGCTGGTCTACTTTGTTGCTACTTTACGTAGTTGTATTGGAGAAACGACCACAGCGGGTTTGGGTCCTTCTGGTGTGGGTACCATTAGCAGTTTTGTCTTGTAGACCTCTACTCTTCTAATTGGGTAGATTTTTCTGGCACGCTCTGCTATTTCATTAGAGATCTTGTAGCTCAGGATCTCGGAGACTAGCTCTGCGAGTGTTAGTTCTGGGGCTCTACTAGTTATGTAGTCACGCATAATTTTTCTAATTGCTCTCTTCTGGCTACTCTTACATCTATAACTAGTCAGAGCGACTATTGTCATTCTCAGCACATATCCGTCTTTAGTTGTAATGTCAAATATCCCTTGTATTTTGCTACTCTTTCTCCTGATTAGACTCCTCATGTAGTCTCTTGCCAGCTCGTGGCCTTTAAACCACGTATATGCCTTGCCCCCCTCGACTTTAATTATCTGGAAGTAGAGCTTCACGTGAACTTGTGAAATATCGCCAGTTATATCGTAAAGCGTAGTCTCCATTACTCGACCAATTAACTTGTCGGGGTCGTCGGCCGGTATAGTACCTAGACTTATGTAATTAAACATTTCTGGTGCTAGTACCTCATACCACTTCTTCAACTTCCACTTATCCTTCACAGGTCTACTAGCAGACAAGTAGCTGGACACCCCCTACTGAACCGGGACTCTACACATGGTTAAAACGGCTTATTAAGTCTTTAATGCACTGTGCGTGCTTAAAATCGCTTTTAGTGATAGTAGTAGGTCGTTCACAGTCGCCCTAGCTCTCTTAACGGCTTCAAAGTCGCTCTCGGCGTGAACATTTATCTCGACCTCGTAGACGCATTCACCGCTCCTAGACTCCCTGAAACTCTCACTAATACTCATGTTCTTAGTCGTAGCGCGGTTATCAGGGGTGAGAGCTCTCATAATTGACTCGACGAGTTTACACTCACCGCTAATGCTCACTAGGGCTTTTACTTTACTCTGCACACCTGGCTCTCCAGGCACTTCGAGTACGCCTCTTCGGGTTTGACACCTACTCTGAGTAGCTCCCTGAGAACAGTCACCTCCTCTCCATCACAGACAGCGCTTACAGCTCTATTCTGTGGTGCGATGCCGTGGTATAGCAGTACGTCTACTATTAGGTCTGGTCTCTGCAGAGACTCCTCGCACTCAAAGACGCTCCTCCCACTTCTCAGGAACTCTACTAGTTGCGTTGAAAGCGACGCGGCCAGGTAGTCTACTATGCTATTGTACACAGCTAGAATCTGTGGTAGCGCGTCTACACTCAGAGGCAACACTACTATGTCTAGTGGGCACTCTCTACAACTACTCTCATAGACCACAAGGCCTCCGAGGGCTTCATGAGCTTCTAGCTCCAGTGCAGTGCCATAGCCCTCTACGTGTATGTAGAAGTCGCCAACAAGCTTAATTGGCAGCTGGAGGTCTATTTTAGCGTATTGCTGAGCCACCTCTGAGATTTTTTTGATGAGGGCTGAAGCCTTCTTAACGTCTTCCTCGCCACTAATCTCTTTCAACCTAACAGAGCTAGGGTCGCTAACACCGAGTACTTCTCTCACAATTCGAGACGCGTTCTCCAAGTTACCCGTGATCCCGGGAATGAAGGGTACAAGTGTCCTCGCCAGCGCTGACACTAGACTACTCCTCTTAGCACCCCAGAGCCGTAGTGACACTACTTCTGTAACGATTTTCTGAGATGCTAGTTCGCTGAGAATAGAGTTCTCCAAGCCTTTAAACCCGCCAGCTTTAAAGTCGTAGTGCCCGCGGTAGAGCCCCGAGATCACGGCTAGTATTTTACACCACTTGTCGACTCCTCCAAGCGCCTTCTCTAGTAGTGAGACTGTGAGAGCCGTCACAGAGCTCGTACTAGTAGACGAGAGCACTAGTTGTTTTTGAGTATTAGTGGGCTGTAAATTCAGGAGTATAGCCGGGTCACTGCTATAGTCGAGGAGGACTTTGGGGTCCAAGTTTACTCTCACATCCCAGCCGTGTTCGCTCAGGTTCTTCAAGAGGACTCCAGCTGAGAGGAGAGAGTCTAGTGAGCTATCTGGTACTATAGTAAAGCTCTTATACGACTCTATAAAGCCGATAAATGAGGCCTCGCTCAAGTAGCTAGTACACCAAGTACTGAGAAGTAGTGAGTGCTATTAAAATCACGATGTCTGCGGGAACTTGTAGAGTCCTGTGGACACAATTAACTTCGCCGCTTCCGGATCGTAGTTCCAGTCTGGTGGTAATTTACCAACTCTCTTGTAGTACTTGACGAGCCTGTGTATTTTAGACTCTATTTCTATTAAACCACGCTTGCTGTGGTAGTCCTTGGGGTGCTCTTCTAAGTGTCTACGTAGATTAACAGCTCTCTTCATTAAGTTAAAGAGGTCTTCAGGCACGACTAGTTTAATACCGTGCTTTTCGAGTACATCTTCAACTTTCTTGCCTATAACCTGCTTAAGTAGCGGTATTCCGTACTGGTCTCGCAGTATAATACCTATCATTGAGGGAGGGTAGCCCTTCTTAGCTAACTCGACTACGAGCTGCTCTATGTCACTCGGACTGAGGTCTAGTTTGAGCCAGCGTGGTGGCCCGGCGCGCGCGGGTCTAGTGGAGTGTGATTGCCCCTTATCGCGCTTCTTGTTCACTATACTTCACCACGTCTAATCACACTTCAATAAATACACCCCTAAAAAATGCTTGATTCCACGTATTTAGCAAAAACTCGTGAAACTGCTTTAGCTCTATGACTATACTTATTCTTCTCCTCTACGCTCATTTCAGCGAAAGTTCTCGTGTCGCCGTAAGGGACAAATATGGGGTCAAATCCAAATCCCCGCGTACCTCTGGGCGCAGTGGTAATGTAGCCGCAAACCTCTCCCTCACCAATAATGACTCCTCTCTCGTAAGCTAGCGCGGCAGCCGACTTGAAACACGCCTCTCTCTCTTCAACTCCTTCTAGTAATTTGAGCACCCCTCTCAGCCCTATAGTCCTGTACACGTAGCTACTATAAGGACCTGGAAAGCCGTTGAGTGCTTTTATGAAGAGACCGGCGTCCTCGACGAGTACTGGTCTATTTGCAAATAGGTACGCGAGAATAACAGACTTAGAGACGATCTCTACGAGGCTGTCTCCCTGAACCTCTATTTTAGGTAAATTGCACTGCTCTAACTCAATACCGTACTCTCTAGCTACAGCTGAGACTTCTTCTAGTTTATGCACGTTACTAGTTGCAAAGCACACTTTTCTACTCGACATACTTCTCCCTCAAGATGGCTTTGCGAATTTCTCTGTCAACATACCTGCCCCTAGCGCGAATCTCGCTCACTTTCCTAATTACGGCGTCGCCACCTACTTTGCTGTGCTCTCTGTACGCCTTGAACATGGTCCTCGTAAACGCCTCTGCGAGCTCGGGGAATAGGGCTTCAACGCTTCTACTCATTAAGTGCAAGTCTATAGCGTACTCTTCAACGTCATTACTGTAGCCGGACAGCCCGAAGTCTATTATCACTATCTTGCCGCTCTCTCTGAGCAGTACATTTGCGAGCGTGAAGTCTCCGTGGTATATACCCATGTTGTGCATTAAGGCGGCGTACTTCCCAATATTCCCCGCGATCTCCTCGACTACGCTCGCGCTAAGCGAGCCCAGTATATCTGAGAGCCTCGACCCCTCTATGTACTCCATTACAATAACACCAGCCTCCTCGTCTACTAGTAGTACGGGTGGTACTGGCACGCCAGCCAAGTAGAGCTCTGAGAGAATTTTGGCTTCAGTTCTAGTCCTCGACTCGATAAACACCTTATTGAAAACGGGATTTCTAAAAGGCTTGCTCACTCTCTTCTTAATAACGACTCTCACGCCGAAGAACTCTCCGAGGTAGATTTCAGCCTCGGCTCCTCGAGCTATAAGAGTAGAGTCTACGAGAGCCACGGGTACGTCTCCTCGTCTAGTCTAAAGCGCTGCCTCACCACTAGGTTTTCGGGCTCTACGAGCCTGCCGTAGAGGTACTGGAGTAGTCCCGTGTACGCTATCATTAAGCCGTTGTCTCCAGCGATCTCGGGGGGAGTCCCGTAGTACTTGACACCGTAAAACCCGGCGAGGGCCTCGAACTTCTCTCTGAGTACAGTATTCGAAGCTACTCCGCCCACTAGTAGGACTTCGCGCTTACCAGTGAGCATTAAACTTCTCTCAACGACCTCGAGTAGCATGTTGAACGCGGTTTCCCTCAAACTATTACACACTCTACCTAGCTGGCTCCTACTACTCCCAGCTTCTCTTGCAATTCTCAAGGCAGCTGTTAGTAGACCCGAGAAGCTGAGGTCGGCCCCCTTCACGGTGTATGGTAGTGGAATGAACTCGTTGCTCCACTCAGCGCAGATATCAATGGCGTGCTTGCCGTTAACTACATAGGGTGGGGCTATTCCAATCTCGCGTGTAAAAGTGTCTAGTAGATTGCCGAGGGGTATGTCGAGAGTCTCGCCTAGAACTCTGTATCTCTTATCTTTCTGCACGGCTATTAGGGTGTTGCCTCCCGACACGTACACTACAAGTGGGTCTCTCATACCCCCCGCGAGCTTACCTATCTCTATGTGCGCGACTGCGTGGTTGACGGGTACTAGTGGCTTATTCCAGTAGGCTGAGAGAAACCTCGCTACTGTTGCACCAACCCTGAGACACGGGCCGAGACCGGGCCCCACAGCTACAGCCACGACGTCTACTTCGCGTAGAGTAAGCCCAGCTTCTTCAAGAGCGCTCTTAACTACACTGTGAGCGGCGTTTACGTGGTGTTGAGCGGCCTCGCTGGGGTGTATTCCGCCCTTCTCGGGCTTGTAGTGACTTGACTTGTTAGCTAGTACGCGTACTCGCCCGCTCTTGAACTCTAGAACACCCACTCCGAAAGTGTGACTAGTAGACTCTATTCCGAGTACTACTACTCGCCTCTCAGTAGGGGGCACTACTACGGGGATCTCGTACAGTTGCCCTTCGAGCATTACTGTTAATCCTTTAGCCTAGTCCTCCCTACTTGGCAAACTCAACGTAGCTACACTTGCCGCAGTGCCAGCGGGGGATGGGCTCTTTGTGGAAAGCCATGAAAGACCCGCACTTTGGACAAGTCTTGTTCTTTCTCCTAATAGTCCACTTCTCGACGTCTATTTCGTAGAGCTTGTGAATATACGGCATAATTAGTCACCTACTGGGACGTCTGAGTCTGTGCTAGTTTTGCGAGAGACTCTTCATCTCTCTTAATAATGTACTCCGGCTCAAAGGCTCTCGCGCGCTCAGGACTATCGTAAATGTGGACTTCAACTCTGCTCGCGCACATACCGTACTCTGTTTTAATAGACCTAATGTACACTGCGTTCAAGTCAGCGTTGTACAAGCTAGCTACAGCTTTTTTCAAGAGCCCTCTACTGGGAGTCCCCTCGCCCCCATGAAACACTCTTAATACGAGTTCGCGCCTCCTTATTAGTGGATTATAGCGCTCTTCCACCACTTCGCAGTCGTACTTGTCTAGCAGTCTAATGTGCTTACTCATAGACACCACCCACGCCATAGGCGACTATACTGGGTTTAAGTAACTTCAGCATTTTTAAAGCAATGTTTAAGTCCGATTTAAGCTTCACAGCACCGACACCAGGCTGACCATAAATAATACTAATACCTCGCCTAGCCAGAAACGGTATGACTAGTAAGTCCTCTTCTCCCACTACCCTGATACACCCCCTCTCCACGCCACTAACAGTAGTTATTGTGTTCAAGCTCAACGTGCCCGGGGGGTTTACAACCACTCTACACTCACTAGTACTAACCGCGTAGCTGGCCGCGTGTGGGCGCCTCTCGCTCTTGTAGTCGACGACTCTAATAACGGCGCTGTGCCTCGCCGACACGACGTCCCCCACAGAGACAACAGCGCTGAGGCCCCTCACTTCTCCACGAGTTGGCTCTACGTACAGTGTGCCCTGGGGTAGAGCGAGGGCTCTTCTGAACTCCGAGGGCAGTACTAGTGCTGGAATAGCTAGGGGTGTCCTACTCGAGTTTAACAGCATACCTACCCTTGCCAGTAATGCTCAGCGCCTTAGCCAGTTCAGAGCCCTCGGGGTCAATGGTTATTATGACGCCGCTCCACTCATCGGTGAACTCTTTGGAGCCGCAGTGCGGGCAAACCTCGGCTTCTCTGTCTACTAGCGCCCTGCACGAGGAGCACGCCTTGAACGGAGCCTTCTTCCTCCTAGTACTCAAGCCGGCTCACACTCGAGCGGCTTCTAGAGCTGTGCGTGAAGTGCTACTTAGACCTACCCGCCTTGCCCTCTTTAATCCACTCTAATTTCCCGAGCCCCGGCTGCCTCATAGTCATGTGTATTCTTATGCCCTTACCCGGCAGTATTCCCATTGTGTAGACTCTAGCTCTAACAACATCGCCTCTCTCAACGCGCCTTCTGCTCTCTTCTAGCAGTAGTGATCCCGTGGCCGTGTCGAAAGTCACGTGCTCGTCGGAGACTTGGTTTATGTGAATAAAGCCGTCAATAACGCCGAGATTCACGTAGAGCCCCGCTCTAGTAACAGACACTACTTCGCCCTCTACAACCTCCTTCACGAATGGAGAAAACGCGACAAACTCGAACTCTACATTGTGATACGACGCGCCGTCACCTGGCACTAGAATTCCGAGGGGATCTACGCTAGCGCTAACTATTGCCACTACTACGGCTAAGTGTTTGGTGTTCCTCTCCGCGTCCTCGATGTACACCAGCCTATTCTCGTACTTAGCTCTGAGCCCCTCTAGTACAGCGGACTCTAAGGGCTTTGAGAATTTACTCGGCGGCACTCTCACTAAGTCTCTCGCTTTCACCAGCATAAACATCTCTACTCACACTCAACTAGACTTAACCAGAGAGCTTAACTTACTAGGCATAGTCGTTTCAAGGCTAATAAGTGTAGTCCACGAGTAGCTCACAGCTACTCCCAACCGCCCGCGGGTCTCTCTTCGACTTACTACTAGAGTCTCCCGCGCACGCCTACTTGCGAGTTTAGAGGAGCTCGTGTTCTAGCCGGGCTCTTCAAAGTAGAGGCACTCACAGGTAGTTACCTCGAGGAACGCCTTCAACTTTAACACGCCTCGCCTCCTCTCTGAAATAGGCTTCTGGAATGCCGTGTAGTCTCAGCTTTCTACGTAGTTCTCTATCATTAGTAGCGACTATAGCGTTGTGTTGAAGAGCGAAGTTTACTATAGCGTCATCAACGCTCTCTCCCGGCCTCAGCGTGTACTCTACTATTCTGCAGTACTGCTCAGCTAGTCTAAGGGCGAGGAGGGCTTTTCTAGCAGTACTACTCTTATAGCTCGTGGCTATTTTAACTAGCTCGTCGTAAACAGGCTTTAAAACTACGAAGTCGGGCTTCGTCTCTAGCTCCTCCTCTATCTGTTCAAATACGCGCACACCACTAGCAGCTAGCATTAACATGTTAGTGTCGAGGACTACTAGGGGGCGCCTACTCGTAGAGTTCTTCGACAAAACCCCACCCAGCAAGTCTCCACCTAGCGACTACGCGCCTTCCAACAGCTACTCGAGCCCTTCTCCACGTCGCAATGGGCATTTCTAAGTCTAACTGGGCTCTACCCTCCCGGGCACTCTTAACAGTCGCGATCCTAGTAGCGGGGCCCACCGCGACCACGACTTTCTCTCCCACTTGCAGGGGCGGGAGTTTAACTAGTTGTCCGCGTACGTCGACTACTCTGCTCAGAGGGTTGTATGAGATCTCTATTGACCTCACTACGGGCACTTCGTAGTCGGCTTTTACAGCAATCGAGCCAGCTAGTTGATTGGCTTTTGTCAGTGAGGGGTCTATAGTTGTTCTAAACGCTACTAGACCCCCGGGTTTAGCCTCGTCGAACTGGTGCTCTCCAAATCTTATTTCCTCAATAGTAGTCACTATAGGCGTAAACTCCTGCGAAGGGCTCTTCGCGGACTCTCTCGGCTTCTTAACGCCCGGCAGTATTTTTATCTCGTCGCCTACTCTGAATACACCCTGAAGCACCGTTCCACCTATAACTCCGCCTTGTATCTCGTCGTAGCGCGTGCCGGGCCTATTAATGTCGAAGCTTCTTAGAACGTACATTATTGGTTTCGCCTCGAGGTTTCTCGGAGGTGGGGGTATTAGCTTGTAGAGAGCCTCCACGACTACGTCGATGTTTACTTTGTGGAGAGCGCTCACGGGTATTATAGGTGCGTTCTCGGCGACTGTTCCTTGCACGAACTTCTTTATGTCCTCGTAGTTTTTAAGAGCCTTATCCCTAGAGACCACGTCTATCTTGTTTTGCACGATAACAATGTTCTTTACGCCGAGTATCTCGAGGGCCATTAAGTGCTCGACCGTCTGGGGCTGTGGGCAGGGCTCGTTTGCAGCTACGACTAGTATCGCGCCGTCCACGACCATGGCGCCGCTGAGCATAGTGGTCATGTAAGCCTCGTGTCCCGGGGCGTCGACATAGCTCACTCTGCGCAGCAACTTAGCCTCGGAGCCGTCGAGGCACTTCAACTCAGTAGTGTACGCATCGGGTGGTTTCAGTCCCTCGCAGTAAGCCAAGTTCCCGTCAGCGTAGCCTAGAAAAATAGTCATCCCCCTCTCGATCTCCATGCTGTGCCTCGCAGTCCAGATCCCAGTTAGAGCCTGCACTAGAGTTGTCTTGCCGTGGTCTACGTGGCCTACAACACCTATATTCACTTCGGGCTGTGGGAGCTTCACTACGACATCACCGCTCAACTCCACTACTCGTAGATCTCCTGTGAAAATTTAACTAAACACGCTCTCAGCACGCTCAGTACTTTATTTTAGTATTGATCTGGACTATGTCAGGCGCGATTGTGTTGCCCCTGACAATTTTGCGTCTACGCTCGCCGTCTTCACGTGGGTGGAAGCCTGGAGGACCGGATAGCAGAGCGGCCTTCTTCACTGGCCCAGGTATGTCTGGCCTCATTGGAAATCCGCTTATGTCGCTACCCCCCGTTATTACTAGCCTAACCCCCCTTAGCCCCACAATAGAGCCGTCTACTTCGTCACCTATTCTCAGCCCTAGAAAAGCACTAGTCCTCTGGTCGTTTATTCTTATCTGCCACGCTCTAGCTCTAAACACCTCTCCCTCTAGTTCTTGTTGCCCAGTCAGGTCTATTAGCCTCGCGAGACTCACTCTCACCTCGCCATCTGGTATTTTGTCGTCCACCTCAACTCTACCCGTGATCTTGACTTTCACGTTAGTGTCGGGCCTGATCATTCTAATAGTCACTACGCCGTGCTTAGCTCCGAGTTCCGTGTACATTTTAGAGTTCATCTTAATTATGGGTAGTTCGAACTGCTCTTTCATACTGTCAGTGAACGGTATATCTGGGTCTCCAACTACTTTCACTCTAAGTACTCTTTCCTGTCTCGGCGCCTCGGGGTCTGAAATCACGATCTTGAAGTCTGGCACAGCGCTCACCAGTTCCCCGGTGAGGCTCTCGTAGCCACTACACTTACACGGGTTTAAAAGCTTTCCCGGAGCTTTAGTGGTCAAATATTACCTCCTAGAGTTCATGTAAACTTGGTGAGGTGTGCTTATGTCGGAGAAGACTAAGATGTGGATTAGACAGCCAATAATTGTCGTGCTCGGACACGTTGACCACGGGAAAACCACACTACTAGATAAAATTAGGGGTACAGCGGTTGCGAAGAAAGAGCCCGGCGAGATAACACAGCACATAGGCGCCAGTGTAGTGCCCGCTAGTGTTCTCGAAAAGCTCTCAGAGCCCTTAAAGAAGATCTTTCCGAAACTGCGAATAGAGATACCGGGCCTCCTCTTCATCGACACACCGGGCCACGAGCTATTTGCCAGTTTAAGGAGACGTGGCGGTAGCGTCGCTGACCTAGCTATTCTAGTCGTCGACGTAATGGAGGGAGTAATGCCCCAGACAGTCGAGTCTATAATGCTACTAAAAGACAGAAACGTCCCCTTTATCGTGGCGGCGAACAAGATAGACAGAATACCCGGCTGGATCTCTCACCCAGACACGCCTTTCCTCGAGAGTATTAAGAGGCAGAGTCCTAGAGCAGTGAGCGAGCTCGAAAAGAGACTCTACATGATAATCGGGAGGCTCTACGAGTTCGGCTACCAAGCCGAGAGATTTGATAGGGTTAGAGACTTCAGAACAACTGTGCCTATAGTTCCCATTTCCGCTAAAACTGGAGAAGGCCTTCCAGAGCTATTAGCCCTAATCGCGGGGCTCGCGCAGCAGTTCATGAAGAAAAGGCTCATTACGAGCGACGAGCCCGCTAAGGGAGTAGTCTTGGAGGTTAAAGAGGAGCCTGGTCTCGGCGTGACTCTCGACACTATAATATACGACGGCGTTATAAGGAAAAACGACACATTTATAGTTGCATCTAAGAGTGGATACATCGTAGCGCATGTTCGCGGGCTACTAATGCCGAGACCTCTACAAGACATGAGAATGCACGAGGGCAAGTTTATACACGTCGACGAGATACACGCGGCGGCCGGCGTTAAAATAGTAGCGCCGGGTCTAGAGGAGGCTATTGCGGGCTCGCCGCTATACGTTATACCCCCAAACGCGCCAATAGACGAGTACGCTAAGCTAATACGTGAAGAGGTCTCGCAAGTAGTGTTTAAGAGCGAGAGCGACGGCGTAGTAGTGAAGGCAGATACTCTAGGCTCGCTGGAGGCGCTGGTAACGGCACTTAGGAGAGAGAATATACCAATAAGGCTGGCTGATGTGGGCAATGTCTCGAAAAACGACGTAATAGAGGCGAGCGTGGTTAAGAAGTCTAAGCCCGAGTACGGAGTTATCCTCGCGTTTAATGTAAAAGTGCTCGAAGAGGCCAGAGAGCTCGCAGAGAAAGAGCAAGTTCAAATATTCTCGGAGAAAGTGATCTACAGGCTACTCGAAAACTTCGTGAAGTGGGTTAAGGAGTACAAGCTCGCGGAGAGGCGGCGGGCTCTAGAGGCACTCGTGCGCCCCGCTAAAATTAGAATTCTACCGGGCTGCGTCTTTAGGAGGAGTGATCCAGCCATTGTCGGCGTGGAAGTGCTAGAAGGCACCATTAAACCCGGATACCCCCTTATGAGAGATGACGGCGTGCCTATTGGCAATATAATGCAGATCAGAGATAGAGACAACGTGCTCGGAGAGGCTCGAAGGGGTCAACAAGTCGCAATTAGTATTAAGGGCAAGGTTCTCGTGGGGAGACACGTAGACGAGGGGGATGTACTGTACACTGATATACCGAGAGAACACGTAGTCCAGTGGTTAACAGTCTTCTCGAATGAGCTAACTGAAGACGAGAAGAGGGCTCTCGCAGAGATAATTAAGATTAAGCGGGCACAAGACCCACTGTACGGCGTGGTCTTTCAGCCTCCCCAGACACCCTCTTCCAGCACAGCGTAACCCGGCGTAGCTCAGGGGTTTCCCCGAGGCGATTATTTGTCTCGGGGCTTCCGGGCTCTGCTCGAGTTTTCACCGCGTCGCAGCCAGGGCTCTCGGGGCTTCACGTAACCTCTAAGCCCCTCATCTGCTCTGGAGTAGCAGTTCAAGCAGTAAAACTCGCCATCAACAACTAAGTATACACGGGAAAACTAATACGCCCAATCAGTCACAGACCGCCCCTTATTTAGTCTGTTGACCGTACTTTAATGTCCACTTGTACTTTCTGGGGTCTCTACCCAGCTTGTAGTTCTTAAAGCACTTGCTACCACAAAACCACAGTATAGTCCCGTCGTTAAGTACGTACATGAGGCCTGTTCCGGGCTCTATTTCGCCGCCGCAAAATGTGCACTTCACTAGTCTAGGCATGCTCCTTAACCCTACTAATCACTGTCTAGTACACTGAGTGAGTTTAACGCTTAAAAAGCATTAACACGTACTTAGTACAAGAACTAGGCATCAGGGTGCTTAGTGCCTTGAGTGGCGAGACGCGCGAAGTGAGAAAAGTAGTGTTTGAGCCCCCCAAGGTAAACGTAGTAGAGGAAATAGGGTTCCCAGCAGAGGTTATTCAGATAATCGGGCGGACAGGCGTTACGGGGGAGGTCACACAGGTTAGAGTACGAGTTCTAGAGGGGCGTGATAAGGGCAGAGTCATAACTAGAAATGTGAGAGGCCCCGTTAGAATAGGAGACATAATAATTCTACGCGAAACGGAGAGAGAGGCTAGGAAGTTAACGGCGAGGAGATAGCTAGAAAAACGCTCCTGGTCTTTTAGACTTCTCTCAGACTGTTCTAGCCTGATCTAGCTCGGATCTGCTGCACTTGCTTAATTATTTCTTCAACTAGGTCCTTTGCTCCTCCAGGGTCAATAATAGCGACGGAGGCGGCCGCGACTTCTATGCCGGCAGCCTCGCCCAGCCTCTTCTTACTCGGCACGTATGTGTAGGGAATTTTCTTCTCGTCGCAGAGTATTGGGAGATGGCCGACTATTTCCGGGGGGTCTACGTCCTCTGCTATAACTACTAGTTTTGCGAGGCCTCTCTCCACAGCCTTAGTTGTCTCGTTTGTCCCCTTCTTTATCTTGCCTCCCGTCTCTCTGGCTTTCTTAACGGCCTCGTAGGTCTTCTCGGCGAGTTCTGGCGGGACGTTGAACTTTACGTAGAAGGGCTTTGACACGGTTCATCCTCCTCCTCTTCTCGTCCCCCACACAGGATTACATGTTAACTCAAAATAAGCCCTTATAAAGCTTTAGTCATGCGCGTATATTAGTACAACTCTCTCGCCGCTAATACCGTCTATGCGGGCAAAGCCCAGTCTGTAGAGCTGGACAATCGAGTCTACTTTCTCACTCAGTATTCTACGCTCCAAGTAGATCTGCCTCCTGGCGAGTCTTAGCCCCTCCGCCACTACCAGCTCTCCTGTAGTAGACTCTCTGAGTAAAACCCACTGAATAATAGGCGCGTTCAGCTTTTCGGCCTCTTCGTGGCTAATACTGTGAAGCTTAGCGACAAATACAGGGATTTCATTCCACGTGTCTATGCGTGTTATTTCAAAGTTGGCGAGCCCCATTAACCTAAAGACCCCGCTCTTAACGGCAGCCAGGTCTGATCTAGAGATCAGTACTATGTCTCCGCTCTCGACTCTGTATTTGAACACCTCGGCTCTAGATGGGTGGACTGGTATTGAGGCCTCTAGTTCCCCCTCGAAGCCACCTAGTTGCAGGTATACGGGGTTTTCAACTGCCATGTAGCGATTAGCCACCGGGTCTATTATTGACCTGTTTAACGCGTACAAGTTCACTAAGCTTATTCTCGCGTCAGTGTGCTTTATGCCGACTTCTCTAATGAGCCTCCAAATAGTCTCTCTGGCTATTCCGCGGCGCTTGAGGGCTCTTAGAGTCCCCAGCCTGGGGTCTGAGAGGGACTTAATGCCCTCTTCTAGTACTAGTTTCCTCATTTTAGATTTACTCAGCACAAGGCCCTCTAGTGAGAGTCTCCCGAAGTGTATTGTCTCCGGGTATGTCCAGCCCATATGGTCGTAGAGGTATTTCTGCTTAATAGTGTTTGTTAAGTGCTCTCGCGCTCTCAGAATGTGCGTTACCCCCATTAAGTGGTCGTCTACTCCGGCAGCGAAGTTGTAAGTCGGCCATACAATGTACTTGTCGCCTACAACTGGGTGCGGTGTTCTCGACGTGTCAATAATTCTGAGGGCAATCCAGTCTCTCACACTGACATCGTGGTGTGATAAGTCAGTCTTGACTCTCACTACGGCCTCGCCCTCTCCGTAGTAGCCTTCTAGCATTTTATCGAACTCTTCTAGGTGCTTCTCTACTGGGAGGTCTCTGTGAGGACACGCCTTGCCCTCAACTCGCAGTGCTCTAATGGTCTTCATGTCGCAGAGGTCCACGTAAGCGCCTCCACGCCTTATCAGCTCCTTCGCGACGCTGTAGAATATTGGTAGCCTAAGGCTCTGGATGTACTCCTCATCCCACTTCACGCCAAGCCACTCCAAGTCTTCTTTAATAGCGTTATACGCCTCCGGGTACGGGGCCTTAGTCCTGGGGTCTGTGTCCTCGAATCGCAAAATCATCTTGCCATCGTACATTTTAGCGTACCAGTAGCTAAGTAGCGCGGGCCGCGCATTACCTAGGTGAAGCGGGAAGTCGGGGTTTGGGGCTAGTCTAGTCACAACTCGCCCTCTAACAGCTCCATGTAGTGGCGGGAGCTCCTTTCTGTGCTCTACGCGCCTCTCTTCAAGTAGCTCGGGCCAGTTCTCTCTAGCTATCTTCAACTGCTCTTCGCGCGTTAACTTGTTGACCTCTTCTACAACGCTCTTAATAACTTCAATATAGCTCTTCATATCCCTCCTGATCTCAGGTAGCTCAGCGGCTACTTTCGAGACTACAGCCTTTAAGTCGGCCTTGCCGTCGTGTTTAACGGCATTTATAATAGCGTGTTTAAACGCGACTTCACGTAGTCTTTTCAACAACGACTCGTCTAGGCTCACTAGTCACCACCACTAGGGCTTTTCGAGGCACTTCCCAGGGCATGTCAATTATAAGCACTACTACTCCCTCGCACAGAGATCGCACATTCCTCACTTCAAACTTACCTGTAACGTGGTAGGCTATAATATCTCCCCTCTTAACCTGTGAACTCTCACTAACTAAGAAGTATATGAACTTGCCGCGGACTTCTTGAAGGCAGAGCTGCGCACTTTTCTCAACTAGTAGTCCAGCGAACTCGGGGAGGGCTGGGTCTTCTTCGAGGACTAGAACACTCCTAGTAAACACAGCTCTCTCTAAGTCTATAAACTGTACTGCGCTTTCATATGGTATTTCCCCAAAAAGCCTTGAGCACTCCTTTAGGGGGCTTTTAGTGTAGAGGTACTTTTGACCAGTAAAACACACGTACTTGTTGCTCTCAGCGTCTTCGACGTAAACCTCGTACACTCTTGAAGAGACGCTCACGTAAAACCGCCACACCGCTTTTTCTCAATGTACTCTAGTGGATTAATACCGCGCTGTACGAGGTAGTTAGCTATTAGAGGACCTAGGACAACGGGGACTTTGCAGAGGTCTCTAATACTCTCTGCTCCAACTAGAAACATCACAGTCTTCAGTGTGGCTATGTAGTTCTTAACGAAGCGCCTAGCCCCCTCTAAGCCCTCCTCTACTAGTGCCTTTAGAATAGGCCTAGCAAAGCCCACGAGGTTAGCTCCTAGTGCAAGCGTCTTAGCTGCGCGGAGTCCACTCCACACTCCACCACTACCAACTACTACTATATCCCGGCTAACACTCCTAGCCTCTATTACTGAGAGGGGTGTCGGCACACCCCAGTTTGCAAGCTCTAGACCTACGTGGTAGTTAGCGCTGTCTCTGGGATTACGGTGAGCCTCGATCAGCGCCCAGTTAGTGCCGCAGGCACCGGCTGTGTCTATGTACTTAACGCCCAGCTCAACTAGTCTAGAGACGACTTCCATTGAAAGCCCGTGACCTACTTCCTTGACTATCACCGGGACTTCGAGTTCTCGCGCAACCTCGCGTATTCTCTCGTAGAGGTCTCCTCCGAAGTCGTGGTCGCCCTCCGGCTGGACAGCTTCTTGCGCTGGGTTCAAGTGTATTGCTAGCGCATCGGCATCAATTACATCAACAAGCCTCTTTAAAGTGTCTACGTCTACTTCTCTCAACTGCGTGACTCCTATATTGCCTATAACGGGGACGTTTCGTGCTATCTCTCTCACAACTCTGTAAGTGTCAATGACGTCCTGTCTAAATGAAGACAGGAGAATAGGGCGCTGACTACCCACACCAATAGCTATTCGAAACTCACTAGCGATCTTGGCCAGCCCCTCATTTATTTGCTTAGATGTAGTAGAGCCTCCGGTTATAGCCTCTATAATTACGGGGGCCCCGAGCTCGTATCCGAGAAAAGTAGTTGAGAGGTCTACTCTATCCAGGTTCAGGCCTGGTAGCCCTCTGTGGACTAAGTACACTTCGCTGTACACGTGCTCGCAGTTCCCCGGAAACACCACGTCCTCTCTCAGACATATCTCTATGTGGCTCTGCTTTCTGGACTCGTAACTAGCCTGGGCAGAAATGAGTACTCACCTAGTGTGTCCTGAGCTATTCACGCGCGACTCTTACGGCAGCGTAGCCAACTACAGCTGACTTATCTCCAGAGACATCTCCGCTCGTCGCGTACTTCAGTAACTTAGCTTTAGCGCCAGTTCTCCTCGCGATCTCAATGAGAGTCATTATTCCGCCCGGGCCGCAGACACTTATGTTTCTCTCCACGATTAAATTGTAGAAGCCCTGCGCGTCGAGTTCAATTACTTTGTTAATAGCGGCCTCGTCCTTCTTCACAGTCACGTCGTGGGGTTCGTAGTGATTAAAATCACTCGAAGCCAGGACAACTACGTCTCTACCGAGCTCTCTAGTGGCTCTGAGTATAGACTCCGCAAGGTCGGCTGCAACACTAGGAGTGTGTATTCCTATTACCACGGGGAGTATTTTCACCCTACTCCCATAAATGTACTGTATAAAGGGCAGTTGCACTTCGACAGAGTGCTCTTCTAGGTGGGCTTCTTCGTCTAAGTCCGCGATGTCGCTGTGCTCAACCACCTTCTTACCTAGCTCCTCGTCGACTTCTAAACTACCTAGAGGTGTCTGCCACTCGCCACCGGGGTACACTGCGATCGGCTTGCCTAAACCCGTATGATTTGTCCCGAGAATTACAAGTGTTTGCGGCACCCCGTCCCGCGCTAAGTCGTAATAGGCGTGAGCGGCAACGGGACCGCTGTATATATAGCCGGCGTGGGGGACTACGTACCCCACGACCATTCGGGGTCCTTGTTCAACTACTTGTGGGAGCGAGCCCGGCCCTAGTCTGTGTTTAAAAGACCACTCTATGATCTTGACGAGATCCTCTCTTCTACTCGGGTAGAAATAGCCCGCGACGACTGGATACCTCACTCTCTTCACTGTCTTCACTACGTGCACACCGTGCGACGCGATTCTAGTACTTAATGTAGTGAGTGTACTTAAAAGTCTAGTTTTGCGAAGCGCGTGAACTGCGCGCTCTACTAGACTGGTGCCTCAAACTCCGAGGGAGGCTCTGGCAAGTCGGCGTTTGCTGGTATTGCACCGCGCTCTCTCATGATCTGCCTCGTGAGTATCCAGTAGAGTAGAGCTAGGCTCTTGCGCCCCTTATTATTCGCCGGGATTACTAAGTCCACGTTCTCGGTTCTGTTATCCGTGTCGGCGAAGGCGACTACTGGTATGCCTATTTCAGAGGCCTCCTTTACAGCCTGCGCGTCGGCTCTGGGGTCGGTTACTAGCACAACAGCGGGTTCAAAATACGTCGTTAGTGCGGGGTTTGTGAATGTGCCGGGGAGAAATCTATCTACAAAGGGCCTGCACTGGAGGTATTGACACATTTTTAAAGCGGGCTTTCTCCCGTAGAGCCTCGCCGAGACTACTGCTATTTTCGCCGGCTCGAACATAGCGAGGAATTTGCCGGCAATTCGCAGTCTCTCGTCAATTTTCCTCACGTCGAGTATGTAGACGCCGTCTGGTCGCACTTTGTAGACAAAAGGCTCCATGTACTTAGTGCACACGTGTGTGCCTATGTGAACTCCAGCGGACAAGTACTTGTCTACTGGAACTAGTAGCTCAATAGTAGTTGCGGGTTTCTCGTACTCACTACTCACACAACTCACCTCACGAGATCTTTGGGAAGCGCAGTATTTCACGCGAGATCTCTATGTGCGAGAGGAACATTCTCCTACAGCAATACCTCTTGACTCCGAGGTCGTCTAGTACTTTAGCGGGGTGTTCACCCCGCTGAACTCTCTCAAGGTACTTCTCCCAGAGGTGTCCTATAACAGCACCGCACGTAAAGCACCTAACGGGGAAGAGCACGAGGCCTCACCTGTAGCTCTTCTGCCACCTCCTCCTAGCGCTAATTCTCCCCCACTTCTCCGGCTCTGTTCTACGCGGGTCGCCGCTTAGCATGTACCTGTCGTATTCTTTAAACAATTTTTTCAGCTCATCGCTTATTTCAGAGAAGTACTCTACTAGGCCTCTGGCAATAGCTATTCTACACGCCTCTGCCTGGCTCATGACACCCCCGCCTTTAACGTTGATCTTAATGTCTACTTTCCGCGCTAAGTCCCCTATTAGTCTCAGCGGCTCTGCTATTTTTTCGCGCGCCATTTCAATTGGGAGCACTTCGAGCGGTATGTTGTTAATCCAGACTCTCCCCTCTCCGGGTTTTATAACAGCTCGCGCAATACTAGTCTTTCTCTTACCAGTCGCTATGACTATCTTCTCTACTCTAGCGGGGATCTCTCCACTTAAATTCGCGCTCACTTAGTACCACCCCTCCACCCCAACTCTCTGGCTAACTCTTCAACTGTAATGTACTTTCCACCGAGTCTCGTGTACATGGCGTCGGGGAATTTAGTAAACTCCACGTTACTCAATTCTGGGGGGACTCCAACGTACACTCTAAGCCTCTTAAACGCGAGTCTTCCACGCGGCTTGTCCATAGGTAGCATACCTCTAACAGCGCGCTTAAATACATTAACAGGGCTTCTGGGGCGTCTAATACCAGATCTCTCGGGGTTTGTGTGCGTCTTTACTTCAAAGAGCAGCTTGTAGCCTTCTACAACGCGCCTTTTCTCTCCACTGAGTACAGCTTTTTCCACGTTCACAACGTAGACTCTGTACCCCTCGAGGAGCTTCTTAGCTACAATACTAGCTAGTCTCCCTAGAATATGCCCCGACGCGTCTACGTAAATAGTCTTCTCCGCGCTCACAGCTCTCACCCTATGATCTTCACGTTAGACCCCGTAGGTCTCTCCTCGAGGAGCTTAAATATACTTACAGCCCTACCCCCGGCTCTTGTTATCTTCTCAATAGCGGTTTTAGAGAACGCAAACGCAGCTACTGTAACGGGGTGGTCTAGCTCTCCGGCTCCGAGGACTTTGCCCGGGACTACTACGTAGTCATTAGGCTTAGTGTACCTATTAATCTTGCTAATGTTAACTACTCTGCGCTTTCTACTAGGCTTCTCAAGCTCTTCTGCTACGCGAGCCCATATGGGCGCGTCGTATGTCTTCGCGTACTTGTAAAGCGTCTCGATGAGCTCTCTTAACACGAGATTAGTCTTCTTCGCTCTCTTCATTCTAAGACACCGACCTCCTTCAGTTTTGACTCAAACTCCTCCAGCTTCTTGATAAGCACGTCAGAGGCTATTACGAGCGCGTTTTTGGGGCTGAGAGCACCGGTAAACTCGAGTTTTAATATGTAGGCGTTTTCTCGCTGCGAGACTCTAATAGCTCTGCTAGGGCAGACACTTTCACAGAGTCTGCAGAAGTGGCAGTCTAGCACTCTCCCCTCGTCGACTACAACTCTGTTCTCGGAAGCCTTTAAAACTCCTCGAGGGCACGCATCCACGCACTTCAAGCAGTTATCGCAGTTGTTGTAGTTTATCGTGATCACGGGGACGTACTTGTGAGCTGCTACTGATACGGGGCTCCACTTAATGTGCTCTTTTCCGCGGCCCAGCCTCGCGTAGGCTTCGAGTTTTATTCTCTGCCCTTTGAGAAGCCTCGCAATTGGTATATCCCCGTACACGGGGGTCACATAGGGGTCTGTGGGTACTAAGTCTTTGGCGTACACTACGCGCTCCTCCTCCTCGGCCTCGACTACGAGGTCGAATTTCGCGAAGCAGTCGGCTGGAAATATGTGCTTCTCACCGGCCTCTGCGCACTCCTCAGGGGGCTTATATCTCAGCACGGCATCGTCGCTTCGAAGAGGTACTAGACCTAGTCTGTGAGCTATGTACTCGTCGTAAAAAGCACTAGAGTTCTCAATAAAGACTACGTAGTCTATAGCCATAGTGGGGGTCTCTGCAATAATGGCTCTCCTAATAGAGTTGAGTACGTGTAGGGAAATCCCCTCAATGTAGAGTTTTAGTGTGAGAGGAGTCTTCTCCAGCACTTCTACTTTCAAGAAGACAAGCCCCCTCTACAGCCTCTTACCTCTCCTACCGCCCGGCCTCCTGGTGGTATCGTGAGGTATTGGAGTCACGTCTTCTATTCTGCCAATTATAAATCCAGACCTCGCGAGAGCTCTAATAGCGGCCTGAGCGCCAGGCCCCGGCGTTTTAGGCCCGTGTCCACCCGGTGCTCTGACTTTAATGTGGAGTGCCGATATCCCCTTCTCAAAGGCCTCGGCGGCGGCTTTTGATGCGGCTAGCATTGCGGCGTAGGGGGTCGGCTTCTCTCTATCTGCTTTAACGACTTTCCCACCACTGTAAATACTCACAGTCTCGGCTCCGGAGAGGTCTGTTATGTGTATAATTGTGTTATTAGGGCTACTGTAAATGTGCGCTACGCCCCACCTCAGCTCTCTCTGAGCAAAAGACATACTCACTACTCACCCCTACCCGGCTGCTGAACTCTCAGCCGCTCTCTTGGCTAGTGGGCTGTACGGGTAGTAGGATATGTAGGGCTCCTCGTCTATTGTGACTAAATAGCCTGGCGATCGTACTCTCCTGCCTTTAATAGCTATGTGCCCATGTACTATTAGCTGTCTAGCCTCGTATATCGTCCGGGCAAGCCCCTTCCTGTAGACTAGAGTCTGAAGCCTCCTCTCCAGTAGATCTTCCACTCTGAGGTCCAGTACATTGTCCAGTTTAGCGCCTTCTCTCAGTAAGCCGAGTTTAATGAGTTTTCCTATTAGAGCCTTCTCCTCCCTCTCTCTAACATCAGGTGGCGCGGCGAGTAGAACTCGCGCTCTGTGCCTAAAGTACCTTACAATACTAGCAGCCTTCCAGAGCTCTCTCTTATTTCTCAGACCGTATAGTCCCAGAAGCCTACTCTCTTCCATTAAGACTTCTTTTCTCCACGGGTGGCGAGGGCCGCTCCACGTTTTTCGCGGTTTTTTGGGATCGCCCACTTATAAACACCCGCTCTACTTCTTTTCTTGTTGCTGCGCGGTCTTCTTCCTCCTCACACCCACAGTCATGCCTACTCTACCTGTAGTTCTCGTCCTCTGTCCTCTGACTTTTAGTCCGAGCGCGTGTCTTATTCCGCGCCAGCTCTTAATTCTCTTCTCCCGCTCTATGTCCTCTTTAGCGTAGAATATTAACTGAGCTCCGTACAAGTGCATGTCTAGTCCTGTTGTGTAGTCTTTTCTCCTATTGAGCATCCAGGATGGCATTCCAGCGCTCAGAGGCTCTTTAATGACTTTCTCGATAGCCTCTATCTCGCTGTCTGTTAAGTAGCCAGTTTTCATGTAGGGGTCCAAGTTTAGCACTCTACACACTGCGAGAGCCAGGTTGTAGCCTACGCCCTTTACTTCGGCTAGCCCGTACACTAGTGGCAAGGCTCCCGACACGTCTGTTTCAAGTATTCTCACAACGTGACGGAAACTCCTCTCCAAGTCTTAAACCCCCGGAGATAAGCACTCGTGCTAATCACTACAATAGATAATTAGAAGCTTTTAAATACTGCTCACCGCGGGTCGTCAGGACTAGGAGGAGTGCGTTTAAAGCGCCGGGGGCGGGATTCGAACCCGCGCGCCCCTTACGGGGCACTGGCTCTCTGGGGGTCTCTCCAGGCCAGCCCCTTAGGCCGCTCGGGCACCCCGGCTTCACGTGTTATTTAGCTTTTAGGGGTTAAAAGCAGTAGTCCACGTAGAAATACTGGTCTCTACGAGATCTCTAGTTCAATCCAGACTTCTGGTGGAACTCTGACTCTTATTAGTTGCTTCATTACTCTCTCGTCTTCTGCTACGTAGAGTAGTCTCTTGTGTATTCTCATCTCCCACTTCTCGTACTTCTTCTTGCCCTCACCGTGTGGTAGCTTGAGTGTCCTAATTGTGAGCTTTTTTGTTGGCAGCGGTATAGGTCCGCTTATCTTCACACCGCTCTTCTTAGCGATATCCACTATTTTCGACACAAAGTCCTCGAGTACTTTCACGTCTGTGCTCCACACTTTTATCTTAACCATTTTCTGAAGAGACACGCTCGACCACCGCGCGTGGAGTAAGCGCGCAGTTCTAATTACTGAAAAAACTCTTATTACGTCATTGCGAGGTGGAGATTTCTACTTCTTAATTGCCACTTGTGCCGGTTTGACGTCTATTACTTGACCTACGCCGACAGTCTTGCCCATGTCTCTCATAGCGAATCTTCCGAGTCCTGGGAAGTCAGCGTACTTCTCAACTACTAGTGGCTTAATTGGCTTGAACCTGATAATTGCAATATCGCCCTGCTTTATGAATTGCGGGTTCTTCTCAATCTCCTTACCAGTTCTCGGGTCTAGCTTAGCGACGATCTCTACAATTCTGCACGCGACGCTAGCCGTGTGTATGTGGATTACGGGTGTGTAGCCAACAGCTATAGCTGTTGGGTGCCACACTACCATTACTCTAGCTGTGAACTCGTCTGCTACTGTTGGCGGGTTATCGATGTGCCCTACAACGTCGCCTCTCTTCAAATCTTTTCTCTCAACGCCCTTTAAGTTAAACCCGATGTTGTCTCCTGGCTCGGCCTTCTCTATTCTAACGTGGTGAGTCTCAATAGACTTCACTTCGGCCGTCAGCCCTGGGGGCATAATTACTACTCTATCGCCTGTCTTCAAGACACCGCTCTCAACTCTTCCAACCGCTACTGTGCCGACGCCGGAGATCGAGTACACGTCTTGAACGGGTATTCTGAGAGGCTTGTCGATAGGTTTAGCCGGCGGCGTTAACATGTCTAGGGTCTCGACTAGTACTGGGCCATTATACCACGGCATATTCGGCGAGCGCTCAATTAAGTTCTCGCCAGTCCACGCTGACACTGGTATGAACGGTATCTTGGAGACGTCGTAGCCAATACTCTTCAAGAACTTACTTAGAACCTCGACAACTTCTTTGTACCTCTTCTCGCTATACGGCGGCTCAGTAGCGTCCATTTTGTTAATGGCTACTATTAACTGGTTTATACCCATAGTTCTAGCTAGAATTGCGTGCTCTCTAGTCTGGCCTTCAGCGCTCATACCAGCCTCGAACTCACCTTTTCTCGCGCTCACAACTAGTATTGCGGCATCAGCCTGGCTTGCGCCGGTAATCATGTTCTTTACGAAGTCTCTGTGACCTGGCGCGTCAATAATAGTGAAGAAGTACTTTTTAGTCTCGAACTTCATGTAGGAGAGAGATATTGTTAGGCCTCGCTCTCTCTCCTCTTTCAGCTTGTCGAGTAGCCACGCGAATTTAAAGCTCTCTTTACCCATCTTTTTGGCCTGCTCCTCTATCTCCTTGAGAGTCTTCTCGTCGAAGTAGCCTAGACGGTACAGTAGGTGTCCTACCATTGTGCTCTTTCCGTGATCTACGTGCCCAATTATTATTAGGTTCAAGTGCGGTTTCTGCGGAACACTCACATGCCTCACCAAGTCTCAGTAACACTTGAATTGAAAAGTGAGCTTATAAATCTAGTTAAAGCGAGCTTAGAGACAAGCACGGCAAGTACACTCGCGGAGGTGTTGAGAGGAGAGGTAGTACTGCTAGTCAAGTCAAGTAGCACTAAGTCTCACGGACTAGTATTAGAGCGCTACTTAAAAGTACTAAAAACTACCTGCTACTGAGAGCTATTCTCTCTATTTCATCTTTCTTCTGGATGGCGTAGCTCTTAGAGTCGCCACTGGCAGCCAGTATGATCTCTTCTGCTAGCGCCTCTTCTATTGGAATTGGGTTATTAAAGGCCCTGAGTTTAGCCCCCTCAGCTATGTGTCTTAGAGCAACGTCTATTCTCCTGAGTGGCGAGACGTCTACTGAAATGGGGTACGTAATACCGCCCTGTGTTATTCTAGTTGTATCTTCACGAGGCGCGCTGTTTTCAATAGCGCGCACGAGCACCTGGATAGGGTTCTCTCCCGTCTTCAAGTAGATGATATCGAAGGCCTTCTTGACTATATTGTAAGCTAGGTGTTTCTTACCGGTATTCCTCCCGGGCCTCATGAGCTTGTTTATCAGCCTCTCAACTATTGGAACGTGTGCTTTACCGAACTTTTTGTGCTCGTGTCTGCCACCTGTGTGTGGTAGATAGACTGGTTTTAAGCACAAATACCTCTTTAAGCTCGGGTCTCTGACTTCAATCCAGTCATAGCTCCACTTGCCGAAGAGTTTGATCTCGCTGATTTTAATCTCGAGCTCGGACAAGGGAGTCACCACTACCTGACGGGCTTTTGCTTCTTGCCTAGCCACAGGGCTTTAAGGGATACACCATTCACCATTACAACTCTGTACTTTACGCCTGGAATGTCGCCCATAGCGCCTCCTAGTGTACCGCC
>Ga0326760_1000364_pt1 | contig 25266 bp, 24 predicted proteins | sample GCREP_S_FD_207668 | JGI IMG/M metagenome (GOLD analysis project Ga0326760, IMG submission 207668) | Hot spring sediment microbial communities from Geyser Creek Basin, Yellowstone National Park, WY, United States - GCR.EP_S | ecosystem: Environmental > Aquatic > Thermal springs > Near-boiling... | reverse complement strand
ATTGCTCAGGAGAAGAGGAAGAAGGTTGAGGAGAAAAGAAGTAGGGGTGAGAGACTCACCTTAGAAGACCTCAAGATACTTTATGGAGAATATCATGAGTAGTCCTACAAAGTTAGTAGTTATAGCTGTTGATTTCGATAATGATATCGGTAAATTAGGTATCAACACACCAGTTCTCGGATACGATAACATACTTAAGATTGCGAATGAGTACGCGTTAACAGCACCTCAAGATTCAGACTTAAACGTCCTCTTCACAGCCCTTAAACTTTATAGGGATCTGAAGAAGGATGAGAGTTATTCTGTTGAGATAGTTTTAGTAGCAGGTGATGAGAATTCATCATCGAGGGCTGGAATTAAGATTAGTAGGGAGTTAGATAAGGTTATAGAGGTTACTAAGGCTAATAACGCCATAGTCGTCGTTGATAGTGTTGAGGATGAGAAAGTACTTCCAGTGATTCAGTCTAAAGTTAATGTAGTTGGTGTTGAGAGGGTTGTGGTTGAACAGTTAAGAGGTGTGGAGGAGACATATGTCCTTCTCGGGAGGTATTTAAGGAAGGTATTAGAGGAACGTAGATTCTCAAAGATATTCCTTGGACTTCCAGGACTTATAATACTTACATACTCTCTACTACTGACTATGAACCTAGTCACATATATAACCCCTACGATATCAATAATCATAGCAGCTTTCTTAATATTTAAGGGATTCGGTCTCGACGAGTTCGTAAGTAGGTGGTGGCGTTTATCACCGATAACTAGGATATCATTGATACTTTCGACGATATCGACAGCTATGACAGTAATAATCCTATATATAACGTTAGCATCACGTAATTTTAGTTCTGATATAATGTCAATCACCCTATACATAAGTAATACCATACCCTTCCTCCTCCTCTCACTAATACCCTTAATTGGTGGTAGACTTACGTTAAGAATTCTCAGGAGGAGTATTAGGGTATGGAGGGATTTAATAACATTAACAGTTATTATAATGCTTTATGGTTTGATCACCAGGATATCCGAACTCATAATCACTACAAAACCTACTGATATCCAGCAAGTATTATTACTACTTAACGAGTATAAAATCACTAACATATTCTTCATATATGTAATTATAATTATGACTGTAAGTGCGGTTCTATACGTAATCGAGAGAACAGCTACCTAGGAAGGTCTAACACTATCTCCCAAATCTTCGTTCCCTCCTCTGATAAGACCTTATTGCCCTCCATAAATCTATTTTTCTGAAGTCAGGCCAGAAAACATCACAGAAGTATAACTCACTATACGCTATCTGCCATAGGAGGAAGTTACTTAATCTTAACTCACCTGAAGTTCTTATCACGAGGTCTGGTTCATCTAATGGTTCATTAATATATGAAGTATATAGATACTTTCTAAACATGTTCTCATTTATATTATCGATACTTAACTTCCTACTCACTAAGTCATCCACTAATTTTTTAATAGCGTCTACAATTTCTTGACGTCCCCCATAACATATCGCTACGTTAATATACCTATCACTATAGTTTTTAGTTAACTCCTCTACCTTACGTATCTTAGCAATTAACTCTTCAGGTATCATATCTAACCTACCGAAAACCCTAACCCTCACTTTTTTCTCATGAACATCACTACTATATATTAAATCATTAAGTGCTCGATCGAGTAGTTTAAATAGATACATCCTCTCTTCTTCCGACCTATAAATACAGTTCTCGTATGACATAGCGTATATCGTTATAACCTTAATACCTAATTCTAAAATCCATGTAAGTAAGTTCTTCATCTTATCATAACCGACATCATACCCGTAAGTTATAGGTTTACCTACCTCTCTAGCCCACCTCCTATTACCATCAGGTATTATAGCTACATGTCTAGGCATAGGTCCTTCAGATATTTGAATCCATAACCACTTCTCATATACTTTATAAATAGGCTTCATAAGCACTTCTAAGTACTTATATAGTCTTCGTATTAACCTCCTCAACAGCTTCATGAACCCCATCCTAGATCTTCTTCTAAAACTTTTAAAGTAACTCTAAATACTTTAGATAAGGTATGAGAAATGGGTGTTTATCAAGGGAATGACTTTAAGAAGGTATCTGGTGGTAAGAAAAGACCGCATAGAGGTAATAGGAAGTATGAGATAGGTGATTACCCAACACTTACAACCTTAAGTAGTGAGGAACACCAAGTTGTGAGGGAGAGGGTTAGAGGTGGGGGTATTAAATTAAGGATTAAGAGATGCTTATATGCTAATGTAACAGACCCTAAGACAGGTAAATCAAGAAAGTGTAAGGTGTTAAGGATCTTAGAGACACCATCAAATAGAGAGTATAGTCAGAGAGGTATAATAACTAAAGGTTCGATCTTAGAGACTGAGTTAGGGAGGGTAAGGGTTACCTCAAGACCTGGTCAAGAAGGTACCTTAAACGCTATATTATTAGGATAAGATGAGTGAGAATAGTAAGAAAGTTGTGGTATGGCCTCAATACATAGACTCAACACTTCCGAGGAGACTTGGACGGAGACTTCCTAAGGAATACTCAGTTAGTAGACCAACATTAGATGAGTTAGTTAATGCTTGTAAGAAATTAGGTCTGGAATTTGAGGTTGATAATGACTCTAAGTACTGTAGAACTTGGTACTTAGGGAGTACTGGTAGGGTCATCATCTACAACAGTAGTTTAAGTAAGCTTAAGTTATTAAAAACTTTAGCAATGACTATTAAGGAGTTAAGAAGTTCTAGTAAGTAATTAAGTATTTAAATATGATTTTGAAGTTATTAAATGTATGGTTTAGGTCTTCTATCCTCTTCAACATTCTTTAAAGTTTCTGAGAGTAGTGCTTCTGCTTCTTCAACAGCTTTAGAATATTCTATCAAACCCTGAACATCAACGCTTAAACCTAATAATTCATTAACCTTCTCTATAAAGACTGCAGCAGCTTTAGGATCGAATTTATCCGGTTCTGTATAAGGTAGTATCATGACTGCAGGTACTTTCTCTACCTCTAACGTAAGGAATAATATTGCTAAAGGCCCTACTACGTAGAGACCTTTATGGAACTTAGGTTCAGGTAATTCCCTACTACTGACTGAAGTCTTAACCCATCTCAACCTCTCATTACCTTCTTTAAACCTGCTATTAAGACCTCCAGCTAGTATGAATTCCTTAACACCTAATGACTTAGCCCACTTAACTATAGTCTTAGCAAATACTACCCTCTCAATGTTTGATGGTGTTGCATTATTTACTAATATTAATAATCTGTTATCGTAGGACATAAATAACTCATACGGGGTTAGTATACCGTAATCGTCGAGTGCTATGAAGTCAGGCATATACTTAGTGATTATATTCCCTATCTTCTCAGCTCTTAACTGTGTGACTAAGTATCTAGTAGCTATGGTTCCTACATAACCAAAACCTGGGAATCCTGTTATGAATATCCAATCATTTCTTGACCTTAACCTCTCTAGATAGTTACTATCTACTACTATATCAACACTCATTAAGAACCCCCTCTACACTCCCTTAATTTAACAGCTACACCTCTAGTGAAGAACATAACCTCATATGGTGATAAAACCAACCTACCAACACATAGTAAGTTATCACATTCATCCACAACTAATACCTCATCACCAGCTCTTAAGTCTTCATCAACACTCATTACATGTCTTGAGAAGACTGAAGACCCCTTAACAACATCTTCAGCTACTTCTGAGGCAATAACAACCCTTAACTTCTTAGTAACTTTATGGAGTATTGATGCCCCGTATAGTGATAAGTTGAAAGTATATGTTGATGCTCTAATAGATGCTATTCTAATACCTTCATCACTTAACACTTCTCTAACTCTACCAGTATTTCTAGAAATCTTCACGTAGATATCTTCAGGTATGAGGTAGTGGGCGACCTCTTCCCTAAATTGGTAATTTGCTATATACCTTAACTTCTTCACCTCCTCTGGAGTTGCCCTCCTAATAATGTACAACTATATCACCAAATACCTATGCTCATTATCTTTCAAACCAGTAGCGTAGTCGTAGGTGTTAGACGTATTAGAATATTGCTTAACCCTATTCTTAAGGACTTTATTAATTGCTTTAATGAAATCCTCCTGAGTAACATATGTTCTATTAGACCTAATCGCTGAGAACCCTGCCTCAGTACATATGGCTTTTATATCAGCTCCACTAGCCCCTTCAGTCATCATAGCTAAGAACCTCAAATCTACATCATCACTAAGTTTCATTTTCCTAGTATGTATCTTAAAGATCTCGAACCTCCCGTTAGCGTCAGGTAACGGTATCTCAATAATTCTGTCAAACCTACCGGGTCTCAGTATAGCTGGGTCTAAAACATCAATTCTATTAGTTGTAGCAATGATCTTAACGTTATCTAAGGGGTCGAAACCATCTAACTCAGCTAGTAACTGAGTTAAAGTTCTATGGATCTCCCTCTCACCACTAGTACCTATATCTAACCTCTTAGCAGCTATAGCATCTATCTCATCTATTAAAACTATTGAAGGTGCTTTACGTCTAGCTAATGCGAATAACTCCCTCACCATACGTGCACCCTCACCAACAAACTTCTGAGCAAGTTCTGAAGCAACCAACCTTATGAATGTCGCTTCAGACTCCCCAGCTACTGCCTTAGCAAGTAATGTCTTACCACACCCAGGAGGTCCGTAGAGTAAAACACCTTTAGGTGGTTCAATACCTAACTCTCTAAATAGGTGAGGGTATTTAAGAGGAAGTTCTATAACCTCCCTTAACTCACGGACCTGCTCACTTAACCCACCTATATCTGAGTATCTAGTATTAGGTCTTTCGATAACCTCCATAGCCCTAACTACAGGGTCCTCCCTCTTAGGGAGGATATCAACTATAGCTGAACCCCTCTGATTTAGCACTACATACGTACCTGGAAGTAATTTACTCCTATCTATGTTACCGCTAATACCTACTATTAAGTTAGGACCTGTAGTACTCTTCACCACAGCTCTATTATTATCTAATACCTCAAGGAGTATACCTTCGATCAATGGCGGTGCTAATAACTTATCAATCTCCTGCTTATAATATTTAATCTCCCTTCTCAACAATGAAATTTCAGCCTCCATCTCCTGAATCCTCTGTTCTAAATACTTAACATAATCTAGTACTTCCTGAAACCTCCTCTCCCTACTTTCAGACACCTTAAACCCACCTACTACTATTACACTATCTTGAAAAATGTTAAAAAGGTATACAGGGTTTTAAAATTAATACACTATTAAAGAGAACCACAACAATCCTCATACATTGACCACCAGGTAATTCCAGTCCTGAAGAGTTGAGATTATGGAGTTGAGATACAACATAAGGTTAAACTCCTGAGAAAATAATCCAAACCTCCTCACCCTAAAGTTAATTTAGGTAGTTTAATAACTTGATGCCTCAAATAATACTTTACTTAGATTTTGTACTTTCTTAACGATGTCTACGAATTTCTCCGAACATTTGAGATATACCTTACAGGCACTTATATCTGGGTGTACGTAGGTAGGTTTATCTATATCTCCAAGCTCTTCAAAACTTCTTAAATAACCTAAAGCCTTCTTAGCGATATTTGAAGCACCTAATATTACAGCCTCACGCGGTTTTGAATGTATAGCTATAGGTTTACATAGAACATTAGAGAATACTTTGATGAATTCCTCATAATTACATCCACCACCAGCACAATGTACTCTCTCGATAACGACGTTATTTTCCTCAATAGCATCTAAGATCGACTTCACAGTAAGTGCTATCCCCTCTACAATAGCTCTGAGGAAGTGTTTTTGATTATGTTCTAGACGTAGGCCTAATACTGCAAATGTTAAATTGGGGTCTCTAAACGGGTATCTCTCACCTGTGAGGAATGGGAGGACGTACACACCATCTCTACAAACTATCTCCTCAGATAATTCAAGACCTTGTTTAATGAAGTTCTTCCTAACCCACTCAATAACCGTCATACCATTATTAGAAGCTCCACCAACAACTCTATAACCATCTGCAGCATAGTACACGAAGAACCTAGCATCCGGACTCTTATCTACTACTGGGTCATGTAAGAGTGTCCTTATAACTGCTGTAGAACCTAGGTTTAATACCGCATCTTCTCTGAACACGCCATAACCTAAGTTCTGAAGTGCCCCATCAAAAGAACCTAACACTAATGCTACTTTATTTCTAATTCCTATGTTAGGTAATGTTATGTAGTCATAGACTTTAGCTCCTTCATAAAGTTCTGGGAGCATATCCTCACTTACTCGAGAGAGCTCTAGTGCTGATGGCTCCCACTTTAGATTATGTATATTTAGAAAACCTGAACCTGATGCAACACCGTAATCTACTACGTAATTACCAGTTAACTTATAAACTATATAATCCTTAACTAAGGATAACTTACATCCTGACTTAAGCATCCCCTTCCTAACTAACCAAAGAGCCTTACATAGTGGGAATACGAATATTGGTGGACAACCAGTCCTTCTATAGAGTTCGTAACCAACCCCCTCCTTCTCAATAACACTCTGTTCTGATGAACAACGACGGTCTAGGTGTGTCATTACATTCATAATCACCTCTGAATCCCTACTAAGCACCGCTAATCCATGTAAGTACGTACTAAGTGATATAGCCTCAACCCTACCCTCATAGCCCTTAACAACCTCCTGAATACCACGTATTGTTAAATCCCATAACATCTTAAGGTCATGTTCAGCTACTAACGGTGCATGAGTTATTAAAGGTACTTCAGCAATATACTCCTTCAAAACGTTTAAATTATGGTCTACTAAACCAACCTTTACACTTGATGTACCTATATCAACTGAAACAAACATGAACTTCCCAAAATGTTACTACATACAGAAAGATTTAACTCTAATACAATTCAATAGTTAATAACTGCTTTCATGATTCCTCAGTAAAACAATACTCAACACCTAGATGATTATCTACAGAAGTGCTTATCCCAGAAACTTAAGTAAGTTAGAGTATTTAAAACCTCTAAGACTTCAGTTCTTTTAAAGAATTAATTCATTATCGTGGATACAATCTTTATACCTTATGAAAACTTTTAAAGTCTTTGACCTAAATCTTCTTGGAAGTAATGTGGGTAGCGTGGCTGACCTATAGTGAGAATACCGTTAGACCATATATGTGTTAGGTCTGGTGTGTTATGCCCTAGATGTCAAGGGTTAGTTGATAGTAGAGTTGTTGAGCCTTATGAGGTAGATGTTATGAGAGTGTTATTAGACTTAGAAGACAAGCCTGAATTTAAATTTCTTAAAGATGCTGTGTACCATAAAACTCTTAAGTTAGCTGATTTACTGGTCATCACTATTCAACTACCTGACTCACTCACTAATCAGAGGTTAATTAATAAGTTAGATAAACAACTTAGTGAGGTATTAGGTATTAAGGTTAGAGTTATTGATAAATCAGTAAATAATATTAGGTCTATAGCTTTTCAGTTAGTAACACCTGCTAGGATATCTGGGATCAACACTTTATGGCTTCCTGACGGATCTGTACAGTATATAGTTAGGATACCTAAGTCTGATAGTAGGTACTTACCTGCGAGTAAGGAGGTTATTGAGGAAGTTTTAAGTACTTTAGTCGGGAGTAGTGTTAGGATAAGGACTGAGTGAGGTGGTGTATAGGATGGTTTTTAGGACTCACCTATCTAGTGATATCAGTAAATCATTAGCTGGTTCTGAAGTGGTAGTTGCTGGTTGGGTTCATAGTAAACGTGATTTAGGTGGTAAGAAGTTCTTAGTGTTGAGAGATAAGGATGGGTATATACAAGTAGTTATTAGTAAGTCAGACCCTGAGGAATTAGTGAGGAAGTTCTACGAGTTAACGTTGGAGTCAGTCGTTAGTGTTAAGGGTATTGTTAAAATAGATGAACGTGCTCCTGGAGGGGTTGAGATAACACCTAAAGAGTTAATTATCCATAGTATCGCAAGTACACCACTACCCATAGATGTTAGTGGTAAGGTTAAAGCCGACTTAGATACTAGATTACGTGAGAGGGTATTAGACCTTCGGAGGGAGGAGACTAAAGCAATATTCAAGATAGTCTCTACAGCCCTCAGGTCTATTAGGGAGGAATTGTATAGTAATGGGTTTATAGAGGTTATGACACCGAAGATAATAGCATCAGCTACTGAGGGCGGTGCAGCTTTATTCCCAGTCATATACTTCGGTAGGGAAGCATTCCTAGCTCAGAGTCCGCAATTATATAAGGAGTTATTAGCAAGTGCTTTTGAGAGGGTATTTGAGATAGCTCCAGCTTGGCGTGCTGAGGAGTCTGACACTCCTTACCACTTAGCAGAATTCATAAGTGTTGATATTGAGATGGCATTCGCAAATTATGAGACTGTTATGGAGGTTCTTGAGAAGGTCATATATAGGGTAGTGAGGAATGTTAGTGAGGAGTGTTCTAAAGAACTTAAGATATTAAATCATGAATTACCTCAGGTGAGATTACCATTTAAGAGATTTAAGTATGTTGATGTTATAGAGACTTTAAGGAAGGTTGGTTCTGATGTTACTAAAGGTGCTGATATAACGTCATCAGATTTGAGAAGGTTTTCAAAGGAGGTTGGTGAAGAACTATACTTCATAACTGAATGGCCCTCAGAGACAAGACCGTTCTACACAAAACCATGTGATAATAATCCCGAATATACAGAATCCTTCGACTTCATCTATAATTTCCTTGAGATAGCGTCTGGTAGTTCTAGGATTCATAGGAAGGAGTTATTAATTAGTAGGTTAAGAGAGAAGGGGTTGAACCCTGAAAACTTTACCTACTTCCTAAAATGGTTTGACTATGGTATACCACCACATGCTGGTTGGGGTATGGGGCTAAATAGATTAGCATTAATGCTTACTGGTAGGAGTAATGTTAGGGAAGTTACTTTATTCCCTAGGGATAAGAAACGTTTAGAGCCGTGAGGGTTAGGTATTGAGGCATAAGAAGCTTATTTTTAAGAGTAAGTACTTAAGAGATTTACTGATGAGGAGGAAGGTAACTACTATAAGACTTGTAAGTGATGTTAAAGCAGGTGATCTTGTAGACATAATAGCTGGGGATTTAAAAGTCGGTACGGCTATAGTTGAGAGTGTTGAGGTTAAGAAGCTGAGAGATTTAACAGATGTTGACGCTATCAACGATGGTTATAATACCAAAGAAGAGCTTATCAAGGATTTACTCAAAATTTACGGTAAGAGAATTAGTAATGACTCTGAAGTTAAGATCATACATTTTAAGTTGTTATAGTAGGATATCATTGTATAGAGGTTACATAGTTATGGATTAAGTTATTAACTGAAATAATGCTATCTTACTAAGTATTATGGAGTGAATTCTATCTACATCACGACCTACAGCATCACTGATGTTATAGACTTGAATAACATAGTCTATATCATCTTCTCTAAACTCATTAAATAATTTCTCAGTGTTTACCTTAGGATAATTAAACGATACATCTTTATGCCTCCCCTCTTGTTCTGAACATACAGTAACGAGTAAGTACTTCTCAGAATTCACCCTACCGATAAACTTTATTACTTCATTTATCTGTCTGTTGGAGAATAACCTTATTAAGAACTCTATATGTTGTTTCTTACTTATCATTTCATTCCTCTCTATAGCTTTAAAAGTTAGTAGTGATGCTAACAGTAATTGCTTATCAGATATTACTAAACACTTCGGTAATACCTGTGTTATACATCCTCTAAATTGATATTTATCTAAGTCTTTAATTATTTGTGAAGCTTCATCCTTACTTATTTCATAAACTTCAAGCTTTATAGAATTTAACTTATTAGTTAGGAGACCCCAAACTCTTTTGATGTCCTCAGTATTAGAACCACCATGACTTATCGGTATGAACGTTAGTACATCACCATCCCTAACCCTATAATCATAACCACCTAATAACATATAATCAACACCGTTTATAAAGAGAATGTACGAACTACTTAAACTTCCATCACTACTTACAACTAAGTTAAGTTTCGGGTACTTGTTAAGTAGATACACTAAGAGTTCTCTTAAGGTCCAACCTCTTAAATCATCTAAAAACTCTTCAATAGTGTTTCTACCTAGCTCCCTTCTTAGAACTCCTAAAAACTCCAACGTGATCTTCAAGATTGCTGACCCTGAACTTGAGACTGAGCCTCTAACTTCATCCTAGCTAGACGTGTTAAATAACCGGCTATTTGATTTCTTAACTTCTTAGACTTGGTATTAACATATGTTTTTACTAATTCCTTATTTGAGTTGAAATCAGTACTTACCTTATCTGGAAACAACTCTAATAATCTCTTAGCAGTCCTCTTAACTATTGCTGTCCTTACCTTACCCATAGTAAGTACTCCCTGAAACATGTGTTTACACTAAGCTTAAATATATTTATTAGGACTTAAGACAGTGGATGTGTGATGATTAGGTAATGATGTTTTATGTTCATTAAAATTTATATAGAAGTCACTGAAATAGGATTCAAGGGATTAGAGTATGAGTCAGAGTAGTCAACCTGTAGGAGTTATAGGTCCTACCGGAATACCTGTCCTGATACTTAAGGAGGGTAGTACTAGAACGACTGGTGAGGATGCGTTAAGAGCTAATATGATGGCTGCTATAACCATAGCTGAGATGTTAAGGACTACGTACGGACCTAGAGGTATGGATAAGATGTTAGTTGATACCCTAGGTGATGTTACTATAACTAATGATGGAGCTACAATACTGGATAAGATGGATGTTCAGCACCCAGCTGCTAAAATGCTTGTTCAGATAGCTAAGGGGCAAGACGATGAAGTAGGTGATGGTACTAAAACAGCAGTTATATTTGCTGGTGAGTTATTAAAGAATGCTAGTGAATTATTAGCTAAGGATGTACACCCAACCATAATAATTAATGGTTATAAGAGGGCTTTAGAGGAGGCTACAAGGATAGCTAGGGAGTTAGCAAAACCTGTGAGTATAGATGATGAGGGGGTACTAATACGTATAGCATCAACAGCACTAACTAGTAAGGCTGTCCACGGAGTCAGAGATTACTTCGCTAAGATTGCTGTTAAAGCTGTTAAGCAAGTTGCTGAGTTAAGAGGTGATAGGTGGTATGTAGACCTCGACAATATCCAGATAATTAAGAAACACGGTGCTTCGTTAGCTGATTCTCAGTTGGTTTATGGTGTCGTTCTTGATAAGGAGGTTGTACATCCTGGGATGCCTAAGAGGGTTGAGAAGGCTAGGATTGCATTGCTTGATGCTCCTTTAGAGATTGAGAAGCCTGAGATCGATGCTGAGATAAGGATAAGTGACCCTCTACAGATGAGGAAATTTATTGAAGAGAAAGAGAATATACTTAAGGAATACGTTGAGAAGTTAGCTGCTGTTGGTGCTAATGTTGTTATTTGTCAGAAGGGTATTGATGATGTTGCTCAGCATTTCCTGGCTAAGAAGGGTATTTTAGCTGTTAGGAGGGTTAAGAGGTCTGATATGGAGAAGTTGGAGAGGGCTACAGGAGGGAGAATAGTCAGTAATTTAGATGATTTAACTCCTAATGATTTAGGTTATGCTGAGTTAGTTGAGGAGAGGAAGGTTGGAGAGGATAAGATGGTATTTGTTGAAGGTACGAAGAACCCGAGAGCTGTTAGTATAGTGATTAGAGGTGGTTTAGAGAGAGTTGTTGATGAGGCTGAGAGGAGCTTTAGAGATGCGTTATGCGTTGTTGCTGATGTGATTAAGTATCCATACATAACTTACGGAGGCGGTGCATTCGAGATAGAGTTAGCATCACGTATAAGGGAGTTTGCTACAAAGATTGGTGGTAAGGAGCAATTAGCTGTTGAAGCCTTCGCTAAAGCATTAGAAGGTATAGTCGTAGCGTTGGTTGAGAATGCTGGTTTAGACCCGGTAGACTACCTAATGAAGCTTAGGGCAGCTCATAAGAGAGATGATGGGTATAAATACGGTGTTAACGTATTTACTGGTGATATAGCAAATATGGAGGAATTAGGTGTTATAGAGCCGTTAGCAGTTAAGACCAATGCACTTAAGGCTGGTACCGAAGCAGCTACAATGATATTAAGAATTGATGATGTTATAGCTGCAGCTAGGTCTAAAGAGAAAGAAAGTAAGAAACCTGAGACAGGTAAGAAGGAAGAAGAGTGAAACCTTATTTAACGTAAAATACATCTATTTTTGTATTGACCTCATACCTTCCTAAATAACTCTCTTAAAAATATTGATGCGTATGAACCACGTTGTAATCTAAAACTAAACCAGACTCCATCCTCCTCATACTCTAGATCTAAATCCATTACCTTAAACACACTATCCCTAACATAGCCTTTACCAACAATCCCTAAATCCTTAATTATGAAGTCATTAGGTTTAACACCTTCACGTTCAATAACTTCACGAGTTATAGATGAACATATATCGTCATACAGAAATGTGTTGCTCCCGGGAACTATTAATGTTTCACAAGTATTTTTAAGAACCTCTACACTTTTAAAATACTTTAAAGCCTCACTTAATACTTTATTAAATATATATGATTGATATGCTTCTACATAGAATTGAAGGATATCTTTGGGTAGGGATTTAACTGCCTTAAAAGGATCTTTACTTATATGCATTACTCTACATACCCTACGTTCTATCCAGTATTCTGGAGGGAAGAGATGGAGTGCTCTATAGTAGTTACCTAGCTCAAACTCCTCCCTAGCACTCTTTACGATATCACTTTCATAATATGTGGGGGTACCAGCAATAATCCTAACTGCTTCATACCAGTCTTTATTAATGATTGCTTTACCGATTAGATGTGTGGTAGGTCTTATAGTGCCGAATCTTTGATGGCCGTAGTAGTTAACTAGGTATTTATCCTTCAAGCAATTCCTGACATTATTAATTCTATCAATTATGTCAGTGTTATACTTCTTAAACTTGGAAAACACTTTAAATACGTTCCCTAGTAAGTGTCCTCTCATTAATGGGTACTCAGAGTATTTGTAGAAACATAAGGTTATATTGTTGAACTTATAATGTTTTTCAATACCTTTTAAATACTTACTATCCACTGATATTAATTGACAGGAGTAACTTTCACTATCTTTTAACCCTGCATAACCTATTCCAGCCCTGAATAACTGCTTTAGTAAGTAGATAGCGTAGAATGTATCAATACCCTCCTTACACATTATAAAGTATGTAAATCTACCTTGAGTCTTAGACTGCTCAGAACCGCATAACTCTAAAGAAACTACAGTACCGTCTAGATAAACTTCATAGACTTTAAAGCTCTTAGGACTTTTCTTAAACTCTAGTACATCGCCTACGTAGAGTTCGTCATAAATGTAGTAATCCATACCTAAAGACTTATCAATTCCCTCAGCCTCAATCAACTCAATCACTTAAAGGAGTTTATACTTCCTCGTAATTGTATCTACTAAGCTAGATGGTGCTGGACCTATGCCTAGGGCTGTTAATGTGTTTGGTGGTAGTTCAGTCCTACCAGCATCATATATTAACGATGCTGGTAATCCTAACTTAACAGCTTCATCATAAGCTTTAAGTAATTCAGATTCAGAGCTACAGCTAACCACTACCTTCTTCTGACCCTGTTCAACCCAATTACGTACCCATTCAGGTTTAACCTCCAGAGTTTTTAATGTGGCATCAACAGCTGCATGAGCTACTTGAACAGCTAATTTACCCTTACTCATCTCTAAATCCTTCCTAACTATGATCACTTGCTTATACTCATCCACAGCACTATCCGTTTAATTAACTAACATTACCTTCTTTATAAGTATTATATGAGTTATTCAACGCATTTACGATCGTATCTATGAGGGATGATTTACAGATAACTAAGCATTCAGTAAAACACCTACTATCTAAGCTATTACTCGACGAACATTTAGATCTACATGTATGATTACATAATGTTATGTCAGGTTCGAGGATGAAGTAGTACCTACTACTGTCTAACTCACTTATCCTAACACTTCTAACGATGTTAGACTTCTTCAGTAGACTAACTATGTTAGGGTATAGGTCTTTATGGAAGATGAAGAAGTTAAAGGATTTTAACGACTTGATAATCCTAGATGTTAACTCATCATATCCTAATGACTGCATACTTCTTCACCGGGATCTTAAGTTGTGATACTACACATGTGATGATATTAACTACAGACTTATCCATACATCCTAAAAACCTGATCTTAAGCTTTCGATAAACAGCCCTACATAAAGTACCTCCCTTAGAGTCATACACTATAATCTCACCTTTAACCCTACCCCTCAAGCACTTAACAAACCTTAACTCTATAGCAAAATAACCCTCAGGGATTAGGACTTCATGTTCGTAAGCCTCACCCTTCATATATAACGGCTTAATAACCTTCATAGACTTCGGTTTAACCTCAACTTTATTACACTTACTATCCATTACAATGTAAAAACTCCTAAACGCATGCTTACCACTCCTACTCTGAGACTTCTCAACCCTTAACTTCAACATTATTTAAATCACCAAGAGTCCTAAATACTAGCTTAAATCCTAAAACTTAAAAGGTAGTAAGTATATTAAGTTTAAACGTCTATAATAATCTAAAACCTTCGTCTGGAGATACTTATCGTCGACTAACAATACAGTTCGTCTGAGTGTTAGTGTTTAGGTAACTTATGATGATGTTTAACTGATTGAGTTGAATTCGTCGTTAATTGTATCTAGCGGGCCCGCCGGGATTTGAACCCGGGATCTCCGGCTCCGCAGGCCGGCGCCTTATCCTGGCTAGGCCACGGGCCCCTTCATTATTAGCCTAAGAGGTTTAATAAGTAATATCGATATTATTAATTATAGGTGGTTAGGAATTTAACATGAGTAGGGGCAAGTATAGGAATTTACTTCAGTATGTCAGGAGTAATTCCTTAGGTAATGAGTTTTTTGAACTTTATATTGATGGTATTCGTATTAAGGTCTCAAAGACATCTTCAGAGGTTCGTAGTATTTACCTACGTTCTGAGAAGGCTGAAATCGTTAAAGACCTACGGGATTCCTACTTACTAGGTGTTTACTACTCAGGAGAGCTTGAGAGAGCTTATCTTAAGTTTTATGATGATGAAAAAGATAAGGTCTACATATGGTTTGACTCTACAGGACATAAACCTTACTTTATAACTGATTTACCACCAGATAAAGTCTTGAGTAATAAGAAGATAGCTAATGATAAGTCTTTCCAAGGTGTTGAGCTAGTAGATAGGGTAGACCCCTTAACAGGTAAGAAGTTAATACTAACTAAGATTGTGGTTAAGGATCCCCAAGCAGTACCTCGTCTGAGGGATTTAGTACCTAAAGCATGGGAAGCTAAGATCAAATATCATGATAACTACATATTCGACTTAGGATTAATACCTGGCATGATGTACACTATATCTGAAGGGAGAATTATACAATCAACACAAACATTAAGCCAGGATATTGTAAAGAGTGTTAATGAGATCTTTAAGAATGAAGCCCCTGAAATACTTAGATTAGCTCTAGACCTCATACCGATATATGAGTTAAGACCTCCTAAGATGAGGAGATTAGCTATAGATATCGAAGTTTTCACACCATATAGGAGTAGGGTACCTAATCCTGAAGAAGCGTCATACCCGATAATAAGTATTTCCTTAGCCTCCAACGACGGTCTTCATAAGACTCTTATACTATGGAGACCTAATGTAGAGTTAGGAGATTTAAACGAGTTACCAAAGGATGTAACTATTGAGATATTCGATTCTGAGGAGTCTATGATCAAGGAATTATTCAGGGTAGTGAATGAGTACCCATTAATACTTACATTCAACGGTGATAACTTCGACCTCTACTACGTAATGAATAGAGCTCTACTGCTAGGTATAGATGTTGATTTAATACCCTTCGAAATCGTGAGAGACTTTATAGGTGTAAAACACGGGTTCCACATAGACCTGTATAAGTTCTTCAGTATTGAAGCAATTCAGAACTACGCATTTGAAGGTAAGTATAAGGAGAAGACATTAGATGCTGTAGCAAGTGCACTACTCGGTATTTCAAAGATAGAGATAGATACTTTCGTTAGTGAGTTGCCAATAACTAAATTAGTAGCCTATAACTATAGAGATGCTTGGTTAACTTTAAATCTAACGTTATTTGATAACGAACTCGTATGGAAGTTAATGATCTTAATAACTCGTCTCGCTAAGATGAGTTTAGAGGATGTTACTAGGAGGAAGGTTTCAGCATGGATTAAAAACCTTATGTTCTGGGAACATAGACGTAGACGTTACTTAATACCTAATCAGGAAGATTTGATATCTATTAAGGGTAGGGTAGTTACATCAGCTAAAGTTAGTGGTAAGCAGTATGCTGGAGCTATAGTTATAGACCCTATACCAGGTGTATACTTCAACGTAGTAGTTGTCGACTTCGCATCACTATATCCAAGCATAATTAAGAGATGGAATATAAGTTATGAGACTATAGACCCCCAAGAAAACTACTGTAGGAATGTAGATTTAATTAAAGATGAGAGGGGGGAGGTAATACATAGTGTATGTCTTGATAATCCAGGCATTATGTCTCAGATTGTAGGGTTACTAAGGGATTTTAGAGTTAGGATCTATAAGAAACTATCAAAATCTCAAAGTATACCTCAAGAACTTAGGGAATGGTATGAAGTTGTTCAGAGGGCTATGAAGGTCTACATAAATGCTAGTTATGGCGTGTTCGGACATAGTAAGTTCCCATTCTACACACCATCAGCTGCGGAATCAGTAACAGCTATAGGTAGGTACGTGATATCAGCGACTATAGCTAAGGCTAGGGAGTTAGGTCTTAAAGTCCTTTACGGGGATACAGACTCACTATTCGTATGGAACCCGAGTGAGGAGACCCTACAAAAACTTAGGGAGTGGGTTATGAATACATTCGGATTAGATTTAGAAGTGGATAAGAAGTATAAGTTTGTCGCATTTGCATTAAAGAAGAACTACTTAGGACTTCAGGTAGATGGTGTTATAGATATAAAGGGGTTGATGGGTAAGAAGAGGAATGTCCCTAAGATACTACAGGAGACATTCATAGACGTAGTTAACGTATTCTCAAAACTCAACAACACGCCTGAAAGCATGGAGGATGTTAAGGAATCACTAAAACGGAGGATTCATGAACTCTATATGAAGTTTAAGGAGAGGTCCTTCACATTAGATGAAGTTGCTTATAAGACAACACTTAATAAGGACCCCTCAGAATATGTGAAGACAACACCCCAACATGTAAAAGCTGCGAAACAGTTAATTAATAACGGCATAAACATATCTAGAGGGGATATAATACTTTACGTTAAGGTAAGGTCTAAAGATAAGGTTAAAGCTATACAGTTAGCTAAACTCGATGACGTAGATGTAGATTCTTACTTAGAGTATGCGAGGTCAATACTTGAGCAGGTGTTAATACCTTTTAATATTTCATGGGATGATATCGCAGGTACTGTTAAGCTCGAAGCTTTCATGAGGTAGTGTTTATGTGGCGGGCCCGCCGGGATTTGAACCCGGGACCTACGGGTTAAGAGCCACGGCCGCAGGTTAAGCTGGGTCCGCCGCTCTACCTGGCTGAGCTACGGGCCCTATACACCAGAATAGTAATGATTGAGGTAATTTAAATATATTTCGTCTATTAAGTCAGTTCATCGTCCCATCATCACCTATTAGTTTACGTCGGCATCATCACCTTATAAGATTATACTTAAAAACTTATAAAGGTGATGATTACGTTAGGAATTCAGGGGTTTCTACTAAGTCTATGATAGGTATTGAGATGTATCCTGGTTTTATCCCTTTACTAACCTCTACCCTCTCTCCAGTTTCATCATTCTTAATTAGTATGTAGTTACCTTCTAAGGATTTACTATCATCTACGTAGTAATACAGTAAGGGGATACCGTGTAAGTTGAAGTAGTCCCTAAACACGGCTAATAACCCGTAAATAACTTTATCACTATCTCTAAATCTAACTATATATGTTGGTTGTCCTAAAGCTATAACTGAAGCCGCCATCCTAGCTAAGTCATTTAACGACTTAACACGTAGTTTAATGACCTTCCTTAACTCATCCATACTATCAACACCTAACTAACCTAATCACAAAGTATTAGAACATTATAATTTATAAACTTCAACTAATAACCTAGCTTGGTGTAAGTTTGAGTGGACTTTTAGGTAGGTTTGAAATTCGATGGCATGGTAGGGGTGGGCAGGGAATTGTAACAGCTGCTGACTTAACAGCTACTGCCGCAATACTGTCTGGCTACTATGCTCAATCAATACCTACATTTGGTACTGAGAGGAGAGGTGCACCAGTAATCGCCTACAACAGAATTGACCGTCAAGTAATTTATGAGAGATCACCTGTAGTAGAACCTGATGCCGTAGTTGTTGCTGATCCTCACCTACTAATCAATCCAAAACCATTAATAGCTGGTTTAAAGAGTGGTGGCTATTTAATCGTTAATACTGCTAAATCAGTTGATGAGATAAGGGGTATATTTAAGAGGGATGATGTGAAGATAGCTACTATAAACGCTACTAAATTAGCTATGGACGTATTGAAGGCACCTATAGTTAATACCGCTATGGTCGGTGCCCTAATATCAGCTACTAAGATCCTCTCTTTAGACCCCGTTATACAGGCTGTTAAAGAGAGGTTCCCATCCAGATTAGTAGAACCTAACGTACAACTTATTAAGCAAGCCTACGAATTAGTTAAGGTGAGTTAAGATGAGTTTACCTGGTTGGAAGCAACTACCTATTGGGGCTGTTATACTGACGCCAGGTAGTAGTGTTGAGTATAAGACTGGTGAGTGGAGGACTTTAAGACCTGAGATAGATCAGGAGAAGTGTATAAGGTGTAGGACTTGCTGGATGTACTGTCCTGAGGGAGCTATTCAAGAAGTTGAAGAGCCTTACAAGACTAAAACTGGTAGAGAGTTTAAACTAACATATAAAGTCGATTACGACTACTGTAAAGGCTGTGGTATATGTGCTAATGAATGTCCTGTGAAAGCAATAACTATGGTTGAGGAGGTAATCTAGATGGGTAAGGTATTACCTTTAGGAGGTAATTACGCAGTAGCATACGCTGTCAAAGCATGTGATGTTGATGTCATCACTGCATACCCGATCTCTCCACAAACGACAATTGTTGAGAGATTGAGTGAATTCGTAGCTAATGGTGAGTTAAACGCTGAGTTCCTACATGTAGAGTCTGAGCATACAGCACTTAGTGTTGCTATAGGTGCTGCAGCTGTTGGTGCTAGGACATACTCAGCAACATGTTCTCAAGGTTTAGCGTTAATGAATGAGTTACTGTACATCATGTCATATATAAGGTTACCTATGGTCCTAACAATAGTTAATAGAGCATTATCAGCACCTATAAATATATGGAACGACCACAGCGACTTCATGTCTGTAAATGACTCTGGTTGGATTATGATGATGTCAGCATCTAATCAGGAAGCTTACGATGAAATATTACTTGGTTATAGAATAGCTGAAGATCCTAGGGTGTTATTACCGGTTATAACGTCGATGGATGGGTATATACAAAGCCATGTTGTAGAACCTGTTGAGATAGTTAGTGATGAGGAGGCTATAAGTTTCGCACCTAAGAGGAGGTCTTGGGTTACTTTAGACCCTGATAAACCGGTTACTATGGGTCCTGTAGGTGATCCTAGCTACTACTTCGAATTTAGACGTCAGTTATGGGAGGCTATGAAGGAGTCTAGAAAGGTCTTTGATGAGGCTACTGAGGAATTTGCTAAGAGGTTTGGTAGGAAGTACTCAGCTATTGAAACGTATATGTTGGAGGATGCTGAGGTAGCTATAGTTGGTATGGGTAGTTTTATGGGGACTATAAAAGCTTTCGTAGATAGGGCTAGACGTGATGGAGTTAAAGTAGGTGCCTTAAGAGTTAAGTTATACAGACCGTTCCCAAGTGAGGATATAGCTAGAGCTTTAAGTAATGTTAAGTTGGTAGGTGTTATGGATAGGGCTCTAATGCCTGGTTCAGCGGCTGGTGGACACCTACATCATGAGGTAGCATTCGCTTTAAGACAGGCCGGACTAGAGACCAAGACTATAGGGTTTATAGCTGGGTTAGGTGGTAGGTTATTAACTATGGATAATGTTAAGCAGATGGTTAACGTACTGATTAATTATAAGGATAAAACTGTGAAAGAGTTACCTAAGGAGCCGATATTTATTGGGGTGAGAGAATGAGTAAACCCCTAACTGTATGGGATCTACCTAGGGAGGAGTATCTAGCCCCAGGACATAGGATGTGTCAAGGATGTGGAGCTGCTATAGCGTTTAGACATATACTAAAAGCTACTGGTAAGGATGTAATCATAACGATGCCTACAAGCTGTGGTGAGATAACATCTACAGTATACCCACATACTGCCTGGAGAGTCCCATGGATTCACGTAGCCTTCGAGAATGCTGCTGCAGTAGCTTCAGGTATTGCTGCAGGTATTGAGGCATTAAAGAGGAAGGGCTTCATACCCAAGGATAAAGATATAAAGGTAGTAGCTATTGGAGGTGATGGCGGGACTTTCGATATAGGTTTCCAAGCATTATCAGGTACTCTAGAGAGGGGGGATAACGTACTCTATATATGCTATGATAATGAGGCATACATGAACACAGGTATTCAGAGGAGTGGTGCGACACCGCTTGGTGCGTGGACAACAACAACACCTGTTGGTAAGGTATGGCGTGGTGAGTGGAGACCTAAGAAGAGGAAGGATTTAATAGCTGTAGCTATAGCTCATAACGTACCGTACGCAGCAACTGCTAACCCAGCATTCCCAGTAGACCTCTACATGAAGGTTAAGAAGGCACTATCTATTAAAGGGCCTAAGGTAATACATGTATTATCTCCATGTGTACCTGGTTGGAGGATAGAACCTGAGAAATCTGTAGAGGTAGGTAAGTTAGCAGTCTTAACTGGTATGTGGATTAATTACGAATATGAGAACGGTACTTACAGAGTAACAACACCAGTACCTAAGAGGAAACCTGTTAGGGAATATCTAAGACTTCAGGGTAGGTTTAGACATCTAACTGATGAAGAGATAAAGAAGATTCAAGAGTTGGTAGATGCTGAAGTCGCTAGGATTAACAAGTTAGTTGGTAAGGAAGTAATAGGACCTGTTGAAGGGTAATTAAACTAGGTATTTAATTAAGTTTTTTAAGTATCTAATCACATTCCTATTAACATTAACACTTCTTTTGGTAATCTCAACTAAGAATATACTTGGTTCTAAACCACTATACATCTCAACAATATCACCACTACTACTAACTAGCACTGTTGGGATTACATTCTCACCCCTCATATAACTACCTAAGTTTATCGTTGGTATGGAATTTTCTAACGCTCTAGTGATGAGTACTGACTTAAGCACATCTTCTCTAACACTCATTAAGTTAGGTATCTGTACAGATAATATCATATCAGAACCTAAGTAACTACATAGTCTAGGTATTTCAGGGAAGAATATGTCAGAACCTATTAAAGGACATATCTTAATACCGCCTATATCTAATAATTCAATCTCCTTACTAAAACTTACAGATGTTAGAGAACCTTCAGCAACAACTTTCTTAGAGTAGTATATCCTACCTTGAGGTACTATTAATCCAGTGACTAAGTACCTCCTATTACCTGCTCTATAAATCATAGGTGTGAGTAGTATGTATAGTAAAGTCTTAGTACTTAAATCTAAGAACTCATTAATTAACTCCGACATTGCTGACCAGTAAGTAGAGAACCTCTTAACACCTCTTAAAACATCAAGGAGTTGATGCATAGGTGTCGGCATAACCACTACCTGAGCACCCCTCTCCTTAGAATTCCTGATAATCTCCTCACCACTCTTTAAAAACTCCTTAACACTTACGTCAACATCTATATGCGGTATAGATAGTACTAACTTACTACTCAAGCTAACACCTTAATTAACTTACGACCTACTAATTCTTTATAACTGATCAACTCGTTATATAACTCATTAAGGACCTCTACATAATCAATATTACCACTTTCTACAAGATCCATCTTCTTCTCCAACTCCTTAGTTCTATTCTCAGATACTAAAGTCTTAAAATGTTCTGTGAGGTAGTAGTAAACCCTACTACCTAGCTGCGTAGGTATTAAGTAACCCCTCTTCCTACTTTCTAAGACGTAATTACGTTTAAATAACGTCTCAACTATCTTAGCGTAAGTACTCGGCCTACCAATACCTTCCCTCTTCATCATGTTTATAAGGCTTGCCTGGGTTAGGAGTTGAGTAACACTCTTAATTATTAACCTGAAATTACCGTGAAGTAACTCATAACGTCTTAAAGGTATATAACCACCAATCTTAAGCGGTTTATAAAATCTCATAAATCCATCAAACACTACATCAATGAAGTTCTCAACCTTTAAAGGAGTTTCAGTAACCTTCACTACATCACCATTACTAAGGGTTAAACTTACTGATAACTCCATAACCTGTTTACGAACTACTGCAGCCTTTGATTGACTAGCTATAAACCTATTAAATATCAAATTGTAAATACTTATATGTTCCCTACCTAACCTTATCACAGGTTCTATGATCCCCTCATTAATGAGTCTCGTAATAGTCTCAGCATCTGCTGGCCTAGTAGGTCTTATACATTCATGAGCTCCCTCCATACTCCACGACCTCGGTGTGTAGTACCTCGTAAAGTCACTACCTAACGTATTGCTTAGGTATTCCTTAGCTATTGCTATACCAACATCAGAAACCCTAGTACTGTCGGTCCTATGGTAAGTTATAAAACCTGTCTCAAACAAATCTTGTAGTAATTTCATTGCCTTAGGTACTGGTATATGTAGTGTTGATGCTACATCAGATAGTAATGTATCTGTAGTGTAAGGTGGTGGGGGCTCTACTCTCTCCTCAACAACATTACTATCTACTACATCAACAATAACCTTAGTTATATCATTAGCGGATATATCTTCTAACTCCTTAGGCAGGACTAACTCAACATATGTACCATCCAACGTAAATACTAAGAACTTCCTCTTACTCCCTAAGTAATCCTCATATCTCTTAACCACCCAGCCAAGTACTGGGGTCTGAACCCTACCAGCACTTAAATTCCTATTATAACCCTCAATACATTTAGGATCTGATAATCCGAACTCCCCGCAATACCTCCTCCAGAAATCTGTCTGGAGTAGTGCTGAGAGTGAGAAACCTAACCATCTATCCTCAATCCTACGAACTACTTGAGCTTTAACTAAGTTTAGGTTTATATCTCTAGGGTTATTAAGAGCGTTAAGTATAGCTCTTCTAGTAACCTCATGAAACTCAACCCTCCTTATACTTCTAGCATACGGCCTCAAAAGAACGTATATATCATAACCTATCTTCTCACCCTCTGTATCAGGGTCAGTACCTATATACACCTCATCAACTTCGTAAGCTGCATCAGCTAAGGAGTTGATGACTTCTCCAGAATTCTTAATCTCCTGTGAACCACATATAGGGCATGTATTAGTTATTTCAGTAAACTGATAACCGCACTTAAGGCATCTCCTTATGGGTGCGTATATAGGTATAAACTTAAACTTATCATTTACACGTTCGTACGTAACACCGTATATGTTGTCAGGTTCTTCAATATTACTTACTAAATCATATACATGACCTCCAGATGCTGTTATTAGTAATGTATACCTACCGAGACTTACCTCATAAACCCTCAAACCATGATACTCACGGATACTTGGTTGGCCGAAGAACCTAGCGATAGTCCTAGCCTTATTAGGCGATTCAACTATTAATAGGACTGTCCTAGGCTCTACAACCTCCTTAGTAGATGACGTTATCTCCGATATCTTTATAGTACCTTGTTTTAAAGACCTGATTAACTCCCTATCACCGTCTACTTCAGCGATTAACTTACTTAAGTCAACACTCTTAACATCTATGAACTTAAAATCATCAATTAACCATCTAGCTCTAAACTCCATACCCTTAAGAAGTCGGAAATCATCAACAATAACTATTGAGATACCCCTACTAATACCACCTACGAATAACCTTGAAGTCCTACCACTTGCTTGTAGATAAGTAGCTACATCAGGTATTAACACATATAATTCCCCACCATCTTCAACTACTGAAACCTCCTCATGCTTCTTGATTAGGTCAATAATCTCAGACCTAGCTAAGTACGTCCTAATCTTCTCATACGCTTTAAGAAGGTCTTTCTCTAATAGTGTTTCAGGAGGTTTAACACCTTTTAAAACCTCCCCAGCCTTACTTAAGGCTTCAGGTAATGAACGTCTAAACCTTTTTCTAAGTGTGAGTATTAATTTATCGAGCTCGTTCTTCTCATTACTATCACTAACCACCCCACGTAATATCACTAAGAGTCTTAACACGTCCTGAGGTCTTATATCAGTTAACCTTAATGGGATTTTATGTCTTGGGACACCAACAAACACAGCATAACGTATAATTTCAGGGAGGTCTATACCTCTAACTAATACACCGTAGTATGTTGCAACCCCTACTAACACATGTACCTTACCGTCGATGAAGTCATTTATGACGTTGATGTTCTTACTATGAAGTACTGCGGCCGGTATACCGTGGTCGTTAATAATTTTAGCGATATGTTCTGCATACCCTACACCCTTATCTATGGGTACATATACTAGGCCACCCCTGCCTAAACTCTTCACTATATTAACTACTTGAGTCTCTAAATCCTCACCTTCTCTCAACGTTAAGTAGAGGTCGTAGACATTTCTTAGAAACTCAGGCCTAGCCCCTATCTCAAACCCTAATAACTCTCTAAATAACTTAACCCTAGTACCTCTAGGATTACCAGTAGCACTAGCAATTATTACTATCCTATCATTACTTAATCTCTTCTTAGATAACTCTCTCTCAATACTAAATAACTCCTCATTAAATTCCCTACCACTTAAACTCCTACGTAATTTCACAGCCTTAAGAGCTAACTCAATATCAGATTCATTAAACCCTGAAAGCTTCAATATCAAATCTATAGCCTTAGACCCTCTTAAGAC
>Ga0326760_1000363_pt1 | contig 25306 bp, 23 predicted proteins | sample GCREP_S_FD_207668 | JGI IMG/M metagenome (GOLD analysis project Ga0326760, IMG submission 207668) | Hot spring sediment microbial communities from Geyser Creek Basin, Yellowstone National Park, WY, United States - GCR.EP_S | ecosystem: Environmental > Aquatic > Thermal springs > Near-boiling... | reverse complement strand
TTTCTAAACAATGCTGAAAAATCAGGTTTTAATGTAAGTAAGCAAAATGGTAATATTGAGCTAACAAAGGGGAATTTAAAAGTAGCTATAAGAGGCAAAGTATTAGTGGCGCTTCTCCCAGAAACTACGTGTTTTGAGGACTTCGTGGACGTTGTCAAGAACATATATAGGTTACGAGCATGCGTACTTTGCGGTAGCTGTGTAGTCTGGTCTCCACGCGGATCAGTTAAGTTAACATTAAGGGGACCAGAGCTGCTGAGTACATTAGATGAGAGGTCTACGAGAATTTTTATCGAGGTATGTCCTGTGAGTGATCAGCTCGTGGAGAAAATAGTGATCTCTCTTATTCTCGGAGACTATAAGTCTTTTAAGAGAAAAAGTAGAAGAAAACTTCACTTCACGCTTACGACTGCTTCTTCCTGAAAACACCTGCTTTAATAAACCTTTTCTCGGCTTCGTAGATCTCCTCTAAGATGTCCGCGCCTGAGAAGACCTTTGTGAGGATGCGGGCCGCCTCACTTGTGCTCACACCTCTAGCAGCTAGAGCTAGTAGTGCCTTGTCTTTGAATCTGTATAGAAGCGTAGACCTCGCCACGAGGTCCTCGTAGATTCTCTTACTATCTCCACTTATTCTCAAGCCCCTTCTCGCTTTACTGAGAACACTCAGTTCTACGTCTATGTCACCTTTAACTAGTGTTAGTGTGGCATATCCGCACTTTGGACACGAGTACTCTCTCAAGTTCTCAATGATCTCCTTAACGGACCCCTGAATACTAAAGCCGCATTTAATGCAAACAAGTAAGACCCTTCTTCGCAGTAATTTACTTAGGTAGTTCGACTTGTCTAGTAAGGGTAGCTCCCTCGTGAGGGGTGTTTCAATGTATTCTAGTAGGGTTAAGTGGTGTCTTTGAAGAGTACTGTATTTTCTAAAAATCACTCTAATAGATCCGTTTAAAATTCCCTCTGCAAGGCGACTCAAAGATTTAATATCGTAATCTTTTAGTAAGACCTCTTTTAAAGCCTCGTCACCAATAACAGTATCTATAAAAGCCTCGAGGAGCCTTCTACTCACCTGTGTACCTGGTGAAATGGCACCAAACCTCTGACCTACCTGGTAAATTCTCCAGAGAAGAGTATTACTGCTACTCGTGACTCTCTTAATAGCCTCTAGTGAGATATAATTATGAAGCTCCTTAATAGTGTTAACTACTTGTTCTATAGCCTGTGCACTCACAGAATCTATAAATCTCAATACAATAACATATGGTGTAGAGTGAGTTTCAACTTTAATAAATGGAAATAGCGATTTCAGGACATACCTTAAGATATCCCTGATCGCGTTGTTCACTCGGCTACCGCCAAGAACATTCACGAATACTGTTCTCACGTCTTCAACGTAGTCAACGTAGATAGTCTTATCGTCTCCTAGGTCTCTTACCTGGCCGAGTAAGTCGCTTGGAGCTTTACTTCTAGTCTCTGGATTCCCGGTTTTAAAAGCCCTCAATATCTCGCCAACCATGACGGCGGTAGTGTACTCCACAGGTATGTTCTCCCCCTCCCAGTGTGGTATAAACGCCTCAGAAAACTGTATAGTAACCGGCTCTACGTAGAGCTTCGCCTCCTTTTCATCATAGCTTAAAACACTCCATGATCTACCAGCAAGTATTAGTTTATCTCCCGGGGAGATGTTAACAACTACGTACTCTTCATCTAGAGTGCCAATTCTCCTGTCACTTGTAATGTCTACTACATTGACTTCCCTACTAGAAGGTATCATTGACGTCATGTACAGGTATAACTTCGTCTTCTTAGTTGGCTTAAGAACATCGCCTTGCACATTAAGTACACGCGTATAAGTTAAGTACTCCACTACTTTTAGATACTCATCACGTGCTAAGTTATTGTAGAGAGGGGTTTTCCTTATGACCTCGAAGAGCTCCTCCCTAGTGACCTTTCCCGGATTAAGCGCCACGTAAAGGACTATTGCGTAGGCGAGAACGTCAAGCGGCTTATCAAGTACATACTCCTCCTCAACATCTCCCCTGAGAGCCTTCTGTACTAGTACTTCGGCTTCTAACTTATGAAGTATATTGCTTGTCACTATAATAGTGCCCTCGCTGATATCGCCTATTCTATGCCTACTCCTACCGATACGCTGTACTAGTCTAACTACTTGCCTAGGTGACATATACTGGACTACGTGATTAACGTGACCAATATCTATACCGAGCTCTAGGCTTGAAGTGGCTACTAATATGTTAATTTTCCTATCTTTAAAAGCCACCTCAGCACTTTCTCTGTGTTGTCTCGAGAGACTTCCGTGGTGAACCTCAACTACGAGATTGTGTACTCCACTTAATTTCCTTAATAAGTAATTAAGGCTCTCAGCAAGAGACCTCGTATTAGTAAAGACTAATATGTGTTTGTGTTTTCTAGCTATATCTATAATAGTGCTAATTCTCGCCGCTAATGGAGTATTTCCAGTCTCTTCACTAATAAGCTTACACTCCTCACTAGTACATTCCAATGGGTCGACTACTCCTATTTTAAAGGCCCTTAAGCCCGGGTCTTTAACTACAGCAACGCTTGATCCCGGAGACAGCATTTTTGCTGCTAGCTCAATATTGCTCAGAGTGGCAGCTAGTGCTATTTTAATTACTCTCTTATGGAGAATATTCTCGAGCAGATTAATCACTGTGAGTAGTAGTGCTCCACGTTTACTTTCAAGGACTTCACGATACTCGTCAATAACTATAAATTCCAGGTTCCTGAGCTTCTCTCTGAGGGACTCATCTAGTACTATGTAATTAAGTGATTCAGGTGTAGTTATTAAAATATGCGGCGGGTTCTTCGCTAGCCGTCTTCTTAAACTACTAGGTGTATCTCCATGTCTTACCTCGACTTGTAGATTAAAACACAGTGCAATCTCCTTTAACCTCCGCTCTAAATCTCTGTTTAAAGCTCGAAGAGGAGTTACGTATAGCGCGGCTATGGGCTCAAGTTTCTTAGTTGAAATTTTAAGCATAACTGGAAACATGGCAGCCTCAGTCTTTCCGCTTCCTGTTGGAGCTAAGATTATAGTGTCCTCTCCCCTAAGTATGTGTTTCAGGCTCTCACGCTGAATGTCTGTTAACTCTTCATATCCTAGTTCTCTAAGACACTTAACTATCTCAGAAATCTCTCTCATAGTCATTGCTTAAGTCCTTATCACGATAATTCCTAAGTGCTCACCTCTAATAGTATTATGCTAAATTAGCTTATTTTACCTCTATGCTCAAATGGCTTTTAGCTGAATACTACAGAATTATTATTTAGAGGCGTATTAGAAGAGATGCTCCAAGCCACTAGTGTCTTAAAGCAGTTTAGTAAGAGTATAGCTTTGCTAGCTGTTAACTTCGTACTCTACGTCTTGGAAGTCTATATAAGCGTGTCTCGCTACGGTAACCTTGGTTTTCAAAGCTTAGAGAATTACTTGTTATATGTGTTTCTCTATAGACCACTAATTCTATTACTCCTCGCAGTCATACACGTACTGCTAGTTATCGCGTTAACCTCTAGTATTACTATTGGTATTTTGAACAGAGTACTCTTTTACTTACAAGTAGTGCTCCTTAAGTGTGAAGAGTTCTCCCTGCTGAGTATAGGTAAAGAGGGCTTTGCCTACTTAGTATCACTATTTATTGCTCGGTTACTATTGTCGATGAGATTTCCCGGTGAGCGCTTCAGAGAAATTGGGGGCTCTCCAGTGCTCATTAAGGCCCCATCTATTAAAAGACCCAGCCTTAACGATATCATAGAGGTAGCGCCAACTCTGCTCGCATCTCATAGTATTGGCTTTTCACTACTTATCCTACTCACTATTACTCTCTCTATAATTGGAGGTATAAGTACCGAAAAACTCCTCTACGCGTTTTTGCCGCACTTATATCTGCAACCACTCCTCTTAGCCCTATCTGTGGTTTACACCTGTAATAGAGATCTCCGCGAAGTACTACTAATAGGATTTTTCTCTGGGGCAGGACTACTCGGTGTTCCACCTCTACTATTAACTATTCCGAGAGAACGCCTCCACCCCCAGAGAGCTGAAAGAGTGTTCTATAATGAACCCCCTGGCATTTTCATAGGTATAGCAGAGGCTGAGATCGCCTATGGTCAGCCACGTAGAGTATACGCGGAGATTTCACAGGGACACGTACTCGGCTCTGATATTAAGGAGACTTGGTTTTTCAGAGAAACACGTAAGCCGATTTACGTGAGATTAGAAGACTTAAACACGCCTCACATAGTAATTATAGGGGCCTCAGGTACCGGTAAAACTACGCTTGTAAAACACATTGTTCAAGAGTCTAGTAGAATTTACGGTTACCGTTTCCTAGTAATAGATCCTCACGGAGAATACTCGAATTTATCAATTAGTGCTGAGTGTAGAGTTATTGATGCATCTAAGTACACTATAAATCCCCTTATACTCGAGAAGTCCTCACCAAGAGATAGGGCTTTACAGTTATCACACGTTATTGCCTCTATTTTTAAGCTTGGATTTATACAGAGAAGACTCCTCGAGGAGGTTATTCTAAAAGCCTATGCTACGAGGAACATAACAGATGATCCAGAGACGTGGAGTAAAGAGCCCCCTACTCTGAGAGATCTTGTTGTAGCATGCAAAGAGCTAAGCGAATTAAACCAGGAGTTTACGAGAATTCTGCCGTACTTAAACCTAATTAGCGAGAGCATGGGTGAAGGAGAGCCCCTTAGTATTGATGACTTGCTAAGAGGTAATAGCATAGTTGATCTAAGCAGAGTTTCAAGTGATTTCACTAAAGCAATACTCGTAGAGACCTTAATGTACATGTTGATTAGTAAAATGTACCGTGCTGGAAAAATACCTCTTCAATTAGTTATAGACGAAGTTAGACACATAATGCCTAGGACTCTGGGCATGGAACTCCTCTCTAGAATGTTTATGGAGAGCAGGAAATTTGGATTTTCAATCATAGTAGTTTCACAGGACATTAAGAGAATACCCCAAGCATTACTCAATAATGCTGGGCTACGAGTATTCTTTACGCTTAATGAGCCTGAAAGCGTGAAGGCAGCTGCAGATATAGTTGGCGGTGCTATTAAGGTAAAAGCCGCATGCATATCAGAGGCTCTAAGGTCTTTAAAGCAACACTCTTACATAATACACGCCACTGGTTCTGAAAACATCTATATCGCAAAAATAGATCTCGCTAAATAGAGATGTTTTCTGAGGCAAACATCTATGAATAACTTATGAGTAATTATGAATATGAATACGTGTTTCTCATTTAGATTTTCAGTCTCTGCTCGGTTTTTCACAGCATCACAGCCAAGGCTATCGAGGTTTCACGTAATTCCTAAACCTCCATCTGCGTTAAATACACCAATTAAACCCTAAAACTCATCATTCAGAGCACACTGCATACCGAAACCAATAAACTCGAAACCTCGCATCCGCGTGTAGTTATAGCTATCTGTAGTTAAATTTAGATCAGTAGTAAGTTTTAGCAACTAAGGGTATAAAAAAGTAAAAGTTAACAATAAAAGAAAGTGCCTTGCGTAGGGTGAAAGCGTGGTTCTGGGAGAGGATATTAGCGGGGGGGCAGAGCACGAAGCCGTAGAAACAGCGGAGGAAGAGGAAGAAGCGGGTGAAGTCGTAATTGATCAGCTAAGATTTTTCGCCAATATTAGTAAATTATGGTACAATGTTATACACGGCAATTTACCCATAGAAGTACTACTATCGACACGTGAAAGCACCGTACACTCAAAGGCACGTGTTACTCGCAAAGAGGCCAAGAAAAAAGAGAAAAGGAAAAAAGCTAGAGAGGAGAAAAAAGCAAAAACTAAAAAGAAGAAGCACTAATACCTTGTGTTTCTAGATTTTAGAAAAAGGCTTCTCATAGCTTATCTCTAGAATATCCATGAAAACCTTATTATCTCTGTGGAGTTTTCACTTAAATTCCTCTGTGATATATCATATAGTAGCTCTAAAAGCGTGTTTTTAAGAGTCAAAGCCCTGTCTATGCGTATAGGTGATATTTGTGTTTAGAGTTACGCATCCAAATGCGTCTAAACTCAAACGTGTATTACAGGTTTTAACTAAAATTAGTGACGAAGTACCCTTCTTTATTACTCAAGATGCTTTAGAGGTAAAAGTCATAAGTCCCGATAAGACCGTAATGGGCGTGTTCAGAGCACCTAGTATTATATTTGAAGAATACAGCGTTGAGGGAGAAGAGAGCTTCATAGTCTCAGGTACAGAGCTTAAAAAAGCTGTTAAGAGAGCTGGTAGAAACGACGCTGCTGTATTTGAACTCGACAGGGAGAGCGGGGTCCTCAAGTTAACTCTGCGTGATAGAAAAACAGGGCTTGAGAGGGAGATAGGAGTACCTCTAATTCCTAAACCCGTTGAACCACTACCCGAGTTACAGGTGGACTTAAGCGTTACGTTTACAATGCTATCTCAGGATTTCAAGAACATAGTAAGTGACCTTAAACTCGTCGGAGATGAGGCTATATTCACATATGAAGCCGGTAAAATAACCATTATTAGTACTGAGCAGCAAAAAGAGTACAAGTGTGACCTCGCCGAGGGAAACCCCCTAATAATCTTGTCCTCCACTGTTGAGAAGGCTAGATCCTCATATAGTATTGACCTGTTAGTAGAGGCCGCGAGACCCGCCTCTGCAACTAAAAATATCACTATATCCTTTGACACGAGTAAACCAATGAAAGTAGAGTACGATATAGGTGATGGAAGTAAGCTCATATACTGGCTTGTGCCTAGAATTTAGCTGTAACACAAGTGCTAGTTAGTCTCGCTTTTACCTCCAAGAGCCTTTATGAGCTCCTCAAATACCCTTTTTCTCTCTTCACTACTAACTACTCTAGTCCTAGGCGCCGGTAAACCCTGGTCAATTGACGCCCTCCAAGCCGGCGATCTACACTTACTCATTCTAAGAGGACAACTAACGCAACACATGAAGTCCACTGAGAGCTCTGGAAACACGGCACATCTAAGTGTCGGCTTATACAGTCCACAGAAGTCACACCTCTCCCAGTATATTGTCACTTCAACGCTCACCCTGTAAGTTGCTAGTCAATAGTGTTTTTAGGTAATTAGAGATTTATAACATGGAGGTCATGGCGTGTATACTCTCCTACCACGTCAAAATAGAAGCTAAAGCGTACACTAACAAGGCCGACGTGTAGGCGACTACTAGCATTAGTACTACTACCTCGGCTACGAGCTTTAAACTCCTAGTTTCACCATATATAGTTGCAAGAGTCGCTAAACACGGCACATAGAGTGTAACAAAAACCGCTAGTGCTACAACTGACTGCTCAGTAACACCCGTAGTAGTAAAGGCTTCTCTAATACTGTCCGCGCCCGTAACCATGAGGAGAGTACTAATGAAGATCTCCTTAGCCGCAAAGCCCGCGATAAGTGCTAATACTATGATCCATGCCTTCTCCCCGCTTATACCCAGTGGTTTAAGTATAGGTGTTAATACTCTTGAGAACAGAGCAGCTAAACTTTCACTGGGCTCAGTAGTAAAGCTCATTATTGGAGTTACGTGAGTTAACAGCCAGAACAAAATGTTAGCTGTAACTATGACTGTTCCTGCTTTTACTAGAAAGTGCTTAGTGTGCCACCACGTATACCACCACACAACTCTAGGTATAGGCTTATGTAGAGGAGGCTGCTCCAACAGTAGCCTAATCTCCACTGCCTCACCTCTCCTAATACTCCACTTGTACAGAGTAAAGCCTAGAGCAGAGAACGCGGTAAAGGCTACTATGTAGCTAAAAGCCACTAGTAGAAAGCCCTGTCTCACAGCTGTAGCTAGGGCTAAGAGGACTATTAGTCTGGCTTGACACGGTATAAAGGGTAATAGCATAATTAGCCTAGCTCTCTCAGCACTACTTGGAATAGCCCTAGTTACTAGTAGCCCGGGAACGTTGCATCCCAGTGAAAGTGATAACGGAAATAAGGCGTGACCTGAGAAGCCGAGTTTTTCAAATAGTGTGTGAACGCCTATAGCTAACCTCGTTAAAAGACCCGTATCCTCGAGAACTCCGATGACGGCTAATACGATCATTATTAGCGGGAGAAATAGCAATAGAGCTCCTATACCGCCTAATATCGCTTCACTCAAAAAGAGTGAAATAGCATTTTCACCGAGAGCGCTCTTAAGAGTACTAGAACCCCACTCTAGAAACCTCTCAATTAGAGAGCTAATGGTGCACTCTTCAACTACCTGTGCTAACTCACTATATCCTGTACTCTCGAGGATGCTTGTTATGGGAAACCCTGTGTTTACTGTAAATGCTAGTACAAATACAGCTAGAATTATAGCGATACTTACAAGCGGCGCGAAAACGGGGTGGTAAAATAGCTTTGAAGGGGCTTGTCTCCTAATAGCTACTTGTACAATACAGGATTTACCAATACTCTCAGCCTGCTTAAATCTACTGCGAGCTACGATGACGGCTGGGTCTACTTTCAGTATTCTAGACGCCTCTTCTCTCATCTCTGTGAGGACTTTATATAGACTCTCACATTTCGCTTTAATTAACTCGAGCGTCTCAGGATCTCCTTCAAAAACCTTTACTGCTAACCACCTATGTGACAACTCAAGGTTACATTGCTTTATGAGGGCTTCCGCCGACTCGATGTAAGTACTTAGCTCGCCGTAATCAACTTTCACATACTCTCTTCTACTAGTCTCATAGGTATTAATGATCCTCTCAATAAGCTCTCTTAAACCTACACCTTTTACTGCTGAAAGTGGCACCACTGGTACTCCTAGATGTTTTTCCAATAGCTCGTAGTTTATGTGAATACCCCTAATGTGAGCCTCATCTACTTTAGTTACTCCAATAATAACCCTACTTGTAAGCTCAAGTATATCTAGGGCTAAGTATAATGTTCTAATCAGCGAGAGTGAGTCTACGAGTACAACTACGACGTCAGGTTTCTCGTTAACAATAAAATTCCTAGATATCTTCTCTTCTAGTGTAAAAGCTGTTAAACCGTAGACGCCCGGAAGATCAATTATGTGGATTTCGTAGTCACGGTGTTTAATAACACCTTCACTCTTACTTACAGTAGTGCCTGGCCAATTAGTTACTATAGCGTTTCCCCTTGTAAGTATATTAAATAGTGTAGACTTTCCCACGTTTGGTTGACCTATTAGTGCGACTCTTATTCTCTCCATGAGGACTCGACCTTAACTAGTAATTTCTGCGCTATTCCACGACTAATAGAGATCTCCGTGTCGTGAACACTAATTACAAGGACGCCTCTGCCGTCATTAACGAGAACTCTGATCTTGGAGCCAGGTACTAGTCCCATGTTCAGTAATCTAGAGAGTAGTCCTTTACCCGCCTCTATAGAGATTAATGTAGCTACTCTTCCCTCACCCACTTTATCTAGTGTTGTGATATTATCCCTCTCCTCCACAGTAAGCACCATGTGGTATAATTATAAGCCTATCATAGACATTTTCAGCCAAATACTTACTCGTAGAAGTTTATAAACTTAGATAAGACTAAATTTAAGAAGAGTGTAGAGGTCACATAGGCTTTAAGAGAACTGTGAAAGCTACGTGTTTAACAACCTCCTTTAGTACTTGATTATGCTTTATAGTTGTATAAACAGGTGTCTGCTCTACGACCTCAACAATAACTCCCGGTTTTAGTTGAAGTTCTTTTAACACCGGCATGATTGTTGAAAGTTCTCCTGCTATTCTCTCAACTCTGTATAATCCTAATGTCGCCTCACTGAGCCTAATATACTGAATTTGCACGGTACTATCTGCTTTCTCCTTGTTTTCTACTAATGGAATGACGTTTCCGTGTGGACAGTTCTGTGGGGCTCCCGTCATCACGTATATTCTCTCTATTAACTCATCTGGTAAGTGCTCTAAATAGTGTGCGTAGTAGTGCGTGTCAAAGACATCTACTCCAAGCTTATAAGCTAAAAAAGCCTCAGCTATTCTGTGTTTCCTAATAATTCTCCTCGCTAAGTCATCGCCTTTCTCTGTTAAAACTACTTCTCTATACATATACCTCTTAACTAAGCCTTTTTTCTCAAGTTGAGAGAGAACCTTGAACGCTGTTGAGGGTTTAACCCCGAGCTCTCTCGAAATGTCTAGCAACTTGGCCTGACCATAAACCTCGCGTAGCCTGTATATGGTCGCTAAGTAATCTTCATAGCTGCTCTTGAAGAGCCCTGATCTACGGGGTTTCATGTCGTTTTCAGCCAGCTACCGCAGTAGATCAGCATTACAGTAGAGCTTAATATTTTTAAGCAACTTGTTTGTGCCTGAATTCTAGGGGGGTAGCTGTGCCCAGGGAAGTGAAAGACCCTGAGGAGTTTATAAGAATATCAGAACGCGCAATAGAGTGTAGAGTAGTTAAACTAGGAGATGAGGGTATAGCCAAAGTAAAAGCGAGAACAAAAAGATACCTCTACACTATTAAAGTACCTCTCAGTGATCTAGATAACCTGCTCAAGAGGCTGAAGTGCCAGAACATAAAGTATATTGAGTAGAGCCGGGGGCGGGATTCGAACCCGCGATTTAGCGGGTATCTAACACTAAAGCCCTGCAGCCCGCCGCCTTAGACCGCTCGGCCACCCCGGCACCTATTCTAGTATAGCTTATCCCCTCTTAAAACTCTTACTGCTATTTGACGCGTAAGCTGTGACATCACTGTATCGCTGTTCACTCACGCATATTAATAAATTAAGTGCTTCTCTACATAGTTGTTGTTTTATTTAACGTCTAGTTCATTTGATTTTGACGCCTTTATGTTTAAAGTAGCTTCGGCGACTCCGTTAGAGTACCTCGCAATTCTCTTAAGGCTATCTAGTATTAGCGTTATAGTTACTTTCTCTCGCACGTCGATGTGCAATGGCATTACTTTACTCTGGAGAGCCTCTTCAATGTCTTGAACAACTCTCTTACTCTCACTTATAACTTCCTCGGCGGCTCTCCTGCTGAGGTTATATAGAGCTTCCATAGCTTTATTGAACAGCTTTTCATCTCTCTCGAGGAACTCGCATACTAGTTCGTAGTTTCCGAGGCTACCTGCTCCTAGCACCCGCTTAGCTATGTTGACTACGTGATCAGCTATTCTCTCTAAGTTCCTAGCTATAATTCTATAGCTCAAAACTTCAACTATATTTGTTATTCCTAGCTCATGTTGGGATTTAACATCTAGTAGAGCTAATGAGAGCTCTCTAACAATCATGTGGTGAAAACGGTCTGCTTCATCATCTCTCTGAATAATAGCGTAAGCGTAGTTGATATCCCTGTTCTTAAGGAGTGCTGAGCAGTCTTGTATCATATTATTAACTATTAAGTGTAGGCGTCTAATAGCACCTATCAGAGGTAATTCGCGAATATCAATTAGAACTTTAAACACCACGGTGTTAAAGGACTCTTCAATTACTTCGATACCAGCTAGTTTCGCTCTAGCAACGCTTTTAACTTCACTTATAAACTTGGCTAAATCAGGCATACTCTTATCAAATACAACACTTATAATATTATACCCAGCTATATACGCCGCGAGGAGCATTCTAAGAACCTGCTGTGAGTCCGCGCCTGGATATATTTTAATATTAGCTTTTAGCGCTAAAGGCTCTGCTCTAGGAGGAGTTATAACTAGTTTATCTCCATACTTCTCTACAATAACGTAGTCACCACTCTTCAATTTAACAGAATCCACCCACTCCTTTGGTAGCGTAATAATAAATGACGATGAACCCGTTCTCTGAACTCTCCTCCTCTCTACACTAATCAAGCTGATCCCCCACATCTATACATATACATTCATACTAGTAAACTACATACAAGGTCTATATAAATATGACGAAGGCTCTTACGAACCCCACAAAGAGAGGTAAATGGGCCCGCGGGGATTTGAACCCCGGACCTCCGCCTCTCCCAGGGGCTTGTAAGGGCGGCGTCCTACCAGGCTAGACGACGGGCCCCTATTTCTTAAGGGACTCAGCTCTTATATAAATTCATGTTGTTTTATAGTCATTACCTCATCTCTGTTTCCCTGCATTGCTTCTTAGAGTTACATCCGCGTTTCCCCTCTAATGGTGCTTGATGTTATCTGTGAATACTTGTAGTTCTGCTAGCGGGGGTTGCACCTCGATGTGGGTTCACTTGCTTCACTCACACTTTATGGGTGCCTGTTGAGCCCAACGCCATGGGGCTCCCATCTAAGCCTCCCTGCGTCACCGCAGAGCGGATCATCCACGCAACTATAAGGGAATTAGAGGTATTAAAACACTACTCCACAACACTAAGTACTTACAAATACCCAAACACATCGACAAATCTGTAACAGCCTTAGGGGATTTCAGGATCACCCTTAAGACCCCACATCTTGAACACTTGATTTACTACTCTAAGGAGTATATCTTACGTCGTATATTTTTCATCAACACCAATTCACATTGGGCTATGTGAACTCATATGAAGCTCAAAGCAGTCACCAAGGGCTGTTACGGGTTTGAAGCGATTTGTTAATAACTGTAAGTACTTCTTAGAGCTATGATGCAGTCTATATAAGCTCCGGGGGCTTATATATGATGGGGGCTGAGCTACTGCGATGAGGGAGCTCAGAGGTAGCGTAATGAGCCACTCGCCAAGCATTTACAGCTATTCACAGGCAATCACAGGTCTTGGTGAGTGGTGAACGCTCTATGAAATAGGTGACTAGTAAAGTGTTCATTAAAGATAAACTTCCACGTATATTCCCCATTAAAGGACATACTCAGATTCTAAGGGGGATTCGCGTATAGCGTCTAGCCTGTGACCGATCTATAAATAGCTGTGATTAGTTGACTTAGATTTACTGGCTTCTCCGTGTGTTTTTAGTTGTTGATGATGAGTTTTGGTGTTTAGATTACTGTCCTTAACGCAGATGAGGGGCTTGGGGTTTATGTGGAGCCCTTATAGCCCGGGAACCCCCGAGGCGAGAGCAAAGTACTTAGAACTATCCCAGGTATTCACAAATGATCGCCTCGGGGAAACCTTTTTGTCTCTGCAAGTATGGTGCTCTTAAAACCAAGAAGTCCCGCCGGGGGGATTTGAACCCCCGACCACCCGGTCACTGCCCCCTCACTACAGCCGGGCGCTCTGCCGCTGAGCTACGGCGGGTTTTTCACATATTTATTCTTAATAATGCCTATAAAAGCTTTTCATAATTGAAGTCCACAGTTACCTCGGGGAGGAGGGTTTTTAATATGAGCATCTCTGATCACGTTCAGAGTGCTCTTTGGAGAGATCTCGAGGAGATAGCGGCTACTCTAAGCGAGAAGGATCGCGTTAGAGAGGAGGTTATTAAGTTATCGCGCGATATTACGAGGCTAAGTAGTCGCGTAGTTAGCAGTGTCCATAGAGGAGACTTCGAGGAAGCTAAACAAGGACTACTCATGCTTAGAACACATGTTCAGAGGTTAATGGATCTCGTTAAGCCCCACGAGGACTTAAAGTACTCGGGTTTAACATATGGTAGTCTAAGTGAATACGTAGAGGCATCTCTCTTCTACTCAGTAGTTGTAGAACAGAGACTACTCTCAATAAGAGAGTTAGGAGTCCCAGTAATCCCTTTCTTACAGGGTCTTGGCGACCTCGTGGGAGAATTGAGAAGACTTGTTGTTAAACTGCTAGATCAAACACGTGTAGATGAAGCTGAAAAATACCTTAAGATCATGGAGACTATTTATGAGGGGCTTAGAGAGCTAAATTATCCAGAACCCCTTATCCCAGGAGTGAGACACAAAGTAGATGTAGCATCTAGACTAGTAGAGGACACGAGAGTTCTAATTCTCAACACAAAGAACTCCCTCCGATGCTACCACGAAGACTACTAACTTAAAACTCATCAGCACGGCTCTTCAACATCACTTTTCAGAGTCGCGGTTTTTCTTCATCTCGCTTATTAATTAGTGGTTTAATAGCTTCAAAAATATTTCTTCTAAAATTCCTCTTATCTAGTTGAATAGCTCGCTGCCTTCCCTTTATACTCATTTGTCTCCACAGATCCGGGTTAGATTGAAGTGCAAGAACCTTACACTGAGCTTCTCTGAGATCTAGGTAGGAAGCGGCTACTTGATCGTCTCCTAGAGCTATGTCAGTCCAGCTCCCAGAGTCTCGCGGTATAATTACCGGTGTCCCCGCGGCCATTGCTTCCACTATGCTGATCCCAAAGTGCTCTCTCGGAGTTATGTGAACATAAATTAATGAGCCCCTGTACAATTCTACTAGCTTATGGCGAGACACGTTAACTTCAATGTCAAAGTAATCATCCACGTTCAACTTTCTAGCTACTTCAACTAGCTTATCATACAGAGGCTTGTTGATACGTGAAAGAGCCCCTACTAGGAGAGTACTTATCTTGTACTTTTTTAGTAAATATGCCAAGTAGACTGCTCTCTCAGGATGCTTCTCAGGGCTTATTCTCACAACAGTCAGAACTCTTTTATCTCTATCAGTGTAGTCTAATACAGGCTTTTCAACTATGTCATCTAGATTCACAGGTGGATGAACTACAATAGACTCAACTGAGAGTGCTTTTCGTAAAAAGTCTGCAGTAAATCTCGAGTTCGCTATAAAGAGCTTTACACGCCTCTTGATCACTGGAGATATTATCATATTAAACAGAGAGTAGAGTTCCCCAACTAGACGTGGAATACCCTTTAAGCCGGGGTAGTAAACTCCTAGATCTATGAATGATGGATAGTGAACATACATAACGTCTCCTACGCCTGAGATCACATCACCACTAGCATTTATTGTAACTAAAGGTCTATTAGGGGGATCACCTACACTTATACTCATTACCTCTGACTTGTTTACACCGAAAAAAATTTGCGATCTTTACTAAGTCGCCGCGAGACTTAATCGCGAGAGAATCTACATATACATCATACCCCCTCTCAGCGAAAGCTATAGCCATCTCTAACACTAAGTACTGTGACCCACCGAGACCCATGAGATGCGTGTTTAGCATGTGATGTTTTATAGCGATAATGTTATTCAATTCCTCCTTTCACCCTTACCTCTCGGTAGTATAACAGCGTGAAACCCCCTTTCTATTAAGTGCTCCTTAAGGCTTTCAGCAAAGCCTCCTCGAGATCCATCTATTACCACTAATCTTGGATTAGCCTTAACCACGTAGTTCACTAGGTCGTCGAAGTCGCCGTGATCGCTGAACGAGACTACGTAGGTATAATCATCTAGTTTTCTAAATAGATCTGTAAATACCCTCCCTGTTAAGACTATGTGTAGAGCCTCACCGTCTAGTTTACGATACCTAGCACTGTTGAAGTGCTTAAAAAATATTATTCCCTCACAACTCTTTATCCTCGGCGCTTCTAAATCCCTATAGTAGTTGCTAATGTTGAAGTTGTACTTCTCTTCAAGTAATTTCACGGCTTTATACACTCTACTAGGCACGACGTAGGGTGCCTTAAGCCCGTGTTCTCGGAGAGTTAACATGACTTCCTGTATTTTACCATGATACGCGTATATGTAGACTCTCTTATACGTCTTAAGCCCCTCGCTAACAAACTCTACTAAAAGCGAGTTGACGGCATCCTTATATGGTCTTCTACAGGCTGGGTGACCATAGGTAGCCTCTATCACTAACACGTCGAGGTCTCTCATAATCTCGGTTTTATGCGTTAATTTAAAGTCACCTGTGTAACCAACCCGGATTTTCTTGTCTTTTAGCTCGATGCTTACCTGTGTAGCCCCTGGTATGTGATCAGCTGGTACAAAGCACACCTCCTCACCCTCGTATAAGTGGCACTCATGATGGTCAATTGGCTTCTTTTTAACCCTAAATATTGGGAGTAACTGAGAGTCTATGTAATTTAGTGCCTCTAGGAGATCTAGTGTTATCTCCGTGGCGACTATTTCACTGCACTCACGTATACTCTTATCTAGGTCGACTGTGTGATCAGCGTGAATGTGCGTAATCACCCTAATAGGCCTTTTCGCGTGTCCATCAATAACGATGTTTCTACCTACTAGAATCGCTCCTCTAGGAGATATTTCAACGTGTTTTAAGTACTCCGTTATAGAGCTATACACAAATTAATCCCCGGCTTAAGGTATACTGTTTAGCACGAATTTCCACTTCTTCGCTCTAGAATCATATATGATTGCATTATCAATATATAAAGTCTTCCACAACTCAAAACCCTTATCTCCAAGTTGATTCTTAATCTCCTCTTCTGCAGTAGTAGATAGGCTTAGCAGTTTTTGCTTAAACTCTCTCCAGTAGTCGGGGTCAACAGCTACTCTTTCCCTCGTTAGTTTTAGCACTATAGCTCCTTCTCGCTCAAAGTACGCGAAAAGCCTGTCTCGTTGAACTCTAGGTGGTAGCTTACTTTCAAATACCACTTTCTCTTCTCTTAGCCTCTCTATGCCAGTCCTGTACGGCTTCCTGGCACCCGGTTGTTCTCTTGTCTCCTCTGCAGCTTCTGCTCTCCATCTACGTATTTCCTGTACTGTCGAATCTAGCTCACCTAGTCTCTGCTGGATAGAGTCTAGTTTCTCGTATAGTTCAGCTATTTGTGAGCGTATAGTGTCAATAATTGAAAGTCTCTTATTTATCTCGTCTTGTATGTACCTCTCGAACCGGGCTTTCCACTTGGCGAGATCCTCTGGTGGCTGCCTAGTAGTAGGTGATACGAGGTTTACTAGAGCCGACACTATGTACTCTGAGACACTGCTATATCCTCCTTCACGAGCGAGTTTCTCTAGCTCACTGTATAGATCCATGGGGATGTTGAGCTTTAACTCTTTTACACGCTTACTCTCAGACATCAGTATACCAGCTCACATGTTAGAGTGTACTATTTTCTTAAAGTCTATTAATTTATAGTGTATTGGTGAAAATGTGCTCTTCAGTGATGCACACTTACATGTAAACCCCGTGGCAGGTTTCGGCGCCGAGAAAATAGCTAAGAAGTTTAAGAAAGAGGGGGGCTGGTTTATCGCCATCGTAGCGCTTCCCCCATATTATTACGGCTTTAGCGATTTCTCCATAGACTCCTATACACGGGTAGCTGAGCTACTAGCTAGAGAGGCTAATAGAGCTAAAGAGCAGGGTTTAGAAGTAGCCAGCTTCATGGGGATTCACCCAGCTGAGATAGACGAGTATTATAAGCGCGGAGTTAAGGGCGAGAAGCTGTACTCTCTTCTAGGCGGTGTTTTAAAGCTAATAGAGAAAAACCTGAGAAGCGGCTTACTTAACGGTATAGGTGAAGTTGGTCGACAACACTACACAACAAGCCCAGAGAGACTTGTCCTCTCAGAGATCATAATGCGCGAGGCGCTAGCTCTTGCTAAGAGCCTAGGAGTCCCGGTTCAATTGCACTTAGAACAGGGAGGCTTTGTGACGGCGCTATCCATTAGATCACTAGTTGACGGTTTAGGTTTAAATGCAAAACAGGCTATTCTACACCACGCAAATAGCGATACAGGCTCCTGGGCTAGTAACTACAGATTACCCTTTACCGCCCCAGTGAAGTACTTTGACGAGAAGTACATAGAGAGTATTATAGTCGAGTACTGTATGCTCGAATCGGATTTCCTAGATGACCCAAGAAGACCAGGGGTTTCAGCTTATCCCTGGGATATACCAGTTCTAATTAGAGAGCTCATTACGAGAGGCGTTATTAGTGAAGAGTCAGCTTACAAGATACTCGTCGACAACGTAGTTAAATACATGAATGTGAAGCCTCCATGAGGATTGATACTCCTTGAGTTGCGAAGTCTGCAGCTATAAGCCTGCGGAGTATACGTGTAGAATTTGCGGCAGGAAAGTATGCCGAGAAGACTACGTCGCTGAGAGTGGTATTTGCACTGTGTGCGAGGCAACGCTATGTGAAGTGTGTAAGAGAAGTCTCTCCATAGCTACGTGTATTTCGTGTGGAAGACACTGCTGTGAGGACTGCCTCGTAAAGGTGTCACAACTAGAATATATCTGCGTTGAGTGCTTAAAGAAAACTCATGGAGCAATGTCGAGGTGAATAAGCGCTGAAAGCGGGAAAACTCGAGTGGCATCTCATGGCAGAATTACTCCGGAATCTTGTCTTAAATGACGTAGACGTGATTGTAGGGCCTGCTCAGGGAGAAGACGCTGCAGTTATTAGGGTTAGAGACGGCTTTCTAGTGGTCCACAGTGACCCTATAACAGCTGGGGTGAGGCGTATAGGTTACTTATCTGTACACGTCGCAGCTAACGACATCGCCGTGAGAGGTGTTAAGCCAAGATGGTTTTTACCCGTAGTGTTACTACCAGAGAATTATAGTGCTGAGAGTGCTGAGGAGATATTTAAGGATATGGGCTGGGCTCTACGAGAGATCGACGGTGTAGTTGTGGGTGGACACACGGAGTATACTCCTGGGCTAAATAGACCAATAGTATCTATGACCGCTATAGGCTACACCACGTCTAGAGTTATATTAACGCGTGATGCTAAAGAAGGAGACTTAGTTTACTTTATAGGTAGAATAGGTGGAGAAGGCGCGGGCGTCATAGCGTGGGATTTTGAGCAGCTACTAATAGAGAGGGGAATTGATAAGAGGACTGTTGAGCACGCTAAAGGCTTTATTCACGATATTAGTGTTGTAAAAATCGCGTTGAAAATTAGAGACTACGTAAATACTATGCACGACGCAACAGAGGGGGGTGTTCTACAGGCATCCCGTGAGATAGCTGTTGCTAGTAATAAGGACATCGTAATTAACGTGGAGCACATACATGTAGACCCCGTGGTTAAAGCGGTTACAGAGGCTGTGAGTCTAGACCCTCTAAAACTCCTAAGTAGTGGTTGCGTAGTAGCAACTGTCCCAGAGCATTACAGAAGAGTATTTGAAGAAGCTCTGAGCACTCTAAATAAACCATATAGTCTAGTGGGTAGTGTTAAGAGTGGTTGCGGAAAAGTCTATTTACAAAAGAACTCTAAACCAGTAGAGGTTATTAATAGAGACATCGTTGATGAGATATATAAGCTGTGGAGATAGCTAAAGTGGAAGAGAGGGTTAAAATGTCGTTAAATATAGCTGAAACCCTTAAATCGGGTGTAAGTATACTAAGAGACACGACTTCGCGTATTAGAACAGGTGTTTTTGGAGCTAAGAGAGGCGAAGAAAACCCCAAAGTCCTTAGTCTAGCTGCACGTGTAGTATTGTTGCTGGAGGAGTTAGCCAGGATATTAGAGTCTATTTCACAAAGAGCCTCTCTAACGCCATCTGAAATTATACAGGTTGCACCGTACACTTACATATTTAAAGTTAACAACGAAGAAGTGGTAGTTACAAGGACGAGGCCTGAACACGTAGTATTAAGCGTGAACACCACTAATAGAGTTGTCTCTATAAAGACGAGAAAGGGGTTAATTGAGATTTCCCCAGAGTTTCTGAGAGTAAAGTCTAGAAGGGTAAATGTCGCAATAAATCCAGCTGACAGAGAACAGTACAGAGACAAGCTTAATGAGGTTAAAAACTCGTTAAAAATATTCGAGATTATATTGAGTAGAAGGCTGAGCTTTCTGCCTAAACTAAGAGGCTAAATTCACGCCGCCTGAGTTTTTGCCTGTTCACTCTCACTCACAGGAATCTTCGGTAGCTCAGCAAACTTCTCTCTCATCTTCTGCTCTGCAATGATCTTCGCCTCTTCGAGTATTACCTTGGCCTCACTGTCAAGCCCTGTGCCTACATCTAGTGATAAGTCCACTGTACTTGCACCAATGACCGCCTCAAGCTCCCTTGATGCTACCTGTAGCTCAATCCACACGTCGGGCGCAACGTTCTTCACTATTCCAACAGCCTCTCTTAGTACTCCTAGTACTGGTTTAACCTCAGAGACTGCGCCACCATAAATGAGGAATGTCTCTAACTTTAACAGCGCGTTTTCTAGTGCGTATTGAACTGTTAGTAGCTGTTTACTTATCTTTCTAATCTCTGCCACCTCCTTAGCGTACATTTTTGCCCTCATTTCGTCCTTCTTTAAGAGGGACTCTACAATGTTCTCGAATAGTACCTTGTCTCTCTCAGAGAGCTTCTCAACGTAGTTTGTGATTCTACCCAGTGCTGTTTTTATTCTGTACTGTGCAATAATAGCTCTCTTTTCAAGGGACTCCGTCTCATTGGTAAACAGCTTTCTGATTTTATCACTAATAGTCTCTTGCCTATTCCAAGCCATATTGACCCTTCACCACTACCTCAATGCCTCTAACTACGCTTTTAAAGGATGAGACCTTATAGATACCTAGTTATCCACGGGTGTTTTCACGGTGAGTATAGAGCGGTATATTACGTGCACAGACAACTGCTCACTGAGACACATTGAGTCCTTAGCAATGATAGGATTAGCTGAGAGAGCTGAGATCCAGGACTGTGACAGGAGAAACTTTAAGAGAATAATCCTATACTTAGTAAATGGCTTAACTATAACTTCAAGTTGTTTCTACTACGAGGAAGTTGAGCAGTCTCTTAAAGTAATTAACATGTATATTCAAATAGCGCGAAGAGAGGGTTCTCTCGGAAAATTAGCTATTATTGAGCCGAGAGAAGAGCACTATAGGGGGCAGTAAAGCAGTAAAACCCATAGCTAAGTCTTTTAAGTGTTTAATAGCGTATTTAGTCATGAGTGATGAGCGGTATTACCTGTGATAAGCAGAATGAGCGGGCCCCTAGATCTGATCTTTTATTAACTAGTGGTGTAGCCGCGTGGCGTTGTTTACTACTCGAGAAATAGTGTGTGTTGCTCTCTCTAGCTTTACTCCGATTACACCATTTGAGAAGCAGAAGCCTTTTGAATCTACTCAGACAAGTACATCTCCTAGTCTCTGGCAACAGTTATTTGCAAATTTACCGGCGCCTCTAATATTAGTACTCATAGCTGTAGCGATCTCGATAATAGTATTGGTATTAGAACTTAGAGTGAAGTCCTCTACATCCACATTAAACAGACAAGAGTACACTTAATCACCTCGTAGTAGGTTTTCCTCGGCTTTGCTTAGCGCGTCGAGAGCTCTGTAGTCAACACCTACTCCGATATTCACGTGTCTTAGAAGACCTCGGATGTAGTCTACACTGTTCTCTCTCAGAACACCTACTACTCTCTCTAGGCTTACACTTAGAGGTAAGCTTCCAGTGCTGAGAATTAGTCGAGAAACATCGAAGTGTGTTCTCAGCCGTGTAGTTATCTCGGAAAGGATATCCCGTTGATTCTCAGCTTGCTTTAAGGTGAAAATTCCCATTGTATAAGGGCTCTCAGTGCCGCCTTGAAAGTAATATTCGTGGACTGTGAGCATCCTTGTTGCTGTTAATACGGCGTGAACAGGGTTTACACTAATAGTAGAAGCCATTCTAGCTTCAATACTGGTTTCTGACCTAATACGTTGAAACAGATCTCTATGTTCAGTTTCACTCATACCATTAGATAGTAGTAGAATTAGCCAGGGTAGAGGCGAGTAGACTAGGCCTCTGCGGTCTTCAACGGTAGCAGAGATTTCACTGTAAAGGCTACTTAGTGTTTTAAGAACTTCTCGATTAGGTTTACTTCTCAAGTATACCTGTATAATTGTGTATCTACTCACCATAAAACACCAATAAATTACCTAGTTTACACTGTTCTCAAAGAGCATGCTCCACTATGACTAAAAATGCGTATTTTAAGCTCTTAAGATTTCTTTCACGTGAAAGAGACTGTAACTGGCTAAATACTGGTGAAGTATAAGTGGGCGGAATATTCGCCGTGATCTGTAAAGATACTAAGATTCCTAGAGGAGCTATATATGAGGGTTTACGTAGACTCACTTATAGGGGGTATGACGGGGCTGGTGTTGCTTTTCTACGAGGAGATCTCCTGGAGGTGAGAAAGGCTCCTGGACACGTAGAGAGTGTCTCAAAAAGCCTAGATCTCGTGAACATAGACTCCGACATAGCACTAGGGCACACACGCTATGCTAGTAGAGGTTGGCCTGTATACGAGAATACACACCCATTTGTAGACTGTACACGGAGAATTGCCGTTGCCGGAGATGGAATTATAGAGAACTACGAGGAGGTTAAGAGCAAGCTTGAAAAGCTCGGCCATGTATTCTCATCTAGAACAGACACCGAGGTGGCTGTTCACTTACTAGAGGAGTACTTAAAGACAACTAGTAATAGAGTAGAAGCCCTATTAAGAATAGTAAAAGAGCTCCGCGGTATGTACTCCTTAGCATTTCTAGACTCCTCTACGAGAAGCATCCTTTTAGTTCATAGTGGACAGCCCCTCGTAGTTGGATTTTCAGCTGATAAGAGCTGCATTTATGTCTCAAGTGACTTGCCGTCTCTGTATGGTTTCGCGGAAGTAGCCTACATACTTGAAGATGGAATTGTCGGAGTTGTATACAGGGATGCTGTTGACTTCTACAGTGCTGTTAGTGGTGGAAAAGTAGAGCTCGGGCAGTTACAAGCTAAGAGAGTGAAATACGTAGCTGAGTACGCGGAGAAAGGGGGCTTCCCTCACTACATGATCAAAGAGATATATGAGATCCCAGAGGCCTTAAAAAGAGTGCCATTAACAATAATGGAGAAGTACCTTAGACTTGCAGCTATGATCATTCAGGGCGCTAAGAAGGTCTTTGTCACTGGCACAGGAACAAGCCTACATGCAGCCATGATCTCAACGTATTACTTCAGCGAGCTAGCGGGTCTCAGTGTAAACGTTATCTCAGCCGCTGAGTTCCCCTACTCGCTACTTGAAAGCGTAGAGACGGGTACTGTTATAATAGCTGTGAGTCAGAGTGGTGAAACAGCGGATGTTATAACTAGTGTTAAACTGGCTAAGCAGCATGGAGCAGTCATAGTTGGTGTAACTAACAATGTCGGCTCTAGACTAGCACTTGAATCCAACGTGTACTTGCCTATAGGTGCTGGGCCAGAAATAGCTGTGCCTGCTACAAAAACCTTTGTGTCTACTCTCGCGGGCTTTCTAATGTTATCATCTTACACTGGAATATACACTGGGAAGCTGACGAGTAGCGAGTATAGAGAGATCTTGAGCTCCATTAGAAATTTGGCTGATAAAGTAAAAGACCTTATTCCAGACTATGACTCTAAAATAGCAAAGCTTGCACAAGAGGTCTACGAGTACAAGAACATGTACTTAGCAGCAAGCGGAATCGCTTACCCAGTAGCTCTAGAGGGTGCATTGAAGCTAAAAGAGGCCGCACTTACGCACGCAGAGGGATTACAGCTTGGAGAACTTAGACACGGGCCACTAGCTCTCTCAGCTCTGGGGCTTCCAATAATACTGATAGAACCCATAGAGGAGTCAGCTAAGCACTTATTCTTCAAAGTGCTAAGAGAGGTTGAGAACAAGTACGCGAGAATCTTCACACTCGAGATCACTGCTAACACGAAGCACGCTGTGATCAACTTACCTCAGGTTGAGAGATACATGTACCCTATGGTAGCGACAATACCTCTTCAGCTGTTAGCGTATCATATTGGAGTCGCAAAAGGCTTACCAGTGGATACGCCGCCAGGGCTGGCTAAGACTATAACAACGTGAAGCGAGTTAATTCAAATGTTGCAAGTTCTTAAGCACGAAACATATATTATTTAGTTTAGCTGTGAGGAGTCCTAGTCCAGGTTGAGTGATGATAGAGAGCTCCGGGACCGAGCTTTCATGGACTTAATAATCCACAGGTGATCCCTGCGTGAGTATCAGGCTGGATCCGTGGGGTCATTACGCTATTGAGGACTACGAGAAATTAATGGAGGAGTTCGGCATAACACCCATAGAGAAACTGCTAACTCAGTACATAGTAGACCACTTTTACTTTACTCGTAGAGTCGTATTTGGGCACAGGGATCTCGACTTGTGGCTTAACATGTTCTCACGTGGGGAGAAGACAGCCGTCTTAACAGGCTTTATGCCTAGCGGCTATCCTCACCTAGGTACAGCCATGGTTTACGAGGAGCTCAAGTACTTTCAGGAGAAGGGGGCTTTTATTAAAGTAGCCATAGCGGATGCTGAGGCGTATACTGTGAGACGTGAAAGTAGGAGTGATGTTATTCAACGCGGCTTTGACTTCGTAGCTCACGCTATAGCGTGGGGTATAGACCCCGAGAGAGCAGAATTCTACTATCAAACAGAGATGCCCAGTAACTACTATAGGCTCATTCAAATGTTCTCAAGGAAGGTTACTCAGGCTGAAATGGAGGCTATTTACGGAGACCTCGCACCGGCGAAAATAATATCTGCTCTCACTCAGGTAGCAGATATACTCCACTTACAGCTTGACGAGTTCGGTGGCTATAAGTACGTAGTCGTCCCTGTGGGCATTGACCAGGATCCACATATTAGGCTTGCGAGAGACTTAGCAGATAGATTTAAACACGAGCTGGGATTTGAGAGGCCTGCATCACTATATCACAGGCTAATTAGAGGTCTTGACGGAAACAAAATGAGTAAAAGTAGGCCGGAGTACGCAATTCACCTAAATGAGCCAATAGAGCTCCTCGAGAAAAAAGTCATGAATGCACTAACAGGGGGGCGTGCTACAGCTGAGGAGCAAAGAAGAATGGGGGGTGAGCCGTGGAAGTGCACAGTATTTGAGCTCTACACATACCACCTCGTTAAAGACGATAAGCAATTAGAGGAGATTCGCCAAGAGTGTATTACTGGGAGAATCCTGTGTGGCCCATGCAAGAGGCGCGCCTTAGAAATGTTAAAGGAGCTTCTCAGAGCTCACCAGGATAATCTAAGAGACGCCGTTGAGAGACATGTAGTTGAGAAAGTACTTAAAAAGCCCTCCTTTTAAAAACACCTTCACAAAAGACTACTTGAAGAGTACTCATCTACATTAAACCCATCTCAGCGAGAATTCTACGCGTAGCCTCTACGGGATCCTGGGCAGAAGTTATCGCTGAGCCAACTACTACTATGTCAACTCCTCGCTCAACTAAGGGCTTTATAGCCCCGGTTTTTAGCCCCCCAGCTACAGCTACTTTTACACTTGTCTCTTCTTTCACTCTTACAGCTTCCTCCACGAGCTCAGCTGCTGTGACGCCACGTGCTCTCTGAACACTTATACCCACGTGAAATAGTACTACGTCGGGCTCATATTTAGCAACTTCCAGTGCTCTCTTGTAGGGATCTCTGCTACTGATGAGATCCACTATGAGTAAGATCCCGTGTTCCTTCTTAGCCGCGGAGGCCTCAATTAAAGTCTCATTAT
>Ga0326760_1000359_pt1 | contig 25635 bp, 36 predicted proteins | sample GCREP_S_FD_207668 | JGI IMG/M metagenome (GOLD analysis project Ga0326760, IMG submission 207668) | Hot spring sediment microbial communities from Geyser Creek Basin, Yellowstone National Park, WY, United States - GCR.EP_S | ecosystem: Environmental > Aquatic > Thermal springs > Near-boiling... | reverse complement strand
TTATGTGGATTATCAATAAACAGAATTACAAAAATACAAATAGCAGTTGGTAGTTATGCTACTACAATTTATGGTTATGCTGATAATATAATAATTCGAAAATATACATCTCCAGAACCAACAATTATTTTAGGAAATGAAGAAACTTGCTAGCAAGCATAAAATCTTATCATTATAAAGTTTTTTTCATAATCTTCTCTTTCCTTTAGAATGCAAAAATTAGAATTTAGAGAGATTTCTCCATAGAAAATTATATTTGTATAATTTATCTTTATTTCAAAATTACTTCCTTCATTTCTTACATATACTCCTTCATATCTTTCAAAATTTCCTAACTCCAAAGATTCTAATTGCAATTGATAGATTATGCTATTATTTTTAATAAAAACATTTCCAGAAGGTAAATTAATTGAAAAAATTCTTTTCGAACCTATTGCTTCAGAAGAAATTTCATCTATTAAAAATTTCATCCTCTTAAAATAATTTATTGCATTCTCAATCAATTGACTTTCTTTTTGAGATTTAAAAACTGGATTAAAAAAGTTGAGAAAAATTATACTCATAGTTAAAGAAAATAAAATAACTAAACTAAAAGCAAGAATTTCATTCATATTAATATTTTTAATGAAATAATATAATGGAAGAAATTGAAAAAATTCAACAAAACTTGCAATTAGTAATATTAGAAATTGAGAACTTAAAGCTAAAAAATAGAGAAATTGAAATAGTTTTAGAAGAATTAGAAAATAGCAAAGAAGAAAGTGTTTATAAATTTGTTGGAAATGTATTAATAAAAAAATCGAGAGAAGAAGTAATAAAAGAATTAAAAGATAATAAAGAAATTATTGATTTGAGAATAAAAAATCTTGAAAAGAAAAAAGAAGAACTTACGAAAAAGTTAAAAGAATTGCAAAAAAGTTAATATTATGGTAATAAAGAAGATAGTTGAAAAAATAACTGGAAAAAAAGTTGAAGAAGAAGGGGAAGTAGAAATTTTGCCAGAAGAGGAAGAAGAAAAAAAAGTAAAAATATATGTAACAAAAGTTAATGAATATTCCGATACAGAAAAAATTTTAAATTTATTAAGGCAGAACAACATTGTTGTAATAAGTATAAGAGATTTGAGAAAAAAAGATATTGCTGAGTTAAAGAGAATTGTTGATAGAATAAAAAGAACCGTAGAAGCTTTAGGTGGTGATATTATTGGAGTTGAAGAAGATCTTATAATTGCAACACCTTCTATAGCAAAAATAGAAAGGTAACCCACTTGCAATATTTTTTCTTAAATTATTTTATATTATTATGGCAGAACCACCTAGAGCCTTACTTGCACAGCTAGGAGGACAACCAGTACTAATACTACCAGAAGGAACTGTAAGAACTACTGGAAAGGATGCTTTAAGAAACAACATAGCAGCAGCAAAAGCACTAGGAGAAACTATAAGAACAACGCTAGGACCAAAAGGAATGGATAAAATGTTAGTAGATAGCTTAGGAGATATTACGATAACAAACGATGGAGTAACAATTTTGGAAGAAATGGAAATTGAACATCCAGCAGCAAAAATGTTAGTAGAAGTTGCAAAAACATTAAATCAAGAAGCAGGAGATGGAACTACAAGTAGTGTTGTATTGGCAAGTGAATTATTAAGATTAGCAGAAGATTTATTAGATAAAAATATACATCCAACAGTAATAATAAGAGGTTATAAGATTGCAGCAAATATAGCAAAAAAAGCTATTGAAAGAATAGCAAGAAAAATAACTTTAGAAGATGAGAATCTTTTGAAGAAGATTGCAATTACAGCTATGAGTGGAAAAAGTGCAATGAGTGCAAATCTAGAAGTTGCTGAAAGAGTTGCAAGTTTAGTGGTAGAAGCTGTAAAAACTGTAGCAAGAATTGAAAATGGAAAAATTAAAATAGATAGAGAAGATATAAAAAGAGAGAAAAAGGCTGGGGGAGGAATTGAAGATATTGAATTAGTCAAAGGAATAGTGATAGATAAAGAAGTAGTTCATCCACAAATGCCAAAAGTTGTAAAGAACGCAAAAATAGCATTACTAGATACAGCATTAGAAGTAAAAGAAACTGAAACAGATGCAGAAATTAGAATTACAAAACCAGAAGAATTAAAAGCATTCTTGCAAGAGGAAGAAAAAATGATAAAAGAAATGGTAGATAAAATAGTTAAAGTTGGTGCAAACGTTGTATTTTGCCAAAAAGGAATTGATGATTTGGCTCAACATTATTTGGCAAAAGCTGGAATTTTGGCAGTAAGAAGAGTAAAAAGAAGTGATATGGAAAAATTAGCAAAAGCAACAGGTGCAAGAATTGTGACAAACATAGATGATTTAAGCGAAAAAGACTTAGGATATGCAGAATTAGTAGAAGAAAAGAGAGTTGGAGGAGAAAATATGGTATTTGTTAGAGGTTGTAAGAATCCAAAAGCTGTAACAATATTAAGTAGAGGTGGTACTGAACATGTAGTTGATGAAATAGATAGAAGTGTTGAAGATGCTATTGGTGCTGTATGTTCTGCATTAGAATTAGGAGCATTTGTACCTGGTGGTGGTGCACCTGAAGTTGAAGCAGCTGTAACAATAAGAAAAGAAGCACAAAAATACTCTGGAAGAGAACAATTAGCAATTTTGGCATTTGCAGATGCACTAGAATCTATTCCGAAAGCAATAGCAGAAAATGCAGGATTGGATGCAATAGAAATAATATTAAAGCTAAGAGCTGCACACGAACAAGGAAAAGTAAGTTATGGAGTTGATATAGATAAGGGAGATGTTGGAGATATGCTAGAAAAAGGAGTTTTAGATCCATTAAAAGTAAAATTGCAAGTAATTACAAGTGCTACAGAAGCTGCAGAAATGATATTAAGAATTGATGATATAATTGCTGCAGGAAAAGCAAAAACTGAAGAGAAAAAGAAAGAAACTGAAGAAACAGAAAGCGAAAGCGATTAACTTTTTATTTTTTTATTTTTTCTTCTAATTTTTCTACTCTTTTTTTATCAGAAAGATTTAAGCTAACTATCAATAAATTTGAAGGATGAATTGGGACAAATTTTTCTGCTCCATCAGCCCTTTTTACAGTAATTCCTTCAACATATACTTTTAACTTTTTATAATCTACTTTAACAACTTTCCCTCTTTTCCCCTTATAATCTCCTCTCATTACAATTACTTCATCCCCAACTCTTAATGGAAAGCTTCTTCTCTTATATTTCTCTCTTAATTCTTTTGATAGATGGGCAGATAATAATTTTCTTCTTACATGCCAAGGAGCATTATATAATCTTTTTCTCTGCTTTCTCGGTTTCTTACTCATTAAATTATCTTGCTTGTAATCTTATAATTTTTTTTGGTCTTAATTTTTCTAAAATCCTAGACCCACAATAAGGACAAATTATTCTTTTTTCAAGCTTTTCTATTATTTTTTTACATACAATGCATCTATACATTTTTTACTTCCATAAATGGTGGATAGTATGCTTGACCAGCAACTTTTATTTTGCACTTTTTACAATACCAAATTCCAGTAGAAATTCTAACAAGCTTTTTAAATCCACATTTTGGACAAATATGCCTTTCCTTTTGTATTTTTTCTATTTCACTTACCTTATGTCTTAATCTCATTCCATACTTTGCTCCAAATCTTCCTGCAGATCCAACTTTCTTTACCATAATTTTAACTTATTTTCTTTAATATTTCTTTTAATTTTTCATCATCAATAATTTCCTTTATTTTTCCAGCTTTATAGAGTTGAACCAAATAAATTTTTAATTGTTCAACTATTTCTGGTTTAACTAATTTTAATCTACCTAACCTTTCTCTAGCTTCCTTTGTCAAAATCTTTCTTATAATTTCATCTATTTCAGCTTTTCCTAGTTTCATTTTTAATTTCATTGGAAATTTTATCTAAAAAACTTCTTCCTTCTGGTGTTAAGGCTCTTCCACCTACTACTTTCTGAACTAACCCAGCTCTTTCTAATTGTTGCAAAATTGTCCTTATAATTTTTCCTGATGCTTTATAGAATTTTTCCGGTCTTCTGCCTCTTTTCTTTCTTCTTCCATAATAAGTTCTTAACCTTGAAACACCAACAGGCCCATCTATATACAATCTTCTTAAGATACTTGCAGCTCTAATGTACCAAAAATCCTTTTGCTCAGGAGGCCTTTCATTTCCACAACTGCTTTTTACAAACTTTGCCCAATATGGTACTTTAATCTCTGGAAATTTCTTTAATTCTTCTTTTAATCTTTCTATCAATTTCTGCGGATCTACTTCAAAAACACTCATATTAAATCTTTTCAATATTCTTTTTAAGTTTTTCTATTATATTTTCCAAATCTTCGCTTTCCCTTTTTCCACTTTTCTCCTCTATTTCTTTTATTTTTTCCTCTAATTTTTCAATTTTTAAATTTAAAATTTTTATGCTTTCATCAATCTCATTTATACTCTTTAACATAACTTTTGAAATATTGTTATTAACAACTTCATTTATTTTCTTCTCTAAATTTTCTATTTGAAAAGAAATTGGCTCGGAAATTCTTTCCTCTATCTCCCTTAATTTAAAAGAAAGATTTACCAAGTTTACTTTTATACCTTTAATTTCATCCAAAAGTTTTTCACTTTTTTTGATTACATCATCTAAACTTTTTTTGCCTTCTTCCATTTCTTTTATTTTTTTCTCGAATTCCTTTTCAACAACTTTTTTCAAATTTAACAAATCATTTCTTAAATATTCGAAAATAGATTCAAAATATTCAATTCTTTCATTAAAGAAAATTTTAACATTTTCAAATTCATCTTTTTTTACAAAATTTTCTGAATTTTTCTGCAATAAAACAAGGGAATTTTCAATAAAACTAATCTTTTTATTTATTTCATTTTTTATACTTTCTACTTTATCTTTTAAATTTTCTTCTAAACAATTTATATCTTTTTTTAATAATTCTATTCTGTTTACAACTTCATTTATTTCATCTTTCAAAGCAAAAGATTGAGAAAAATTTTTAACATTTTTTTCTAGTATCTCATAATTCTTTTCAAGGAGATTTAAAGAATTTGTTAATGACTCTATTTTTTTATTTACTTCATTTAGAAGATTTTCTATTTCTTCTTTTTTTACAAAATTTTTTAAACTTTCGTTTAATAAATTAATTTGCTGTAAAATTTCGTTTTCAAACTTTTGAATTTCATCTTTACTAAATATTTTCTGACTTATTTTTTCAAAATCATTTTTTAAAAGTTGTAAAGTAGATTTTATGTTTTCAATTTCTTTCAATTTGTTTTCAAATTCATCTCTTTTTACAAGATTTTTTATTTCACCAAAAGAAGATAAAGTATTTTTTATATTTTCAATTTCTTTTTTATATTCTTCCAAATTTTTTATATCTATTTCTTTTCCTTCAATTATTTTCTTCAAATTTACAACTTCCAAAGTTAAAACATTTAATATATCTTCTATTTTTGAAAAACTTTCTTCAATATTTCTTAATTTTTCAAATTTCTTTTCAATATCTATTAATTCTTTTTTAACTACATCTAAATCTTCAAAAAATTCTCTTGGTAAAAATTTTATTTTCTCAGCTAACAAATCATAATCAAGATTCTTTAAAATTGCCCTTAATTCTTCTTCATTCATTCCTTATAAAAATTCCATAATAATTTTTCTGATGTTTATAACCTGTAAAGATTAAATTTCTCCCATTCTCCATAAATAATTATGAAAAAATGTACATAATTGGAATTACTCCAGGGGCATATACCTTAGGAAGAATTGCTGGAACAGAAATTGCAAGGGAACTTTCTGGAATTGCAGAAAAAATAGCTTTTGGATATACTGTTGGTTGCAATTTTTTCCAAATAGATGAAGAGGCCTTTGGAGAATTTCTAGACCCTTTACTCATAGATAAGTTAGTTGCACTAATAGAAAAGATGAATGTAGAGTGGGCATTACATGGAATGGTATTGACTGGTTTTTACCAAGCTTTAGATTCTTTAACAATTCCTGAATGGAAAACTGCAAACTTAATATTACATAGAGATTTAACATTTCTATACGAACTTCTCTTAAAATTAAAGAAAAGGAATGCATCTCCAAAATCTTTTCCACATTATATTGTTTATCATTCTAGCAGAGAATATATTGTTGGATATGGAATTGTAAGAGAAAGAGGAAGATTAGAAGCAAACACTGTAAATCCATTTGGAGAGAGAAGCTGGATAAATATATTAGAAAATCCTAAAAGAAGAGAATTATTAGAATTTTTTAAAGAGAAAATTCTACCAATTCTTTATGAAAGAATTGGAATAATAAGAATAAGGGAAAGATCTTTTTTTCCAATTTTCTTTTCCCTTTTCTTTTTTTCTTATGTTTTAAAAGAAGAAAAAATTGATAAAGAAAGGCTTAAAAAAATTATTGAAATAATTGTTAGTTTTCTAGAAGAAACCAAAAAATATGAAGAAAAAATAAAGGAAAAAATAGATGAAATAGCAGAAGAAGTAAAAAATGAAATTGAAAAAATTCCTATAAGAGAAGAATTGAGTAAATTGTTTTTTGATATTCTTGAAAGAAAAATAAAAGAAAAATTGAATTTAAAAGAAGATTTAAACTTGTACAAAAGCTTTGACATAAAAATAAAAAAAGATTGGGAAGAGTTTTTGGAAAAGATAAAAAAAGATAAAGATATGAAAAACTCTTTAGATAATTCTTTAGACAGAATTTATGAAGAATGGAAAAATTTAACAACTCAAAGAGAAATAAGAGGAATTATACCTTATGAAGATGTAATTATATGCTTGATTTCGAAAGATGTAGAACTTAATAATAAATCGAAAGATTATGTAGGAATTTTAAATGAAAAAAAAGATTGGAATTCGAAAGAGACATACAAGTTTTTATATGAAGTATTCATAAAAAAAATAAAAGTTGCAAAAGAAAATAAAATAGAAGAAAAAGAAGTAGAAAGCATAGAGGAACATGTTAAAGAACTTTTAAATCAAAAAATTTTTGACTATGAAACTTCTTCAATCTCTTTAACCCCACAATTAAATGCTCTTACATCTATTTTTTATTGGATATGTAACTTTTTGGTAGAGGCACCAATAGAGCATAGAGACGAAGTAATAAAGAGATCTAGTTTTTACGATGAAGATATGAAAAAGAAATTGATAGAATATTCTTTAAAAAATGGCTTTGAAAAGCTAAAAATTTTAATAGAAGAATTAAAAAATTTTGGAGTAAAAAGAAAAACAAAATTTTTTATTGGAGTAGAAACCCCTGAAGGAGAAAGTCCTTTAGAAGGATTGAGAAGAATTTGCCATTTAAAAGATGTTTTTTCGTTAGCAGAAGCATTAAACATTTCTTTTAGAAATTATTGCAATTTTAATGAAAATGCATTTGAAGTTGTAATAGATACAGAGCATTTGCTTTCTCACGCATTTGATCCAAAAGCAGAAATAGAAGAGACTATAGAATTTTATAAGAAAATAAAACCATACAGTAGAATTGCTGTTTATCATATAGGAATTCCAAAACCTTATGGAGGAACTACACATATTCCTTTTGATATTGGAAGCGATGCCCAACTTTTAATATATGAGTACTGCTACCTATTAAAAAACTTGGGTTTTAGAGAAGAATTCGAAAGCTACTTAATTTTTGAAAGGGGTGGAGGAGTTTTGCCGTATGAATTTTTAAAAACAGTAATATTAGGAATGAGAAAAATTGTTGAATATTTAGAAAAAAATGTTGATCCAAAAGAAATAAAGAAAAATCCAGAAAAATATATAGATTTTTTTGGTTTATCATACGATATGTTTAATAGATGGTATGAAATCATGAAAGAGCATGCATTCGATCCTTTAAAAGGATTGATTGTTTTTCCTGAGGAAACACATACTTATTTAGGAAGAGAAGCAATAGAGAAATATAGAAAGAGGCCAGAAGAATGGAAAGCTGAAGAATTAAAATAATATTTATGGTACTACTATATCCATATCAAACAGAAAAGACTTTGAAACTAGCAGAAAAAGAAAATGTAATTACTTTTATAGTTGAAAGAAAAGCAACAAAAAAACAAATTAAGGAAGAATTTGAAAAAAAATTTAATGTAAAAGTTATAAAAATAAATACACTAATAACGAGAAAAGGATTGAAAAAAGCTTATATTAAGTTGAGCAAGGAATATAATGCAGCAGAATTATTTGCAAAGCTAACTACTTAATGATTAAAAAAATGATGGATTTAATTTCATCAAATTACTATTCTTTTTCACAATTACTTTTAGAATTGAAAGAATTTGGAGTAAAAAGAAAGGATTTAATAAACTATCTGAGAAAAATTGAAAAAATTTGCAAAATTAAATGTTACAAATTTATTTTTATTCCCTCTACTTGCAAAAAATGTGGATTTAAAGCAAAAGACTTTAAACCAATTTCAAAATGTCCAAGATGTAAATCTGAATATTTGGAAGAGCCAAAATTTTTTATAAGAATAAATTATGGGGATAAAGAAGATTGAAATTGTTCAAATAGAAATACCAAAAGATACGAATGTAATAATTGGACAAGCACACTTTATAAAAACTGTTGAAGATCTTTATGAAGCTTTAATGAATTCTTTGCCAAATATAAAGTTCGGAATTGCATTTTGTGAAGCAAGCGGAAAAAGATTGATAAGATATGAAGGAAATGATGAAGAATTAATAAAATTAGCAATAGAGCAAGCTAAAAAAATTGGAGCAGGTCATACTTTTGTAATTTATATAAAAAATGCATATCCAATAAATGTTTTGAAATATATAAAGGAAGTTCCAGAAGTTATAAGAATTTTTGCTTCAACAGCAAATCCTTTACAAGTTATTGTCGCTGAAACTGAACAAGGAAGAGGAATTTTAGGAGTAATAGATGGAAATTCCCCATTAGGAATTGAAGATGAAGAAAATAAAAAAGAAAGATATGAATTTTTAAGGAAGATTGGATATAAAAAATAAAAAAAGGATTATTCTGCTTTTATTTTTATATACTTACTTAAAAAGAAGTTATACATTGCTGCAAATATTAGCCCGCTTATAAAACCTCCTATAAAACCTCCTATCACACATATGATCACTAGCACAGGTATAGATAGTAGCATACCTTCGAGTAGGAGTCCTGCTGCTGGTCCTGCAACTGCTCGAAACGTTGCTCCCATGCTAGCAAGAAGTATTCCTGTCCATAAGAAAGAAAGAATTACTCCCGCTACTCCAAAAGCTAAGGAAAAAGATATGTAGTCAAGCTTTTGTATTTCTTTCATAAATTGAATATTAAATAAATAATAATTAAGACTTAATTAAAAAATGGACCGGGCGGGATTCGAACCCGCGGCCTCTCGCATGCCAAGCGAGCGCTCTACCACTGAGCTACCGGCCCAAAAACATAATTTATAATATGAAATTTCCATTTGCTACGGAAAATTTTGAAAAATCTAATGTAGTAGTTTTTGGATTTTATGAAAAAAGGAGTGAAGAAAAAATTTTAAATCTTCTAAGAAAGTTTTCCTATGAAGTTGAGCCAATAGATATTAAAAATAAAAGAAATTTTTTTGAAAACTTGAAAATTTTTGATAGTGGAAATTTAAAAGTTTGCTATTATGATAAAATTTTTAATGTTTTATCTAAATTAAAAGAAAAATCTCCTTTCAACATTTTCATACCACATTTTTTCTCATTTTTTTCTATAAGAATTTGTAAGGAAAATGATGGAATAATAATTTTTGATGCACATGCAGACATAAAAAATATTAATGAAAAAAATAATAGGGCAACTTGGCTCAGAAGATTAATAGAATTAATAGACGAGGAAAAAATATTAATTGTTGGTTTGAGAAGTGTTGATGAAGAAGAATTAAAATTTTTAGAAGAAAACAGTATAAATTATGTTTCTTCTTTTGAGATACATAAAAATCTTAGAAAAAGTTTGAAAAAAATAGAAAAATTTCAAAAAAATTTTGAAGCAATTTATATAAGTTTTGATGTAGATGTGATTGATCCTTCCTTTATTAAAACATTTTATCCAGAAGCTTTTGGTTTAAATCTTTTTGAAATTTACGAAATTTTAGATTGCATAAAGCAAAAAATAAGAGGTATTGATTTTTGCGAGTTTAGTTTGGAAAAAGATGATTTAACTTATGGAAAAAATCTTTCATACATTTTATTTAAATTAATAAGCTTATTCAAGAATGATTTTTAGATAATTTTTTAAATATTTCATTAAAAGAAGGATGTTCTACATTTATAACTTCCTTTATTTCTTCAAACGAAGATTTTTTCTTTAGTTCTAAGCTTAATCTTTCAAAAATTTCTTTTCTAGTTTGATTTTTTAAAATAGCTTTCTCCAATGGAATTTTGTTGTAAAAAGATTCGAGCAAAATTCTTATTATTAGGTTTATTCTATCTGGAACTCCTCTTATGCTTCCTTTTAACTCTATTCTTTTTCTTTTTAAATCTAAATCTTCAAATAAGTACTTTGTTGCATAGTACCATTTTTGACCAACATCAACAATTCCACCTATTAAAAATAAATTGTATTTTTCCAAATCTTTTTCGCTTAATACTTCTTCTCCATACGGATCTAAAATTACTGCATCAAATTTTGAAAAATCAAACTCTTCCTTTTTATAAAATTTACACATATTCCTACCTAAAAAATTTTTAAATTCTTTTGGAAAATTTATAAGAATAAGGTTTGTATCGAATAAAAATTCTCTTATTTCATTCAGGCTTTCACGAACTTGTATCAATAAACTTTTTTTACCTTTTTCAGTATGATAAGAGAAAAATGATAAATCTATAAGAAAAAATTTTTCTTTTTTTAACTCTTCTAATATTCTTTCTTTTTCAATTTCTAGATTTTTATTCGCATTAGGATTATATTTAACTTTTATAAAATTCTCATATATTATTTTGCCTTCATCAAAATACAATTTTTTCTTATCTAAAAAATATTTTACTAAAATTTTTTGAGCTAAATTTTTTTCTTTTTTATAATTTCTAACAGTTATCTCTTTTAAAAAGTTTGAAAATATTCTTTCTAAAATCATTTAGGCAAAATATAAACTCTATTCCCCTTACATAACTTTTCTAGCATTTTTAAAATTTTTTCATTTCCCATTTCTTTAATTACGTGCTTTTTATAAAAATCAAAATCTTTCTCAAATAATGCTACCAATTTGGCTAAATAGATTATACTTTTAATATCTTTTTCTTTCTTTTCTAAGACTAGCTTTGTTCTTAATTTTCTTCCATTTATGTATTCTTTTTCCAACTCACAACTAACAAATTCCTCTATAGTATTTTCAAGATTTTTTTCTTTTTCTTTTTCAAAACTAGATATAATTAAAGATAAAATTGCTTCATCCGGATATAAATAAGAAACCTCTAAATCTAAATGATACCCTAATCCGTACTTATTTCTAAAAATTTGAAACATTCTGGAAGATATTCCTCCAGCCATTAAATAGCATAAAGCTTCCAATTTAAAAAAATCTTTTATTTTAAATCTTTGATTTAAAGAAAAATATATTTGATTTTTTGTTTCTAAAAATTCTTTTACATCTTTTCCACTACCTTTTGTAGGTTTTTTAAGACTAACTTTTCCTTCCTCAATTTTAGAAAATTTTTCCTTTAAACATTCAATTTTATCTTTACTCAAATTTCCTTCAACAACAATAAACATATTTTTAGAAACATAGTACTTTGACTTAAATTCTTCTAAATCTTCCTTTTCAATGCTTTCTATTATTTCTCTTTTTCCAATTATTCTTCTTCCATAATCGCTTTCTCCAAAAACAGAAAAAGGAATTAGACCTTCCAATTTATCTTCTGGATTATTCTCAATCCTTTCTATTTCACTTAGCACAACTTTTTTCTCCTTTTCAAACTCCTCTTCCCTAAATTTATCATTTTCAAACATCGAAGAAAAAATATCTACAACTTTTTTAAAACCTTTTGGAATTACTTCACTCACATAACAAGTTAAAAATGTTGAAGTAAATGCATTAGAAATTGAACCACACAATTCTAATCCTTCATCAATTTGTTTTGCAGAATATTTTTTATTACTTTTAAACATCATATGCTCTAAAAAATGAGAAATTCCTGGAACATCTTCATAAATACTTCCCATTTTTACTCCAATAATTAATCTAATATTTTTTTCATTTTTCCTAATTATATAAAGTTTTATTCCATTATCCAATTCCTTTTTAATCATAATTTTTAATTTATTTAATTCTAAGCTTTTCTTCTACAAATTCTTTTACAATTTCAAATTCTGTTAATTCAGTTAGTAGAAATGGTTTTAATTCAGCTTTCCATCTTGTTTTTATTTCTTCTATTTTTCTTTTTATTAAATCTTTATCAAATTTCATTCCAAACAGATTAAGTTTTTTCTCTATTAATTCTTCCTTTGGTTCAACAAACCTTAATAGAAAGAATAAATCATATAAATCTCTCGCATTGCTTCTTTTTAATAATGCATGTATTTTTTCTGCAAGAATTTCTTCAAGTTTTAAAACTCTTAAAGAAAATGGAGGAACAGTTATATAAGGAGAAATATAATTTTTAACTTCAAAACCAAAAACAACATTAACTAGACTAACATCAATCCTTACAGTATTAAATTTAGTTAATATACCTGGAAACCTTAACTTAAAGAGAAATGATGATTTTGTTTTTTTCGATTCAATTTTTGCTCCTAATTCTTTTGCAACCTTTTCAATAATTTCTTTTATGTTTTTTTGATTAAGAACAGAAAAATCCAAATCTTCTGAAAATCTTGGTAAATTGTAAAGTTTGTATAGGCAAGTTCCTCCTTTGAAAATGAAATTATTAGATTTTTTATATATATGATAAAGCAAAAGATCTTGGAAGTAATCTTTCTCTATATGCTCTCTATTTTTTAAACCTTTTCTCTTTGCAATTTCCAACAACATTTCTTTTTCTATTAAACTATTACCATCCATTTCTTATTTTTCTTTTTTCCTTTTGCAATCGGATCGAGAAAAACAAACTTTTTATCTATAAAATCTTTTAAATCAAAATATATGTCATATCCGAATTTTTCGAGCAAATAACCAATTCTTTTTGCTAAACTCCTTCTTCCAATTCTTTTTACGTAATCCAGCATTCTTTCTAAATTGATTTTTTCTAATGCCTCTTCAAAAACATAGATAGGAACTTTTCCTATTGAATCTATTATTGCTTTTTCTCTATCAGCAATTAAAATTTTGAAACCTTTATATTCTATTTCTTTAAAACCAAAGAAAAATTTTGTATGAAAAAATCTTATCGTTTTAATAAAGTGAAAAGTTTTTGGAGATTTGTTTGTAAAACAAAAAATTTCGTTTGGAAGTTGTGAAATATCTCCATAGAATGAAAGAGCTGAAATACTTGAAATGTAGCTTGGCCTTACTATAAATGTAGCTATTAAAAATGGATCATCATGCAGAGTATAAAGATCTCTTTTTATTTTTTTAACCATTCCTTTTTTTAAAAGTGAAGAAATAAGAACTTTTGCGTATATTCTACTTTTAGTTATTTGTGAAACATCAGCCAAAGAAAAAACCGGCATGTTAGAAAACTTTTCTAGTATTACTACCTCATACATAACTTTTATTTATAGTTAGTATATAAAAATATATACTTTCTAAAAACAAATTTCCAAATATTCTTAATTAATTTTATAGAAATATTTAAAAATGCCGGGGGTGGGATTTGAACCCACGACCTCCGCGTTTCTTATCATCACTCAAAGCTCGACTATGAGCGCGGCGTTCTACCACTAAACTACCCCGGCATAATTATAATTATGATAAAAGTTGGATGTTGTGGTTTTCCTGTAAGCAAGAAAAAATATTTCGAAAAATTAAAGGTTGTAGAAATTCAACAAACATTTTATAAAATTATTGAAGAAAATACGTTAAAAAAGTGGAGAGATGAAGCTCCAAAAGATTTTGAATTTGTAATAAAAGCATTTCAAGGAATTACACATAGCATAAAAAGTCCTACTTGGAAAAAAAGTGGGATGAAAAAAGAAGAATTGAAAAAAATTGAAAAATATGTTGGAGAGCTGAAATGGAATAAAGTAACTTCAGAATATTGGGATAAAATGATAAAATTTTCAAAAATCTTAGATTCTAAAATAATCTTAATTCAACTTCCATCTTCTTTTACTGATTGCGAAGAAAATGTAAAAAGAGCAAAAGATTTTTTTGAAAATGCAAAAGATAAAGTAAAAATTGCAGTAGAATTAAGAGGTTGGAAAGAAGAAAATAAAAAGAAAATTTGTAAAGAATTTGATTTAATAGATGTTATAGATTTAAATGTTTCAGAACCTTCTTATTACAAAGATATTGTTTATAGCAGGTTGCACGGAAAGTATGAAAATAATAGAATAATTTATAAATATGATTATCCTAAAGAAGAATTAAGAAAAATAAAAGAAAAAGCAAAAAAATATAAGGAATGTTACGTTATGTTTAATAATGTTTATATGTTTAAAAATGCTTTAGAGTTTTTGGAGCTTTAAAAATCTCTTTGGATTAAAAACATAATTAGCTCTTAATTCTTCAGAAAAGGTTTTTATTATTACATCTCCATAATTAAAAATCCTTGCAATAGGACCTTGAACAATTATTATATTTGTAATATCTTTTTTTTCTGCTTTTTTTATTCTTATCTTTATTATTCCAACTTTCTCTATTATCTCATTTTTTCTTATTTCTAAATACCTATAATTTCTGTAAAATTCCAAAAAGATAAGGAAAGAAAAAAAGAAAAATAAAAAAAGAATTGATGAAACAAAAAATAAAGGAAATGAAATTAAAAGAAAAGGTAATAATATTATTCTACTTGCTCTTTCTTTCATATTTTTATGAAGAATTTAGAAGATTTATATGTAAGTGCTTTAATAGACTTGAGATCATCTTTACCAAAACTTCTAGTATTTTTATCCGTAATTCTTATGCTAATAGTTTTTTATCCAATAATTTCTTCCTCTTTTGAAGGTGTTTATTTACAGTTAAATGATAAAAAAATTCCTGCAAAAAGTTTGTTCAACCTTTTAGTATTTTTCTTTATAATAATTTTTCTTTTATTATCTCTAAGGGAAATTTGGTTAGTATCTTTTTCCCTATCAAAAATTATTGTATATTATAATTCTTCTTCTCAAGAAAAGTTTGAAGAAATAAAGATGAGAGTAAACAAATTAACTTCCTCTATTCTAATTTTAATTTCTTTCCTCATTTCTCTTTTCATTTTTTCATTTCTAAAAGATTTTATACTAAATCTTCATCCATTATTACTTAACATAGTAAGTATTGGGCTAATCATTTTCTTGTTTATTTCTTTAATATTTTTTGCTTTAGCAATATCTTCTGAAATAGAAATAAAAATAAATAAGATATTGGAAAAAATGAAGAAAAAATGAAAGAACTTATCAAAAAAATAATAAAAGAAAACTATGGCAGCGAAATAGAGGAAGATGTTGACTTTGAAATAAGAAAAGAAAAAATTTATTTTTTTAAAAGTAATTTAAAGGATTTCTACAATTTTTTAAAAAATAAAAATATAAAATTGAATTCTCTAGGAATTTATTTTGGAAAATTAAAGAAAAATAATAAAATTCAATTAAGTATAGAAGGTTCACAATTTGTTGGAAAAAAAGCAAAGAAAAATATTTTTGAAATACACGATTATAAAGAACTTTATGAATTTTTATTAGGCAAAAAAATTGAGATTAAAAATGTTGAAAAACACAATTTTCCAATAGTGAAATATAAAGATCTTGTAATTTGCTCTGCTGCAAGTAAGGAAAATGAAATTGAAAGTCTATTTCCAAAAGTTGCAAGAAAAAGTATTATGTAATGTGAATAATCTTAAAACCTCTTTTTATCAATTCGTAACAAATAAATCTCCTATGACATCTAAACCAAAATTTCTCGCTACACATTATTGCAGAATTTTCTTCCAAAATTTTTATTAATTTCTCTATTTCTTCTTTAAATTTTTTTGTCTTAACAAAATTTTTATATCCTTCCTTTCTAAAACCTCCAAGACTTTCAAAATGAATATATTCAATACTATTTTCCTTCAGTATTTTTTCTAAGTTTTCTTTATTAAACCAAGGAAATTTTTTACTTGAAGGAAACCTTCTAACATCTATTATCTTTTTGATTTTATATTTTTTCAATATTTTTAAAAACTCCTCAATACTTCTATTGCTATGTCCAATAGAATAAATTATCATAATTTATGAAAGTTTATATAGAAACATACGGTTGCTCAGCAAATAGAAATGACAGCGAAATTATGATAAATCTTCTAAAAAATTCAAACTTTGAAATAACAAACAAAATAAGTAATGCAGATTTACTGATTATAAATACTTGTATTGTTAAACAAGCAACAAAAAGTAGAATGATTGAAAGAATAAGATTTTTGAGCTCTTTTAACAAGCCATTAATAGTTGCTGGATGTTTTCCGAAAGTTGAAAAGGAAAGGATTAAAAAAATAAATCCAAAAGCAAGCTTAATAGGACCAAATTCTATAGATAAGATTGTTGAAGTTGCAAAAGAAACTTTAAAAGGAAAATCTATTGAAATTCTAGATGGAAATGCAAACAAAGCAAAACTACCTTCCTACAGATTTAACCCAATTATTGAAATAGTGCAAATTGCTTCTGGCTGCCTTTCTTCTTGCTCTTTTTGCGTTTCTAGAATTGCGAGAGGATTCTTAAGAAGTTACAGAATAAGCGATATTAAGGAAAAAATAGAAAATGCAGTAAAAAGGGGAGCAAAAGAAATTTGGATAACAAGTCAAGATAATTCAGCATATGGAAGAGATATTGGAGTAACGTTAATAGATTTGCTAGAAAGTATTTTGGAAATTGAAGGAAATTTTTGGATAAGAATTGGTATGATGAATCCTTTACACTTTAAGAAAATTGAAGTAGAAAAATTGGCAGAAATTTTTAAAAATGAAAAAATTTTTAAATTTTTGCACTTGCCAGTTCAAAGTGGATCAAATAAAGTATTAAAAGATATGAAAAGAGGATATACTGTGGAAGAGTTTTTAGATTGGATAAGAATATTTAGGAAAAAAGTTAAAAAAATAACGATTTCAACAGATATTATTGTAGGATTTCCTACAGAAACTGAAAAAGATTTTGAAGAAACAATATTACTTTTAAAGAAATTAAAGCCAGATGTTGTGAACTTATCAAAATTTTCTTTACACCCACAAACAGAAGCAGCAAAATTTAAGCAATTAAGTTCAAAAGTAATAGATGAAAGATCAAAAACTTTAAGTAAAATTATAAGAGAACTTTTGGAAAAGAAGAATAGAAAATGGAAAAATTGGAAAGGAATTGCATTAGTAGATGAAGTTGTAAAAAATGGCTATATTGCAAGAAATATTTATTACAAACCAATATTTTTAAAAAATGCAAAATTTGGAAATTTTGTAAAAGTAAAAATAAAAGAAACTTTTGCAAATTTTTTGGAAGGAGAAATTATCGAATAAAATCTTTTAAATTGTGTGTTCTTTTTCTTATTTCATTTGCAATAAGTTCAAAGTCTTTCTCAAAAAGTTCTTTCCAATTTGCATGATATAGAACAGCTGCAGGGTGAAGAGTAGGAATAATTTTTATTTTTTTATTCCATTTTTCAGCTTCATAAACCTTTCCTCTAACTTTTAGTATTGAAGTAAACTTTAAACCAAAATATTCAAAAATCCATTTCGTTGAATATCTACCAAGAGTTACAATTATTTCAGGTTTAATAATTTCTAGCTGAATTTCTAACCATTCTTTACATGCATTAATTTCTTCTTCAGTAGGATCTCTATTGTTTGGAGGTCTACACTTTATTACATTTGTAATATAGTAATTACTTCTATCTTCAAATCCAATCTTTTCTTTTATAACTTTTGATAAATATTTTCCTGCTGCACCAACAAACGGTTTTCCTTGTTTATCTTCTTCAGCTCCAGGAGCTTCACCAATAAACATTATCTTTGAAAAAATATTTCCATCACCAATTACATAGTTTAATTTATTTTTCCATAAGTTGCATTTTCTGCATTTCTTTATTTCTTCTACTAATTTATTGTAAAGTTCAAATTCCTCCGTGCTCATTTAACCAATTTTTTATTGCTTCCTCTAAATTTACTTCTACATAGCTTCCATCGGGCATTTTTCTCAATATCGTCAAAGGAATTAATCCTTTTTTAAATTCTTCTTTAGCCTTCTCTATGGAATTTTTTCCGCTAGCAAATGCAGGTGCTCCTAATTCTATTTGCAATGCCCTAGCGCTTATTATTCTAGCTACTTCAAACCTAGTCAATTTATTTTTTGGCCACATTTTACTTAAACTTAGCAATCTCTTTTATTAATTCTCTATGAGTTAGAAAAATTGCTCTGCAGCAATATTTTTTTATTCCTAACTCATCTAAAACTTTCGCAGGATGTTCTCCGCTTTTTACTCTTCTTTCATATTCCTCCCATAAATGTCCAATTACTTTTCCACATGTAAAACATCTTATTGGAATTATCATTATTATTTTTTATATACAAGAGTATATATAAACATTACTGTCTAATGATGAAAGAAAAAGTACTCGAAAAATTAAAAGAAATAAAAGATCCTGAAATAGGAATTGATATAGTAAGTTTAGGAATGGTAAAAGATGTTAGAATAAATGATGTCATTGAAATAGACTTTTTACCAACTTCAATTTTTTGCCCATATTTGAGTCTTATGCTAAGCGAGATAAGTGAAAAGTTAAAAGAGGAATTTAAAAAAGATGTAAAAATAAACATTGTTCTAGAATAGAAAAAAGATAAAAAAATAATATGAAGGAAATTGAAGAAAAAATTTTAGAATTTTGGAAAAGTAATAACATATATGAAAAATTGAGAGAAAAGCTAAGGAACAAAAAAATTTTCTATTTTCTTGATGGACCTCCATATGCTACTGGATATATTCATATGGGAACTGCATTAAATAAAGTATTAAAGGATTTCTTTATAAGAATTTATAGAATGTTTGGATTTAATGTTTGGGACCAACCTGGATATGATACTCATGGAGTTCCAATAGAATATCAAGTAGAAAAAAAGCTTGGAATAAAAAATAAAAAAGAGATTGAAAATTTTGGAATTGAAAATTTTATAAAAGAATGTAAAAGTTTTGCAACTCAATTTATTGATGTAATGAATAAACAATTTGAAAATCTTGGAGTTTGGATGGACTGGAAAAATCCTTATTTAACTTTAACAAATGAATACATTGAAGGTGCATGGTATACTTTTAAAATAGCTTTTGAAAAAGGTTATTTATATAAAGGTTCTTATCCAGTTCATGTTTGTCCAAGATGTGAAACTGTTGTAGCTTATAATGAAATAGAGTATGAAGAAATTGAAGACCCATCTATTTACGTTTCATTCAAATTAAAAAATGAAGATAAGTACTTAGTTATTTGGACTACAACACCATGGACTTTAATAGATAATGAAGCTATAATGGTTAAACCTTCTGCAAAGTATGTAGAAGTAAAAGTAAATGATAAAATTTTTATTGTTGCAAAAGATAGATTAGAATTTTTAGTAAAAGAACTAAATTGGCAAAATTATGAAATTTTAAGAGAATTTGATGGAAAGGAATTGGAATTAAAGGAATACATTCATCCTTTTGAAGATTTATTAGAATTTAGAAAAGATAATATCTACAAAGTAATTCTAAGTGAAAGATTTGTAAGCTTAGAAGAAGGTACTGGATTGGTTCATGCCGCTCCTGCACATGGAAAAGAAGATTTTCAAGCTTGCAAAGAGTACAATTTACCAATAATTAACAATGTGAAAATTGATGGAACAATAGAATTAAAAAATTTTAATGGAAATATAAAAGAAATAAATAAAAAAGTTATCGAAGTTTTAAAAGAAAGAGGAGCACTGTTAAAAGAAAGTACTATAAAGCATGAATACCCAATTTGTTGGAGATGTAAAAATCCTTTGTATATTATTACTATTGAGCAATGGTTTTTCAAAGTTACAGAGTTCAGAGATAAACTTTTGGAAGAAAATGAAAAGGTAATATGGTTTCCTGAAGCTGCAAAACACAGAATGAAAGATTGGCTAAGCAATTTATCTGATTGGCCAATCTCTAGGCAAAGATATTGGGGGATTCCATTGCCAATTTGGATTTGTAAAAATTGCGGAAAGATAAAAGTAATTGGAAGTATAAAAGAGCTTGGAAAAGAAGTAGAATTGCACAGACCCTATGTAGATGAGATAAAATTGAAATGCGAATGCGGAAATGAAATGGAAAGAGTAAAAGATGTTTTAGATGTTTGGTTTGATAGTGGAGTTGCACCTTGGGCGTCTATTGGTTTGCATAAAGGTAAAAGGAAGTTTAAAAAATTTTGGCCAGTTCAATTAGAAATTGAAGGTCCAGATCAAATTAGGGGATGGTGGAATTCTCAAATAATTACAAGTTATATGACTTTTGGAGAAGCCCCATACAAAAGAATAATAATGCATGGTTTTGTTCTAGATGCGCATGGAAGAAAAATGAGCAAAAGTTTAGGAAACGTTGTTGCACCAGAAGAAGTAATAGAAAAATATGGAAGAGACGTTTTAAGAGCATTTTTCTTGTTAGGATTTCCATGGGAAGATTATTATTTTGATTGGAGAGAGATTGAAGAACTAAATAGAAAAATAAACATTATAAGAAATGTTTATAAGTTTGTAAAAATTTATGCAAATAAAAAAGCTGAAAAAAAATATTTAAAAATTGAAGATAAATACATTCTTTCAAAATTAAATAAATTAATTTTAGAATACAATACTGCTTTGAAAAATTATGAATTAGATAAATTGTTTGTTTTAAATAAAAAGCTTTTTGAATTTTTAGTTGAAGACTTTTCAAGATTTTACATTAAAGTTATTAGAGATAGGGTTTGGATTTATTATGATAAAAAAGATAAAGAAGGTGCAATTTATACTTTATTGGAAGTTGCAAACAAAACACTAAAACTATTGGCACCAATAATGCCATTTTTAGCAGAATACTATTATCAAGAATTGTTTAAAAATTTGGAAAGCGTTCATTTAGAAGATTTTCCAAAACCAAAAAAATCTTTCATAAAAGATGAAATTGAAGAAATTGTAGAAATAAACAAAAAGATTGCTGAGCATGTAAATGAATTAAGAAATCAAGCAAAAATAAAGATTAGATGGCCCTTATCAGAAGTATTGATAATTCCAAAAAATGAAAAAGTGGAAAGAGCAATAAAAAAAGGAAATAGAATTATAAAAATTCTTTGTAATATAAAGAAAGTAAAAATTGTAAAGGAAATTAAAGAAAATTATTTGAAAAAGGAGTATGAAGAAGGAATTGTTGCATTAAATACAAAAATAACTAAAAAATTGAAAGAAGAAGCATTTATAAAAGAATTTGTAAGAGCAGTACAAGAAAGAAGAAAAGAAAAAGGCTATGAAATAAAAGATTTGGCAAACATATTTATTTTTGGAGATAGAGAACTTATTGAAATTATCTTAAAAAATAAGGAAATAATTAAAAAAGAGACAAATTCTAGTGAGATAATAGAAAAAGAAGTAAAAGAAAAAGTATTAGAGTTTGATAACAAAAAAATTTATTTTGAATGCAAGAAGGCTCAATAGTTACCCCGCCAATCATTAATCATTCTGGGACAGCTATTTCATCGCCATAATTATGATAGAATTAAAATAAAATTGTATTTATCTTTTAGTATTTTTTCAATTTTTAAATCTGCAGTTTCCACATCTTTTTTCAATTCCATTAAAGAATATGTATGATAATATCTTTTCAATTTTTTTCCTTTATAGTTCCAATCTAAAAAAATATCTCCAAACTTTAATCTAAAATCAAACAAAGAAAAAAACAGTCTAAAAAATGTTAGAGAAGAAAACCTTTTCAAAACAGAAATCATTATTTTTTCCTTACAAACTCTTTTTAGCTCTTTTAATGCTTTAATTCTCTCTTTTCTTTCTTTTATATGATGTAAAGTTGCAATACAAATAACAATATCAAAGCTTTTATCTTTAAAAGGTAAATTTCTAATATCTCCAATTATCAATTTTACATCTTTACATTTTTTTCTAGCTTCAAATATCATTTTTTTAGAGAAATCTATTCCAAAAAGAAAATTTTCTTTAAATTCTATTAATTGAGAGCAATCTCCACAGCCAGCATCTAATATTTTTTTATTTTTTATTCCTTTTGCAAAATTCCTTACAAACCAAAAACTTCTCCTCAAATTTTTCCAGCTATCGCTTATTTTTTCATAAGTTTTTCTAACATATTTTTCCTCAAAATTCATAATTATGAAAGAAGAAATTGAAAATTTTTTAAGAAAGGCAGAAATTTTTTTAAAAAATGCGGAATTCAATTTTAAAAATAAAGATTATGATATTGCAATGTTCCATTTAGAGCAATCTGCACAATTTTTAATAAAGGCAAAACTTTTAGAATTAAAAGGTTCTTTTCAAAAAACTCATTCGCTTAGAAAATTGCTTTTAGAGCTTTCAGAAATTTTCGAGAGCGAAAAAATAAAAAATTTTATTGAAGAAAATAAAAAAATTTTAAGAGATTTGGAAAGGGCATACATTTCTTCAAGATATTTTTTCGAAGAATTTTTTGAAGAAGAAGTACTAAGTGCTTTTGAATTTGTAAAAAAACTCAAAGAATTTCTATGGAAAAGATAGATTTTTTTAAAAATTATAAGAAAATTGCAAAGGAAATAAAAGATTTTGTAAACAAATATGTAAATGCAAAAGTTTTTGTTTTTGGAAGTGTTCTAAAAAATGAATATTGCATTGGATTAAGTGATATAGATGTTGCAGTTATTTCGGAAGATTTTAAAAATAGAGATATTAGACTTAAAATTTATGATATTCTTTTTTCAAAATATTTTGATTCTCCATTAGAATTTCATCTATTAACTCCAGAAAAATGGAATTTGTATCTAAAATTTATAGATAAGTTTGAAGAAATTGATTAGCAAAAATATAAATCAAAAATGTTTATCACTAAAGAATAGTAAAAAATATATTTGCAAAGTAAGCTAAATATTATGAAAACAAAAACAGAACTTATTGAAATTTATAAAAAAGAGCTTGAAAAAGCAAAAAATGCATTATTAAAAGCTAGAAGTCCAAGAGAGATAAGAGTAATACAAAGAAGAATAGAATATTTAAAAAAACTCTTAAATCAATAGTTCTTTATGATTTCTCAAAATTTTAGAAATTACTTACTCGAATTAGTGGAAAAATCAAAAGATAAAAAAAGTTTTGAAAAGTATAAAATAAAGCTTACAAAAAAGTATAAAGTGCCTATAATGAAAAGTAGGGAACTTATTAAATTAATTTTGGATGAATTAAAAATAGATATAACTGAAAAAGTAAAATCAAAAACTATAAGAGCATCTAGCGGAGTATTAGTAATAACATTATCAGCAAAACCTAATGATTGTTTTTACTCTTGTATTTATTGTCCAAAATTTGAAGATTTGCCAAAAAGTTATACTCCAAATGAGCCAGTAATGCAAAGAGCAAAAAGATTTAATTTTGATCCTTATTTGCAAGTAAAATCTAGATTGTATCAGTATAAACTAATGGGATTGTTAAGTGAAAACTCAAAAATAGAAATAATAATTCTTGGAACTTTTTTGATGCATGAAAAAGAATATAGAGAATGGTTTATAAAAAGGATTTTTGATGCACTAAATGAAGAAGATTCAAAAAACTTAGAAGAAGCGCAAGAAAAAAATGAAAAAGCAAAATATAGATGTGTAGCATTAACAATAGAAACTAGGCCAGATTATTGTTTTGAAGAGCATGTAGATGAAATGTTAAAATATGGAGTTACAAGAGTTGAAATTGGAGTTCAAAGCATTTATGATGATGTTTTAGAATTTGTAAAAAGGGGTCACAAAAGTGAAGAAATAAAAAAAGCAACAAAGATTGCAAGGAATGCAGGATTAAAAATTACTTATCATTTAATGATTAATTTACCAAAAAGTGATGTAGATAGAGATATAGAAATGTTTAGAATAATTTTTGAAGACGAAAATTATAGACCAGATTATTTAAAAATTTATCCATTACAATTACTTAAAAATACTTATCTTTGGAAGCTTTATGAAAGAAATGAATTTAAGCTCTATTCTTTTGAAGAAATTGTTGAAACAATTGCAAAAGCTTTAAAATATGTTCCAAAGTATTGTAGAATTCAAAGAATTGGAAGAGATTTGCCTTTAAATGATATTGATGCTGGATATAAATTTACAAATTTAAGAGAATTTGTAGAAAAAAGAACAAAAGAATTGAAAATAGAATGTAAATGCATAAGATGTAGAGAAGTTGGAATAAGGATGAAAAAAGGAATTTATCCAGATTTAAAAAGTATACATTTAGAAAAAATTGAATATAATGCAAACAATGGAAAAGAAATATTTTTATCTTTAGAAGATAAAAATGAAACTTTGTATGCATATTTAAGATTAAGAATTACAGAAGAAAGTCATAGAAAAGAAATAAAAAATGCTGCAATTGTTAGAGAGCTAAAAGTTTTAGGAATTCATTTGCCAATAGATCAAATTCCAAAAGAATTAAATTTTCAGCATAGAGGTTTTGGAAAGTTTTTAATGAATAAAGCTGAAGAAATTGCAAAAGAATTTAGTAAAAATAAAATTGTTGTAATAAGTGCAATAGGTACAAGAGAATATTATAGAAAATTAGGATATGAAAGAGAAGGTCCATATATGGTAAAGTATTTATAAAATCTTATGGGCCGGTAGCTCAGCATGGTAGAGCGGCGGGCTTTTAGCAAAGCTAAAAGCTTTGATATAATGAAAGCAACCCGTAGGTCGCGGGTTCAAATCCCGCCCGGCCCAAAGTAATATTATGAAAAGAATATTACAAAAATTGAATGAATTAAAAGATAGAATAGATTTTATAGAAAAAAATTTAAAAAATAAAAAAGAATTTTTGAAAAATAGAATATTGAAAAAAGCAATTTATAAAGAATTTCAAGAAACAGTTGAAATTGTTTTTGATATAATTTCTTTAATAACAAAAAAGCTTGGATATTTCAATGAAGATGATTATAGCAACTTAGAAAAAGTAAAGGATGAAATAAATTTATCAGAAAAAACTGTAAAAATTATTAAAAAAGCAAAGGGATTAAGAAATGTTTTAGTTCATGAATATGATGAAATAATAGATGCTCTAGCTTTTGATTCTATTAAGAGATTTTTACCAGAAATAAAGGAATTTTATAAAAAAATAAAAGTATGGATAGAAAAATATTAAAAGATTTTGAATTTTTAAAGAAAGATGTAGAGGCAATAATACTTTTTGGTTCTTATGCAAGAAAAGAGCAAGATAAAAGAAGTGATATTGATATTTGCATAGTTTGTAAAAAAGGAAAAATTAGAAAAGTTTGGGATAAAATACTTGAAAGTGGAATAACTGAAAAATATGATGTAAAAATTTTTGAATTATTACCATTAAAAATGAAAATAAGTGTTATAAATGA
>Ga0326760_1000358_pt1 | contig 25657 bp, 28 predicted proteins | sample GCREP_S_FD_207668 | JGI IMG/M metagenome (GOLD analysis project Ga0326760, IMG submission 207668) | Hot spring sediment microbial communities from Geyser Creek Basin, Yellowstone National Park, WY, United States - GCR.EP_S | ecosystem: Environmental > Aquatic > Thermal springs > Near-boiling... | reverse complement strand
AGCCGAAGGTCGTGTCGGCCAAGGAAAAGCTCGAAAGACTAAACCCCCATGTTCGCGTTCAGGCGGTAAACCGTAAAATAGGGAAAGTAGAGGACGCCGTAGAGATTATTAGAGACGCGGACGTTGTCATTGATTGCCTAGACAACTGGGCTACTCGCTTTGCTCTGAACGAGGCTTGTGTTAGACTCAGGAAGCCGCTTGTCCATGCCGGCGTGAGGGCTCTATATGGGCAAGTCACAGTGATAAAGCCATTCGAGGGACCATGCTTGAGATGCATATTTCCAAGGAATCCTCCTGAGGAGGCAAGTTTTCCTATTGCTGGGCCCCTCCCAGGCATTCTCGGTGCACTAGAGTCACTAGAAGCATTAAAAATTATCAGCGGATACGGTGAAACCCTAACCGGCAAACTTCTATTTTATGATGGCTACAGGAACACCTTCGACATAGTCAAGGTGGAACGTAGGCCTGACTGCCCTGTATGTGGAAGCAAGCCTCAAAACGCCTGAAAACTATAGAGTGCACCTTCTCTTTACAGCCTCCCATGTTCCTAGTTCCCGTGAAAATTCCTCCATTTCCTTCCTCGTATTCTCAACTATGTCATCCGCCTTGAAGCCATCTCCTGACATCTCAAGCCAACAAGGTAGGCTGCAATGTAATTACATAGCGCGCGGTATCCCTTCTGGAAGAATTCTCTCTAATGCTTCCACTAGCTAATGGGCTTTTGGAGCTTTTAAAATTTCCGTGACTTTTTATTAAATTGTTTAATTAAAAATAAAGCATTATCTAAAATTGCCGATGGGTGAGCAGATATATGAATTTGCTTCTTAGAGCTGCTACACTATTTTTATATAGTTATTGCCTCCTCAATCTCCCTTCCCAGTACCAGCTTTATCCCATGCTTTTTCGCTAGATTTTCAAGCCTTCTTGATACTCCAGGCGAGGGCCTAGCAACGGATAATACCACGAGCATTGGCCTCTTCCCATACCTCTTCTCTACAATTTCCACGCATTTTAACAGCTTCTCTACCTCTTTTTCAGCTTCTTCTGCGCTTTCTATGCTAATCCTGTCCTCTCCAACAACAAGCGGATCCTCGCAAAACATATTTATCTCAACAGCCTCACCATCATGCACAAGTATCTTTCTCTCGATTTTTGCGTCAGGATATCCCAGCTCCTCGAGTAACACCTCAAGAAAGGATGCAGAATGATCCTCTGTTACCCTGAGTGCTCTGCTCAGATCACCAAATCCCACGCGCATATACTTCCTCATCCTGCTGTAGTCGATCCTGATCTGCCTCACCTCCTCCCATATCTTCTTAACCTCCTCCCATAGCTTGCTTTGACCTTCCTCAAGTTTTTCAAGCCTCTTTAGTGTTTCGGACAGCCCTAGAAAGCCTGCTACAGTGTAACGAAACTCCTCATCCCTCTCAAGTAGCTCGATGAACTCCTTCTTCAGCTTCTCGGACATCCTAAAAAAGAAATGATACTCAACTTAAATGTTGCTCACCTACTCTGAAAATTAGATTCCTCCCATCACAAGAGCCATTATCCCTTTTGGGGCGTGAAGCCTGTTTTCAGCCTCATCGAACACAAAGGAATGAGGCCCGCCCATGACCTCATCTGCCACCTCCATCTCACTATCTGCCGGAAGGCAATGCATGTACACGTACCTGTCAGCCTCATCCAGCCTCTCAGCAGTGCATATCCAGTCCTTGTACTGATTCATGAGCTCCGTCATCCCCTTCTCATCCACCTTTGACGCGTTCGGGGACATGCACCTCAGGGGATCCCCATGACTTCTGATACACAACATCAGCCCCCTCAAATGTCTCATCCATGTAACAAGATATCTCCTCCGGGGTTCATGTCCACGCGCTGTGCTAGCTCTTTAAAATCTCCTTTTCTAACTCTTCAAAAAGTTTTTTAGCTAGCATAATGAATAACCTTTGGTGGAAAAATGATTCCAGGATGCCCGGCACCGGCAGTTAATCTGCAATTTAATATAGGTCCCACGGAAATACTCCTCCTGATAATCCTCGCGTTAATACTTTTCGGTCCCAAGAAGCTACCGGAGCTTGCAAGGTCTATTGGGGAAGCAGTGAGGATCTTTAGGGAGGAAACGCAGAAAGCTGCATCCACAGTTGAGGAGGCTTCTAAGCAGCGGACGGCTTCTCCCTCTATTTCGGACGAGGACTTAAAGAGGCTGGCGGAGAAACTTGGTGTTCAGGCGGAGGGTAAGAGTAAGGATGATTTGGTTAAAGAGGTTCTTGAAAAAGCAAAGGAGAAGGGGCTTATATAGGTTTATAGAACTTCCCACTGCTTCGTAGGGTCCTAGAGGTGGTGGCTGCTAGCCATAGGGAAGAGCGAGTAGGTGTGCGCTTTTTTAGCGCTCCTTTAGCCCTCTCGGCGTGCGCTTGGAATATGTTTATATCGCCTAGTTTTCATGGTGTATCTATGGCAAGCCTTCGTGGAAAGGTTTGGAGGAGGCTCCCCCTATTTATTATCCTCGGAGCCGTGATTCTTGGTGTGATTTTAGCCATTCTTTCTCAGAGGCAGGTGTTTACGAGTTTTAGGCCTTACGTGGCGCAGATCACGATTAAGGGGACTATTGACTATTCCTCATCCTCCATTTTTGGCACTACTGTTGGGGTGGAGGAGTATATCCGGCTCATTAAGCAAGCTGAGGGCGACCCCCTCGCCGAGGCGGTGATCCTCGTCTTTGACTCGCCGGGGGGCACTCTCACAGCCTCGGACGACCTCTACCAGGCGGTTAAGGAGCTTGCTTCGAGGAAGGTTGTAGTGGCGTATGCTAAGGGGCTTATGGCTAGCGGTGCGTACATGGCTGCTTTGCCCGCGAGGGTCGTGCTGGCGAGCCCCACGAGCGAGGTTGGCTCTGTTGGGGTGTACGTTACTGTTCTCAATGTTGAGAGCCTGCTTGGGAAGCTGGGTGTAACCGTGTACACGTTTAAGTCGGGGGTCTTCAAGGACATAGGCTCCCCCTACAGGAACATGACCGGGGAGGAGATGAGGATAATGAACGAGCTCGTCGGATACTACTTTGAACTCTTTAAGGAGAGGGTGTTGGCCAGTAGGGGGAGGGTTGCTGACGAGGTGTTCACGGGGCAGCCGTTTACCCCGGCGAGGGCTAGGGAAGTGGGACTCGTAGACGATGTGTGCACGTTTGAAGAGGCTTTAAGCCGTGTGAAGAGCATTGCAGGCTTGCCAGAGGATGCGCCGGTGATAGAGCTGAAGCCCAGGACGCCCACGCTTCTCGACATACTGCTTGGCGCCTCTCAGAAGGCATACCCGATAACTATTCCAAGCATGGTTGTCCTAGCGATGTGGCCGCCACCCGTAGCAGTGGTTTTCCCCTAGATAGCGTGTCCCCCGAGTTTGGGAGCAGCTCCGGGCCTCACGACTTAGCTCTCTCAGTCTACGTGACCCCTCATGGGGGCGTGTGCGCCCTGAGACACGTCCATGTTGATGCTGCTAGGAATGCTAGGGATAATAGTGCCGTAGCGGTATTCATTCGTACAAGTGATATGGCGAGGCTGAGGGTGCTCCACATCCACATGTAGAGTGGGTCTCTGGGTCTTTTCTCTTGCACTTCCTTCCTTCCCTTGGGTGTAACTTCGAACGAGTAGGAGATGCCCAGCAGCCCCTTAAGGCTGGACCACGCTAGGGCGGGGATCAGGGTTGCTAGTACCGCTGCGAATCTTCCGAGGTTTGTAATGCTCTGCTTGATGCTGAACTTCTTGAGGCTTTTCCTGTAGAGAGGTAGATAAATGGGGGCTAGGAAAAGGAGCGGCAGGAGTGGGAGTAGTGCTTCCTTGAAGAGTTTCTCGGGACCTATGCATGGCTCAAGGATCCCTGCAACTGGTAGCAGGAGGAGTGAGAGCGCGGCGGGGATTGCTAGTAGTGGTAGTGAAATGTAAGCTATCATTTCGAGCCTTTTTCCCAGGGGGAGCTCCTTGCTCGTTAGCAATTTCGGGGCAGACCTTCTGAGGACATCGCTGGTTCCGTAAGCCCACCTTTTTTGCTGCTTCTTGAACGAGGCGAGTGTTGAGGGTACGAGCACCCTCAGCGAGAGGTCTTCAGCAATGCTCGTGTGGCGTCCGTTTAGTGCAAGCTTGACCCCCATCCAGATGTCGTCCTGTACTATGTCGTCCCCCCAGCCCCCGAGCTCCACGACCAGTTTCTTGTCATATATTGTCCCAGAGCCTAGGGGGAAGATGAAGAAGCCTGCCCTGCCCCTGAGCCTGTACAGTATTTCCGACCCGAAATCGGTGATGAATTTTACTGCATGTGCCAGGCGAGTTTCCCTTGTGAAGTAGCCTTCCCACGGGATGACTAGCGCCCCATTATCAGGCAGTAGTCTGCAGATTTTCCAGGCGGTGTCTGCGCTTAGCTCCGCGTCGGCGTCTAGGACTAGGAAGTGTGGGGCTTCAAGGGCTTTGAGGTAGTCGTCTAGAGCGCCTGTCCTGCCGCCTCTCCGCTTCTGCCTGTGGAAAACCGCTATAGGCAGGTCTGAGCCGAGAGCCTCCCTGAGACTTCTAACGTAGTCATCGCTATCATCCGAGAGTATTGTTAGGCGGGTGAAGCAGGGCGCTTGTAGGAGCACAGCGGAGTTTCTACGAGCCTTCTCGACAACTAATTCTATGGGCTCAGAGTATGTGGGGACGACAACCTCCACCTTGCTAGGCAGGCTGATGTTGGTGCTTAGAGGGCTTCCGCGCCTGTAAGCCAGGGCTAGGATAATGGTCTCGTAGAGGAGCAGGAACAGTACTGGGAGGGCTGTGAGGGCTAGGGTCAGTGTGCTGAGAAAGCCGGCAATCGCCATGGTCATCGCGGATCACCTGGCTTAGGACTACTTATGGGGTTCACCCTTAGTCTTCGCTTGTCTCTGGGAGATCCCTCGCCTCGCCAACTGCACTCTTGCCCGCTGCTCTCAGGAGTAGATCCAGCTGTTCGCCGAAAAAGGCCCATACCGAGAAGACGCCTATCAGTAGACCAATGCCTATCGCGATTCCAATTGCGAGTGCAAGCTTTATTTCGCTGCTCAGGGCTGCTAGATCGACTAAGAGGAGGGTTATCAGTAGCAGGCTTAGCATTGTGAAAAATCTCTCAGTCTTTCTTTCCAGCCTCATTGACTTTACGAAGGCGTCAACAATCACAAATGTTAATATTGATAAGATAACGACGCTGCCCACCCTGTAGATGTATGTTACCATGTCCCTGTACGCCTGCGTGTACTCTGGGACGAAGACGCGGACGATCACTGCCATGCCAGTCGCTATGACGCCTGCGTCGGCAATGAATACTAGGAGGGAGTTGACGGGTATTCTCGTGCCCTCCGGCACCGCTCTTTTGATGTAGTCCTCTATCCTGCTGACTCGAACCAGCCAGTTAATAGCTTTGTTGAGAAGCTTTGCAATGAGTAATGTCACGAATATTATGAGGGTAGCTACCCCCGCCTTGGGGAAGATTGACAAAATATCTGTGAGGAGCTGCCTAAGCAGCGAGGGTACCTCGCTCTCCGACATTTTAACCACCGATTATCAGGTATGCCAGTTTATAAATTATGTATAGGAGTAGGGCAAGCAGGACCATCGATAGCGCCTCGAAAAATGTTTTGAGGAACTCTTTAGAGGCTTAGACTGTGAACACGAATCCTGTCAGGCTTATCGAGTAAATGAGCTTGCTGAACTCGTAGGCCTTTCTTTCCGGGATTATCGCTGTCTCGGGTATTGCTATTAGCACGAGTATCGCTGCGAGGAGCTTGAGGACGGCTGAGAGAGCTAGGCCTGTAAGTGGGCTTTTTACGAGGATGAGGGCGACTAGAGAAGCTATGAGCAGGCCAGCGTAGTTACCTGCAACCATGAATGCAGACGCCTTGAGCCTACCCATGCGGGAATTGACTTCGGCGAATATCTGCATTGCAAGTAGGTTTGCAGCCGTGAAGGTGAGGGATGTGAGGAATGATAAGCCTACGTGTATGTAGGGGTAATTGATGAAGGGTATGAGTGCTGTTAGCATTGTGTTCGTCAAGAGCCCAGCCATGTATGATTTGTAGTCCTTGAACAGGAATGAGCCGACAGTGCCTCCTAGGTTCCCGGTGATGCTGAGTGCAAGGGTTATGTAAATAGGCGCGCCTAAATTCCTCAGGAAAGGGGTCCAAGATAACCCCACCAGGTTGCTCCCGGCAAGCATAAATGTTAAAACGAGAAAAGCCAGGTGTCCTCTTATCATTACTTCTAGTGGCGGTTCCTGCCTCCTCTCCATGACTTGGCTTGGAAACCTGGGTACGAGGATGAGGGCGATCGAGCTCCCGAAGCCTATGACGAACGCGACAAAGTAGGAAATCAGGTAGCTTTCCGGGGGGTTATAGGCGTAGGACACGAAAGTCATGAAGAGCGACCCCAGTAGGGATGCGACAGCACCCGCTGCTGACCGCCACACTGCAACCTTTATCACGTCCTCTAGCGAAGAGAAATAGGAGTAAATTAAGGCCCCCATGAGGATGCTGACAAGCGCTGAAACTAGGTTTCCGAGAGTGTATGTGAGCGATATCAGTGCAACGTTTCCTAGCATAAGTGGTAATAGGAACCAGGCAACGCGTTCAAATACGTGTGTTGATAAGGTGAGAATCCTGAATCTCCTCGTTAAGCCTTCTGAGTACCTGTATATTAACAATGAGAGAAGCGAGCCGCTGAGACCCGTGGGGAAAAGGATTAGTGCCATGTTATCTATGGTGTATCCACTGTAGGTGATCATTGGGATAAAGAGCCCCCTTGTTATTGAGACGTAGAAGCCTCCCAAGAAGGCTTCAATAACGAGAAGTAGCTTAGCAATGTTTTCCTCTGGGGTCATGGTACCCTAAACCTAACAAGATTTTATTAAAAGTTTATATGGGTTCCTGCGCGCTATAAGCGCGCTCGTCAAGACACTGAGGCGGCTCGGCGTGGCGGAGATTTACATTGATTATCCTTACGACACTGCGAAGAGAACCCGCACAGAGAGCAACGTGAGCTTCTGGGCTTATAGGAAGCTTGTGGAGAGGATAGCGCTAGCCGCTGAGAACCTGGGCGTGCGGTTTACGCAGTTCCGGGAGACTACACCTCGAAAACTGCGCTTACCACGGCATAGAGGTAGCACGTTCCCCTCGAAGCCAATACACTGCCCGCTTAGCCACGCAATGCACAGTGACGTAAACGCAGCACTGGACATATTGTAAGGGGCTGGAGAAAAGCTGCCCACAAGCTTCAAGGCTGAAAACATACATAGCGACACCCGGAGGAGTAAAGCCGGTCAGGGCGGAGTAGGGGCTCGGCGACTACTGACCCCGCGGCGAAAGGCGGGTGACGACTGGCGCATAAGCGCTATACGGGTTCCTCTATGCCCAGATTCTCGCTTAGAATTTTCCTTAGTGCGCTGGGTCCCGTATGGTGTTTTAAAGAAACTATTACTGCCCTCAGAAATGACTCCCAGTTCCCCACGTCCACCCAGTCTGCATCTGACTCGTATGCCAGGAACTCGACTCCGCTTTTTACTAGAAGCTGGATAGAGTCCGTGATCTCGATTTCCCCCCTAGGGCTGGGCTTTGTCTCCTCTATTGCCTTGAAGATTTCTGGGGGGAAAACGTATAAGGATACGTTCGCCAGGTCTGATACGAATTCCCTTGGCTTCTCCACTATACCTTTAACCCTGTAGAGAGACTCCTCTATTTTTTCACCAATGATTACCCCGTACCTGCTTGGGTCTTTAACTCTCCTCACAGTAATCATCGGTGAGGTTCGCCGATCGAATAATTCAATGATGCTTCGTGGAACGTTTTTGCCGACAAAAATGTTGTCAGCCGCTGCCACTAGAAAGAAATCATCGCCAGCAAAGCCTTTCGCCATGTAGACTGCGTGACCCGTCCCCTTAGGAACCGGCTGGTTAACCCACGCGATGAATGACTGCTCTATTTTTTCATAAAAATTCTTTAGCAACTCTGCGTACTCGTGTTTTCCCGCCTCCTCCAGGTAATCCACGAAGCCCCAGTCAGGCGTGAAGTGGTCTTCTATTGCACGCTTCCCCCTCCCCACGACGAAGCAGAACTCGCGTATCCCGGCTTCATACAGTTGCTCAAACGCGACCTGTATGACTGGCTTAAGGTAGATCTTACCGTTAAACCCGTAAAACACTGGCAGCATTTCCTTTGGCATCTCCTTGCTGTACGGAACTAGCCTTGTTCCAAGACCTGCGGCTAACAGCACAGCCTTAGAAATCATGCATTGTCAAGAGTAAAGTTTTCTTCCGGGATATTTATGGATAACGAAAGCTATGCTGATAAAGAGTAGTGAATTCGTTCCGTCGTGTTGGTGAAAATAACCTTTTATACCTTAGCTTTAACTTTTACATTTGATGGGTATGGCCAAGAAGTTTGGAGAACTAATTTATTCTCCAGAGGCAGCTTCAGGCGAGGCGGTCTCGAAGGCCGAGACGCACACTCCTAGAATCGTGGCTCCCGATGAGGTAAAGGCGGGGGAACCATTCTACGTGAGGATAAGTGTGGGGCCTCACCCCAATACTCTCCAGCATTCCATAAGGTGGATAGAGGTTTACTTTGAGGAAGATGGAAGAGCCTTTAACCCAGTGATGCTTTCCAGGATTCACCTAGAGCCTGAACTTGTCGAGCCAGAGGTCACGCTTAAGCTTGCCTTGAAAAGGAGCGGAACAATATACGCCCTCGAGTACTGTAACCTCCATGGGGTTTGGGAGGGTAGGAAACTAATAAGTGTAAAGTGACGGCGCAAAAAATAATAACTAATTTTTGTACATTTTTCTCGTGTTAACTAAAAAGCAAAAATTCGTATACGGCTTTGCCCGTTTCGGCTCAACAATCTTTATGGGTCTCTATGATTTTGCAAGCTTCTACATATACTGGCAAGTATTCCAGTTGGACCCAGCGCTTGCTGGAGTAATGGGGGCCGCTGGGAAAACCACGATAATGATTGCTAGCTACATTATTGGATTCATTAGCGATTCCATGTGGACGCGGCTCGGAAGGAGGAAACCCTTCATCTTGTCTGGTGCACCTCTCCTGGCTTTCTCGGGGTTTCTGCACTTCACCCCCATTTACTTCCTGAAAACCATTGACCAGGCTTCTTTGTTTTGGTGGGGGACGGGGACAAGCGTCTTGTTCCACATTTTCTATGCCTGGCTCCTGACACCGTACCAAGCGTGGCTCCCAGAGATCTCTGAGCCCCAGGAGAGAATCGACGTATCGATGATTCAAAACTTGTCTAACATCTTGGGGCATGTAGTTAGTACTGTGACCAGCTTCTTGGTCAAGATGCTTGTGGCTATTGGTCTCTTGATGCCTGTAATGGGAGTATACGCGCTTATCCTTGTCGCGCTATTTACCCCCCAGGTTTTCCTGCTTCCCGTGGAGAAGAGAACGGAGGTGCTGAAGCCTTCTTTAAAGGATTTCTTGACAGTTTTTAGGTATCCTGAGTATGTGAAGTGGATGGGTGTCAGAGGTCTAATGTCCGCAAGCGTCCAAATGCTATCTATTTCTATCGTTGCGTACATTGAGCACGTTATTGGTGTTGAACCATCATTGGCATCTGCATCGTTTGGCGTAATGCTCGTTGTATTCGTGGCGGGGGCTTTTCCACTGTGGGGAAGACTAGGTAAAACGCGTGGGAAGGGCTACGCTCTATCCCTGTCGCTAATTATCCTGGCGATCACGCTTTTGTTGACTCTTGTCCCACACTTTGTCGGTAAAGGCTTGGTCAGAACAATTCTCGGGTACTTAATTGTTGCAGTCGGCGCTACGGCTCTTTCGGCCTACGTTCTTTTCCCGTATGCCATTCTTGCTGACCTTGCTCACTGGTATCAGGTGAGAACCGGAGAAAACAGGGCTGGCCTGTTTACCGGGTTTGAGGGTATTCCTATAAATATATTCGAGTCTCTTGCATACTTGGTCACCGGCACATTAATGAAACTGCCTAGCATCAACGGGTACTCGGCAGGGCTTATTCTCTGGGGACCCGTGGGAGCACTATTTACCGTTTTAGCTTTACTCGTTTTGAAGAAAACAAACGTTGACCCCTTCTTGTCGCAGAGTCGATAAAGCTTTATTTCTCTATTTTTCCCTGGTGCTTCGTGTACGGCGAGATACTTGCGTTAATGGCGGCTCTTTCATTTAGCGGGGCTGCGTTGCTCTACCGGGCTGGAGTGAAGAATAGTGATGTTCACCCGCTTGTTCTAAGCGGGTTCCGGGGGGCGTTTGCCCTGATGTTTATGCTAGCTTTGTCCCGATTCTACCCGGTGGGTCTATTTAAGCCGTTCATATTCCTCCTCGCTGCTGCTGTTTCAACAGTGGCGTCCTTCGTACTGGGAGACTCTGCCTTCCTATATGGACTGCAGAGGGCACCCGTGGGAGTAGTGTACCCGGTAGCGTATACGTTCTCCATATTCACGGCTCTATTCTCACACTTCCTCTTAAACGAAAACATCACATTAAAAGATGCACTTGCAGCTGTATTCGTCATTTCAGGGGTACTCTTCGTCTATGGCGGGTCGTGCATCTCTGGGGCTGGGGGTCTCATCGGAATTGTTGCTGGCTTAATGGCAAGCGTCTTTTGGGGACTAGGAGTCTCCACGATGGGGTTTGCATTGAACTGGGGAAACCCTGTCGAAATCAACATATCCAGGCTAGCTTTATTGGTACTGATAACTTCGCCCCTAATCGTAAAGGACAAGGAAAAACTTAAACGCCAGGTAAGGCTGACCTACCTTGCGCTTGGAGGAGTCCTAGGCATAGGAATTGGCCCGCTCTTATTTATGAGGGCCATTGAATTCATAGGAGCGTCCAGGTCCAGCATATTTATCTCCTCAACGCCCGCGTTGACCGTGGTATTGTCGCGGGTATTCTTACGAGAGAGAACGACCGGAAAACTTCTCCTCGGCTCAGTACTCGTCTCCCTGGGACTCTTATTTGAAAGCATTGGCTAGGCACGCGCTGCCTTCATTTACCAGGAACACCTCAGGCTATAAGGGTTTCCGCCTTGCTGCTTGGTGCGGGCTCAGGCGTCTGTAGGGATTTGAAGGTTAAGCGCGGTGCTCAGCAGCTCAGTGAAATATGCTATGTGGCAATTGTCAGTGAACATTGCTGGCACATACGGCAATTGTCATCGGAGGTGTGCTCCGGTTTGTCTCGGGAGGTAGGAGAGGGTTGCGCGAGTTTTACTGCTTCTACGTGGACTCCCGGGGTAAGACTTACTACGCGGTAGTGACTACGCATAGAGGCAAGACTGTCAAGGCAAATCAGGGTACTCAGCTTCCTACTAACACCCTCGAAAACAATACCCATAAAACCCATAAACTCTGCGAAAAGGCGGGGTAACACGATGGGCGCGCAGAAAACTGCTAAAGATCAAAGACTATTCCGGGAACTCTTGGGAAAAGCTGCAGTGCACCGATGTGCTCTACCCCAGTAACCCATAACAGAAGCCTCTCGACGCCTATACCTGCGCCCGCGCTAGGCGCTAGCCGCCCCTCCCTAGCTAAACTCAAGAGAACCTTGTAATTGTCTGGTGAAACCCCGTCTCGCTTCATTTTTGAAATGATCTTTTCGTACTTGTACTCCCGCCTGGCACCCGACAAGATTTCACCTACCCGTGGCACGTACAGGTCGTAGTTGTCCCAGAGACCCGTTTCCTCATCCTCATAGTCGTAGAATTGCCTGGGAATGTTGACGACCCAGAGAGGCTCCTTTAGCTCCCTTCTTAGAGTTTCGTGCCAGCTTGGCCCATACTTTTCCCTGAGCTCCCGCGAGTCTACAACCTTGAAGGGCGTCGAGAAGCTTAAGGAGCCTATGGTACCCAGTTTTTGCTGCTCTCCTGAGAAGCTCGACTTTAGGAAAGCAACGTACTCCTCTAGCAACTCTTCAACGAACCTCCTGACGTCCCGGGATTGAGCACCTCGAATCTCAAAGTCAAGCTGGGTGAATTCGTACGCGTGGATCCCCGTATGCATCCTGTCTCTACGCTCAATCCTGATATTCGGCGAGAATACAAAGATCTTTGGTGCGAGGAGAGAGACTAGGACTTGCTTGTGCACGATCATGCTCTGAGTAGTTCTAACAGCTTCCCCGTAGATCTCTACTTCTATTCTCTTCTCAAGGCTGAAGTCTGGGTCGGGCCACAAGGGGTCTGTGGATTTGGATAGAATTACGGGCATGATCCACTCAAATCCCTTGTTCACGAAGTACTCTGAGAGGAAGCGTAGCGTATACGTTGTTACTCGTGTAATAATTTTCTTTGCTTCAAGTTCTTCACGTGTAAGCTCGTGGAGCTGCTTTATCCTCAATTCTCTTGGTGCTTCCACGGTTAAAATTTTTTGCTCCACGTTCATAATTCAAAGATTTCATCACTTTTTAAAAATAGTTACGACAATTTTTGTGAATAAAATGCAAAAAATATGTCAAAAGGTTTTAGATTTGTGGGAAAAATTTCATGGGAAAGTGCGGTCATAATAAGGCTAGAGACACCTAAACCCCGAAAGCGCGCGCTAGTGCTCGTGTTCCTCTACTGGCTCAGACAGCTCAAACATTATGTCGATGACTCTTGCGAACTCCCTAAGTTTAAGCACCCTTGATGAATCACCTGTTTTCTCAGTGATGCATTCCTTTGACTCATAACCCCGGCACTCATCCTCGGATCTGCATGTAGCCACCTCCTCGAACACGGCGACTAGTGGCTTGATGCCTGCTGAAAGTAACTTGTGCATCTCGCACGGATCCTCTATCAATGTCACTACCTCGCTTGCCCCATACTCCTTTGCCAAGCTGATTATCTCATCCGCCTTGAAGAGAGGCCCCACACCTATTATCCTCACATCTTCCCGTAATGACTCCTTGAGCTTCTCGTAAACGTGCGGGTAGGCGGGAATGTCCAAAGCCCACAGGACAGTTTTCACTTAGCGTGCGCCAGCCGTTACCCTGCTCTTCGCAGGTTATGGCTTTGTTTGTTAGTGCTTGGTAAAAAGCTTTTCGCTATGATGCTCTAGCAGCCCTGCCTCCATACCGGCCGTCTATGGCGCGTGCTTAGCGTGCGCGCCACTCCGTCGCCCCGCCTTCCAGCGTGGGGTCAGTAGCCGCCAGCCCGTGCTTGACGGGTATTATTCCTCTGAGCCATAAAGGTTTTGGCTTTGAAGCTTTCTGGCGGTTTTCCTCCTCGCTTAAGGATGTTCAGCGCTGCGTTTACATCGCTGTGCATTGCGCGCCCGTGGGGCAGTGCACCAACCCCCCTTGGTCTCTCCTCGTGGGCAAGGCAGAGCTTGTGAAGGCGCGCGTGTGCTTAACCCACTAACGCAAGGACGTCCATGACTTTTTGGTAATCCGCCAGGATCCTGTGGAGTTTATCTATGAGCTCGTTTTCTCCTGGCGCGTACTCGGACAAAATGACAAAGCCCTCCTCATTTACGTCTAGGCGGCTCTTTATCAGGTGTGCCCTTATCCTGAGCTGAAGAGCTTCATCGATAGCCGAAAAGTCCCTCCTGAAAATGGGGTCAGTCTCCACTATGTAGCCGAAACTTTCGACAAAAACCTCGAATCCGATCCTAGTATCCCTCTTCACAGAGGCGCCTACAATGCTCTGCACGCCCCTCCACGTTCGAGGCGCAGCAATGTAGCCGGACTCGCAGAGGAGCTTGACGAGTCTCTGGACCTCGGGCGGTCTATCCTCTATCCTTAAAGCGTCCGCCCTAACGCTTGACCCATTCTCGATCTCGAGCACGTAGTGCCTCGGGCCGAGGAACCAACCTAGAGGTACTACTGCACCGTAGGGCTGGTTTGTGCCAGCGAAGAGGCACAGGGCCTTCCCAGGGGGCCAGTAGGCAAAGCTTCCAGGAGCGGTCCTGGATGTGGTTGGCCCCTTCAACTCCATGTTTGTCGAGAAGTATATTTCCTCCTTCCATCTTTCCGCTACGGAGGCTATTGGCAGGTGTTTGGCTATGGCCTCGCTGTGCACCTCTTCAGATACGTAGACCGGCACTTCCCGCGCCTCCCCGTTCTTATAGCTAAAAACGAGGCTCAGGTACATTGTATTAGTGAGTTCAGAAGCAGCTTATTTAATTTTCCGCGTAGGCGTGGTCTCGGGAGGCTGCTCTAGCAACTTCTAGTGAAGCCCTGCTGAGGTAGCCTGAGGTAATGGCGTAGTTGAGTAGGGAGGGGGCAAGATACCAGTTCCTTGAGGAATTTGCCATTGCTAGGTCGAGGGCCTTGCTCAGTCCCTCGATTCTTAAGGCTACGTGTATCAAGAGCTCCTCAATGTCCCCATCTATGGGGAAGTTGTTTCGTAGAAACCCCTTGGTGGACGAGTAAAGCTTCAAGGCTGCTGTGTGTAGAGGGGCTTCGGCTAGGTTTCTAGCAGCAAGCAGTGCTACGAACGCGTCTATCTCTGTTGCTACGGGTAAAAGTTTCTCAACGATTTTTTCGGCGAGTAGTTCAGCGGAGTACCCGTCAGCTAAGCGGTAGCTCTTTAAGAGCCTGGAAACCGCAACAATCCTTCTAATGGGATCACTCACCTTTTTTACAGACTCCATCCCTTCCATCAGAAGTCTCCCGTTGCCCGGGTTTAGTGCAGAAGCTTCTGCGAGCGTGACCGCCCTCGCCGGAGGCTTGAGTGCCTGCGACAGGGCGATCGCCTCCTCGTAGAGTCCGAGGTTGGCTAGAGAAATTACTAGTCTCGAGCGCCCCTTCCAGCTACTCTCTGGTAGCAGGCTGTGAGCTTCCCTTATATACCTCTCGTAGTCTTTTCTGAGCGCTTTCGAGGTTTCTGCTAGTCGTGATAGAACGAAAACTTTTCTCGTCGCGTTTAGGGCTGGAAGGAGAGGCTTTAGTGCCTCCATGCTTCTTGGCCAGAGATCAGGCTTGTAGGCGGGTAGCTCGGCTAGTAGGTACGCCTTGAGGTAGGGGTCCTTGAGTTTTTCGAAGTATTTTCCCGGGTTATTGCTGAGAAACGTGGAAACTCTAGTGAACATCGCGGCAGCTAGTTCACCGGTCTTCGTTTTCGGGGCCCTTGCCACTATTTCTTCGAGTTCAGACAGGTATTCCTCGAGATTCATCAGAAAGAGTGATTTGCTAGCGATGTATACCTGTTTCTCGCAGTTTTTAAATGCCTATGAATTAACTACGTTCGTTATATGCCTAGCCATATGCTCTTGAGCTTTAATTCGTATCGTTTTTGAGGCACGTCACGCCATGCATCGCGCGCGCATCAAGAGTAATAGCCATAACCCTGCACTAGTAGCTGGGCGACGCGCGCTGAAATAAGAATAAATACTGGCTCGAGGAGTTTAGCGCTGTGGAGGTAGAGGCTTGGGTCTGTGAAGTCCCCCTGCGAGAGCCTCTGCGAATCGCTCCCGGAACGTACCATGCCGGGCACTCCATAATTATTAGGCTTAGAGATGGTGACTTAGAAGGTTGGGGTGAGGCTTGCCAATCTCAGAGGGTTCTCGGTGAGACGTTTGAGGATGCTGTATACTCACTCAAGAGGAACCTTAGGGTTATTCAGAAAGCGACGTACGACTCTATCGAGATAATCCACGAATTCACTGAGGGAATAGATGCAACTCCCTCAATTAAGGCTGCCCTAAATATTGCGCTCCTTGATCTCTACGCTAAGTCCGAGGGAAGGCCCCTCTGGAGGGTGCTTGGAGGCTACAGGGATAGCCTTGTCACCGACATCACTATTGGCATAATGGAGCCGGGGGAGACGGCGAAGAGGGCGCTAAGCTACGCTGAGAAGGGCTTCACGATTTTCAAGCTGAAGCTGGGAGAGGATCCCCAAAGGGACGTTGAGAGGGTGAGGGCAGTGCGGGATGCTCTAGGCGAGGGTGTTACTATTAGGGTTGATGCTAACGAGGGGTGGAGGCTTGAGGAAGCTATAAGGGTGATAAACAGGATAGCTGATTACAATGTTGAACTGGTTGAGCAGCCATTGAGGCATGACGCAGTGCAGGAGCTAAAAACGCTGAGGAAGGAGAGCCCGCTACCGATAGCCTTGGATGAAAGTGTTAGGACGCCGGGCGAGGCTTTGAGGGCAGTAGAGGAGGAGATTGCAGACATTATAAACATAAAATTGATGAAGAGTAGAGGAATAACTCCAGCAGTGAGAATAATAGCTATAAGCGAAAGTGCAGGCGTCAAGAACATGGTTGGGTGCTTCTCTGAGACACGGCTTGGAATAACTGCCACCGCATACCTAGCGCAGGCCTTCAGAAACGTTGCCTACTATGATCTCGACTGTGACATACTTAGCTTAGACCCAGTATTCGCCGGTGGCTCTGAGCCTGTGGGGGGCGTTAGAAGGCCCTCACAGCAGAGCGGTCTCGGTGTAGCTCTGAAAAGCAGGAATTACCTCAAGCCACTTGACCTCTAAGCACCTCATTATTCTCTACTTGGCACCTGAGAGTGAAGCCGGTAGGGGTTGTAAATGATGAATCTAGCCGCAAAGCTCGGGATGATGAGTGTAAAATTTTCTGCTTGGTGTGGGAAAGACTTAAATTAATTTTTTGGTCAAGCAGGTCTATGCTTCCCGGCGAGTTTAAGTCAGTGGCTGTTCTAGGAGCTGGCAAGATAGGACTAGCGTTTGTAAAGCAACTTTTACAGAACTCCTCTCTCAGGGTCTATGCTACTGGTAGGCGGAGTGAGACGTTAAAGTCTGCTGAGGCGCTCGGTGCAGTTGCTCTACGGGACAACAACTTAGCAGTGAGAGAAAGCGACCTGGTGGTAATTGCCGTGAAACCCTTCCACTTCCCCCAGCTTCTCTCGGAAGTTAAAGCTGAGAACTGGGAAAGCAAGATAGTTGTTTCACTAATGGCGGGAGTTAAGCTCGAGACTCTAAGGGTGGCGTTGCCCGGCGCTCAAGTTTTTAGGGCCATGCCAAATTTGAATACGTACGTTGGTTCCTCCTCTACAGCCGTAGCTGAGAACGGTTACGACGAGGCAAGCAGGAGAGTGGAGGAATTCCTGAAAGTTTTTGGCAAGGTGTACTGGGTCCCGGAGGAGTACCTCGACATATGGACAGGGCTCGCTGGTAGCGGTCCCGCTTTTATTGCAGAGATTGCTGACGCAATGGCCTTAGGGGCTGTTGCTGCCGGCATGCCCCGTGAGTTAAGCTACGAGGCAGTGCTCGACGTTCTAGAGGGGACAGCTCGTCTACTGAGAAGCAAGCTTTACCTGCATCCTGGGCAGTTGAGGGACGCTGTAACCACTCCAGCGGGAACAACGATAAGGGGGTTAATGGTTCTGGAAAGTGGAGGTGTGAAGGCAGTCTTGATGAGGATGGTTGAAGAGGCGTCGAAGAGGTCAAGGGAGATCGGCGAAGAGATCAACACGAAGATACTAGAAAAGGTAAAGCAGAAATGAGAATCTCTCCAGGGACTAGAAAATCTTAAAGTCACCTTTCAAGGACTAACTTGAAGGATGCCCCAACCTCTTTTATTACGAGAAAATCTTCGTCCATGGTTACTAGCTCCTCATTCCTGCTCAAACAAATTGTTGCAATTAGGAGATCCGCTGCTCCTAAGGGTTTCCCTATAGCTCTCAGCCTTCTTTGAAGAGAGGCTGCCCTTAACTGGTCAGCTACCGTCAAAAATAGATTTCTCCCCGAAATCCCTCATAATCAAGAATAAGTGGATATTCCATGAAGAGTTATAGAAACTATGTTTCCATTTGTTTCTTCTCCTCTCTTGACCCTTGCTATCACAGAGGATGTATCTAGAATCAAATTCCCACCTGTCTCAGTCTCTCGATCCTCCTCTTTTCCCTCTCCTTCAAGATCGATTGCAGAACTTCCTTACTCAGGGGAGTTTTTTCTTTGAAGATTTCTATTCCTTCCATTTCAATTAAGAGTAAAACTTCTTCTCGAGTTAACCCCTCTTCCTCGGCTTTTATTGATAGGGCTTCTCGAGTTATAGCGCGCCTTGCTACCTCTGACCAATCCACATGCTTATATTTCCTCTTAGCTCATGAAGCCAATCAGGGACGCTTAGGGTAATGTTTGCCATATGTTTTCCTGCGCACCATACGGAATACATGGATATAAATCTAAGCGATGGATATCTCATGTTCTCAAGAGTATTGATCTTAAGGGGAACTAAAAAGTTTAACATAAACGTCGAAAAATTAAAATTTTTGAATTAACAAAGAGGTATTCGTGAAAAGAGAAAGCATTTTAGTGCTCGTTGCTGTTTTGCTCGCTCTCTCCCCTCTTGTAAGCCTCGCTCTTGGTAAATGGGTCGAGTACTGGCGCCTAGTTATGAATCTGGGTGACGAGCCGGCGTACATAGCCATGGCAATCTTGCTCTACTACCTGGTAGATCAGCGTGTCGGGATAACAGTTCTCCTGGCTCTTGCTACCAGCGCTTGGGTAAACGTCTTCGCTAAGAACACCCTTCGGCTTCCCAGGCCGCCTAGGGAGTTGTGGCTTGCAGAGGCTGACGGCTACGGTTTCCCGAGTGGGCACACTCAAACCTCTACAACCTTCTGGGCAAGCCTTTCTCTTGAGACCAGAAGGGTTGGCGTGTACGTCCTCGGTGCAACTATTGTGGGGGTAGTTGGCCTGTCGAGGCTGCTTCTAAACGTGCACTATCCGAGAGACGTGATCGGCGGGCTTGTCCTCGGATTAGTTGCTTCAATTGCTGTCTACTTTGCGGGTAGGAAAATTTCCCTGAAGCCGCGGGAGGCTGCTCTCGTCCTCTTAGCTTACGGAGCTGCAGTAGCCCTTCTGTACTTCTTCCAGCAGGATGCCTATTTCCTCAGGCTTGGCGGGCTGATAGTTGGGCTGGCCGTGTACCCCATTGGTGGCGAGAAGATTGATTTGAGAGGCTCAGATGCTTCGAGGCGCGTCCCGCTGGCGATCTTGGCACTAGTAATAGCATTCAGCCTCACCCAGCTGGCTAAGAGCCAGCTGCCCGTGCTGCAATTCTTCCTCTACCTGGTTACGGGGCTTGCAACAGTGAGCATTCCAGCGCTGAAAACCATCGGGAGGAGAGTGGCTGCCGGCTGACACCCTCAAATCTGGGTAAATTTTTTCACTGTTTCCGAGTTCAGCCTCCTCACGAGCTCTACGACTAAGCGCACAGTGTTTTCGACATCGCTGAGGCTCAGGATGCTCACATGGCTATGTATGTGCCTCGTTGGTACACCTATCACTATGCTAGGCCTCCCACCCTTGTAGAGGTGGAGCCTTCCAGCGTCCGTGCCGCCGCTCACCGCAGACAGCTGGTAAGGTATCTTCGCTTCCTCAGCAACCTCGATTACAAATTCCTTGAAGCTTGGATTGGGTATCATTGACCTATCGTACACAACTATCGAGGGTCCCTTGCCTACTTTTGCCTGCGCCTCGCTCGGCTTTATTCCAGGCACGTCGCCAGCTATGTCTACCTCCGCAACTATTGCAACGTCGTGATCAGCTACCCAGCCAACTGTTTCAGCCCCCCTTAACCCCACCTCTTCCTGAACAGTTGCTGCCGCGTAGAGGGTGTTGTGGTGCTCGATGCCGCTCTCCCTTATATACCTCAAGGCTTCGAGTGCGATGAATGCGCCTATCCTGTCGTCCAGTGCCTTAGCCATTATCCTGTCACCGAACGCCGTCCTGGTGAATGGGGACCAGGGGGCGACTGGGTCGCCTATCCTCACACCAAGCTTTTCCACCTCCTCTTTGCTTGTAGCCCCCACATCTATGTACATTTGGCTTATTTGCACCACCTTCTGCCTCTCCTCGGGGGTGAGGAGGTGTGGGGGCTTACTCGTTATAACGCCGTAAACGTGTCCCTTCCTCGTCCTTATGACGACTCGCTGCGCGAGGAGGACTTGCTCAAACCATCCTCCAAGAGGGGTGAACGTGAGGAAGCCTTCCTGGGTTATGCTTGTCACTAGGAAGCCCACCTCATCGACGTGCCCCGCAACCAGGACTTTGGGGTGGTCGGATGCCCCCCTCTTGACGAGTATCAGGGAGCCAAGGTTGTCACGCCTGATCTGATCAGCATACTGTGAATAGCGTTGCCTTATTTTCTCCATTACTGGTTCCTCGAAGCCTGAAGGTGCGACAATCTCAGTGAGTTCCTTTAGGACCTCAAGCTCTTTTTCTGTTATTTTGTATGTCAGCACGAGAATTCCCTTGAGAGAAAAATATAAAAATTTTTGGCTTTTAAAGAGCTGTGTTTTTGAGGTCGTTTGACGCCTTGAATAGTTGCGTGTTTTAATTTTGATACATCTACTCTGTTACTTAGGCACGCGTCGCGCATTTTGCGTATTTCTTGTTAACAAAATGGTAACAAAAAATCGTTCTTCTTTCCACTTTGCACAAGGTGAAGTATATGCTGAGGCTAATCATGTAATATAATGCTATGCCAGAACAACTCTTGGTAGTGGATCCACTTGACATATGGTTAATGCTACTAGCTGCAACACTTTTCTCAGCCGCAACGTACATTTACTTTAATTTCATAAGACCTCTAAAAGACATGGAGCATGCAAATAGAGGTTTTGGTGTCTTCTTTACAGGTGTCGGCATATATGCCCTTGCTACCGGAATTTGGGCAACGATAACGTGGCCTTTCCCGGGACCCTACAACATTGTATTAATGGATCCATGGGCTATATTTGGACTAGCAAGCCTTGTTCTGGGTTTATCCCTGCTTCTTAAAATAGATTTCACCTATACTTCTGTCCCGTTTGCTTTCCTCGGAATCTTACCGATTGTCCATGCTTCAGCGATACTCTACTACAGGTTAACTAAAACGCCAGAGTTTACTTTTCTAATGTACTCCCTTACGGGTCTCGCTGTTCTCCTATCGCCTATTCTCTTCTACAGGAAAAACAAGTCTCTTGCATATCTAGCTGTATTATTCCTTGTGATTGCTGGGCTACTAGCCCTATACATTGGTGTCAGCGCGACATTTGGCCACATACCTGGATGGAGCAAATGGACTCCATGGTACGGGGCAGTTAAGGTTGGTGGTTAAAAAATATTTAAAATTCTTATATTTTTTTTATCTTTGTTGCTGTGGTGTTTTATCTTATTTACGTGCTCGCGTTAATTTCCTCACAAAGCTCTCTCTACATACAGGACAGCAGAAGAAGTGAGTAATATTCCTATATGTATAGGTGTACGGTTTTCCCCGAATTTTTTCTCCGCATACTTCACATCTAACTTCTGCTATACCTGATGCTAAGGTAATATTTATAGTGTCGAAATTCGTTCTTAGGTTCAAAATAAATCTTATTTCCGCCTTGGGATCTATTTGTTCCAATAAAGTGACTAACTTTTTTAGATCTTCTATGGAGAAGATTCTTCCCAGCACGAAGTTATTTGGCATGCTATTCGTTGTTAGATATATTTCCCATGTCATTACTTCTCTAAGTTTCTCGGTTATCTCTGAATTGCTTGAAAAAACCAACAAAACCGGAACGCCTCCAACTTTTTCATGGTTAAAGACAGGAAAAAGTCCCTTTATTATCCCACTCTCATTGATCTTGTCAATTTTCCGCCTGGCTGTTTGTCTGCTTATGTTTAGCTCTCTTGCAAGTTGTGATACTGTGATCCTGGGATTTCTTATGACTTTCTCGAGGACCTTAAGTTCCAAGTCATCTAGCACAGCTCTTTTATGGTGGGAAACCATATATATTCTTTGTCTTACTTTTTAAATGATGCAAGTGTTAACCATTACAGGAATTATTTGCACATTGACAATACTTCTCGTCGTATTTCTAGTAACTATATTCATCGTAAGTTTACTGGCTGCAAGGAAGCTAGCTTCGCCTCCAAAGAAGATCGGGGACTGGAATCCAAGGAACCTGGGATTTGAGTTTGAAAAGGTTGAAGTAAAGACAAGTGATGGTTTAACCCTTAGAGGATGGTTAATTCCGGGAGGCTCCGAGAAGACTGTGATCGTGGCTCATGGGTATACTTCTAGCAAGTGGGATGAATGGTACATGAAGCCCGTTGCTAACATTCTAGCTAGGAATAACTTTAACGTGGCTGTCTTTGATATGCGGGCTCACGGGGAAAGTGACGGAGAAGAGACCACGCTTGGCTACCGCGAGGTTGACGATATAGGAGTAATTATAAACTATCTAAAGAAAAGGGGTCTCGCAAATCGTCTCGGGATAATTGGGTACTCGATGGGTGGAGCTGTAGCATTAATGTCTCTAGCCCGCTATGAAGAACTGAAAGCTGGAGTTGCAGATAGCCCCTACATAGATATAAGGGCTTCGGGTAAAAGATGGATAAACAGGGTCGGTGCACCCTTAAGGTATATCCTGCTGGCTTCTTATCCACTCATAATGAGACTTACTGCTAGCCGTACGGGGGCTTCACCAGAGAAGCTAGTAATGTATCAGTATCGCGCGCGCTAACTGTAGGCATCTCCAACAGTCTAGCCCAGTTGTTGGCTCGTCAAGGATTAAGACGTCTGGCTCCATTACAAGGACGCTTGCAATTGCAAGCCTATGTTTTTCTCCAAAGCTGAGAGCATGTGGCGGAAAGTTCAGTGGCTTGATCAAGTCTACGCTTTCCAGAACTCTCTCTACGGCGTCTTTGATCCTGATTTCTGGGTATCCTAGGTTCCTCAGGGCGAATTCGACTTCGTCGAGGATTGTAGACGAGAATATCATGAGTTCAGGGTTCTGATGGACAAATCCAACTTTACGTGCGAGGTCAGATACGGGCGTCGTTTTCGTGTCCATCCCATCTACGAGGACTCTGCCTGATATAGGCTTAAGTAGCCCTACAGCTAGTTTTGCAAATGTTGTCTTCCCAGCCCCGCTGTGGCCAATTACACCTATAAATTCGCCACGCCCAATCTCTACGCTGAGGTCTCTTATCTCGAATCCCTTGTCCCCGTAGTTAAATGATACCTTGTCGAAAACTATCATTTGGACCCCACCCCCAACTTCCAGCTATCCTCCAACTTTACTGGTATAGGGACATCGATACCCTTTTTCCTCAACTCGTACGCTACCTCGGCTATGCCTGGAGGCCTAACGCCGTACCTCTGGATATCCTCTACCCTAGAGAAAACTTCCTCCGGCTTCCCTTCAAGAAGTATTGTGCCCCTACCCATAACTGCAACCCTGTCCGCCGCCTCAACTGCCCATTCCACTCTGTGATCGGCAACTAGAATTGTCAAGCCCTCTTTCTTTAACTGGTTGATGGCTTCCAAAACGATTCGGGTGCCTTTGTGATCTAGCATTGATGTCGGCTCGTCCAGGAGCAAAACCTTTGGCTTTATGGTTAAGACACTCGCTATGGCTACTAGTTGTTTCTCGCCTCCAGAGAGACTGGGGATCCTTGTCCAGCAAGTCGTAAAGGTTCAACACATGGGTGACCCAGTCTATACGTTTCTGGATCTCTTCCCGCGATAGACCAAGGTTCTCGGGACCCATTGCAAGCTCTTCGATAACAGACCTTGTAATAACCTGCATTTCGGGATTCTGGTAGACCAGCCCGACCACGCCTACAAGCTGTTTATAACCAGCCCTCACAAGCGCGCGCTTTCTGATGAAAACTGAAAGAAAATTTAAAAAGCCAGGCATAAAAATGTTTTAAAACTTACTGTTCGAGTCCCTCCACGCTTAAAATTTCAAGAGAGAAGTCCCACTCGTTATAGTAGAGGTTTTTCCCGGTTGTTTCGACTTCTCCTCTCTGACTATCAACGGGGTCGGATCTGAGGTGTTTCTTAGGAGGGTCGAACTGTGTATACACCTCGATATTAGAGGCAAGCCTGTAGCCCTCGATGGAGCCTAGATAGAACTGGTTTCTCCACTCTCCTCCCTTTCTCTTGTTCCCAAAACTTGGGTCAGCGTAGAGCCAGCCATATGGCTCAAGATAGAATTGTGCCCAGTCATGCATCCCTGGCGAAAGAGGATTCATGTACCACCCGGACTCCCATCTGGCCGGTATGCCAGCTAGCCTGCAAAGTGTGATAAATAGTAGCGCTTGCATCCCACAGTCTCCCCGTTTCTCTCTAGCTACATATTCTGGGATATTGTCGTACAGAAGGTAGTCTTTGGCATAGGTGTATCTAACATTCCCCGTCACCCATTCCCATATCCTCTTCACCTTTTCGTAGGGGGTAGATACTCCCCGTGTAATTTCCTCGGCGAGCTTCCTTAAAGGCTCTGTGAAGGCAATGTGTGGGGGTCTCTCAGAGGTATATTCCCTAAACACCTCTGACTCCGTGTCGATATATGCCTCCTTGGGGTCTATCTCCACGTGGAAGCCCCTTGAGACAAAAGTATATTCGATCCAGACCTCTCTTTCTTCTCCTTCAAGCTCGAAATAGACAGTCCGCTGAGGATGATCCGGTGGAGCAATATACTTTGGCTTCTTGCTTGCGTCTAGAATTCTTACACTAATATTTGTTGTCTCATCCCGTGGCAAAGGAATCCAGACCCTGACGACCTCGCCGTATTGATGGGCAGGGTTTCTGAGAGATATAGAGGCTTTAACGTGATATTTCAACGGGAGCACAAAGCCTCCTCCCTTCTCTTTAGCGGCCTTAAGTACTCTTTCTGCCCTCCACTTCAATACTAACTCTCCTGCATCGCTTCGCTCATCATTTTTTGCTCTTTTTCTTTGCTTAAGGTCGCCACACAGCCAATACATGTTTGCCTTGAACCTCCTGTGGATCCTCAGAGACCCCTCGAGAATTATATAATCGATGCACCCCTTCTTTATAAGTTCATGGAGTTCTTCTTCCCTTAAATCCCATATGTCTTTCCTCAGAGCTCTGAACGCCTCGTCAAACGAGAAGGGGTACTCGTAGCCCAGCCTATTTAGCCTTTCAATCTCTATTTCGAGGCGCTCTCTCATGAGGGGACTCGAATCCTGCAAGTAGGCAAGAATTAGCTTCTTTGCCTCTTCAGCCTTGCCCTCACTGATAAGGGATCCTATTTCCGGAGGAAGTTTTTCCTTTAAGGGCAACAAAATATTTGGATACGTCTGAAAATAACTAGGCATAATTGTTCAGTCTTTGCCTTGCTATTAAATTTTGTTTCCGAGTAAAAGCAAAGTATAATCCTCAGCTATGAAAATGTTTTCGTTCTTGAGGCACTAAGTTTATTAACATGAATCAATACTATTTAATTACTTGGTGTTGAGCATCAGGTTAGCCCTTCTAGGTCCCCCGGGCGTGGGCAAAGGAACATATTCAAGCATTCTAAGCAAAGAGCTTCGTATTCCACACTTATCCACTGGTGAGCTATTGAGAAGAGAAATCAGCCTGAAGACTGAGCTGGGAAGAGAAGTTGAGTCCTATGTTTCACGGGGACTACTCGTCCCAGACAAGATAGTAAACGATATAGTTGCAAAAAGACTGTGTGCTAGTGACTGTGCTAATGGCTTTATTTTGGATGGATACCCTAGGACACTTCCCCAGGCAGTATTTCTTGAGGAACATTTTCCACTAGACAAAGTTGTCCTTCTCCAAGCAAGCCTAGAAACAATCATAGAAAGGATATGCGGGAGACTATACTGCCCAAACTGTGGAGAAACTTATCATGTCTCCTGGAAACCCCCCAAGAGGGACAACATATGTGACAAGTGTGGTGCAAAGCTAACTAGAAGAATAGATGATTCGCCAGAAGTCGTCAAGA
>Ga0326760_1000355_pt1 | contig 25823 bp, 29 predicted proteins | sample GCREP_S_FD_207668 | JGI IMG/M metagenome (GOLD analysis project Ga0326760, IMG submission 207668) | Hot spring sediment microbial communities from Geyser Creek Basin, Yellowstone National Park, WY, United States - GCR.EP_S | ecosystem: Environmental > Aquatic > Thermal springs > Near-boiling... | reverse complement strand
TGATACTGTATAGTGCATAGGCTACTACTCTACTCTTCTTTTTAACTACTAGTGCTCTCTCAGACCTGTAGAGCTTTTTCCTGTAGATGTACTGGTCTACATCGTCTACAAGACTACTCCAAGTTGATGAGTGGTGTTTTAGACGCTGCCTTATCTTACTAGCCGAGACATCTATTACTGTGTACTCTGAGCTTGGATTTCTAGTAGAAATCCTCTCGGGGCTTCCAGAGAGCCAGAACACTACACCTTTAACTCGATAACCATGTTTTAAATAGAAGTTTACAGCACTAGTATTCCAGTCTTTGACAGCCAAGTAGACTTCTCTAACACCCCTCTCAACAAGAACTCTCTCAACTTCACTCAGCAACTTAGATCCTAAACTAAGACCACGATAATCTCCCTTAACAGCAATATTCTCAATATAACCCCTACTACGACTCCTATAAGCTAAACAATAACCAACAACTCTACCATCAACCTCAATAACTAAGAATACCAGCCTCTTAGACTTAGACTCTATTAAAGCTCTAAACCACCCAGGATCCTCACTACTCAACTCTTTAAATGACTCCTCATGTATCCTGAGGATATTGCTTAAATCCCTCATCCCAGCTCTACGAATACTAATAGACCCCACTAATTCACACATCAAACTCATAATTTAAACTACAACCTACACAATACCCTAAAATATAGTAAACCCTTAAAAAACTAACAAACTATTAACCATATTCAACATCTCTAAAGCCCTTAACACTACGAGAACTCACCATAATTAATAAACCCATCTCATTTTCAAGAAGATCTAAACACTATAAGTCCATATGGCCTCGAATACTCCAATTTACCCGTTACAGGGTCTACTCTAATTCCTAAACCCTCAAGCACCATGACTCCAAGCAATGGCTCAGGAGAATCCATTAATACTACTTGAAAAACCGTTTGTCTCTAGATGCTCATCCTTATTAGTTCATGTTTATTTATTGCATCTAGGGACTTTCTCCTCGCCCACTCTCTCATTGGTAGCACTGCTACCTCTAGAGCGGGGTCATAGGGCATCGGGGCTAACGGCACGAGCCCCTTGAGAGTTAGATATTTTCTCTCGAGGTTCAACACAGCTATTACATCTCTACCAGATCTAAAACCACATCTAGGGCATTTGAGTTGCCTCGGGGCATCGCCCCTCATCAACTTAGAGTTGCAGAATGGGCATTTAGATGAAGTGTTCCTCGGGTCTACCTTAACCACGGGGACACCTCTCTCCAAACACTTCTCCTCAATAGCCCTAACAACGCCTCTGAACCCTGCTTGGTATATTCTATGCCTTAGTGCTGGGTCTCTAACATCTTTAATCATATTCCTAGGGCATTGCTTGGGTAGATTCTCTAACACAATCACAGCATTGAGATTTCTAGCTGTGTTAGAAACTATATTCGCAATCTTCAATCTAATATTCTTCTTCCTCTTACGCTCCCTACCATGAATAGCTCTATCAACATATCCATTGCCCTTAACACTCTGCACAACCTCTCTATATCTAGCGTAGCCGATGGTAATCCTCTTAACTCCTGTTTCAAGAATGAACACCCTATCGAGAACCTTAACAGTCACATTATCCTCATTAATATCAGCGGAAATAACATGTTTAACACTATTTTCATCAACATTAACAGCCTTGGCAAACACGAAGTATACTAGTAGCCTTCTACATCTATAGTCAATCTTTATCTTTGGCTGCGTCCTCAAAGCCCAGCCACCGTTGACGTACCTCCAGTAGAGTTTGTGAAGGATCAGCTCTACTGGTGTCCAGCCCTTATGGGTGTAGATGAGGATTGTAGTATATCCTATACGCCTCCACAGGTGATCGTCTAGCCATATTGAGACCCTATTAACCTCAGGTCTCTCAGACTTCGCCAAACCCTTCTTCTTGAGCTTGTTAAAGCTTTTAATTCTTGTAGAAGCGTCTTGACATGCAGTGTGAACATAGTGGCTTGGTAGATGTGGGTATCTTCTACGCAACTCACGATACTTATCCCTTTTCAACCTAGTAAACGAGTCGATATTGCTTCTAAAGCCATAATCCACAAGTTCCACGAGAACCTGCCTATAGAGCTCTTCAAGCTCCCTAAATACTTCAAATTTCTTCCCAGTAAGCCTAACACTCGGCACAACAACTGTCCTAGTAGCTTCAATCACTCTTCTCAACCTCTTCTAGTAGTTTTTTGAAGCCCTCAACAAACCTCTTCTTCTTACGGCTCCTCAACCCGTAGAGCTTACCAGCGAAAGAAGTCACAGTCTCTATTAAGTCTTCTACTAGCTCTTGATAAGCGTTTTTAGGCTCCTCTCCAAAGGCAACCTCGATTCTAACGCCATATTGCTTGAAGAAGTGTTCTAAATACTCGAAGCCAAACCTTGTCAATCTATCTCTATATGCTACTACAACCACGTCTACCTGCCTATTGACAACGTAGTTGAAGAGCTTCAATAGCCCCTTTCTATCGGTCTTCAACCCGCTCGCAATATCGCTTAATACGTCAGTGACTCTATAACCCTTGGAGGAACAGTACTGTGTTAAGTATTCTACCTGCCTCTCCAGATCGCTCTTCTGGTCGGCTGAGCTTACACGTGCATAGATAACAGCTCTAACCTCCTTGCTTATTGGTAGTCCTTCAGCAATTCTCCTAACCTCACTCTCAGGAATCCTAAACACACCACCAGCAGTCCTAATAGCCCTAATCCTGCCCTCTCTAACCCACCTAGATAGAGTAGAATAGCTAATATAAGCTCTACTTCTGCGAGGGGTTTGATATTAAACTCCTCGGCTAAACTAAGGGGTATTATTGGGAAAAACAAACCTGTATCAACTAGGAAAAACACCTCTCTAGTCTTTTTCTTTAAAACATCACCGAATATTACAGGTATTCTTATAAAACCCAAATTAAAACCCCTGGTAAAGCATTAATCACCTGAGTATAATACGTTATCACACTAGATTTCACATAGATAGTGCTCGAAAGGATCAGTCTCAGTTAAGATCTCTATTTGACTTCTAATAAATAATAATTCTCTACCGCTTTTCCTCGCTTTTCTTCTTCTCAGCTAATTTCTTAATTAATAGTGCTCTCACTATAGTGGCGTACATATGTAGTTTCCAGGCTTCAGCATACTCACCATACTCCTTAACAACCTTCCTTGCTAACTCAAGGAATTCATCAGCCTCTTCAAGTGTTAATTCACCACGCTCACTCTTATCAAGGTACTCCTTAATCTTCTCCCACTCCTCCTTAGTCAAAGGGTTTAACAATGCTAATTTTATAACTCTACGAGCCTCTCTAGCAAGAACCTCGGCAATATCACTCCTAATAACACCCTCACGGCTCAAAACCTCCAAGAAGAACTCGTGGTAATATGTAAAAGCACTAACAAGCCTCTCAATCCTCCCGAGAATCCTGACCTCAAGCTCATCAAACCTCTTATCAACCTGCTTAAACCTCTCATCTATAAATTTAAATCTTTCATCAATAACCTTAAACCTCTCATCGATCATTTTAAATCTCTCATCTACGAGTTTAAATCTCTCATCAATTTCACCAAACTTTCTCCCAAGCCAGTAAATAGCACTAATAATAGCTACTAAGCCTCCGAGCCCCCCAATAGCTGCGAGCAAACTCAACACATCAATCAAATTTAAGACACCATGTAAAACTATGGGCAAGGGTAGATATATATGTACAATAATTGAACTGAGATCTCTATTTAGTTATTCGATTGTAACATGTATCATATGAGTAGCGTAGCAAAATGAATCAACTAACATACTCATACACCTTGTCAACTAGTTCTTGAACCTCAGGCATTTTCCTAGTTCTCGGCCTCGGAACCATTATATCTACAATTTTTAATACTCTGGCTGGTCTCGGAGACAATATAATCACTCTATCAGACATTAATACAGCCTCTTCAACATTATGTGTAACCATAATAATAGATTTAATAGGTAGTATTGAAGACAACCATATATCTAATACTTCGCCCCTTAAACTCTCAGCTGTTAGTGGATCTAGGTTTGAGAAAGGCTCATCCATTAGTAAAATATCGGGCTCTACGGCTAGTGCACGAGCAATATTAACTCTCTGTTTCATTCCACCACTAAGCTCACTTGGGTAAAAATCTTCAAATTCACTAAGTCCAACAATTTTCAAGGTAGTTCTAGCTTTTTCAATAGCACGGCTCTTCTGTACACCACTAGCTATTAAAGGTAAAATTACATTATCTAACACAGTCATCCATGGTAAAAGTGTGGGAAATTGAAACACGAAACCAATAGTGGGTTTTCTACTAAGGTGAAAAATCACCTTCCCACTATCAGGTTTCTCTACACCCGCTATTATTCTCAGTAGTGTTGATTTACCACAACCACTAGGACCAATAATTGAAACAAATTCTTTACCTACACTAAAGCTAATATCTTCGAGCACTTTAATCTCTCTACCCTCACTCACATAGCTTTTTGACACACCCACGATCTCAATAATATCGCCTCTACTCAATAACATAGTAACCACTAATCTTCTTTAGAACTCTAGCCCAAACAGTTTTATTGATAAATATAATTACTAAACTCATAAGAAAAGATGTTAATAAAACACCAAGAATATCGCCGGCAAGAGTCTGTTTATATAGTAAACTACCAACACCCCCCATATCAACAATAAACCCCCCTACTTGAAAATACTCAGCTGCAATTGAGGCATTCCACGCACCACCTGAAGCTGATAACCCACCCGCAAGTATACTTGGTAAGAGAGAGGGTATAAAAACCCTTAATAGATAATATCTCCCCCTTATACCATAGATCTTTGAGAGCTCCAAAATATTCTCCTTTAAGCTCGATACTCCAAATAATAAGATATTGAAGAATGTATACCATAGAGAGCCCTGTAAATATACAAACATCATCACCCCATATGGAAATCCCCGTAAAATCGGTAATAGTATAGGCCACCACATCATTGCGGGAATAGAGGATAATATTTCACCCAACATGACTATTAATACGCCTAGCTTAAACCGTGTGTGAGAAATATAAGCCAATAATATTGATAAGACAAGCCCAACTATTACAGTAGAGTAGACTCTAATAAGAGTTAAAGGCAAAGCCCATAGAAATTCTACTCCATACTTTGTAATCTCACTATACAAGTTATTAGTCATTAGTGTTAGTTTCGTATGATATAAGTAGAGGAGTATTAGGGGTATTAGAAAGTATAATTGAATAACAATAATCTTACCTCTAATAACGCTATATGCCATAATTAATTTCTCTATTATCAAGCTCCATATTCTAGCAAAAGCTTTTTCAATAACACCATATATTCTCATGAATCCTAAGAGGGTTTTCACTCCAGTATACCTCATAGTGAAGGGATTCCAAATTATAAGGTAAGATACTAGTATAATTGTGAATAGTGTTAATAAACCAATAGTGTACGCTACTGTATCTCTATTCTCAAAAGCACTAATAATAAATGAACCTAACCCTTTAAGTCTATATTCAATTCTACCCATTGATATAACCTCAGCACTCGTGAGGAAAAACCAGCCACCTGCCCATGAAATAATACTATTTGCAGCAAGAGAGCTTCTCGAAGCCGGTATATATATGTATAGGAGTCTGTAGATTAATGGCAATTTATACACAGAAATCAATTGATCAATTGAGGGATCTAGGGATTTAATACTAGAGTATACTCCAAAAATCATGTTCCAAACTTGACTAGTCACTATTAAGAAAATAGAGCTTATTTCTCCCCCAGTAACCGGCCCCAGTATAGTAATAAATATTGCGAGAACAGCTGGAAAGAAGCCGAGTATTGGTATTGACTGAAGTATATCAAGTATGGGGAGTAATATTGACTCAATATATTTATTCTTAGCCATTGCAACTCCAGTAACAACAGCTATTATGAGAGACAACACATAAGCTGTAAACATTCTCCCTAGGCTTAATAGTGTAGATAATATAAGCTCTAGTATTAATTTAAAGGGAACCATTAAATCACCATTAACTATATTTATTAAGGGAGTGTGTTAGTAATTAAATATACTTGGTGTATAAAGAGAGTGTCGAGTAGCGAGCATATTTACATACTTCCACATAATGTACAGCCAGATCACGTCTTAGGATTTCTTGAAGCAATTTATAGTCTCGGTGACTCTGTAGACCCAATGAACCTCGGAGATCTCCTCGGAGAACAAGTCGACATATTACCACATGTGATCGACGTAGCATCATCGCTGAAACTAATAGAAGTTAAAGAGAATGGAAATATCAAGTTAACCAAGTTAGGAGTAGAGGTTGTAAAAGGACATGTTCAACTAGTAAAAAGTAAATTAAGAGATGTTATAGAAAATATTGAGCCATTTAAAACAATAATTAACAAGTTAAAGGCGAAAAAGAAGCTTACAGTAGAAGAATTCACAGAGATATCAACGAGATTTTATCCACACAATACGCGAGAAGCAATTAACACAATACTCCAGTGGGGGGCTTTTCTAGGCCTCTTTAAAATGAGTACTGATGATAAATACATTTATCTTATTAAGAAAGTAGGAAAGTGAAAACCCTCATCACTAAGCTATAGTATTGAATCCCGAAGAGTACTTGTATAAACTAATTTAAATCAATATTTCTAGCTTAATTTAAAACCATATTCATAGGGATATGGAGGTGTCTATGGTAAAATATGATGCGCGTTCTCAGCACTAGTAGCTATAGTTTTAGAGACATAATAATAGCGTTTTCGAAGCTATATAGAAGTAACCCTACCCCTCCACACTGTTACTTAATCTACGACTTAATCTATGAGCCGGAGAATACTGAAGTCCTAGTTAAGCTTTCAGAAAACAACACGGTAGACTCATATGTGCTTATTTGGCGTGGATTAAGAGGGAGTGCAGTACACATATGGGGTCCTAGTGGCTGTGAGCTCTTGCAAAATGTTATAGTAAATCCTATAAGGCCACTATATGTAGAGCTCTATGATTACAGTAGAGACCTAGTAGATTGTATTATTAGGCGTCTAAGAGAACTCGGATTTAAAAACTTAGAGATTAAGGTATTTTACGACATGGAGTGTATTGAGGAGACATTTAAACCCAGTGAAAACGAATACTTAGCCATAAAACTCACAAGTAACCATGTGGAGTTATTTAGAGAATACATGAGAACACGCGGTATTGAATTAACTCTTCAAGAAGCTCGAGAACTCATTACTAAGAGAACATATTATGCTGTAATCCTAAATAATGAGATAATATCAGCCGCTGCAACATGTATTAAACTCCCAGAAATACACATAATCTGCGACGTATACACTAAACCAGAATTTAGAAATAAAGGATATGCAAAAGCTGTAACTTCAGCTGTAACTAAGAGAGCTATAATGTCAAGTGCAATAGCACACCTATGTGTAGAAGTGAATAATGAACCAGCTATAAGAGTATATAGTAGACTAGGATATAGAGTTGTAAATACAAGACCTTGGATTAAAGCACAACCATAATAGTAGAGACATTAGAAGTTTAAACTATTTAGATATTTTTACTCATAGAGCTATTATACTTTTGAATTAAGAGATGTCTATAAGTAGAGTATAATTATGCCAAGAGCTACTAGTAAAGCGCCAATAATAACGTTTAACTGTATTTTCTCACTAGATATTATTTTCGTAGTCCACTGTGATAATATAGGTGTAAGTGAAGTCGCTATAACAGTAGCTGTAACCCCAATGCTCCAAATAGCATATGTAAAGAGTAATGATCCTATTGTAAGTCCAAAAACACCGGTTATTACTGCGGCTATTAAGAGATTCCTCCGCGAGTTTTCACCTATTTTACCCTCAATTACTAGGCCGGTTAATGCAAAGACTACTCCTACAGTCAATAATCTCATAGCTGTTAAATATATGAAATCATAGTAATTTAACGCTATCCTTATTAATACTGTTCCAAGACCCCATGAGATAGCTGCACATGCAGCGTAAAATATACCTTTAAAGTTCTTCACGCCATTTCTACTTGTAAACCCAGTGCTCACAACGATCCCGGTAAATGCTAGTATTGATCCTAGCAGTATTGTTAAACCACCCTTCTCCCCTAGAAGTAGTATTGAAAGTCCCGTAGCGATAAATATATAAGTATAACTTATCACTACCGCTAATGAACCACCGAGGAGTCTTACTGCCTGAGTGTAAAGGGTATCTCCGAGACCTGGGCCTAGTAGTGCAGATATTACAGCTACTAGTAGACCAGGATTAAACTCAACACTGAGGCCTGTGATAAATGTTATTATTGTTATTAAGGGTAGTAAGCCGATTAATGCTCTTAGTCCAGTGAAGATTAGTGGTTTAATGTCTCTTGAATACCTAGATATAATAGCTGGATTTAGACTCCACAATATAGATGCTAATATTGCTGAGAGCACTCCATGTAGCAATTTAATATCTCACCTAACTCTGCTAGATTAACTACTAAATATCTCTAGGGTTTAAAATACAATAGTTTAGAGTATTAATGTACATAGTGAATAGTATTAGGAACATTGTTTAATTAATATTGGTGTTATTTTTGACTAAGTTTACTAAACTAGATATACAAGCACTCATAGATGCACTAGTTGCCTGGGAGAGAGTTAAACCTGGACAAGTAGGTAAGAGAATCGTATTTGAAAAATACGGCATTAAGGGTGGTGTTAAAGACTACGTGTTTACAGCAGTCATTTACAAGTTAGAGCGTAAACGCGGATTAATTGACAAGATTATTAATGCATCAGGATTAGATATAAGTAGACTTGACGATTACTCAAAAGCACTCTTGAGACTAATAGTTTACGAGAAGTTCTTTGGTAAAAAGGAATCTAGACTCTACAGGTCTCTAATTAAACATGGACCATTAGCAGTGGAGAGACTTAGTAGAGGAGTTGTGAGGATCAATGATGTTAAAGCTATAATTGAGAGAATTATTAAGACAACTTATACACCTTCAAGTTTAATTGAGAAATTAGAGTTTAAGTACTCTGCACCCTACGATTTTATTAAGAGAATAATTGACCTCATAGGTCAAGAAGAAGCCGAGAAATTCTTTGAGTCAATTGAAAAACTCTACTATATTAGTTTTAGAGTAAACACACTCAAAACCAATATAGAAGATGTTATAGTAAAGTTAAGAGAAAAGGGTTATATTGTCGAGAAGAGTAGGTTAACCCCATTTATCTTGAAGCTTAAAGGCCCCTTTAACTACGCCGGCTCTAAGGTATTTAGAGATGGGCTTATAATACCACAAGACGAGGCATCAGCATTAGCATCACTACTATTAAATCCACAGCCTCGAGAGTTCATAGTAGACCTTTGTGCAGCACCTGGAGGTAAAACTACACATATTGCAGAGCTCATGGAGAATAAGGGTAAAATTATTGCAGTAGAGCTTTACGAGGATAGAGCGAGGAGATTAAGACAAATACTTGAGAAGACAGGTGTAAAGATAGTTCAAGTCTTAGTAATAGATGGTAAAGATACTCCTCAAATACTCGGAGAAGAAATAGCTGATAGAGTTCTCCTAGATCCACCATGTACTAGTACTGGCGCTGTTGTTAAGAGTCCAGAGGCTAAGTGGAGATTTAGCTCTGAAAGGCTTAAAGAACTCGTCGAAGAACAGAGATTACTTATGGAAGCTGCTATTAAACTACTAAAACCCGGTGGATATATGCTTTACACTACTTGTAGTGTTCTCAGAGAGGAGAATGAGGATAATGTGAAATGGCTATTGGAGAAGTATAGGAAATGTATTGAGCTAGTAGACATAAAGTATCCTGGTTTAAGCCAGGGTTTTATACCAGGTACTCTTAGAACTTGGCCACATATACATGAAACCTCAGGATTCTTCTACGCTATGTTTTATAAGAAGAATAGTTGTCATATTTAACTAAATACACTTAGAAATGAGTTTTATCGCAGATTTCTCGAAGAGTCCCCAGTTAATCCTGTAATTATATGTTAATTCAACTTCTCTTAAGACTAATTCTAGTAAATGTAAACCCTTATAGAGATCTTCACAACTAATTTCACTTCTCAGAGGACATTCAGAGTCAACTATAACTCCACGAGCCTCATCATATATGAGTGGATATGCTCTACAACCCAATGGTCTATCTTCATAGATTAAACAAAGATTACTTGGACTTAAAAATACACACCTACCATTAATATTTATAAGTCTATAGAAGCCAGAGCGCTTCTCATAAAAACCCCTATAACCCTTACTCTCTAACCTAGTTATATCACTAAGTGTCAAGATCATTTCTGTGTTAAAACAACACTTAGCACACTTTTTACAAAAATCATTATTCTCAAACAGGTGTCACACCCTATTCCATAGATTTCCTCTTAATGGGTATATATTGTAAGATAGTAAGGTATTTTTAGTAAATTTCACTACTAGTATTGTAGATACGTGAACAGTGAGATTAATGATTAAGAGAGAAGCTCTTTTATGGTTTAAACAAGCAGAAATGGATTTGAGAAAAACACTTAATGATCTCTTGACTAGAGATTGAGATTCTGCAGCCTTCTGGTCACAGCAGGCTGTTGAAAAAGCTCTTAAAGCACTATTACTTAATGCTGGGATTGTTCATAGAGGTCATAATTTACTTGAAATCGCAGAAGTTATTAAGAAAGAGTTGAATATTGATGTTGAAGAGATAAGCTGTAAAATTAGAATAGTATTTTTAACTTAAACACATTAACATTCAACTAGTCACCTAGCACGAGTTCATTGACCACAGATCTTTACACTCAAATATATTTGTGAACAATCACACACATATCTGGTGGTAAATTGTGAATTCAGGAGAGAGAGTTAAAGAAAGTACACGATTAGAAGACAAGATTAAAAAACTTGAAGAATTAATTCACAGGCTTGAAAACATCTATAAAGAGTTTGAAAAAGCTGAAATTCCAAGGAAAGAAGAAGTTCTTGAGAGATTGAGTGATGTTATACGTGAACTTGAAGACTCTGTGATAGATCTCACTAAACCTAGTGAAGTAGAAGAGTTGAGAGAAGTCAGTAATCTCCTAAGAACTCTTGGTGATGTAGCGCGAGATGTCATAGGATCAGCTATAAGCAAGTTCACTGAGATGATTAATGGTAAGAGACTCGGAGAAAATATAGCATCACTTTACACTAGTTTAAAGAGCTCTGGGTTACCAGAACAAGTAATACAAGACATTATTAAAGAATATACTACAAGAACACTTAGTGCAATTCCCAATATAGCTGAACTCATCTCAAAGTTCTTTGCAATGGCAGAAGCAAAGAAGAAAGAGAGTAGAGAATTGAAAAGAGAGATGGGAGAAGAACATTCTCAGAAAGAAGCTAAATAACAACTACTATAGGTACTAAGTAATATGAGTAAAAATAAAAGTAGTGAACAAGCTCTTTTTCCCCTCCTTGAAAAACTCCTCTTAAAACTCAATGAACTCTCAAGTAGGCTTGAAAGAGTTGAACGCTTATTGAGAATTAGTCATAATTTAAATAGTGTAAATTACTTAGCTAATTTCCTATTGCTTTTCAAAGGATCTCTCCACTTAACATTTAAATCTCTAATTAGGGCATGGATTATTTTAACTAAGCTTAGTAGAGCTGACTCTATTACAGAGACAATAATATATATGTTATCTACGTGTCGAGAACAAAGTATTTCAGATGTATATCGTGGAGTTAAGAAACTACGTGGTAAAGCTTCACGCAGAGTAATATCTAGGAAATTAAAAATTTTAGAGTCTAGTGGAATTGTCGTTAATACTGGTTCATCTAAGAGACCTAAATATGTTTTAAGAGATTGTTTAGAGGAGAATTCTCATTGAGAAGCTTCAAGTCAATTATACGATTACTCACAACATTAACCCAACTCTTCGTGGAGTTAATAACATGGTATCTATTTCTCAAAGTTAAATTAAAGGTTAAATACCACTATAATTTACTTAAGTTAAATTATACGCTTACACGCAGAAAAATTCCACGAGAACTCAGAGACTTTATAGTTAAAACTTACAGAGAACAATACAAACACCTCACATCGTTTTCTCTGAGAAGAGTTCTTAAGAGAACTAATATCACTAAACCTACTATGAGTAAATAGGGAAAATAAACAATTAGCTTCACGTAACTAGCAGTTTCATAAGCACCTATTAAGCGGGTGATTTCACGGTATATGTGTAGCATAGACTATTAAGACAACATAGTTTAGATCCTTGAAGAATAAATTTAATGGTTTTCCCCATATAAGTACTAGTTCATAATATTCTAGATTTACTATGTTTAATCTCCTACCGCCTTGAAGAGTAGTGGTCTTAGCTGTAAATAGTGTATGCTATGATTGTGGAGATTATTGTAGTTAATAATGTAGCTGGAATTGTATACTTGTATACTTTTTTTAATTCTGCTTTAAAATATTGAGCTGAGAGTATTAAGCACACGTGAACAGGGCTTAGCATACTACCAGTGAATCCTCCTAAGAACATTAGTAATATGTTACGCTTGTTAATAAAGCTAATTAATACTGGTAGTGCTATGGCACTATATGTGAATTCAAAACCAGTAGCAAATACTATGAGGAATGGTATTAGATAACATGCTATTTCAGGGTAGTTAATTAATGAGGCTATTTCTACAGCCACATTACTCTGTGAGAGCGAATAACTATAAATTAGTGATGTTATTATTATGGCTAGTATTGAGTAATTTAAACTATATTTTAAAGCCCTTAAATGATCTCTTTTACCAGGTCTATAGATAAGTGTAAAGAGAAATACTGTAATGATAGTAGAAATAGCGATATTTATTTTTAAGCCAATATTAAGTAAGGCTATTATTGCGAAAGGCCATAAGTGTATTAAACTAGAAATATCTGTTTCTTTAGAACTTACAGCATATTGTGGGAGAATTCTCCAAGACATTATTAGCCCAGCAAGTATAGATGTTACGAAGATCGGCCAGTTAATGACTACTATTTCATTTACACTCCAGCCGAGTACGTAGGAAGCTAGTAATACACCCTGGTAAAGTGGCCACACCGTTATCCATATATGTCTAAACCAGAAGTTTATAAAGGTCTTATCTTCACCTTTAAGTCTACCCTTAATGTAAATATCATTTACAAGTGTAGCTGAGATATATGCTCCAGCAGGCATTGGTAGTAGTCCTATTAAAGCAGGTATTGTTATAGATGCAATTTTAGGGCTTAAATACTCGAGAACACTAATAGCTTTCTCCGAGACTTTACAACTCCTAAATAACTCTGCCAAGTACATAGCTGAGGCAAGTGAAGCTATTATTATAAACATGTTTTCATTAAATGCACTAAGCCAAATAACTGGGAATCTCCAATTGAATACGAGAATAGAGAACAATGTTAGAGATACTATTAGAGTTAAAAATACCGGGATCTTTAAGAAAACGCCAATAACGACTATGATTAATGCTGTAACTAATGCATATAGGGTACTCAATCAGATCAATCCTTATACGTTAATATAGTTTACAACATTAGATTTAAACTAGTAGTTTAGATACTAATTCATCTATATTAGCTCTTACATTTAATTGTAATAATTTATTTAAATCCCCAATAGAGTCCTCAATTTGCTTTATGTATGGAACATAGCCTAGATATTTAACACCTTGTTTTTCAACTAAATAACGTAATTCACCATTACCCATGTTTTCAACTAAATATAACTCCTCATATCCAGCACCACGTAGTAACTCTATGAGTTTTGAGACACTATGCCACGCTAGTCTACTCGGAGTTGTAATTAATAATGGCTTTATTACGCCTCTTAATGCATAGATTAATTCAAGTTGCTCATCACTAATACCTGGCGGTGTATCTATGAGTAATAGTTCTAAATTATCCCAATTGACAATTGAGAGTAGTTCTCTGAGAGCATTTCTAGCATTTTCACCGCTGAGTGCTAATGGCAGATCTCTCGTATAAGCTACTATAGTGAAGTAGCTTAATAAACCAATACGGTGTGGTATAACACCCTTTTCCTCAATGTACTTAATGTCTTCTACTCGGAGGCCTAGAATTACGTGTGTTGATGGATTTACAAAATCTAAGTCTAAGAGGCCACTAGGTACACCTCTACTTGAGGCGTAAAATGCTATTAGTGTAGCAATAGTGCTTTTACCAACACCACCCTTACTACTCAATACTAAGTAGACGCGTTTAATTTTGGAGAGTGTTTTTAAAGCTCTTAGTAGGCGAGGATCACTCATGAACATCAACCGAGATCTCTGAAATACCTCTACCTTTAACAATACTGTAATCTAAGCTACCACAACGTGGACACTTATAATAAGCGTAAATTGCCTCTGGAATAAAATGTATTGCTTCTCTTACATCATCACTTATCTCGCTTGGATTAATACTCCACATAAAACCACATACATTACACTTTAGTAATGGGTATTCATCAACAAGTTCTACTTTGTCTAATTTAACACCATACTCTTCTGCGAGTTCTCGGAGAGCGTAATTTAAGATCTCTTTATCAATACTCTGAAGAACACCAATACAGACTCGGAGTTTCTTAATATTTACATATCCTTGTTGTTTAATATAGAGTATTATAGACTCTGCTAAAGCCCACTCGTGAACCAAGCTCACCACGCTCTAAGTAACTTAGATAGGTGTTTCTTAGCTAAAATAGTATTATTTTTAAGCTAGATCCGAGTACTAAGTGGTATTTGACAGGGTGTTATATGTGAGTACAAGTAGGAGTAGTAGAATTGAAGGCTTCTATAAACTCCCACTTGAAGAGAGATTAAAGATTATTGCTAAATGGGCAGATCTCAGCGAAGAAGAAGTAAAAACATTATCTAATTTTGGAAATCTCCCACAGGATATTGCTGTGAGAATGATTGAGAATGTTATTGGAGGTATGACATATCCATTTGCAGTAGCTGTAAACTTCTTAATTAATGGGAGAGACTACATTGTACCAATGGTTATAGAAGAGCCTAGTGTAGTAGCTGCAGCTAGTAATGCTGCTAAAATGTTAAGATACGATAAAGGTATTATTGCCGAGGCAGGACCACAAGAAATGATCGGCCAAATACACTTAGTCAATATAACAGAGCCTTACGCTAAAATAACTAAGATAATTGAGCATAAGCAGGAAATATTAGAATACGCTGCTCAACAAAGCCCAGTATTATTAAAACTCGGAGGAGGCCCCAGAGACCTCGAAGTCAGAGTTGTAGAGACTAAGAAGGGTCCAGCTATAATAGTACACTTAATTGTCGATGTGAGAGATGCTATGGGTGCTAATACTGTAAACACAATGGCTGAGGCAATAGCACCACTACTAGAGAAAATTACTGGTGGTGAAGCTAGATTAAGAATTATTTCAAATTATGCTACTAGGAGAATTGTGAAGGCGTGGACTAAAACCCCAGTTGATAATGTTGGAGGATTAGATATAGCTAAGAAAATTGAAGAAGCCTCTATACTTGCTGAAGCAGACCCCTATAGAGCTGTAACTCACAATAAGGGTATTATGAACGGCATTATAGCGGTAGCTCTGGCTACAGCACAAGATCACAGGGCTATTGAGGCGGGTGCTCATGCATACGCCTGTAGAACAGGGGTTTATAAGCCTTTAAGCACATGGGAGGTTGATACAGAAGGCTTTCTTAATGGGTATTTAGAACTACCATTACAAGTTGGTGTTGTTGGTGGAGCTACAAGAGTACACCCCATAGCTAAAATAGCTTTAAAAATACTTGGCGTTAATAGTGCTAAAGAGCTTTCAGAAATAATGGCGGCTGTAGGCTTAGCACAAAACTTAGCAGCACTCAGAGCACTTGTTACTGAGGGTATTCAGAGAGGCCACATGAAACTACACGCTAAAAACTTAGCAATAATGGCTGGTGCTACAGGAGACCTCATAGATAAAGTTGTAGAGAAAATGATTAGAGATGGTAAGATAAGATATGATTATGCCAAAGAACTAGTAGAGAAAGCTCTACGTGGAGAACCAATCTAATTTTTCTCTAAAACTATTTCACTAAAACTAAGAATTTTCAAGAGACTAGGAAGACAGCGATTTACGGTGTACTATTATTGCTAAGTCTAAAGCAAAGTATTAGTGAATTACGTGAATTACTTGCAGGTAATGTGGGCGTTATAGCGATCTCTTGGTTTCTCTTCTCACTTACAGGTGGACTTGTAAATCCTTTTTTTGCAAAATACGCTAAAGATCTTGGAGCCACAGATCTAGATATAGCCTATATGAGGAGTATTGGTATGTTAGCATTAGCTCTCTCACTAATACCAGGTGGTTTATTAACAGACTATATTGGTAGAGCTAAGACTATTATTATTGGAACAGCGTGTGTAACAATATCACAATTCCTCTACGCAATAGCCCCAGATTGGAGAACACTATTTTACACCTATGTATTTGACCAAGCATCACACTTCTATCAGCCAGCATTAACAGCTATAGTAATGGACTCTATACCTAAGGGGAGGGAGTTTAAGGGGTTCTTAGCGTTAAACATGATTATAAGTATACCAGGCGTTTTCATGCCTTTTATTGGCGGAGTCCTCTACGAGGAACTAGGTGTTTTTGGAATACGATGTGGATTTATATTTCAGGGTTTTATAGCACTCATTGTCCTCATTTTGAGAATTAAGAGTTTAAGAGAAACATATAAAGTGCATGATAAAGAGTTAAGTTCACTAATACTAGAGCTTGCAGGTTATAGGCCTGTATTAGCTAAAGCTCTAAAAATATATGTTTACACCTCTATATTACAACAAGTAGTAATAGGTGTTTCAGCAACATATGGTGCTATTTACGCTATAGATGTACTTGGTGTTTCAAAACCTCTCTGGGGTGTTGTGAGTAGTGTATCTACTGCTGGTAGTTTAATTTCCTCAATACTATTACTGAGAACTAGGAGTAGTATGTGGGGTATGGCTTTAGCGAGTTCTCTTGGAATCGCTATGAGCCAATTACTTCTCGCACTCCCATATTATGTGAAAAATACTGTGTTAGAGGTACTTATAGTGTCTTCACTAATGAGTAGTGTCTCATCTAATATCCTTAGTTCATCTATATCAGCTACACTCACACACATATTACCAGTAGAGGTGAGAGGTAGAGCTGTAAGTATTCAGAGAATACTAGATAATATTGGTGCATCATTAGCTTCATATATAGCTGGATTACTCTACATTATAGTAGGTCCAGGAGTAGCACTCATAGTTTCCAGCCTAGTTGGATTTGTAAGTACATTATACCTATACGTGTTAGTTAAGGGTAAATAGCAAGTATTGTTAAGAGAGATATTATACATATAATTAACTGTATTATTACAATAAATAATACAACATCTACCTCGCGGCAAAAGCCTTTAATAGCTTTAATAGTTTTAATTGCTAAGTGAGTTACACTATAAGCCCTCTCATATGGTGGTAGTAGATTACCAATACTATCTACTTTAGCGAAATTCTCTTTGTAAACTCCGTGGAGGAGTCCTCGTATAAAGAGTAAAAGTTCTAGGAAGTATAGTGTAAATGAGAGTACAGCATATTTCTCCATATTCCAGTATATTGCTAGTGAAGCATAAAATGCACCTACCCCATATGTAAAAGAGTTTCCTGGGAACATTTTAGCAGGGTATTTATTGTATAGTGCATAAAACACTAATATTGACACTATTACTGGTAGTGATACATATACTACTTCAAGATAGCCTTTGAGAACGCCGAGTATAGAGATCATTGAGAGGAGGACTAATCCCTGTAGAGATTCAAGACCATTATAACCAGCAATCATGTTAAAAGCGTTACTAGCTCCTACAATACCCACGGGAACTACTAGTAGTGAGTAGAATATACCGAGGTTGATTACACCTATTAATGGAAGCTCTATTGTAGTATGACCAGCTTTAACAGCTATTAGTGGTAGTGATATTGGAATTGTAAAAAGAACTCTCTTAGCGGGTGAAATACCCTTCTTCCAGCCTAATATGTCGTCAACATGCCCTAGTAGACTAGCTAAGAGGAGTGTACTAGCAATAGATAATAATGGTATAGAGCTCTTATCAGAGTCTAAATAAGTCTCAAGTGCAACATATGAGAGTATTCCAAATACTGATGAAAGCATAACCCATAATCCACCGCCCTCAACAGCGTATTGTTCACTAGGCTTATTCATATCTCTCCCTAGAAAACCCAATTTGAAACCTACTCTATGCCACCAGTCGAGAGTAAATTTAGATAATAGTGTTGAAACCAATACTGGTATTATTAATTCAACTACATCATTACTCTCCACGATCCTCAACCCATGGTGTGTTAAATATAGAGTATATTTCTTGAGCTCTATTTTCACCTATACCTTCAACACTCATAAGTTCATATACAGATGCATTAGCAATTGCTCTGAGAGTTTTAAACTTAGCTAGTAGCCTCCTAGCTAAAACTGGGCCAACAATGCTCTCAGCAACATAGAGTATTCTCTCATTTAAACTCATAGGTTTCTTTTCAACTCTTAATCTCATAACACGCTTCTCCTCCTGCTTACCCAGGCTTTTAGCTTTAGCAGCAATCCACATTATAGTTGCATTTTTACTAGGCGTGAAGAGTAGTGGTATATTCATGTCTAATATTAACGTATCTAATACTCTGAGAACACTATGTATCTTCCACTCCCTATATTTCTCAAGCCTCTCAAGATCCCCCTCCACGATGATTAATGCTACGTGGCCATCTCGCTCAGCAGCCTCAACTAGTAGTTTACTCTGATCCCAGATCCTATTATCTCTAATACTATTAGCGAGGTCATCAACAGTCTTCCTCTCAACTAGAATACTCCTACCTCCGGGTGGTGCAATTATTAAGAAATCTCCTACTGGTAATTCACGAATAGCTACGCGTAATCCTTCACGTGTAAGTATGGTTTTAAACTCTGGGTGTTTAGAATCCTCTCTACTATCAATAACAACATCTACAGGTATTAGTGGTTTAATACTCATAGATCCCTCTCCATTAAGTAAGCATCTCTACCCGGATAATACTTAGGAATAACCTCTTTAACCCTAAAACCAAGCTTCACATAGAGACTTATCGCTGGCTCATTATCAACAGCGACTTCAAGCACAGCTCGCCTAGCACCTTGAAGTTTACATTCACTAAGCACTCTACTCATTAATTCTCTACCAAGACCTCTCCTACGCCACTTCTCCCCCACAGCTATTGAAGCTATGTGACAAGTATCTCTATATGTGACTGCGAGAATATAGCCTACAATTTCACCATTACACTCTGCAATGTAAAATATAGGGTCTAGTAGTAAATACCATTCGAAAACACGTCTCGAGTAACGCTCTCTTGGATTAAAACACTCCTCTTCAATTCTCAATATATCATCTAGGAATTCACGTTGAAAAGGCAAAATAACACATTCACTCATATTTCTAAATTTCACCAGGCATATATTTCTCAATAATATATTCAGGATTCTCTCTCAATATTCTAACTGCTCTCGGCAAATACTCGAGAACACTATCAGGGGTAACACCATCTTCACCGATATCTCCAGCTACAAGATCTCCTGCTAATCCATGTACAAGAACACCCATGCGTGTTGCATCACCAAGATCTCTTAATCCAACACCATACATAGCAGCTATAGCTCCATTTAAAACATCACCCATACCAGCCTTAGCCATACCTGGATTACCAGTCATATTCACGTAGACTCTACCATCAGGGTAAGCTATTAGTGAATGTGCACCTTTCAACACTATGTATGCGTTTAATTCACGTGAAGCCTTCTTCACAGAGCCTATAGGGTCTTCTTGTAGAGAATCAAGATTAATACCAGTAAGCCTCATGAACTCTAATGGGTGTGGTGTGAGAACTGTAGGTGTTTTTCTCCGCTTAATAATATCAGGGCTTTTAGAAATAGCTGTTAATCCATCACCATCAATAATAATAGGCTTCTCAATAGAATCTACAAGAGCTCTTATAAGCTCCTGTGTCTCAGGATTCAATGATGTTCCAGGCCCGAGTATCACGATGTCGACTCCGAAATCTCTAATAATATTCATTATGGGCTCATAACTCCTATATGCTAATGTACCCTCCTCAGTCTCATCCATGGGGTGATAAACTACTTCACTACACTTAGATGCTAATACTGGTATTACACTACGTGGTGCTGCTAGCCTAGAGTATCCTCCACCAGCTTTTAGAAACGAGTAGCTACTATAATATGGTGCACCATAATAATACCTAGCCCCAGCTACAACTAGGAGTTTACCAAAAACACCCTTATGACCCCACTTAACCCTCTCAGGTAGCTTTACGGGAGTATTGAGTTCAACTGTTATTTTATCGGAATCTAAGAGATCTAGTGGATATGAGAGTTTTGAAATATAGAGTCTACCACAATAGTAGTATCCAGGATAGAGTATATTACCATATTTCGGTAAACCAAATGTAACAGTATAAGTTGATTTTACAGCAACACCTCTCACTCTACCATTATTTCCATCAATACCTGAAGCAATATCTACACTAATAACAGGCTTATTAACCCTATTCACAGCCTCAATAACTAACCTAGCAACACCAACTACATCGCCTCTTAAACCAATACCAATAAGCCCAATAATTACAACATCACAAGTTGCGAGAGATTTCTCAAGCTCCAATAGATCACTCTCACTCCTCACAACTTTAACTGGAATACCGAGTTTACATATAATCTCGTAGTTTCTACGAGCAGGATCCCTATATTTCTCAGGATCACCTATTACAAATACATCTATAAATCCACCATAAGCATAAATCCTCCTAGCAGCTACTAGTGCATCACCACCATTATTACCAGTACCAGCAATAATAGTAAACCTCTTACCACGAACACCAAAAACACTGAGTACTAGGTTAAAAACAGCTGAACCAGCATCCTCCATTAGTAATAAGTGGTCAATACCTCTCTTAGATGCCTCTTCATCAATCCACCTCATTTCCTCAACACTACACACCTTAAACCGCCACAGCAAACATACACCACCTCACTACTAATGATATCGTGGTGAGACTAAATAGTTAGCATTAAACACGCGATCTAATGTGCGTATAGCGAGCTCTAAGTCTACATGTATTTAAACTCTAGAACTCTACATTAGAGAGTGGTGAATATCTCGGTGTTTGAAAACCCAATTGTAAAAGAAATCCTCGCGAAATATAGAGTATTATGGGGGCTTTCACACGCACTCTCCCTAATGTCCTGGGATAGTGAAACATATATGCCGCGTGAAGGTGTGAGAGATAGAGCTATAGCTCGAGCAGAATTAGAGCTATTGAGACAACAATTACTTCTAAGACCAGATTTCGTCGAGTTAGTTGAGAAAGCTGAGGGCATTGAAACCCTCAATGAGTATGAGAGAGGTGTTATAAGAGTCTTAAAGAGGGCAATTAGAATTGCTAAATCTCTACCACCATGGCTTATAGCTGAGAGAGCTAAGATTACACAAGAAGCTATGATTGTGTGGAGAGAAGCTAAGGCGAAGAATAATTTCAATGCTTTTAAACCATATCTTGAAAAAATATTTGAACTTGCGAGAAAAACTTCAGATTACTTAGGCTGGGAGAAACACCCCTATGATGCACTAGTAGACTTATATGAGGAGGGTTTAAGAACAGAGGATGTAGATAGAGTCTTAGGTTACTTAAGATCAGAGCTTAAACGCGTAATTGAAAAAGTCCTCTCAGAAGGCAAGTATCCACGTACACATCCACTTGAAAACGTAAAATATGATGTCTCAAAAATGGAGATTGTTAATAAGAGAATTCTCGAGATACTAGGATATCCTCTCGGAGTACGTAGTAGACTAGATGTCTCAGCACACCCATTTACAATAGATATGGGTATTTACGATGTGAGGATCACTACGAGATATGAAGGTGTAGACTTCAAGAGGACTCTTACAGCTGTAATACATGAATTTGGACATGCACTCTACCAATTACAAATAGATCCAGCATTATCATATACACCAGTAGCTGAGGGTGTTAGTTTAGGTGTTCATGAGGGTCAAAGTAGATTCTGGGAGAATATTATTGGTAGGAGTAGAGAGTTTATAGAATACATTTACCCAGTATTAAGAGAACACTTAGACTTCATCGCGAAGTATACACCTGAAGACATCTACTACTATTTTAACACTGTAAAACCCAGTCTAATTAGAGTTGACGCTGATGAAGTAACCTACAACATGCACATTGTTCTACGTGCAGAGCTTGAAAAACTAACGTTAACAGGAGAAGTTAAAATATCAGAGCTCCCTGAATACTGGAGTAACTACATGGAGGAGTTACTTGGAGTTAAACCTAGAACACATAGTGAAGGAGTGTTACAAGATATACATTGGAGTATGGGTAGTATAGGCTACTTCCCAACATATACACTAGGTAATATTGTAGCAGCTATGATGAGGAAAACTATGATTAATGAAATAAAACTATACGAGAAGATTAGTATAGGAGACTTCACTAGTATTAGAGAATGGCAGAGAGAGCGAATACACAAGTATGGGTCTGTATTTACACCTAAAGAATTATTGAGGAGAACCCTTGGATCAGAATATAAGCCCGAAGACCTAGTAGAATATCTTGTCGAGAAGTATTTAAAGTAAGGTGTTTTTATTATTGAAAATCCTAATTACTGGTGGTGCTGGATTTATTGGCCATAATCTCGCATTATATTTGAAAAATAGGGGTTATAATGTAATTGCACTCGATAATCTCGAGAGATCTACTAATAGAGCTCTTTTAAAGCTAAAAGAGCTAGAAATACCTCTTATTAAGTGTGATGTGAGAGATAAGTATGAGTTAAAGCCTCTAATTGAAGATTCAAATATAGTTATACATATGGCAGCATATATTAGTGTAGATGAGTCTTTTGAGAAGCCACAGGAATACATAGTTAACAATGTTGGTGGAACAGTTACTGTAGCTAAAACTTGCCTTGAGTATAATAAGCCATTAATATACATAAGTTCAGCAGCTGTCTATGGAAGTCCCCTTAAAACACCAATATCAGAAAATCACCCGTTAAATCCTATATCACCATATGGTCTTAGTAAACTAATGGGAGAACTCATAGTTGAATTCTACGGTAAATTAGGCTTAAATTACATTATTCTAAGGCCATTTAACGTCTATGGGCCTGGTCAAAGTGACACATATGCTGGTGTTATTACTAAGTTTACTACTCGTGCTTGTAGAGGTGAGCCTTTAATAATATATGGTGATGGATTACAAACTAGAGATTTCATACACGTTAATGACTTCTCAAAATTAGTAGAACTTGTTATTGAGAAAACACCATATGGCGAGGTCTTTAACGCTGGTTCAGGTATACCTACCCGTATAGTTGACTTAGCAAGATTAATAATTAAACTCATAAATGTAAAAGTTGAAATTCTATATGCTCCTCCAAGACCTGGTGATATTAGAGAGAGTTGGGCTGATATCTCTAAGGCTCATAGATTACTCGGCTATCACCCCACAATAACACTTGAAGAGGGGCTTAGAGATACTATTAGAGAGATCTGTGGAGATTTCACGAGATCTTAGTATAAACTCTAACTTCTGCCTTCTCTCTTACATATTTTATTAAAAGGGCTTCAACATATAGTTCATCGAGATCCACTAAAGATTTCTCATCAAGATATATTGTTTTCACATCACTATATGATGTTAATGGCTGTCCATATTTAGAGTAAACATCAACTCTATATGATCCAGGTTTACTCCTCTTAACAGAAATAATCAATTCTACTCTCACCACTCAGTAGTATTTTAATTTAGTGCTTTAAATTATTACTTGATATGTGTTCTACGAGTTTTTAGGTTTATAAATGTGCACCTTTCTAAAAATAGGTGTACATGGTGAAAATATGGCTTGTTTCATAACACCACTAACTATAGGATTAATACTCGTAATTATTAGGAAATTGTGGCGTAGTGTTGAGAAATATAGATTAGACATTTTAATATACCTAATGCTCGGAGGTGCACTAGTACTTGCAGTTGAACATATATGGCATGGTGAATTAGTACCATGGCCACCATTTCTAACAGCTATGCAAAATCCTGAAGACATACCAGTAGTTATTAATGAGATAACTAGAGTTGGAGGTACTATGACACTAGCAGTTACAGGGGCGTGGCTACTATTATTAGGCTTTACTAGGAGATTACAAGTTAAAATAACACCACTTAAACAATTAACAACAACACTCAGTACTAAAGGTGCTTAGTAAAGTGTGGTTACTCGTATTACTAGTTCTCTCCACGATTTCAACACTAATACACCTAGTCTGGAGATCTAAGAGTGTAAAATATAGATTTGATAGGTTAGCATTAATCTCATGGGGTTCTACAATAATGTTCACTATTGACGCAGTTTACGCTTATCTCGAAGGCGAAGAACCCATAGAGATCTCTGTTAATGCTGCACTATTAAGTATTACCCTAGTAATAGTTGTCATTATACTCTGGTCTCTAAGCTTAATACTCAGCAGAAAACCCTAATTTTTTAATATTTCCCACCTCCCTCTAAAAACTATTATTGAGTAGAAGAGGATTAGCGTTTTTATAGTAAAAATATAGATATAACGTTAACTAGGAGGTGGAAATAATACTACTATGTTTACGGGCTTTTTCTTCTTCTCTAATTTTCTCACTTCTTATTATTGAGTAGAGCATATAGGCTTTTACTAAGAACTCAGCTGATAGTCTTGAAGGTTCTTCTCTTGTAAGTCTATCAGCTATTTCAACTAATTTTTCTAGTTTCCAGAGTTCTATCTCTTTAACTGGTTTTTCTTTGAGTTCTTGAATAACCTCTTTAATAAACTTTAATTCTTCTGGTTTTAGGGGATTTAGGGGAGGAGTCTCATAGAGCTTAGTAAACTTATCGAGTTCTCTAATTAAATATAATCTCTCACTCTCTGTAAATAAACCTTTTAGAGTCATAAAGTCTACTAGTGTGGAGTAAATAGCTCTTACATATTCACTAAACATACTAAATCTATTTTCAAGACTATGAAATCTATTTTCGAGAGAATCAAGCCTCTTCTCTATATGGTTAAGTCTTTCTTCAACTCGATTAAACCTGTCATCTATGATCTTAAATTTCTCATCTATGGCTTTAAATCTTTCATCTATCTGTGTAAATCTCTCTTCAATATGCTTAAATCTCTCATTAATCGTGATAAATCTTTCATCAATAAGCTTAAACCTAGCTTCAACTCCTTCAAACTTTTTGCCAAGCCAGTAGGCTAGTGAAATAGAAGAGAGTATAATTGTTAAGATAACTCCTGTAAATCCAACTATTATATCAATAGCCATTATACACCACAACTCAATAAAATGTATAATAGTTGAGAGGCTTAAATTTTTAACCTAGGTTATTTTTAAATACATGTACGATCCTCTTTCTTAGAGGGTGTTTTGTTGAATCCCTGCTCTACGTTTACTTGTCTACGTTGTAGTGATTGTTGTTATTTTAGTGATCTTAGGGAAGCGCCTATACTATTGCCACATGAGGTTTACTACTATAAGGTTTTAGCTAAGTATTTAGGTGTAAAATTAGAGTTTATACAGCTTGAGAGTGGTCTTTATAAGTGGGTTATTAAAGGTCATTGCCCATTCTATGAACACTCTACAAGAA
>Ga0326760_1000354_pt1 | contig 25837 bp, 28 predicted proteins | sample GCREP_S_FD_207668 | JGI IMG/M metagenome (GOLD analysis project Ga0326760, IMG submission 207668) | Hot spring sediment microbial communities from Geyser Creek Basin, Yellowstone National Park, WY, United States - GCR.EP_S | ecosystem: Environmental > Aquatic > Thermal springs > Near-boiling... | reverse complement strand
TCTCTTGAGAGTTCTCCTCACGTGCTCGAGCTCGCCGTACACCTCACTTGGCGTGAGCTCTGCGCCGGCAAGTGCGCCGAGCTGGCGCGCCGTCAGAGGCCTGGGGCTTTCTAGCAGCGCCCTTATTATGCGCTCCCTCACGGTCTCCATTACCTCTCCACAACGGCTGACTGAAGCCATAGCGGCTTGTAAGTAGTGCCGAATTTTATCAGAGCGAAGGTGAAAATGTGCGTGTTAGGGTCACTGCCTCTAAATGCCTCCACCCTGATAAACCTCGCGCCCTCAGAATTCACCGCAGGCCTCGCGTCCGCGTCAAGTACTCTAGCATCTCTGGCCGCATAGCCAACGCGCTCGAGAGTCTCGAGCACGCAGTTGAGCACCTCATAGGGAGATGCCCGGGTGCACTGCGCCCTCTCAACTGCTTCCCTGACTCTAGCGTGCTCCCGGCTGTAGCTCACCGCGCGCGCATGAAGCTGAGCTTTAAAAAGCGAGCGCCGCCAGGCGCGCCCACGAGTCCTGAAGCGGCCTGGGCCGCGAGGCGCCTCGGCGAATTAAAAGCTGGGCCGTGATGGCACAAGGTGAAGATTACTGGCCTGAACCCCGCTCTAAGCAGCGCAGCCCTCTCAGCATTACAGCCGCAGGAATCGCCAGACGCGCTCACTCGGCGGCCAGGTGAGTCGTGCGCCCGTCCCGTCGGCCGCTCAGCCCTCTTCACTCCTCCGACCTTGTAAGCTTCCCCATTCCCTGCGCCGCCCAGCACTGGCTACGCTTAAAAGCTTACGGGGTACATGATATACATGGAAGAGCTTAAGAGGGCGCTGGACGAGGTCGCCCGCTCTCTCCAGAGGCTAATGGAGACTCTCACTGGAGAGAGACGCGACTACCGCATTATTGAGGGCCGGGACGAAATCCGCATTGAGATAGAGATGCCAGGCCTTGAGCCTGGGGACATCGACTTAGTAGTATCGAAGGACGGCACAACGCTGAGGGTGGAGGGTGCGCGCGGCGACAGAAAGTACTACAAGGTAATACGCCTGCCGGCTAGAGTAAACCCCGCTGCCGCGTCGGCAAGTTATAAAAGTGGCGTATTGACGTTCACTGCCAAAAAAGCGGCAGAGGAGGGCATTAGGATTCCTGTTAGCGGCTAGAGTCTAAATCTCGCCGCTCTTGCAACTCGTCCGGCCCCGTCAGTTTGTACAGCGCTATGGCGAGCTGGCCCACTGAGCCAATATCTCTCTGAACGGCGTGGCACAACAAAGCTCCCGGCGGGAGCTCCCTCGGGGAGAATGAGAGGTCAGTACCGTGCACGAGCAACATCACGCGCCCCCTTGCCCTCTCGATGGGCCTCGTGTCCCTGTCGGGCTTTCCCAGCGCGTATATTGCGTCCGGCCTTAACGCCTCGACTGCATCATTTATGGTGTTAAACACCAAGACCTCGCCGCCCATCTTAAACGCCAGCTTGAAGAGATCGCCGATCTGCTGCGCGGCTGCCCCGAACACCTTTATCAGCACGAGCCGCCGGACTCCAAATCCGTAGCACACCCTCGCAAATTCTAGCATTCGGGAGGCCGAGTTTATATTGTAGACCGCAACTACAATCTCCACAGTGCACGCACCACGCGCGATACAAAAGCTAGAGCGCATAAGTGCTCTTGCGCAACCTTCCGGCCCCGCCGCGCCTATGCTGCCGGCCCCTAGCCTGCCCTAGTGATGTACACGACTCTATACAGCCCGCTATGAAGATACATTGCGCAGCTCTTGAGGTACGGCAGGTCAACGTAAATTGGCGACGCGAAAACAATGTACCCGCCGGGCTTGACCGCGGAGAGCGCGGCATTTAAGAACGCGTAGAGCAGCGCCCTCACGGTTGTGGAGGACTTGGTGAGGCGCCCGTAGGGCGGGTCGCCGACGGCGGCATCAAAGCCGCCCCTGAGCGGGGGCAGCGTGGCGCTCGAGAGCGCTAAGTCCCCGCAGGTATTGCGCCTTGCAACGTGCAGTGCCTTGAGATCTGTGTCGCTCCCGACGACGTAACCCCCCGCCCTCTCAACCTCGTGCGCTATGGCGCCGCTGCCGACGAAAGGCTCCCACACCTTACTGCCGCGAGTCACGCGGGCCAGATTTACCATAAGCCTGGCAGTTATGTGATCCAGCGTTCTCGGCAGCCGCTCTAAGCTTGGTCTCTCCTTCCTCACCCTCCTGCCGTTAATAGACCTGGCGAGCGCCGCTCTGTGGAACACGCCGCAGGACGGGCAGACGAACTCCGCCGCCCGCTCGCCCAGCATCCCGGCCGTGCAGTTGCCGACCTCGGCGAGTGCTAACGCCTCCTCAAGCGAGAGACAGGGATGGCGCCGGCTCAGCTCGACGCGGCAGCGCATCACGCGGTTAGATCCCGGCGCCTCTTAATAACACCGCCCGGGCCTCCCGCCAGCCGCCTTGCCACGCGCACTGCAAGAACAGCCGCGCCAGACACCAGCAAGAAGAGCACAAACGAGGCCATGAGCTCTGCCAGATCAACGCGCGGCCTCAGAAGCACCGGGAGCAGGAAGCAGAAGAACGAGACCACAATGCAGCACGCAACAATGCCGCCGTACTTCAGCCTTCTCTCTGCGTGATAGCTCTCCACGACGTAAGATATGCCGGGCAGTGCCGACGTTACGATCACGGCGCCGTACGGAATCCAGCCGTACGGCGTTATGGCAGACACGAAGTACACTGTCAGCGTGAAGGTAAAGATCACAACTGTCATGAAAGTTATCTCGTACTTTACGAAAACTCTCTTGAGGAAGTCATATATCCCTAGTCCATAAAGCGCTATGAGGAACACAAGAAAGAGCGAGGATAGTTCAAGTATGCGCCTCATCAGCTCTAGGTTTATTGCAGCTCCCAGCATTAGCACGAATGCCAGGAACGCCGGGACGCCGATGATGTACCTGCGATATCTCAGCTCTTTCACGGCCTTGTTGAAGTAATGCTTGAACAGCGCCACGGTCTCCTCCACACCCCTGGCCTGTCTCACTATCACTCGGTGCACGGATATCACTGGTCTCTTTGTCTGCACGGCCGGAACTGCTGCCTCGTCACTGGGGCCGTCCGAGACGAAGTATATTACATCGGCGTCAAATACAGAGAGCACTTGCTCGAGCTCCCTGATGACCACCAAGTTCGCCACGCTCTCGTCCGGCGAGCCGCTTACAACTGCGACGCTCACGCCGCCCCTCCCGTACTCAGCTGCCAGCCTGTCGTAAATTTTCACCGCTGCGAATATTGCATTGGCGTCAGAGTCGTCGGGGCTCTCCAGGATATACCTTATGCCGAGCCTCAGAACCTCGTCCCTCCCGATAACGGGAGTCTCAAATCCCTGTTTTTTCAAGTCCCCGTCTCTGTCAACGTAAAGTACCAGTACGCGCACTACTCCTCGCCCAGCAGCCCGGCATCTATGAGCAGTTTAAGCTCGTCGTACGACACTCTCTCGCCGCCGAGCAGCTTGCCGAGGAGAGCCTCTCCCCGCTGCCTGGCCAGTTGCGCGGCCGCGACTTGTGCCTGCACTTTGTCCCTAGCCCTCTCTGCGAGCTCGACGGCCCTCATCAGAATGGCGTACTTCTTGAGCTCTTCCTCTGCCTCCATCTTCCTGCTCACGAGCTCCTTGCGCTTAAGCGCTAGCTGCACTATCTCAGCCTTGATCTCCTCGCGCCGCCTCTTGAGCTCGTCCCTCTTCTCCTTTAGTCTCACGAGCTCCTCAACGCCCCTCTGTCTTGTCTCGCGCAGCCGCAAGAGCTCGCCCCTCACGGAATTCAAGTCTTGCACGAGCCTGTTAATCTCGCTCCCAATTTGGTCGCGCCTTCTGAGGTATTCACTGATTTTAGCCTCAAGCTCAGAAATGCAAGCCCTTACTCTCTCGAGGGCGTCCAGCACGCTGAGCTCTCTTTCCACTCTGCTCATGTACCTTATGAATTGCCGCTCGCGCTCGGGGTCTGAGGGTGACGTCTCGAAGAGCTCCTCCAGCTGCTCCATAACGCGCCTCAGCCTCTCCTTGTCGAGCGCCTCCCGACCGGCGCCCAGCGTCGCGAGCAGCCTCCTGTGGGCCGCGAGCTTGCCCCGGCAGTCGCGCAGGGCGGCGTTTATTTGCGCGAGCTCTCTCTTGAGGTCTCTGATCTTACTTACGATCTGGCTCTTCCTACTCGCGAGCGCGTCTATCTCACTTCTGATGCGCTGGAGCTCGCCGCGCCGCTCCTCTATGCCGGCCCTCACCTCTGCCAGCTGCTTTCTAATACTGTCCAGCGCCGCCCTCCTGGAGTTTATCGCGCTGGATATTTCATCTATCTGTTTCTGAGCGCTTTCAATTTGGGCGCTTATGCTGCGGATTCTCTGTATGAGCTCGTCCTTGTTGAGCACTGCTAGCACTCCATTAGCGTTTTTAATTTTACAGAGCCCGCAGGGCCGGCGCGGAGATTTTAAATGCGGCCAGCGCCTTGCGGCCTGTGAATTACAGGCGCGTTGGCATTCATATAGCCGGCGATATAATCATGTCGGAGAGTCCGGGCGAGGCGCTAAGGAGGTGGAGGCTCATTTTTGGGCTAACGCAAACCGCGCTGGCAGCAAGGCTGGGTACGTCGCCCAGCGTGATTAGCGATTACGAGTCAGGGAGGAAGTCCCCCGGCTCTAAATTTATCAAGAGGTTTGTCGAGACGCTGATAGAGTCCGACCTCGAGCGCGGTGGCGCCATTGTCCGCCTGCTGGAGCAGCAACTGCTGGGAGAGAGACTGTGGACTGCAGTACTCGACATGAGAGAGTTTACAGAGCCGGTGCCAACATCGAAGTTTCTCGACGCAATAGAGGCAAAGATTATTGTGAGCCCGCTGCCCGGCTGCGGCGTTTACGGCTACACTGTAGTTGACGGCGTGAGACTGGTCCTCGAGGTGCCGTCTGCTGACTACCTGAGACTTTACGGCACGACGTCTCAACGCGCCGCGATATTCACCCGGGTGTCAACAGGCAGGTCGCCGCTCGTAGCAATTAAGTCGATGTCGTCAGTGCTCAGCATAAAGCCTGCAATAGTCGTGCTGCACGGACTCAAGCCCGAGGCTGTGGACCCTCTTGCTGTCGAAATCGCGAGGCGAGAGCGCATACCGCTGGCGGTTACTGAAATGAAACTCGAGGAAATGCTCAGAAGTTTGAAGCAATTTAGGTGAGCGCTTCCGCGGGCCCGCACTCTTACAATTGAAAGCCCCGTCATTTACGGCGGGCTGGAGTTAAAAAGAGGGGGGGCTGGAGTTGTGTCCCTTAGTGCCCCCCAACTCCCCTCCGCACTTCGGGGGCCTCTCCTGCCAGAATTGTAGTGCGCCGCGCGCCTCAGGACAGGGGGTCAGACAGAGGCGCCAGACTGCCCTAGTCCTTGTTCTTCTCCTTCGTCTCGTTTACAATCCTAGCAACTCTCAGCATGTTGCCGAGGCCTCTCGTCGCCTCGTGCCTCTTCCTGAGTCTTCTCTCTTTTGCCTTCCTCTTGAACTTGTAATTGTGAGTCCTCCCGTAGCTGACAGAGAGCAGCCCGCGCGCTCTCCTGCCAGCAGCCGTCAGACCCCTGAAGGCTCTCCCGCGCTTCCGCTTAACAAGCACGACTTTCAGATGAGTCGGCTCGGGAGGCCTGCCACCCCCCTCGAGCAGGTCAACAAGCCACTTCTTCAGCGTTTCTACATTACGGGGCCACGCAGTTCTCCTCCTCTTGTCTACCGGTATTCCGAGAAGCCTGGCCTGGCTCACACTGAGCCCAGCTGCCTCTATCTCGCCGATGGAGAAGCCCCTGCCCTCTCTCCACTTGGCGGCTCCACTGCGTCTGGAGGGCACTTTGACGAGCGCCTTTGGCGCCGGCAGCATCTCCACACTCCCGCTCCGGCGTTAATAAACTTGGTGCGCCGCAAATAGTTTAATTCGCGGCGCGGCGCTTTATTGGTGCACCAAATATTCGTGGTGACATCGGTACTTAAACTAGCAATGCTGCTAGCCACGCTCTTCGCCACGACAAACGCGGACCCCGTGCTGTTGCTGAGCTGGATTCTCACGGCGCTGTCCGTGCCTATAGTGTGGGCGGTGCGAGAGGTGGAGGTGGCCTTTACGCTCGCGGCTCTCATGCTGTTGGTGGACGTAATAGGGCTCGCGCTGTCCATGGTATCTGTACTGTGGGCTCTCATACTGGCGTACGTGCTGCTCGTGGTGTGGGACGCCAAAATGCTACAGCTGATCAGGCAGTTGATGGGCTAGCGAGGACTCTCACTACCCTCCTCACGGTGTAAACTCCAGTATAGCCCCGCGCTGTCAAGGTTATAACAATCTCGCCGGTGCCGCCCAGCACTTTTACGGCGTGCCTGGACGCCTCAGCCTGCACCGAGCCTGTCATTTTAACCGTGTAATCAACTCCCTGAACGAACACAAAAAGCTTGCTGAGATCTATGAGACTTTCGCCTCTCACTGCCTGCGGCAGCGGGTATCTCTTGAGTATATTCACAAGTTTGCAGTCGTGGCTCAGCCTGCTCAGGAAGTAAACTCCCAAAACAAGGATAATGACTAGCGAGAGCAGCTCACGAGTTATATTCATTTAATTTCATCAATGACTAGTTTCCTGACGTCGTCAGGCGAGAGAGGCACTACTTTAACGCCCCCGAAGAACGCCACGTTTATGTCGCCGCACCAGCGCGGTATTACGTGAATCTCTCTATCTAGGATGTGTATGTTAAAGCCCTCTGGCCTCATCTTGCTCTTTTCTACTGTTATTATCGCATCTATTTTACTCTTGAGCTTTACAAGCTCATCGGCACTGAGATTAAAAATAGACTTGTTAAGTCTCAGGACAACATGGCCGCCGTTAAACGGCTCTTCTGGAACCTCTGCCGAAATGACGAGCTCCTCCATCCGGCTATTGCTTGTTTGGAATCTTGAAGTTCAGCATTTTCATGAGCTCCCTGTATCTGTTGCGCACAGTGACCTCAGTGACGCCGGCTGCCACGGCGAAGTCCTTTTGGGCCTTGTTATCGCCGTGGAGCAGCGCCGCGATGTAGACTGCCGCGGCGGCGAGACCTGCCGGGTCCTTGCCGGCAGTTATACCGGCCTTTCTTGCCTTTTGCAGTATTTCAATTGCCGTTTTGACGACCTCGCCGCTCAGCTTCAGCTGCTCGGCTATTCTCGGGATGTATAGTATTGGGTCGCTTAGGGGAACCCTGACGTTAAGCTCCCTCAGCAGCAGCCTGTAGCACCTGGCTATCTCACGCCTGGACGCTTTGGTGTACTTGATAATCTCGTCCAGCGGCCTTGGTACTTTCAGTATTCTGCACGCCATATACAGCGCAGCGGCGGTCATCGCCTCAACGGATCTCCCCCTGACGAGTTCCCTCTCGAGAGCCAGCCGGTATATTTCAAGCGCCTGCTCTACGCACGGTCTCGGCACGCCCATTGCGCTCTTGAGTCTCTCCAGCTCCTGCGCCGCCTGGATGAAATTCCTCTCGTAAGACGTCTGCACGCGCGCCCTGGTCTGCCACTTCCTCAGACGTATTACCTCTAGCTTCCGCTTTATGTCAAGCTCCTTGCCAGACACGTCCCTGTCCTTCCAGTCTATAATCGTTGTGAGAGACTCCGTCGTGAGCCTGGTGAGCGGCGCGCCGGTGCGTGCCCTCTGCCCCCTCTCTTCAGACGTGAACGCCCTCCACTCAGGCCCCAGGTCTACTAGCTGGTCTTGCACTACAGACCCGCAGACTATACAGACAACCTCGCCGCGCTCGTAATTGTAGATAAACTTGTCATTGTAGCACACCGGGCACTGGTACTTCTCACCCGTGTCGGTGGTAAGGCTTAAATAGCCACTCTCACCCGCGCTCACGCGCAGCTTGAGCGGCCTCAAAACAGACCCAGAGGTCTGGGAGCCTCCCGGTGCCTGTGAAGTGTTTGCTGACATGACAGCTTTTTAAGTTTCACAGTTTAAAAGGTTTTCTCCGTTATTTTTTGCTCTGTTGCGCCGCCGTTACAATCCTCCTCACCTTGGCCAACGCGCCGAGTATCTGGACGAGTCCCCTAGCCCCCCGGAGCGTGGCGTAGTGGGCCTCGGCTATAATAAAGGCGAGCTCTGGTTTTAAGTACTCAGGAACGTCTAGCTTGAGGACCTCGCGGTGGAGCTGTTTTATCAGCTCGAGCTCGCCAATCCCGCCGTCAACCACAAATCCGTAGAGCTGCGTCGCGGTCTTTGAGAAGCTGCCGTAAATTGCCTCTCTCAGGGCGTCTCTGATCAGTCTCGGGCTTATCATCCCGAGGGCTCTCGCGACGACCTCGTCCGTGACCTCTTTGCTTATTGTTGCTGCAATTTGTAGGGCGCTTATGGCGCGCCTCATGTCTCCTTGCGTGAATTCGTAAATGGCGTCAAGCGCCTCGTCCGTCACTCTGAGCCCCTCGCACTGCGCTATGTACCTCAGCCTAGACACTACGGCGTCCTTAGGCAGCGGGTTGAAGCGTATCATGACAGTGCGAGATTGTATGGGCTCTATTATCCCGCTCAGGTAGTTCGCCAGCAGCACGAACCTCGCGTTCTGGGCGTACATTTCCATTATCCTCCTCAGTGCCTGCTGCGCGTCTCCGGTCATGTTGTCCGCCTCGTCGAGAATGACGAGCTTGAACGGCGCGCCGCCAGGCGGCGCAGTCCTGGCGAACTCCTTGACCCTCTCCCTTATCACGTTTATCCCCCTCTCGTCGCTGGCGTTCAGCTCCAGCGCGCACTCCCTCCACATACTGCCGTAGAGCTCCCTCGCGAGGGCAAGCGCGACTGTCGTCTTGCCAGTGCCGGGCGGGCCGTAGAAGAGCAGGTGGGGCACGCTGCCCGACCTCACGAGCTCCCTCAGCCTCGCCTTGACCTCCTCCAGGTCTGCCACCTCGTCGAGAGACCTCGGCCTGTACTTCTCGAACCAGAAGAGCTCTGAGGTCACGTGTAGAACTCCTCAGCGAGGCTCGTTTTTACATACTGGCCCCCCCTCAGTAGCACGTAGCCAAGCCTGTTTAATATCTGGAGCAGCTCGTACTCTCGCTCGCTCAACCGCTCAGCGTCCTCGGCAGACATTGGCAGCCGGCTCAGAAGCCTCCTCGCGGCCTCCTTGAGCACTGCAACTTCTCTGTTAGCGCCCTCGTCGCGTAACACCACGAGGAGGCCGCGCTCGAGGGCGCGCTTAAGCGCGCCCTTTGACCTGACCTCAGAGACGGGGAGGAACAACTTCTCTCTCAGCTCGCCGATCAGGGAGCCGGGCGCGCGCGCGCCGGCTTCCGCTCTCGCGCCCGACCTCAGCTCCCTGAGCTCGTCCAGTATTGCATTTAGGAGGACCTCCATCTCGTCAATTCTCTCGAGCACTCTCTCCACAGCCCGCTTGAGCTCTTCGCAGCTCATTGCACGGACGCTATGCGTGGATCTCGATCACATCATCGTCGGACAGCGCGTAGTCGCGCCCGACGCGCTTCGGGTGCAGGGGATAAGTCTCACGCCTCCACACAATCGCGTACTTGAACGTCTTGGCCAGAGAGGAGTGAATCATGGCGGCCACGTCCCCGGCAGTGGTCCCCGCCTTAACCACCAGCGGCTTGCTGATGTAAGTCTTGGAGTGTACAGGCTTTGTGAACACCCTAATCCTATCGGTTACACGAAGCAGCCCCTCCAGAAGCCTCCCTCTGTCGATCGCGCAGCGCCTCAAGTCTGTCACGTAGTGCGGAAGGCCAAGCTCCGACATGCGTTTCAGTAAGTCCTCGCCCGGCGTGTAGAGATCGCCCATCGTGAGCACCACGAGGGCCGGCTTGTACTGCCGCTCGATATAGAGCGACTCCTCAATATCGCTTAGCGTCACACTTCCGCTGATGCGGACCGTTGCGTGGTATATGCCATACTCCCTCAGCATCCTGACGACGTCGCTCAACGTGCCGTCAACTATACGGCCGGGGCCCACGATCTGAATCCCCCCGCCGCCCCTCCTCTCGACCCTCACATAATTGCGCAGCGGGTACAGGCATACGCCCCCCTCCTCGAACAGCTCAAGCACTTCCCTGACGAGCTCCGGCGGGCTCCCGGCGCTCAGCACCAAGAGCACGGCATCTGCATTTCTTGCGAGCGCAAGCGCAATATTGTTGAAATCGCTCTCGCCGCCGGGCACGATACTCGGCGCCTTGACTAGCTGCACGTACACTCCACCTTCAATAAACATTGAGGGGACTGGCTCAACGGTGGAGAACGGCAGGTCGTCCGGCTGCAGCGTCGTGTTTGTGAGACAGCGCAGCAGTGCCGTCTTGCCAGAGCTCGGCGGCCCGACGACAACCACTTGCAAGTCGCCGTCCTTGGCCACATACACGCGGGAGCCGCCGCGGCGCAGCGCTCTCTCTTTCTCGCGCCTCTCGCGGAGCTCCCTCCTCAGCTCGGCGACTCTCTTTCTTGCGTACCTGATGAGCTTCTCGGTGCCCTTGTGCCTTGGCACCTTGGATAGGAATTCCTCCATTGCGCGTATCTTGTCCTCTACGGTCCTCGCCTCGATTACTCTAAGCCACGCGGCCTTGGCCTCTGCCGGGAGATTTGCCGGCACGACGGAAATAGCGACACGATTAAAAGCTGCAGCGCGCCAGGCGGCATGACGGTGGACATAGAGCGCGTCAAGCAGGGAATACCGAATCTCGTGCCGTTTACCGGCAAGTATGCAGACCCGCCGGACGGAGACTTCATTGCCTACACGGGCCCCGGCCAGTTCAGGGTGCCGGACAGGCTGGTGATAGGCTACATCGAGGGCGACGGCATCGGGCCGGAGGTAGTCTACGCCGCGATTAAAGTCGCCAACGCCGCCATCGAGAGAGCTTACGGCAAGTCAAGGCGGGTGATCTGGTATGAGGTGCTCGCCGGCGAGAGGGCCGAGAGAGCCCTCGGGGCGAGACTCCCGCGAGAGAGTCTGGAGGTGCTCGGCAGGGTGCGGGCGTTCCTCAAGGGCCCGCTCGAAACGCCTGTCGGCGGGGGCTTCAGGAGCCTTAATGTCGCCCTGCGCCAGTTCTTTGACCTGTACGCAAACATAAGGCCTGTGAAGTACCTCCCTGGCCTCCCGTCTCCGCTGAAGAGGCCGGAGCTTGTCGACATGGTAATCTTCCGGGAGAACACCGAGGACGTTTACGCTGGCATAGAGTGGCCCTACGACAGCCCCGAGGCGGCAAAAATCCGGGAGTTCCTCAGGCGGGAGCTCGGCGTGATCATAAGGGAGGACGCCGGAATTGGGGTGAAGGTCATAAGCAAGTTCGGCACGCAGAGACTAGCCAGACTCGCGCTCAGATTTGCCGTGGAGAGCAAGAGGAGAGTCGTCACGGTAATGCACAAGGGCAACATCCAGAAGTACACTGAGGGCGCGTTCCGGGAGTGGGTGTTTGAAGTTGCCAGGACCGAGTTCCGCGAGCACGTGGTTTTTGAGAGCGAGCTCGGCGCTCACGGCGGCAGGGTGCCGCCGGGAAAGGTTCTGGTGAATGACAGGATAGCCGACAACATGCTCCAGCAGCTTCTAACGAGAACTGGCGAGTATGACGTGATAATCGCGCCGAACCTTAATGGCGACTACATCTCGGACGAGGCGGCAGGCCTGATCGGGGGCCTCGGCGTAGCGCCCGCGCTCGACGTGGGGGACTGGGGCATGATGGCAGAGCCCGTTCACGGCACGGCGCCGAAGTATCGCGGCAAGAACTACGCCAACCCGACCGCGGCGATACTGGCTCTCTCGCTCCTCCTTAGGTTCCTCGGGTGGAGGGAGGCTGCAGACCTCATCGTGAGGGGCGTCGAGACTGCATACAGGGAGGGCTACTTCACCGCCGACCTCGTCAGGCAGATGGACGAGGAGGAGAGAAAGACGCGCGTGAGAGAGGTCCTGGGGACGCAAGAATTCGCCGAGAGAGTCGCCGAGATAGTAGCGGCAGAGCTCTAGGGCATTGCAAATACTTAAAACGGCACGCGGGCGCTGGCCCGAGTATGGTGAGGCGCTTCAAGCCGTACAGGAAGTACAGGCGCGGCACCAGAACTCACGGCTGGGGCAGAGTTGGGCAGCATAGGAAGGCCGGCAGCTCGGGCGGTAAGGGGATGGTAGGATTCCACAAGCACAAGTGGTCGCTGGTAATGAAATACGGCGAGAGCGGCACCGGGTGGCCGTTCTACGGCAAGCACGGCTTCAAACAGCCGCCTTCAGCGTCGGTCGAGTGGAGGCCCATCAACGTCGGCAGGCTTGCCGAGATAGTTAGCGAGCTGAAGCGGGAGGGCAAGGTGGTAGAGGAGGGCGGGAGGTACGTCGTGAAGCTGCCCGAGCTCGGCTACAATAAGCTGCTGGGAGGGGGTGACATTGACGTGCCAGTCGTGGTGTACGTCCCCGCGGCCAGCAGGCTTGCCGTCAAGAAGATAGCAAAGGCAGGTGGCGAGGTCAGAATAATCTCGACAGCCAGCGGGTAGCGCGAATGCAGTTTTTAGCGTTCCTGCCGACGGTAACAAGGCCGCAGGGCAGGGTCCCCCTCCCCCGTAGGATTCTCTGGACAGCTGTCGTCGCGGCCGTCTACATTCTCATGACAATTACGCCGCTGTACGGGGCCTCCCCGGCCGCGAGACACGAGGGAGGCGCGGCCTACCAGCTACTCTCAATAATCTTTGGCACGGCTTACGGCACGCTCGCCCACCTGGGCATAGGCCCCATTGTTATCGCCGGCATTCTGCTTGAGGTTCTGGCGTTCTCCGGCACGCTGAACCTCGACCTAGACAAGCGCGAAGACCGCTTGAAGTTCACCCTCCTCCTCAAGTGGACGGCCCTTGGCGTTGCCGCAGTGGAGGCTGCGGCGTATGTGATGGGCGGCCAGTTCGGCCCCGTCTCGCCGCTTGCCGGGCTCTTGATAGTGCTCCAGCTCGTGCTCGCGACGCTAATTATCCTGTTGCTCGACGATATTGTCTCGAAGGGGTGGGGCATAGGCAGCGCGATAAGCCTGATAATATTCCTCGGCGTCTCCCGCCAGATATTCTTGAGCCTCTTCTCGTGGGATGTCGTCGTCGACGCGGGCGGCAGGACGCACGTCGTGGGCCTCCTTCCAGCGCTAGGGGCTGCGCTCTACGACTTCTTCGCCCGCGGGGATGCCTCGCCGCTGGCGGGGCTCATAAGCAGGCAGGTAACGCCGCAGGGGCGCCAGTCCCCCATCTACCTGCCCGACATAGCTGGCCTGCTCTCAACCGCGCTCCTCGCGTACATCCTGCTCTATCTTGAGATGATGAGGGTGAACGTGCCGGTGTCGGCGGCTAGGTTTGGCGGCATCAAGTTCGCAATTCCTCTGCGCTTCGTCTACGTTTCCGTGCTTCCAATTATCTTCACGACTTACTCGCTTCTGCTCATCGGCCAGCTTCTGCTCCCGCTCTACGAGGCGAGCCCGGCCGTCGCGGCAATAGTTAATGTGATATTCCTCCCGCACAGGTACTTCGCAGATGCCGCAACAATAGCGCTGCACTGCGCGCTCTACATATCGCTCGCGGCAGTCTTTGCGTGGATCTGGGTGCAGCTCGCAGGCCTCGGGGCCGAGAGCCAGGCAAGGATAATTGCACGCTCGCAGCTGCAAGTTCCGGGGTTCAGGCAGAGCGAGAGGATACTCGCCAGGGTTCTAGAGAGGCCGATAAATGCACTGACCATTACGAGCGGCCTTATTGCGGGATGTGTAGCGGCGCTTGGTAACATACTCGGTGTGTGGGGCGGCGGGGCCGGGCTCATACTGCTTATTGAGATCGCTCTGCAGTACCACGCTATATTCACGCACGAGCAGCTACTCGAGGCATACCCGGGCCTTAAGAGGCTGCTCGTGTCCTAGCGGTCAAGGTTTAAAAGGAGGCGAGCCAGCTACACGGCGTGGGCGGGCGCCAGAGGACGTCCCTCTTCATGACTACCGAGGAGGAGGCCAAGAAGCTGGGCCTCAAGACGGAAGAGGGGAAGGAGAGAGGAAAGGGAAGGAGGGGTAGGGAGAGGGAGTAGTGCGCTGCATCTGTGAGAGATAGAATACAGCTCTCTATCGCGGTACCTCACGACCTGCTCGTAGAAGCCCCCGACGAGGCGAGCAAGGCGCGCAAGATAGGCTACGTGGCCAGAGCGGCGGCCATTTTCAGAGTGGGGGGCGTGATAATTTATTACTACGGGACGCCTCTGAGGGAGGACATAGAGCTCATGAAGGCGCTACTCGAGTACGCCGTCACGCCGCCCTATCTGAGGAAAAGGGCCTTTAAGCTCGACAGGAATCTCAAGCTGGCCGGGCTGCTGCAGCCACTTAAAATTCCGAGCCACGTCGTGCCGCCGGAGCCCAGAATAGGCGAGATCAGAGAGGGCATGGTCGAGCGGTGGGACGGCTATTACTCGCTGGTTTACATCGGCGGCGGCAAGTACGCCAAAGTGCCAAAGCCGTACCCGATAGGCACTCGCCTCCTGGTCCGTATCGAGGCGCCGACGGGCAGGCCTGACACTTACAGAGCCTCTGTCTACAGGGGCCCTCCGCCTGACTACTGGGGATTCGGCGTTGAGGTGAGGCCGCTTCAGAGCTTGACAGAGGGCTTCGATACCGTGATTCTGACGGGAAGGGAGGGGAGGTGCGTCTGCGACATCAAGCTCAAGCCGGGCAGGAGAACTCTGTTGGTCTTCGGGAGCCCCCGCAAGGGCGTTGATGAGATCTACCGGGAGGCCGGGATCAGCATGCCGGGAGAGCTTGTGAATTTCATTCCCGGGCAGGGCGTGGAGACCGTGAGGACCGAGGAGGCCATATTCATAGTGCTCGCAATACTGAATTACATCACCCGCTGCGCTAGATCAGCATAAACTGCTCTAGCTTCACCCCGCTTTCAACTTTTTTGTGTGGCCACACCTTAACTCTCCGGAGCGCGGCACTGTCGCCGATTACCACATTATCCGCCACTACAGAGTCTTCAATGACGGCGTCATCGCCAATGTAGACGTGACGCCCGATAATGGACCTCCTTATGACGGCTCGCCTCCCGATAATTGAACGGTCCATTACAACCGACTCCTCAATGCTGCACCTCTCGCCTATTATCACGTAATTGTCTATTACAGACTCCCGGATGTAGGTCTCGTCTCCGATTTGAACGTACTTCCCAATCAGCACCGGCCCCTCCACTTTGACGCGGCCATGTCTCACTCTCTGCTTTATGCTGTACCACTCTCTCTCATCGTGCGCGTGCTCAACGCGCTGTACGTAAATTGAGGGCGCTACCTCCTCAGCATCAAGCTCATACGGCGTTAGGGTCTTGAGCAGGAACCTGACAGCCTCCAAGTACCGCTGGGGGGTCCCTACGTCGAACCAGTAGTCCCTACTTAGGTAGCCGTAAACCGGTAGCCCGCTTTCTATAATCGCAGGTATTACGTGCTTGCCGAAGTCCATCATGCCCTCGGCGTATAGCTTCTTGCCAACATCTCCCTTGAAGAAGTCACGAAACTCTTTCGATAATATATAAATGCCAGTATTTACAAGATTGCTGGGAGCCTCCTCTCTCCTCCTGGGCTTCTCCACGAACTTCAATATGCGCATGTCCTCGTCAAGAGCTGCGACGCCGAATTCGCTTAACTCGCCGACCTCCTCCTCAAGCGCTATGGTCATGAATGCCCTCCTCGATGCGTGAAACTTGTACATGTCTTGCACGTCCAGCTTGAATATGTTGTCTCCTTGTACCACTAGCACGGGCTCTCCTATGTTGTAATACTCCATAGTCGCCAGCACTGCCTCCGCGTTCCCGCGCGTTTCAACTCTGGGCATGTATTTTATCTTAATTTTCCTTCCGTACTTTGTCTCGAACCACTCTCCCTCCCTGAAGTAGTCGTAAACGTCGCGGTAGTTATGGTATCCGCGCACGCCGAAGTACACCTCCTCGAGCCCCTGCTGGGCCAGGTTGAGAATGGCAAGCTCTATGAGAGGTCTGTTTAGGAAGCGGATCATGGCCTTCGAGGTCTCGACAGTGAGCGGCCTGAGCCTCGTCGCCTCGCCCCCGAGCGGGATGATGGCTACCCTGATCATAGAGTAAAGTACGCCTCTTTTTAAATTTTTCCGATATTTTTTAGGTATTATCTAGCATCTCTGTAATACTAGCTAGCTCACCGCCCTGTAAAATGCAAACACTCTCGCTTTCTCGTAACAGTGCTCGAGCATTCTTACAGTGTGTCCCAGCCTGAACTTGCCATCCACATACTTTGCAATTTCCTCGCGCGCCGGCAGCTTGTAGCGCCCGGTGGCAACGGCCTCCATGGCCTCCCCGAGCCTCCTCGCGTCCTCGGGCTCGACGAGAATGCCGTAGCGATCCACGATCTCGGGAAGGCCGCCTGTCTTCGCCGCTATGACGGGAGTCCCCAGCGCCATGGCCTCTAGAGCCGAAATACCAAATGGCTCCCACCGCGAGGGCATTACGAGCGCCCTGGCGGCATAGTGCAGTGCCTTGTAAAGCTTTTGCGGCAGCCGCGCTAGAGACAGCGCGGCCCTGCCCCACCGCTCGGCGACAAGCCCTTTTAAGTACTCCTCGTAGCCCCGCTCGCCAGAGGGCGTTCCGAGTATTAACAACCTAGCGCTCGGGGCATAGTCGAGCGCTCTTACCGCCAGGTCGAGCCCCTTCTGGTACACCAGCCTGCCGACGGAGAGGAAGAGAGCGCCACCCCTCTCGATACGGCCCACGGCTCCAAGCCTCATGACCTCCTCCACTAAGCGCCACGCGTCAACGCCCGCCACCTCTTTAACGTCATCCGCGCTCCAGTCTGTCGAGTTGTAGACCACGCAAGCCTTCTCGCGCAGCCACTCGCCGTACTTGCGCAGCAGCTCCTCGAGATAGCCGTAGCTGACGGTCGTGACGAGGTCCGCCTCTAATAAGCCGAACCTCTCGACGCTTCCCCTGCCCTCGTCCCACACCGCGCTGTAGTACTCGCGCTTATGGCAGCACACTCTCCACACCGGGTGGGGCCTGTCAGAGAGGCCGGACCACTCGGCGTAGTGCCACGGGAACGAGTAGTTCCACGAGAGGTGCACCGTGAAGACAAGGGGCACGGCAAGGCCCCTCCTCTCTGCCACGTCCTTGAGCGCAACTCCAGCAAGCGCCGTCGTCCAGTCGTTTGCGTGCACGAGATCGGGAAGCCCGAAGCGCTCCGCAAACGCAACGGCCGCTCTGGCGAGCAGCGACGCCTTCTCCTCTGCGTACTCGTAGACTTCCCACCTGTCAAACACAAAGCCGGTGCTGTAGTCAAGGCCCTTGAACATCACCACCTTAACCCCTCTGTAGCACGCCATCTCGGCGCCGAGACAGTAAGGATAGCGCCTGCCGTCCACGCCGACCCTCTCCCCGCACGCGCGGAAGTCCAGCGGGTAGAGGTCAAAGCCGCGGTGCGGGTCTAGGTGTCTGCCGTGGCTGGGCATGAGAACTGTCACGTCGTATCCCCTCTGCGCGAGCCCCACGGCATACTGCTTGACAGCCTCGCCCAGCCCGCCCACTCTGACAAACGGCGCGAGCTCCATTGTCAGTATGTAAACGCGCCGGACTCTCTCCGGCGCCCGGAGCCCGCCCACGGAGTCTGCGGCACTGCCGCGACAAAAAACCCTGCGCGGGAACTTGATTTAGTGCGCTCGCGACGACCGTACCGTGATGCTGGCCTACGTGCGAGGGCCCCCTGTGGCGGTATTCGCCGGCTCGTGGCTCTGCTCGAAGTCTCCAGTTGACGGAACGCCCATAGCGCTCGGCGAGCCGTTTGGCGACTGCGAGGTTGGGGTTGCGCGCCTGATGTCAATTGCGACGAGCGTGAGGATTGCAAAGCAGCTGGGAGTGAGAGTGTTCGTGAGCGAGGAGCTCGGGGAGGATGCCGTCGACGCGGCGTTTGCGGGCGGCGCCAACGGCGTGCTGGAGGAGCTGAAGTACTCGGAGGGAGACTATAAGGAGGGGGCCGCGTCCGTCCTGCTGAGACCCAGAGACCTCGCCGAGCTCGTCAACACGGTGAGAGTCATCGCCGAGACTCACCGGAAGCCGTTCGACGTGCTGATCGCGGCCAGTCTCGATAGAGTTCATGAGTTCGCGCCTTATGTTGACGGCGTGGTTATAGTGGACGGGTGGGTGCCCGTGAGTGTCGGCGAGGCGGGCGAGATACCGGAGATACGCAGGTGCGTTCACTGCGGCGTGGACTACCTGATTTACAGCAACCCTGTGCGTAGGTGTATTTACTGCGGCAGGAGACTCTCGGGCGTGATCGCCTCGACGAGACCGCCGAGATCCAGGGCCGTGTTCCGCTCGGTTTTTAAGAGATACGCCGGCGTGACGAGACTGCGGGTAAAAATTGTTTGAAATATCACTTCGGACTTAGACTTAAAGATATCAAGTGTTACTCGCGAAGGAGAACTAATACTTAAATGGCGCCAAGGCGTAAAGCATGATGGAGCTCATTAAGTGGATTGAAGAGATTAGCAAGAAGGACGTGCCGCTTGCCGGCGGCAAGGGCGCGAACCTCGGAGAGATTGCGCGAATTGCCAGGGTGCCGCCGGGATTTGTAGTGACGGTGAAGGCATTCTCCTACTTCCTGGAGAGCACCGGTCTCAGAGGCAAGATCATGAGCAGAATATCGGAGTACATCAAGCGCGGCGATCCTGAGGAGTACGAGAAGGCCAGCGCAATAATACGCAGGGATATTGAGGAGGCCTCCCTGCCGCGCGAGCTTGAGGACGAAATAGTGCGGGCCTACCAGAGGCTCTGCGAGATGACGGGCGTCAAGGACGTTCCGGTGGCCGTCAGGAGCTCGGCAACAGCGGAGGACATACCAGAGGCCTCGTTCGCGGGCCAGCAGGACACGTACCTCAACGTCAGGGGGGCGCAGAACGTGGTGCTGTACGTGAAGAAGGTCTGGAGCTCGCTGTACACGGCCCGCGCAATGGCCTACAGAGACAGAATGGGAATACCGCACGAGAAGAGCCTAATGGCCGTTGTCGTGCAGAAGCTCGTCAACTCCAGGTCCTCCGGGGTCATGTTCACGCTCAATCCCGCGAACGGAGACAGGAGCAAGGTTGTCATCGAGTCGAGCTGGGGCCTCGGCGAGGCGGTAGTGAGGGGCGCCGTGACGCCCGACGAGTTTGTCGTTGACAAGCGCTCGTTAAATATCATGGAGAGAAGGATTGCGGCCAAGAAGAGGGCCGTGGTGAGGGACGAGGCCGGCCTCACGAGGGAGGTCGAGCTGCCGCCCGACAAGGCGCAGGCCCCGTCCCTCGCTGACGAGGAGGTAGTTGAGCTGGCCAGAATGGCCGTGAGACTGGAGGAGCACTACGGGTACCCGCTCGATATAGAGTTCGCAGTCGACGCCGATCTGCCCTTCCCGCAGAATATCTTCATCGTGCAGGTGAGGCCCGAGACCGCGTGGTCAAGGAGGGCTGAGAGGGCAGGGAGGGCGGCAGAGGGCGTGAGAGCGGCGGGAGCGGTGGCAGTCCGGGGCATCCCGGCCAGTCCCGGCGTTGCAGTCGGCGCGGCAAAGGTCTGCATGACGCTTGAGGACGCAAGGAAGAAGATGAAGAGAGGCGACATCTTAGTCACGAAAATGACGGACCCAGACTGGGTGCCCTACATGCGCCTCGCCGCTGCAATCGTGACTGACGAGGGAGGCATTACGTCCCACGCCGCAATTGTTAGCAGGGAGCTGGGAATACCGGCAGTCGTCGGCACAGGGAGTGCCACGCAGGTAATGAAGGACGGAGAGGTTTACACCGTGGACGGCAGCAGGGGAGTCGTGCTCCTCGGCGCGGCAGTCCCGGAGGAGAGAGAGGCGAGAGTGACAAAGGCCGCGGAGGCGGCGCCGCCGAGGGAGATCGTCTTGCACGTGTACCGTGCCGTGCCGACGGCGACTAAGGTTTACATGAACTTGGGAGAGCCGGACAAGATACACGAGTACAGAGACCTGCCATTTGACGGCATAGGCCTCATGAGGATAGAGTTTGTCGTAACCAGCTGGGTGGGGCAGCACCCGCTGTATTTAATTTCAGTAGGCAGAGAGCAGAGATTCATTGACAAGCTTGCGGAGGGCATCGCTGAGGTGGCCTCCGCTGTGCACCCGAGACCCGTGGTCGTTAGATTCAGCGACTTCAAGACGAACGAGTACAGGAAGCTGGAGGGGGGCGAGAAATTCGAGCCCGAGGAGCGCAACCCAATGCTCGGGTGGCGCGGCGTGTCGCGCTATGTGTCGCCCCACTACGAGAGGGCATTCAGGCTCGAGTTGAGGGCAGTCAGGAAGGTCAGGGACGAGATGGGGCTGAAGAACGTGTGGGTCATGGCGCCGTTTGTGAGGTCGGCGTGGGAGGCCGAGAGGTTTGCCAAGCTGCTGGAAGAGGAGGGCCTCCACCGCGGCAGGGACTTTAAGGTGTGGGCCATGGCAGAAGTGCCGTCAATCGCGTACGCGATCGAGGAGCTATCAGAGTACTTTGACGGCTTCTCAATAGGCTCTAACGACCTCACGCAGCTGGTAATGGGCGTTGATCGCGACAACGACTTTCTCGTGAGGCTCGACCCAAGATACTTTGACGAGAGAGAGGCCCCCGTCCTGAGGGCAATATACGAGATTATAAAGAGGGCGCACAGGGCGGGGCGCACGGTATCGATTTGCGGTCAGGGGCCGTCGGTGTACCCGCAGCTCGTGGAGTTCTTAGTGAGGGCTGGCATTGATAGCATATCGGTGAACCCGGACGCTGTGGTCCAGACAAGGCTGGCCGTTGCATCTGCAGAATTGAAAGTACTGCGCGAGAGGTTAGACGCAATTTACAGGGCGCTGTACAAGCTGGACGACGACTCTGAATTCCGCGAGCTGCTAGTTAAAGTATTCGGCAGGGTCAAGTACTGAGAGGCCTCCGGCGCGCAGACTGCGGCCGGAAGATAGAAAAAGAATCACGGCGCGAGTGCCGCGGCCCCGCGGCGCCGATCACAGGCTTAGTTAGCCTTAAAGCGGCTTTGAAATTACCGCAATGAATGGACGCCGCAGTAGTGGCAGTGTGCACGCTGGTAGCCGCAGGGCTGCTGGTGCCCTTGATTTACATCAAAAGACTTGCCGCCAGGGCGCTCGGCCGTGAGCTCGTCTATGTCGCGAAACTAGCTCTCGCAGTTTTTGCAGTAACCCTATTGCTTGCAGCAACGTCTCCCATCATGCAGCTGCAATACTTGTTCTACGTAGCGCTCGTCGTGATGATACTCACAATTGCGGTGCTGGTGCTGGGAGCCTGGCATGTGATAGTGCAGTACTTTGCCGGCGCGTTTGTCACGAGGGAGCTCAAACTTCACACTGGCGACTACGTGGATCTCGGAGACGTGCGCGGGCACGTCGTCGCCCTCGGCAAGACCCACGCGGTGCTGAAGAGTCCCGAGAGGGACGACGTATACGTACCCTATACAGTATTCATCCAGCGGCCGTTTAGGCGTGTGAATGTAATAGAGGGCCGCGAGATTAGAGTGAGGGTCCTCGTGCCTTGCTGGCCCAGCCTAGCGCTAATAAAGGAGCTTATACTGAGCGAGAGCGGGAAGTACGGCGCAAATAACGTGAGCGTCGACGTGGAGGAAATCGGCACGAGCGGAGTAATGGTTGTCATACGCGCCGTGCTCAGAGATCTGCGCAAGGCAGATGAGTTCAGATATGCCATTGTGAACAGAATTTATGAGAGGGCGGCGTCCATCTGCGCGGCGACTACTCGATAATTCTCTCGAGCACGCTCCGCGGGCCCACCGCAATTAGACAGTCCCCCTCTTGCACTTCCGCGTCTCGCGACGTAATTAACGAGTCCCCGCGGATTATCAGGGCCCTCACGCCCAGGCCCTCCTCTATCTCGCGGATGCTACTGCCCAGCAGCTTCGAGTCTGAAGTAACAAGCGCATCGAGAACTGCCACGGCGCCTCTGACTGGTAACACGCGCGCAAACCGCAAATTGAGAGTATTAACGAGCATGGAGGCGACGCACTGGTACAGCGGTATCACAACCACGCCCTCTTCCTCCGCCGCCTTGGCTACACTGCTGTCCATTGCCGCGATGATAACGAGGGGGACCGCACGAGACCTGGCCTCTCTGGCGAGCTGCAAGTTAAGCCTGTCGTCGCGCGACGTGAATACTGCGATTTCCACCCGGGAAAAGTCAAGCCCCTCAAGCGCCTCACGTGGGCTGCCTATGTACGTATGTATGTATGCGGGCTCGCGGGCAAGTAGCTCCGCGCGGCCCTCCGGCGCGAGGACTCTGACAACGTAGCCGTTCCCTAGAAACAACTTGATGAGATAGAGCGTGAAGTCCGTGCCGTCGTCTAGTAGCAAGGCCTCTCTCGTCACGCCGGCAGAGAGTCTTTTTTTATTAAAGTCCAAGCCACGCGACAGTAAGCGGGTCTTGCCACGGACGCGGGGCCCAGCCCTCACGAGGGGGTCGCGACGTAAGAAGTAAACATAAACCAAGGCTTATATACCGAGCCTCTCCGCGTGTAAATGCGCAGGGGAACACTTGTAGTACGCGGTTTTCGCTTTGAGGACCCTTACGGATCGCTCCACCCACCCATATATCAGACGGCGCTCTTCAGAATGGAAGAGGCGCCTCGAAAGTCAGACCGCGGTTTTGACCTGAAGTACAGCAGAGAGGAAAATCCGACGCTCAGGCCCCTGGAGGAGGCCATTGCGAGACTCGAGCGCGGCGCTGACGCGCTTGCATTCAACAGCGGCATGGCAGCGCTCTCGACCGTCTTTCTCTCGCTCACTAAATCTGGCGACGTGGCCCTCTCGACTATGGAGGCCTACGGCGCCACTCTGAGGCTGCTGGCCTCGCTGGGCAAGTTCGGCGTCAGGCTCACGAAGGCGTACCCGGATACCGAGACATTCATAGAAACCCTGAAGGAAGTAAAACCGCAAGTGGTATTTTTTGAGACAATAACGAACCCAACGCTCAGGGTTATAGACGGGCCGAGCGTGATAAGGGCGGCCAGGGACCTCAACGCGCTAGTGATTGTAGACAATACATTTGCCACGCCGGTGCTGACAACGCCTGCGTCGTACGGAGCCGATATCATAGTGCACTCGACGTCCAAGTACATAGCCGGGCATAACGACGTCATAGGCGGCGTGGCTGTCGCGGCGCGGAGAGAGCTTGTTGAGGTGCTGTGGCTGTGGAGGGCTATGCTCGGCAGTATAATGCAGCCGTTCGAGGCGTTCCTGACGATGCGCGGCCTCAAGACGCTGGCCGTGCGGTTTGAGCGCCAGTGCGAGACCGCGAGGTCCATCGCAGAATTCCTCTCGGAGCACAGCAAGGTGTCGGAGGTTATCTATCCAGGACTGCCGTCACACCCGCAGCACTCCACGGCGAGGAAGCTATTCGGCGACAAGTTCGGCGCGGTGGTATCCTTCAGGGTTCGCGGCGGCAGAGACGCCGTTGTCAAGTTCCTGAAGTCGCTGAAGGTAGTAACCCCGGGCCCGAGTCTCGGCGGCGTGGAAAGCGTAATAACATATCCCGTGATTAGCGCGGCGGCGCCCATACCGGAAGAGGATAGAAAGTTGCTTGGCATCACGGAGGACCTCGTAAGGCTCTCAGTGGGTCTCGAGGACCCAGAGGACCTCATAGAGGACCTGGATCGCGCGCTGCAATGTTAGGCTGCCCGCCCGCGCTCGGGAGCCTGCCGGCAAGCCGCTCAAGCTCACATAAATAAGCGGGGCCGGACAGCCCGCCGCGTCACTCTCCGCGCGCCTTTCTGTAACCCGAACCGGCGGGTAAATCTACACTCCTCCCGCGCTGACCGCGCGGCGGCTCACGCCCCAGCCTGTCATCCGCGCCCACGCCTCGGCGCTTACTTTAAACATGCTTTCAACTTTCTCGCGGTGGCCGACAACATTGTACGTGCAGAACGGCACTACGCGCCCGTCCGGCGTCGCGTAGTGAATGCAGCAGCGCCTCACGCGGTCTACGTCGTAATTCATGAGATCCATGAAGTGCATGATCCCTATGCCTATGACGTTGAGGAAGAAGCGCCCGAGCGACTCGTAATCGCGCTTGAGAATCACGTCGGCCATCAAGCCCTTCAACTTTCTGTGCTTTATTGCGCGGAGCAGCTTGACCAGCTTCACCCTGGCAATCTGCCTGCCCAGCCAGCCGCCCGCCGCTGTCTTGTAAATCTCCCACGACACTCTCTCGAGCGCGTCAACGTCAATGAGCTTAGTAATCGGGTACGCGCGCCTCTCGTCCTCGTCGTAGTAGAGAAGCGTCGCCGCGCCGCAGACTGGGTTCATGGAGAAGAGCGGCTTTGGCGCTCCCGCAATGGCCTCTAGCATCTTCGCGAGCGCCACCGGCCAGTTCGTGGGCCTCCAGTCCCACCTGCCAATCTCGCCGCCCGTCTGTCTCTCAATTTCAATTATCGCATCCGGCACCGTTACTCTCATCCTCCGCAGTTCCTCCTTGCTGTACAGTCTCGCGCGCCCCGCAAAGCTTATTGGCTGTATGTTTATCCAGCGCACGACGTCTCTGTTCTTGATCGCAAAGTCCAAGATTTTGCCGAGATCGCCGTCGTTGTACCCTCTCACGAGCGTGACTACGAGCACTACTGATCTGTGCCCCACCTTCCTGGCGCTCTCTACGACCCTCTCCCTTATTGCTCTGTACGCCTTGGGGCTGTAGTTGCGGTACCTCCACACACCCTCGTTACTCTCGTCAACAGTATCGCACTGGAGATAAAGCGTTGAGAGACCTGCATCCATTAGTGCCTTGTAGTACTCCAGGTCGTACGCAAGCCTTACTCCGTTCGTGTTCACTTCAATGTGCGAGAACCCCAGCCTCTTTGCCATTCGCACTATCTCCGGCAGGTCGTCCCTAAGCGTCGGCTCCCCCCCGGACAGCTGAACTGCGTTTGGTGCCCAGGGCCTCTGCACTCTCAATGCCTTGAGCATGCGCTCTATTTGCTCGAGCGTCGGCTCGTATACGTAGCCAGACGCCCCGGCGTTTGCGAAGCACACGGGACACGTCATGTTGCACCTGTTGGTGACATCGATAATTGCCAGAATGGTGTTGGACCTGTGGTTGGGGCAGAGGCCGCACGCGCTGGGGCAGCCGCCGCTATTCTTGTAAATCTGGAGATCTGTGTACGGGTTGGCGAGCCCGCTCCCAACGTACTCCGGCCTGTCCCACTGAATGAAGTAGTAGTACAGCTCCGCGTTGCCCCAGTAGAGGTCCTCGAACATCCCGTGCCTCTCGCACGTTTTTCTCATCCACACCGCGCCGTCCTCCTCGTAGACGACAGCCGTCACGCGCCTGCCACATACCGGGCACAGCGAGGTTGTCACCTTCACGACTCTCGAGTAATTGGGGAGCCCGTACCGCTCCTTTATTAACGACTGCGCCCTCTCGTTCGCCAGAAGCGCCCTGTACTTCTCGGGCAAGTTGAACCTAGACAGATCAACGAGCTCCCGCCGGCTGAGCGCCAGCAGTGCTTGCGAGCTCATAGCCGAGGCCGTCAGCATCTATTTTAAGCGTGCACCTGCGGGGGCCGCTGGCGCTACAAAGTTTAAAATGCTGCCCGCAGGCCACAACCAGCGGCGGTAGTCTAGCCTGGTCTAGGATGGCGGCCACGCGCAACGCGCCGCAGTTCCACGCTCTCGGCGGGGAGAGCCGTTGGTCCCGGGTTCGAATCCCGGCCGCCGCACCAACCCGCGCCTAAGGCTGCCGGCCGCCCAGCCATATAATGACCCGGCCCCGGGCAGGCAGATGCCCGAGCAGCGCCCCGGGCGGCTCAGAAGCAGGCGCGAGCTGGAGATCTTCGTAGAGTCGCTGCCGGCATTCAGGAGGC
>Ga0326760_1000351_pt1 | contig 25886 bp, 28 predicted proteins | sample GCREP_S_FD_207668 | JGI IMG/M metagenome (GOLD analysis project Ga0326760, IMG submission 207668) | Hot spring sediment microbial communities from Geyser Creek Basin, Yellowstone National Park, WY, United States - GCR.EP_S | ecosystem: Environmental > Aquatic > Thermal springs > Near-boiling... | reverse complement strand
GCATCACCATACCTCGTTCTAACCCTATCAGATAAACTACACAATATGCAAGGAGGGGAAGGTCTCAACAGTAGAAGCACTACTAACGGTAATGCAGAAGATAAGGGAGATCTAAGACTTTCAACTCCATGCAATGGATTCAAGGTCGTGGAAAAGGAGTACTTTAGGGGGTGAAGACTTCTCTCAACTCCATGTCGTAGGATATTCAGTTTCTTCTCAGACAGCTTAGCCACCTTACCAAAGTCTAGAAGTTGGAAGTGTAAGAGGAGGTGGCTGCCTACACAGAGAGGCTTTGACGTTGCTTGGTGTAGCCGGCTTAGGAGAGAAGCCTAGGCTTAATGCAGTAGAATTTGCTAGGATGACTGTAGCTACTTACAAGAGCTCATGAGAAGCTCGGCGGGGGAAATTATTTAAAAAAGGATATTAAGGGGGGAGTTGTTTATTTAAAAGCTTTACTGTACTTCTATCTCCTCAGGGATCTCTTGTACGAACCTCTTGACAAGGGCATAGTATGCTGCTACGCTGAACACTATTATTGAAATTACCAGGAATCCTAATATGATGTATATAACCGGTAGTGGTATTTCCATGTAGAAGTTTGAAAAAGCTACTGGAGAGATCCCCGTGTCTCCTGTGACGACCATGTATGGGTATCTAGAGCTGTCATTAAGAATCTCTCCTATGAAAACTATTGCGGTTGCAATAGGCCCAAGGCTCCATGTTAGTCTGGGTATCGTATTGAATTTAGATGTTAGAATCCATGTGTATGCTGAGACGATCAATAGTATCACCACCAAGATCGTCTTAACAGCGAATAACGGCATGAAACTTCCGAGCGTCACGTTCTGATACACGTATGGGGAGTAGTAGCGGAGAGAAAGCCAGTAGAGGGGTCCTGCAAGAAGCTGTGCTACAAGGAATATTAGGCCGAAACTGACTCCTATAGAGACTCCTCGAACATTCTTTGTTAAAGTCTCCAGAGAAGCTATCATAAATCCTCCTAGAGATATTGTCGCTAGAACTGTGTGGAGATATAGTGTCCAGAATAATGGGTTAGAATATGCTGTCAGAAGACCCACATGTCCGCCACTTAAATAGAGGCCTACGGCGTGTGGATGTGTTATCTCTGAGAATAATGCTCTGAAGCCTAATGGGACCCCGAATCCCGATAAAGCCATGACCCAGCCTATCAACACGTGTGTCTCAGGCCTTATCCTCCCCCATGTGTACCAGAAGATTGCTATCGATGGGATCCTTATTAAGATGCTTGCTACTGCTATTGCTATGGGGGTAAACAACAGGTTTGTTGAAAGAGCCACTAGGCCTGGGAAGAAGCCTGCCAAGACGACCGTGATTATAGTGCCCCAGACCCCTGAGAACAGCTCTGAGACTATCAAGACCTTAGAGCTTCTCCTAGCCAAGGCTTCCGCAAAAGGATCCGACCTTCTCACTGCCAACGTTCTATATAGAGCTGTGATGACGCCTACTCCAAGTGTTATGGTGACGAACACTACATGTATTGCTACCGATAGCTGTAAGATTAGGAGGCCTACGAGAACTCCCGAGGGGACTGCGGAAAGATCCATTTTCTTTCTCACTCTCCGACTCCGAGACCTTTCTTAAGAAGGTCTAGGAATTTGAACTCCCTAGTCGCCACTATGTACATGGCGAGGAGACCTGCTAGATTCACTGCGAGAACGATGAATGCCGCAATCAATACAAAGGAGGTCTGATGCGCTATTGGAGATACTGAAACCACCTCACTCGGGTATACAAGTCCATAGACTGTCCAAGGCTTTCTACCCACCTCTCTGACAAGCCATCCTAGTGCAGATGACATTACTGCTCCTAATAGTATCAACGATGCGAGGATGAAGATCCATCTCCTCTCAGAGTCTCCACTATTGATTCTTAAGATCCCCCTCGTCAACCTTGTAAGAACAGGCACATCGTATAGGATAGACATAATTGCTATAGCGGACATGAAAGCCACTATTCCAAACGCTATCTTTGTAAAGTAGCTGTAGTGGATGAGACTCATTCTAGACAGTGCTGCGTCAAGATCACTTCTACATACATCTGCAACGCTGGTGTCGAGAACCTGATCAAGCTTCTTCGGGTCTATACTGATCCCGAGTTTGCTCGAGAGATCCAGAATATAGTCTTTCGACAGCCCCAATGAGGATGCTAGATCTTTTAAAGCAACGTTTTTCATAGAATCACATTGTGCGTAGAATTGATCGAATCCTACTATTGGATGACTGGGATCTCCATAGGCTAGAAACGCTATAAGAGGGTTGTAGAAAGTTTTTTCAGCACCCTCCATGAGAGCGAACTTAGTCGGATTATGCTGCACGACCATCGTGCCCATGAAATGACCGAAGACAGTTGGCTGTATAAGAATGAGTATGAATAGTGGTATAGCGAATGCTTTTATCAGCTGAAGATATCTCCTGTCGCCACTCTTATAATATCTGTACCCCCACGCAGCCAAGGCCACTCCAGATCCTATTATGATTGCTGCAGTAAGATTGTGTAGTATAGATACTAGAGCATATGGATTTGAAAAGGCTATCATGGGGTCCGTCAATATAATGCCTATTTCACTAGAAGCCTCAGGCACCTGAAGAACTTCCTGTAAAGGTGATCCGCTTGCTAAAAGAACTATTTTTAGAGCAACGAGCTTGGCAGCATCTGCATATAGAGGTCCGTAGGCGGGCATGAACGGGTATAGAGCTTGAGCAACCCCTCCAGTACCCCATGGAGCCATTAGCCAGCTGTTTACCGCTGTTATCAAAACCCCTGAGAATAACGCGAAAGCCCAGTATAAGACTATTATTATTATGCTGTATAAGGCTCTTATCCTCCCCAAAGTCACTATGAAGAGTACTAGAAGGACGATCTCCATCGTAAATGCTATAAGCTCTAGAGCCAGCGGTGCCAGAGCAAAACTCGCTATAACAAGGATAGTCCCAGGCCATACCTGGATAAGACCGAACTCCACCAAAGTTCCTGCGACAGCTCCTAAAGCAAAATTCACTGCCAAGACCGCAGTGACTTTCCTCACGCCACTCAGGTAAACAGGATCATTGCTTCTAGCATACCGTATTAGGAGAAACAGTATAACCAGTGGTAGACCTAACGTCAGAGAGACGAATATCGCATGGAAGTATACTCCCAGAGCTGAGAGATATAGCAGTGGAGATAAGTCGCTCACGCTACCACCACCTCCGGTTTGAAAGAATATCCTTTCAAAGCTTATAAAGTTTCATATTAATTATAACTTGGTTATACTTAGATAGAAGATGTCTATTAGAGAGCTTTTCATATTAGAAACATATTCTTCTCCGGAGACTTGTAGGCTCTCCACATGTTATGCACGTGTTTAGTTTGACCCCTCCATTCTCAACTTCTTTCTCAAACTCTGAGAATCTTCTTCCCCTCGTGTCGTGCTATACTTCTATTTCGAAAGCCGTGACAAAAGGATGCGCAATATAGGTTATGGGCTTTAGAGATGTTTATAACGAGATAGCCTCATTAAACGCTGTGATCATGGGAGTCTGAAAAGACGATATCGGTGATCTTAAGAGGTTCTCGGAGAAGTATGGCCTCCCATTTATCCTGCTCTTAGATCTTGAGGGTAAACTTGTAGACGCACTCTGCGTCAGAGGGGTCACGGGCAGAACGAGAAGAGTCACTTTCATAATAGATGGGAAAGGTGTTGTCGTAAAAGTGGGATGAGGTTGATCCTTTTAAAACGTGAAAGACATTGTCAAGTTCCTAAGATCTATTGAAAGATCGTGGTCAACGTTTTGACAGATGTCTTCGCAACAGATGCAGGAGGGTATCTCCGATCATGCTCTAAGAGGAGGATCTGTAAAGAGGCTCTCTCCCTTCTACTTTCAACTCCATGTAATGGATTCTACACTATGGGGTCTCGTCATAGTGTATTGTTTGCAATCGCTGGTCTCCACTTTGTCTTATATTGTTGCATCCCTGTTTTCTCCGCTGTGGGGCCCCTGTGGTCATGGCTGGAGGTGGGGGGTATTTAATGCTTCACCCTATACCACTCCTAGGCCTGCTAGGGATCCAGCTTTAGTGCCCCCTTGGAACACCTGGCGATGCCTGTGGGCTTCGGTGTGTTTGGGGGTAAGAGTTTTAAGGGTTTTGACGTATAGTGTTTGGGGGTGTGCCTGTTTGGTTAATGCTTTGGAGGTTCCAGCTGACTTGCTTGTCAGGAGGGTTGCGGAGAGGCTTAAGAGGGAGTACAGCCAGGTTAGGCCTCCGCAGTGGGCTTTCTTCGCTAAGACTGGTGTTCACAAGGAGAGGCCTCCTAGTGATCCTGAATGGTGGTATGTTAGGGCTGCATCCATCCTCAGGAAGCTTTATAAGAGTGGTGAGCCCATAGGTGTTGAGACCTTTAGGACCATATACGGTGGTAGGCAGAGGAGGGGTTCTGCTCCACCCCATAGGAGGAAGGGTTCTGGGAGTGTTGTTAGGAGGATATTACAACAGCTTGAGGAGGCAGGTCTTGTTGAGAAGGTGCCGGGGAGGGGTAGGGTTTTAAGCTCTAAGGGTAGGAGTCTTCTAGATGCCACAGCTAGGGAGGTTATGGAGGAGCTTGTTAAGGTTAGACCTGAGTTAGCGAAATACTTATAGTTTCACTACTACTAATACCTGGGGGAGATGGTTTGAGCGAGTATGAGTATACTGATGAGGAGGTTGAGGCTATTAGAGCTCGCAAGCTAGAGGAGCTTAAGAGGAGGATGGAGGAGGAGCGTAGAAGGAAGGAGGTTGAGAGTCAGAGGGAGGCCTTGCTAAGAAGCATTCTATCCAGCGATGCTAGAGCTAGGTTAACTAATCTGAAGCTCGTTAAACCAGAGGTAGCTAGGGCTGTAGAAGATTACATAATACAGCTCGTCAACTCTGGAAGGCTCACACCCCCTGTAGAGGAGGATATAGTTAAAAGGATTCTCATAGAGTTAGATGAGAGGATGAGGAGGGAGTATAGGATACAGTTTAAGAGGAAGTAGGTGGAGGGGGTTTGGCTAGGAATAAGCCTCTAGCCAGGAAGCTTAGGCTAGCTAGGGCCGCTAAGAGTAATAGGGCTCTACCAGCATGGATTATGATTAGAACTCTTAGGAGGGTTAGGTTTAGCCCTGTTAGGAGGCATTGGAGAGTTAGCAAGCTTAAGGTCTAGGAGGGGCTTAGAGGATGCCTAGTGAGGGTAGGTGGGTTTACGTCATACCGCTTAGGAGGGTGTATTGGGGTAGGAGGAGTAATAGAGCTGATAGAGCTGTAAGGATCATAAGGGGTTTCGTGGCTAGGCATACTAAGGCTGACGATGTAGTTGTTATGAGTGAGGTTAACAACTATATATGGAGTAGGGGTAGGGAGAGGCCTCCAGCTAGAGTTAAGGTTGTTGTTGATGTGAGGGAGGAGAAGGGCGAGGAGGGTTCTAGGAGGATTGCAGTTGTTAGGCTTGCCGCCTCAAAGTTTAAGCCTGGCAGGCTTGAGGTTAGAAGGGGTTAGCTGTGGAGAGTGGAGCTAGGAAGTTCGAGGTTTTAAAGTTCAACATATCAGGTAACCCCAACGTTGGAGTATATGTGCATGCTACCGATAAATATGTCCTACTACCTCCTAGGCTAGCGGAGAAGGAGGTTAGGATTGTAAGGGAGGTCTTAGGAGTGGATGTGGTTGTCGAGACCACAATATTCAATATGAGGCTTCTCGGGGTTCTCGTAGCAGGTAATAGTAATGGGCTCCTACTACCTAAAACCATTACTGAGGATGAGTATCGTGCCTTGAAGGGGTCTCTTAGAGATGTTAACATAGCAATCATAGATAGTGTTGAGAACGCTCTAGGCAACCTGGTGGTAGCTAATGATAGGGCTGCAATCGTATATCCCTACTTTGAACCCCACATTGTTAAGGTTATAGAGGATAACCTGGGGGTTGAGGTTCACAGGATGTCGATAGGTGGTATGAGTGTTGTAGGCTCTCTACTTGTTGTAACAAGGAGAGGGGGGCTCGTCTGCCCTGAGGCTAGCGAGGATGAGGTTAAAACCCTGGCATCGATATTCAAGGTCCCAGTAGTACAGGGTACCGTTAACTTCGGCGTATCATTCATAAGGGCTGGTCTGGTAGCTAACTCTAACGGGGCCTTGGTTGGAGAGGATACCACAGGCCCTGAGCTTGCGAGGATCCAGATGGCTTTAGGTGGTGGGGATGGGGGAGGTTAAGGTGTATCTTGTTGAGGGCGAGATGCTCTTAGGGCATGATAGTAGGCCTGAGTGGAGGAAGTTTAGGGTTTACGTTAGGGCTTTGAAGCCACGTGATGCTCTAGAGAGGGTTTATTCAGAGCTTGGTAGTAGGCATAAGCTTAAGAGAAGGCATATAAGGGTTGCTAGTGTTAGGGAGGTTCCTCTAGAGGAAGTTGATGATATGAGGGTTTTAAAGCTAGCGAGCCTCAATAGGATTGAGAGGTGAACGCTCCTGTCTAGAGAATCTAGGGGTGGTAGAGAGGAGGGCGTCGATCTTGGAACCCTAGCGGCCCAGATCCAGTTGTTAAAGGAGCAGATCGACGCTCTACAAGCCTACCTACAACAGCTGATCCAAGCTAGGGATAGCGTGTTAAGGGCTATGGATAGCTTGAAGGCCGTTAACAACGTTGAAGGCTCCATCCTAGTATACCTAGATCCTCACATGAACGTTGCTATAAAGGTGAACCCCGTTGAGAAGGATAGGATGCTAGTACACCTTGGTTTAAATGTTTACGCTAGGACAAGCTTAGAGGAGGCATTGAAGGTTTTAGAGGATAGGAGGGCTAGGCTTGACAAGGCTGTTGAGGAGACTAGAAGGGCTATAGGCAATCTCGCAAGCCTCCACGACCAATACCAGGCTCTTCTACAGAGGGTCCTAGCACAAGCTCAAGCTAGGGGGAGAGGCTAGCCCTCCTTGGTTTTCGACCTACTCAAGGGGGCCATAGGAGGTCTCGTTGAGAGGATAAGGTATAGGAGTTTATCTAGGGAGGAGCTGGAGGGGTTATTAAATAACATGTTAGTAGACCTCATAGCAGCCGATGTAGCATACGAGGTTGCAGAGGATATTGTAGAGGGTGTTAGAAGGGGTCTAGAAGGGGTGAAGGTTGAAAGGGGGTCTCGTGTTGAATCCATAGTCTTAGATGTTCTTAGAGTTAAACTCCTAGAGCTGGTTAACAGGAGGCCTATTGACATAATCGAGGTTGTTAAAGCTAAGTGTTTGAAGGGGGAACCCTATGTGATAGTATTCTTCGGAGTCAACGGGGTGGGTAAGACAACTACGATAGCTAAGGTAGCCTACATGCTTAGAGAGAACGGTATAACCCCGGTGCTAGCTGCAGCTGATACCTTCAGGGCTGGGGCTCAGGAGCAGCTTGAGATACACGCTTCCAGGCTAGGGGTCCCAATAGTTATGGGTAGGTATGGATCGGACCCGGCTAGTGTAGCACATGATGCTATAGAGTATGCTAGAGCTAGGAGGCTGTGCGCGGTTCTAATAGATACTGCAGGTAGGATGCACGTAGACTACGATCTCATGGGGGAGATGAGGAAGATAGTTAGAGTCTCCAAACCCGACCTCAAAATCCTAGTCGTTGATGCCCTAACGGGAGGTGATGCAGTAGAGCAGGCTAGGAGGTTTAACGAGGAGGTGGGGGTTGACGGTGTTATAGTAGCTAAGGTTGACGCTGACGTTAAAGGGGGGTCAATACTATCAGTGGCAAAGGTAACGGGTAAGCCAGTGCTCTACGTGGGGGTCGGCCAGGGCTACCAGGATTTAAAGCCCTTCAACCCCTTCGAATATGTAGATACAATATTAGGGTTGAAACCCTAGAACACTAGAGGGGGATGAGGATTTTGCCGAGTGCTGATATGTGATGTGTGGAGGATCTCGCCGACCCTCTATGTTCTCGCTGGAGGCGCTTTGTAGGAGTCGTGACATGGACTTAGTATCTCTTTAACCTCAACCACCCCCAGGTAGCCTGGGTTGGAGGCTCCTGCTTCGTAGTATCCTCTAACACCTATACTCTTACCTGTAATCCACGGCCCCGGCGGTTTCCCGTGGGCTGAGATGAAGAGCTCCACCTTTACTACTAAGAGCACCTTAGATCCATCTCTCCCAGTTAACGTTATTAGTAGAGAGTCTCTTTCAACACTATAACTCTCTATCACCCCTAATACGTTAACGTTCCCCTCTCTAACCCTCCTAAGCTCCGACACGTCCAGGTAGCCTTGGGCTGTTGAGGCCATGTAGCCTGCTATGAAGACTACTGTGAAGAGGGCTATGGATAGTGCTATGAGGCGTAACCTCAAGACCTAGCACCCCCAGGTCTAGCTATTAGTGCTAGGGGTACATAGGCTAGGATGGCGTATATTATGGTGTTAACATATACCACGGGGTGCGTTAAAACCCTAAGCTCCCTGAATACACCCCTTGTGGCGTCGTAGTCGAATAGGATAATGTTATCAACTAGGGTAACCCTCACCTCCCCGTTAACAGTAACAGTGAGAGGCTTTATTGGAGGCTCACCAGTATAGTAACCGTTAATCCTAACCCCACCTCTATCAACTTCAACCACTAGCACTCCATCCTCGACCTTAGCACCAACAACCCTACCAACATCGCCTACCAACCCTGCTGATTCTAAAAGCCCGAACCCCGATAAGGCTATTAACGCTACAGCTAATACTAGAGGTGTTAATGTAACCACCCTCGAACCCATATTATACCTCCTAACATGGAAGAGTGCAACTACAGCTATTAAAGCTAGGACTGCAATAGAGGCTATTCTTATCACGAAGAGCTCGGGAGCCCCACCTACAAAACCCTGGTCTGCTCAGGGGTGGGATGAAGGCTTTCAGCAACCCTAGGTATAATGAAGCTTAAAGGAACGGTAGCGTAGGCGGCGAATATGTAGGCTGACGATACCAAAGGCCTCCTATCGGGATCTTTAACACTACCCTTAACAGCAAAGTAGAGAGTATATGCTAAGACGAGGATTAAAATGCTAACCTGCCTTGGATCCCAAGTCCAGAGAGACCCCCAGGATTCTGAAGCCCATACAGAGCCTGTTAGAAAAGAGGCTAGGCCTAAAGGTACTCCCAGCTTAATAGCTGTATCCGCGAACTCGTAGAAGCCAGGTCTCCTAGACATCATGAAAGCCAAGGCTGCTAAAGCAGCCACTGTTAGAACAACATAGGCTGCTATAGATATGGGAACGTGGACGTATAAGTTCCTATAAGCTGTAGGAGCCCCCCTCTCCACAACACTGGGAAAGGTGCCCTCGAATATAGAGTAGGCTAGAGTGGTGAAATCGACTAGTAGGAGTAGAGCTAGTATAACAATTAAAACCGGAAGCCTACCAGCGAACACCCCAATCCCCCATCTAAGGTAGCGTGAACTCTTAAAAACCACATGTATTTACTAGTATATACTCTAGGACATGCTACACAATAGAGCCGTTCTGAAGCCAGGGTTAGATGTGGTGTGCGGGTTGGAGATGTTGGTTGGAGAATCTAGCCTTCTTCCAGGAGCTCCGCTACTATGAGTGCTACTATTGCGTATGCTAAGCCTAGGGTGGCCTGTGTTACCGGGTTTCCTATTGATATGAGTGCTGGGGTTACCATTATGGCTGTTATAGCTACTAAGAGTGTTGTTTCAGCTTTAAGATATGTTGATATTAGCGATGCTAGGGATGATGATGCTGATAGGTGTAGTGTTAGGGATAGCCATTCTACTGTTAAACGTGAGAGCTCGCTGAGGGGGATGCCTAGTAGGAGTAGTGTTATGGTGTAGAGTGTTAGGGATGCCTGTAGGAGTATCCATGTGTATGATAGTTTAGCTAGGAAGTGTATGCTGGGGGCTAGTGGGTAGAGGTGGTAGATGTCTATGGTGCCCGCCCTCCCCTCCTTGACATAGGTTTGTGTTGAAATGTATATTGTTATGAATAGTAGGACTAGCTTTGTAGTGTTTTGCAGAGAATCAAGTGGCACTAGAGCTGCTGGGATTGCTGAGAGGGATGAGAAGACTAGTACCGCTAGGAGCTCCCAAGGGCTTCTAGCTGTTACACGTACATCCTTTAAAAGTAGGTTTTTAAAAACCATTACATGATCTCGCACTCTAGAACACCATCTTCAAGTCTACACTTATACCTAGCAGAGTTTGATAGAAGCTTCACGCCACCCCAGCCGGGGTCTGTAGCTATGACGGTCGACCCGCCCCTAGCGAGGTCAAACACTATACTCTCCACCTCTCTTAAACTCTCACTATCGAAGGCCGTTGTAATCTCATCTAGTAGGAGTAGCCTAGGCTCTGTTATGAGAGCTCTTACAAAGTCAACCCTCCTCCTCCAACCATGGCTTAGCTCTCCAACCCTCCTCCTCCAGACCCTAACCACATCTAGGGTTTCGAGAGCTCTCTCATAGAACCTGCAACCCCTAGATCTGGATAGTGTTTTGAATAACTCCAGGTTCTCCTCTACAGTTAACTCCTCGTAGAGCAGAGGTCTATCTAGGACGACGGATGTAAACCTCCTAGCCTTAGAGCTCCCAGGCTTTAAGCCGAAGACTGAGATGAAACCCTCTGATGGAGGTGTTAGACCCGCTATTATCCTTATAAGCGTTGTCTTCCCAGATCCGTTAGGCCCTACTATTGCTACTACGGAGCCTTCTTCGAATGAGGCGTTTAAACCCCTTAGAACGGGGTTGCCGTTAAACCGTTTCCACAGGTTCCTTATCGTAATTGATTGCAACCCACGACTCCCTAGGTGTTAGGCGATCTCCTCCACTACTACTGGTACGCAGTCCTCGATCTTGCTACGCCCTCTTAGCACCTCTAGCTCTACACATCCTTGATCCACGCTATCCTCTATAGCCTCCCTCAGCTCCCTCACGCTCTTAACCTTCCTACCTGCAGCTTTCACAATCACATCACCCTCTCTAAGCCCATGTATGTGTGCTGGCGTTCTAGGCATAACCCTAACCACAACCACCCCCTCCTTCACAGCTACACCTAGCATTGAGGCTATCTCCGCTGTTAGAGGTGCCACGTAGACTCCAATCCACGCTCTTAGAGGTCTCCCGTACTTCTCAATCATAGCTATGAATCTTCTAACAGTATTTATTGGTATTGCAAAGCCTATGCCCTGAGCCCTAGCTATGATAGCTGTGGTAACACCAACAGCCTCCCCGCTAGCGTTAACTATAGGGCCCCCACTATTACCCGGGTTTATGGCGGCATCTGTTTGTATCAAATCCTCGAGTATAACCCCAGACTCCTGGTCAACAAGGGTTCTACCAATAGCGCTTACAACACCAAGAGATATTGAGGGCCCCTGAAGGCCTAGAGGTGATCCAACAACTAAAACCAGCTCCCCAGGCTCTAGTTTATCGGAATCACCTAACCTAATAGGCTTCACATCCCTCCTATCAACAGCTAGTAATGCGAGATCACGTCCAGGATCGTGAGCTAAAACCCTGCCTCCACCTCTAACACCATCACCGTAAACAACCTCGACAACACCAGCACCTCTAACAACATGGTAGTTTGTTACAGCCAACCCCTCCCCCACAATGAACCCGGAGCCAGCCCCAACAAGGGGGGTTAGGCCGAAGAAGGATTCGAGTGATGGCCTTACAGTATAGATTGTTATAACCGAGCGTGAAACCTCCCTAACAACCTCAGCTAGAGCTCTACTCAAATCCCTCATAGACATACTAGCACACCTCGTCTACACAAAACTAGTAGGATTCAGGGTATAAAGGGTTTAGGGAGTTTATTTCATAAGACCAGCTTTCCTCATCTCCTCCTCTCTTAAAACCCTTCTTAGAATCTTGCCAACAATGGTTTTAGGTAGCTCATCTCTAAACTCCACCTCCCTTGGCACCTTGAATGGAGCTAGGTGTTTCCTGGTGTACTCTATTAGATCCTCCGCTTTAATCTTCCCCTTACACTCGTCTTTTAACACTACGAATGCTTTAGGTATCTCCCCAGCTTCAGGGTCGGGTTTACCTACAACAGCCGCCTCCCTAACGCATTCATGCTTGTAAAGAACCTCCTCCACCTCTCTGGGGAACACGCTCCAACCCTTATACTTTATGAGATCCTTCTTCCTCTCAACAACGTAGAAGTAGCCCTCCTCATCTACATAGCCCATATCACCTGTTCTAAACCATCTAAGCCCGTAGGCTTCGAAGAACGCTAATGAGTTCTCCTCAGGTCTCTTAAAGTAACCCTTCATAACCTGTGGTCCGCTTATAACAATTTCTCCAACCTGTCCTGGTGGTAGGAGCTCCGGCTTCTCCGGGTCAGCTATAGCGGCCATAGTGCTCGGTACTGGTAATCCTATGCTACCAGGCTTATACCTGCCTTCAATGGGGTTAACGTGTGTAACCGGGCTTGTCTCCGTTAATCCATAACCCTCTCTTAGCTTCGCCCCCGTGATCTTCTCGAAAGACTCTAGGACAGCTACTGGTAGTGGTGCCGCTCCACTTATACATGCTGCTAGGCTTTTAAGGTTAAACTCCTTTACCTTCGGGTGGTTTACTATAGCTATGTATGCTGTCGGGACACCGTGGAATATGTTAGCCTTATACCTCTCAATATCCTTCATGACGGCCTCGATATCAGGCCTCGGATACACTATTACAGTGGAGGCGCTGAATACTGTGAAGTGCAACACTGCTGTCTGACCGTATATGTGGAACCACGGGAGTAGGCCTATGAAGACGAACCCCTTACGCCCTTTAAACCACAGGGAGTCTATCTGGTAAAGGTTAGCGATTATATTGTAGTGTGTTAGCATAACACCCTTAGGTAACCCAGTTGTACCACCAGTATACATTAAAGCTACCACATCCTCCACAGGGTTAACAGCCGCCCTCTCCTTTAAAGGCTCACTACCTCTCAGTATCCCAGTAAACCTGTAATGCTTACCCCCCTCAGGTGGGCTTGGCGGTCTGAACTTCAACCTATAACCTACAGCCTTAAGGAACGGTAGGTAGTCTTGGATACCAGTCCACACAACATACTTAACGTTATCAGGAGCCCCCGCTAAAACCCTATCCTTGAACATATCGAGGGTTACCAGAACCTTAGCCTCGCTATCCTCAAGCTGGAACCTAAGCTCCCTAGGCGTGTACAGCGGGTTCACAGGTGTTACAGTAGCGCCAGCGTAGAGCGCGCCATAGTATGCTATAGCAAACTGGGGTGTGTTAGGTAGGAATAGCGCTACAACATCACCCTTACCAATACCAACACTCCTAAGCCATGAGGCAAACCTAAGAGCTGAGTCCTGGAGCTCCCTATAGGTAACCTTACGGCCGAGGAATATCATTGAAACCCTATCAGGGTACTGAGAAGCAGCATCATCTAGTATCCTGTACAAGGGCATCACCGGGATATCCACATCAGCTGGAACACCGGGATCGTAGCTTTTAACCCAAGGCCTACTAGAATAAAACTCCCAGGGATCCCTGTAACCCAATGAGATCACCCTCCATCGTAAACCCTGTGTGGAGATCTTATAAATCATACGCGTACACAATGGGATTTAAACCGGGGTGGATCTCACTTTATCAGACGCGGGTTCACTCATCACATATCAGCTTCATCCCTAGGCGTTCATCACCCTAGCCGGGCACATGCTGGAGTATTCGCAGACCCTACATTTAAATGGTGATGGCCTAGGCTTAAAACCCCTCATGCCAAGCCAGTATTCTAGCAAGTGGGAGAGCTTGGATATAGATTCACCCCTATTGTAGACCCTTGTCACTCTAACCCACGACATTCGCCTCTCCGGTTTAAACGGGTTAACATTTGTCTCCTCTAAAGCCTCCCTAAGACCCTCTCTGCTCCTAGCTACAATGAGTACTAGTTTTAGGGTGCCCAGCTCTACTCCGAGGAGCTCCTCTAAGAGTAGACCTCCAACCTCTAGGGTTACGAAGTCTGAGTCGTAGTACCTAAGATCCCCCCTTATCCTTGCCTCTAACAAGCCTGCTATGCTGCCGTCAACGTATACTATAGCGTCTGGTGACAAGGTGATGTAGGCGTCGTTGAGCCTTGCCGAGATAGGCGCTCGTAGGAACTCAATCCCACGACCTCTAGGTGTTCTCAGTAACCTCAATGTCTCCTCTACAAGCCTCCTAGCCTCACCTTCGGTTACTCTAGCCTCCTCACCCCTAGATGTTATCATGTAGTGTAGTTTAGCTTCACAGTAAACCTGGGTTTCGATCATGTAGCCTCGTATAACACCAACCAGGTCTAGAGGTTTAACGGCCATCGGTATGATCCTATTTATGTTCTGGTTACCCCTACTCTTTACCTTTTATGCTTTAATGGTTAATAGGTTTAAAGATTCAAGTTATACTTGGAGGCACTTATGCCTGGTGTAGCGGAGCTCCCATTACATGATGGTAGAGTGCCTGGTTGGATGCTTAAGCTTATGGAGCGTATGTCAGAGGCTATTGTTGATGCTATAGTTGAGCTCCGCGGCCCTGAGGCCCTTGTTAGGGGGCTCTCGGACCCCCTCTGGTTCCAGGCTTTTAACAATGTTATCGGGATGGATTGGGATAGTAGTGGTAGTACAACAGTCCTCCTAGGCATCCTGAAGGCTGTAACCTGGCGTAGGCAGGATCTAGGTGTTCTCGTCCTCGGAGGTAAGGGGTCTAGGATGTTAGATGTACCAGAGGAGGCTGTGAAGGCTGGAGAGCTCCTGGGCTTAGATCCAAGCTCTATAGCTAGGTTTAGTAGGCTGGCTGCACGTCTTGATAGTGTTTTATTGCAGGACGGCTACACTCTCTACCACCACGCTGTAATCGCTTCCAGAAGCTGTATGGTGGTGGTACAACAGGGTATGAATGTAGAGGAGGGGCTAGCTAGAAGGTATCACGTTGATAGAGCTACGGTAGAGGAGCCTCATAGCGGGGTATCCGGTATCCCGGGGCAGGCTATCAACGCTACGGCAAGCGAGAGTAGGGATGCGAGGAGAGCATACCTGGATATCGTGGCGGAAGGGCCTTCGAGGATGGTGAGGATGCTGGGGGAGGCTAATAGAATGCTTGAGGCTAAACCAAGCCTAGAAGACTATATTAAACCAGGAAAGCCTGAGAGGGTGAAAGGCGGTCTCCTAGGCTTAAAACCATACTACTACCCAGTGAAACCATCAAAACAAACACTTAAAGCAATAGAGGACCTAGCAAGATTCAACCCAACAAACGAGATGGAGCTAGCACTAGCACCAAGCCTAGGGCCGAAGACGTTAAGAGCCTTAGCACTAATAGCAGACCTCATATATGGAATACCAACAAGCACAAGAGACCCAGTAACACACCCACCAAATCCATTCATATACGCATACGCAGTAGGAGGAAAAGATAGAATACCATACCCATACGATAGGAGAACAGCGGAGAAGGTAATACTAACCCTAGAGGAAGCAGTAAACAAAGCAAAACTAGGCGAAAGAGAAAGGTTGAAAGCATTATTGAAGCTGAGAAAACTACTGTCACCACTAGAGCTAAAGTAGATGAAGGTAATGGGGCCCGGGCCGGGATTTGAACCCGGGACCTCCGGGTCCACAGCCCGGCGCTCTAACCAGCTGAGCTACCCGGGCCATTCCGCTTAGTAGCTGGTTAGTCTAAACCTAAAATAACTTAAGTAGCTTAAGTTCCGCTCCACAGCCCTCCCCGCCCACGTAGTTATATTAGGTTTTAACCTGGTATCCTTTACCTAGGTGGCATCTGTTATGGTTAAAGTGTATACTATTGATAGTACGCCTGAGGGTGAGGGTATTGTATCTGTTTACCTTGTTGTTGGTGATCGCTACTCTGCTTTGATCGATGCCGGTCCTTCTAATGGTTCTTCTCGTGTTCTAGAGTTTGTTAGGAGGCTTGGTCTAGGTGTTGACTATCTTGTCTTAACCCATGTTCACATCGATCATGGTGGTGGTGCTGGAGCTCTCTCTAGGACTTTAGGTTCTCGGGTTTTCGTTCACCCCCGTGGTTTAAAGCATGTGGTTGATCCGAGCTTTCTCTGGGAGCAGTCTAGGCAGGCTCTCGGACCTGTAGCTTTATACTATGGTGAGCCTACTCCTGTTGAGAGCTCTAGGGCTTTCCAGATCGAGGACGGGGCTTTATTGGATCTAGGTGGTGTTACACTTAAGGTTATACATACTCCTGGGCATGCTAGCCATCATCTAAGTGTTTACCTTGTAGAGGAGGGTTTGATGTTCTCAGGTGACTCGGCAGGGGTTTTTATTGATGGGAGCGTTAGGGTTCCAACAACACCTGTTCCCTTAAAGCCTAAGCTCTACATTGAGAGTCTTGAGAGGATGATCGCTGAGAGGCCGAGGAGGGTTGCAGTAGCACACTATGGTGTGGTGGAGGACGGCTTAGGGTATCTAAGGTGGCATTTGGAGGAGATGAGATTGTGGCTTGACGAGGTGTCAAGGATAGTTGCTATGGGCGTAGTGGACCCGGTGGATGTAGCTGAGAGGTTGGCTGAGAGGCTGGATAACGCTAGGATAGCTAGGAGCTCTAGGATATCACACCTCTACTACAACACCGTAGCTGGGATCACGAGAGCCGTTCTAGATGGGGAGTGGCCTTAGCATCCAAGCATGTTGAGGTGGAAACCCTCCTAGCTCCATAATAGATTTAAGGTTATAGAGTGTTCATGCTCCCCGGTGAGTTGAGGTGGGTGGAGGGGGTAGGAGGATACTCTTAGTCGTAGTATCACTACTCCTAGTATTCACATTATTCATAGGAGCTCTCGCATACTCGCTCCGCGGGGTATACGCTCAGCCTAAGCCCTATGTAGCTCTTGTGGAGCTCTCAGGGGTTATAGACTACGAGAGACCCCTCCTAGGCGGTGCTATAACACCTGGGGATGCGAGGAGTGTTTTTGATATTGTTAAGAGGGACCCCTTCGCTAAAGCCGTTGTCCTCATTGTAAATAGCCCTGGTGGTACTGCTGCCTCTTTCGAGGTCTACGAGCTTGTTAGAGAGCTATCCCGTGAAAAGGTTGTAGTAGCCTATGTTACCGGTTACGGCACATCAGGTGGTTACCTTATAGTGCTTCCAGCGGATGAGATTGTAGCTCACCCCACAGCTTTCGTAGGCTCTGTAGGGGCTATAGCTGTTATAATAAGTTATAAGGGTTTAATGGATAAGCTTGGTATCAACGTTACAACAGTTAAAAGCGGTGATTTAAAGGATATAGGTAACCCCTACAGGGAGGCTACGTTAAACGATATCGAGGCTGTGAGGAGGCTTATCAACGGTGTTGCAGGTGTGTTCGCAGAGAAGGTTAGAGAGCATAGGGGTGATAAGATTAGAGATTACAGGGAGATTCTTAGAGCAGGGGTCTACACGGGGGTTGAAGCTGAGAGGCTGGGACTCGTAGATATGGTTGGCACGCTGGAAGACGCTATAAGGAGAGCCAGGGAGCTAGCAGGGCTACCCGGGGATGCACCAGCCCTATGGGTTGAGAGGAGGGTCTCACTCATAGACATACTGCTGGGTAGGACTAGCATTACAACCCCTATGAGTGGGAGGGAGCCTCTAGCCGTAGAGGTACTCCTAATGTGGCCGCTTCCAGCTGAGCTAGCAGGTAAAACCCTACTCGTGGTAAGCTCTGGAGGGTAGAAGTGGATGAGCTCCATACTAGCTTACAAGATGCTCCTAAGGCTTAAATGGGGGCCCCTAGCTTTAACCCTAGTGAGCATACTACTAATACTCATGGTCACAGGGGTCTTAGCATCTGTGCAAAACATATCAAGCTACTCCACAGAGGAGATAGCTAGGATAGTACCAGTACACTACATGATAAACCTCGAAGTAACCCCCGGGGAGGATAAAAGCCTCGTACCAGAGCTCCACAGAGAGCTGGTAGGTTTAAGGGGGAAGCTTAGAACAGGGATTGCAGATAACGTGGTTACCCTAGCACAAGTAAATTTCGGAGCTCTCACCAAGCTAATAACATCGATGGAAGGTGGGGCGGGAGTACAACAGCTCCCTACGCAAACAACTACGGTAGGTATTATAAGAGTTTCTGTTATAAGAGTTCCATCGCTCGTAGATAGACCTATGATCGGCTCCTTCTATGGTGGTATAGTTGGTGTTAAGATTGTTGAGGGGGCTCCCAGCCCTGATAGCATAGGTTTAAACTTAGTGCTTGTGGAGTCGGGCTTAGGAGACGTATTGTTGAAAGGGGTGAGGGAGGCGGGTGTTAAGTTTAATAATACCTACATATTCAACTGCAACCAGCCGATACCATGCCCTCTACTCCTACTAGATTCAAGCATCTTAGATAGTATAATCTCAGGTAACCCCTGGGATGTGTTGGAGCTCCGCTACACCTACATGGTTAACTTCAGTCTCGGAGCATTCACAGTTCTAGCTCCGGAGTCTGTCATGGAGGCTAGTGCGGATTACGATAGGGTCGCAGTAGAGGTTCTCAAGGAGGCCTTAAACGGGGTGGTTTCGCGAGTTAATTTAAGAAGCTCTAGTCTAAGTGGTGGGAGCTACATACTAGCTTCAGCAATCTCCGCGTTCTCCGGAGCCTACCTCCTAGTCTCAGCCTTCATATTCTCCCTCACACTCCCCGTGGTGGTAGCTTCATGGATACTAGCTAGGTCTATTGGGGAGCTCGTGGCATACGATGTTAGGAGGTTTACAGCTCTAGGTCTTATTAGAGGGTTGCCTCTTAGGAGTTTCACACTAGGCTTCCTAGCTTTATCCCTAACTCTATCAGCTCTAGCTGTTGCCTCATCTCTACCCCTCCTAAGGGTTCTCGTCGATGTTACAGCACGTCTAGCTATAGGGAAGGTTTACTACCTACCGCCATTAATAGATGTAGGCTATATGATCTCATCCATAGTAATGGCCCTCAGCGTTTCAGCCCTGGTATACGTGAAAGTCAGAGGGATCCTCAAAGGCCACCTCGACCTAACCCAGGCTTCCCGGCTCTACCTGCAAGCTGTGCACGAGTCTTGGAGGCCTAGCACCTCCCTAACAATACTTTTCGCCATCAGCCTCTTCAAGTACATTCTCTGGATAACCGGGACTAGGTCTACGGAGCTCGTTAGGATAGCCTCTGAAATCCACCCGCTCCTAGTCGTTATAACAGTATTCTACGTACTACTAGACTTCTTCATAGGCTTCGTAGCCCCCGTTATCATACCATACTATTTAACACTAATACTACTCTCAAGAGAGGGGTTCATGAGGGGGGTTGCGACTATCACCTCACGGGTTATAGGTGGTAACCTAGGGGATCTAGCTAGCTCAGCTATCCCAAGGATATCCCCTAGGTTCAGCTCTCTAACAGCCTCCACGACCATAACCCTATCTTTTGTGGTTGCAGCCTCCATAATAAGGGCTAGTATAAGCGAGTGGTATGATGTCAACTCCCCGGTGCTCACGAGTAGATCAGACTTCGGCTTGACATTCTTCAACACCATGGCCTTATCAATGATGTTCTACTCCATTATAGCCTTCACCCTACTCTCAGGGTTCATCCTCGTCTCATCGGTGATGGTAGGCTACACTCTGTTTAAGAGCTTGGAGAGGGAGCTCTCTAATCTTAAAACACGCGGTGTACCCCTAGGGGGTCTGGTTAGGTTTACCTACGCCCAAGTCTTCTCATTAACCCTCATAGCCCTCCTCCTATCACCTCTAGGCGTAGTATCGGCTAAGGGGTTTATAGAGACCTTCAACTCTGTGTTCTCAGGCCCTCTAACAGCTCGGGGCCTCCTAGCCCCCAGCCTTACAATAGACCTTGTAGGTGTATCGATAGTCTTACTAGCCGTGTTTTTAAGCTTAATAGCACCTCTAGCACTACTAATCCACATGTCTAGAAGGCTTAGTTTAGAGCTCGTATCAAGGGTGTAACCTCATGTCTTTCGTGAAGGTTGTGGATCTAGTTAAAATCTATGGTGTAGGCGAGAACGCTGTCCAAGCACTTAGAGGTGTTTCAATGGAGGTTGAGGTGGGCGAGGTCGTAGCTGTTATGGGCCCTAGCGGTTCTGGTAAGACAACCCTATTGAATATAATAGGAGGTGTTGACAGGCCCACTGCTGGGAGCGTTATAGTCAACGGTGTTAACATAGTTGGTCTAAGTGAGGAGAAGCTTAGAGAGTATAGGCTTAGGAGTGTTGGCTACATATTCCAGTTCTTCAATCTAATACCTACATTGACAGCTTTGGAGAACGTGGTAGCCCCTATGCTAGCAGCAGGCGTTCCGTATAGGGAGGCACAGGCTCGGGCTAGGAGTCTGCTTGAAAGCCTAGGTCTTAGAGGTAGAGAGGGGAGGTTTCCTGAGGAGCTTAGTGGTGGTGAGAGGCAGAGGGTAGCTATAGCGGTAGCGCTGGCCAACAACCCCAGGATAATACTAGCTGATGAGCCTACAGGGGAGCTGGATATAGTTAATGCTGAGAAAGTTGTAAACGTGCTAGTAGGGTTGGCTAGAGAGGGGAGGGTTGTTGTAATAGCCACCCACGATCCTAGAGTTGCAAGGTTAACAGATAGGATATACGCTTTAGAGGATGGAAGGATTACAGGGGTTTATAAGCCTGAGAGCTTGAGAGCACATACTATCGTAGCGGAGGTTCAAATGGAGAGGTTTATGGTTGAGTATTTGAGGAAGAGGGTAGAGGATCTGAGGTTAGAGGTTAACATGCTGGAAGAGGCTTTCAGGAGGGGGGAGCTGAGCTCCGAGGAGTATGTTAACAAGTACATAGCTCTAAGAGATTCAATAAAGATTCTACTAGCGGAGCTCTCAAGACTAGGAGCGGTAGTGGAGGCTACTAGCATTGAGGAAAGAAATGAGAAGAGGGTTTGATTGAGTTTCCAGTGTAAATTCTACTTTCTATACTCCTCTGGGAGAGCGTTTATCAACGCTCTAACAGCTTCAACGCTCTTCAGGAACCCTTGTTTCTCCTCATCGTTTAACGGTAGCTCTAATATCCTCTCAACACCCCTCCTACCTAGTATTACTGGTATCTCCGCTACAACATCGCTTACACCATACTCTCCGTCTAGGTACACGCTGGCTATGAACATCCTCTTAGAGTCTCTCTTAATAGCCTCAGCCATTAAGACAAGCCCTGCTCCGGGGGCGTAGTTGCTACTATAACCTCTTAGCTTAGTCACCGTAGCTCCAGCTTGTACTGTTTCTCTAACCACATCCTCTATCTCGCTTGGTGAGAGTAGTTGTGTTAACGGTATACCCCCTACAGTTGATAGCCTTGGCACAGGGTACATAGCCTCACCGTGCATCCCTATCACTATCGGTGTTATGGATGAAGGGCTCACCTTAAGCTTCCTAGAAGCATAGTATGCTAGCCTAGCTGAGTCTAGGACACCGCTAAACCCTATCACCCTCTCCCTTGGGAACCCTAGCTTCTTATACATGACGTAGACCATAGCGTCTAGAGGGTTCGTAGTCATCAAGACTATGGAGTCTGGAGCGTATTGTTTGATCTTAGAAGCTATATCAGCTACTATGGCAGCGTTATCAGCTAGGAGCTGCTCCCTAGTCATACCAGGCTTCCTAGGCTTACCAGCTGTAACAAGCACAATACTACTACCTCTTATAACACTGAAATCCTCTGAGCCAACGATCTCGATATCAACTCCAAGTGTTGAAGCTGCATGGGCTAGATCAAGAGCCTCCCCTTGAGCGAGCCCCGGTACTATGTCCACTAATACAATCTTATCATCAAGCCCTCTAAGTAAAGCCACGAGGGCGGCGGCCGTCCCAACTCTACCAGTCCCTATAATCGATATCACAGCACTACACCATAGATCTAGGTTTAAGCCTAGCATTTATATTTTTAACTATTTCCATAGAGTTACATATATATAGATACACTAGAATAATATCACCAGATCGCATAAGATACCCGGATGCCCCTGCTAATCTCATCAATCCTCCTCCAATCCTCGTAGCTAAGCCTCCAACCCGTGGAACCAGCGTTCTCTACAACCTGCTCAGGGCTCCTGGCACCTGGTATGGGTACTATGAGGTCACTGTATTGGAGTAACCAGTTTAACGCCACCTGTGCCGGGGTCTTCTCATATCTTCCTCCAATCTCTCTTAACACCTTAACAAGGTCTAGTATTCTAGCGTAGTTATCAGGGTGGAATACAGGCTCGTTGACCCTAAGATCCTGGAATTTACCTAGATCCTCTAGGGTGTACTTACCTGAGAGAGCTCCTTTAGCTAATGGGCTCCACGCCATCACAGTCATGTTGTTCTCCTCAGCATAAGGTATGTGCTCCTCCTCAGCCCACCTCTCTACAAGATTGAATCTAACCTGGAGAACCTCTATATCTGTTCTCGAAAGGCAGGTTCTAGCCGCTTCAGCAAGCTCTACAGGGTAATCGCTTAGCCCCAGGTAGGCTACCCTACCTAGGTTTACTAATCTCTCAAGAGCTCTCATGTAAGTACATGTTGGGATGTTATGCCAGCATGGGGGCCAGTGTATCAACAGTAGGTCTACGTATTCAACCTGTAATCTCCTAAGAGACCTATCGACAGCTTTAGGTATATCGCTAGGTGATAGGAGCTCCCCCGGAATCTTTGTTGCTATAACCACATCATCCCTCTTAACCCCCAACTCTTTTAAAGCCCTCCCAATAAACTCCTCACTCAACCCCCTCCCGTATACCATAGCTGTGTCTATGAAGTTTACGCCTAGCTCTAGAGCTCTTGATATGATGGACTTAGCCCTCTCATAGTCCTTAACCCCCCACGCATCGCTAAACTGCCACGTCCCCAACCCTATCCTAGATATCCTAACATCTGTGGAGCCAAGGGATGTGTACTCCATATCCGACACCAGTTTAATCTAGGGTGGAAGGCTTTAAACCCGCTTCCCCCAGTATACCTATTGGTGGCTCAATTGAAAAGGACGACTGTGGCTATCAACGAGTCTACAGCTAGGAGGCTTTCAGAGCTCAGCCGAAGGAATAAGATGGTTGTTTCAGCTTTAGCAACCGAAGCCTTAGAGGTAACGTGTGACGCTATGGATATGGGTTTCACACCTGGAGATCTAAGAGATCTCATTGTAATACTTAAACTAGCATCATTCATAGACCCCGTGCTACTACCAATAGATGTTGTGGAGAAGCTCATAGTAATAGCGTCGAGAGACGCTGGAACCCTAAACTCCCTCATAGAGGATTTCAGACAGCTAGGAGCTAGGATAGCATCTACGACAATAAGCTACTATGGAACCCCCTCTAACGTAGAAGAGCTACTTAAAACACTTACAGTAATATCGAAGATATCAGCATTCAAAGAGGTTAAAACAACAAGGAGAGACGCTACCCTAGAGATATCCATAATAGGATCGTGGAAGACAGAGGAGACATCAAAACTCATAGAAGCCTTCGTAAAAGGAGCTTTCGAAACCCTAGGCTACAATGTTAAAGAAACGTACGTTGGAGTAGGGAGCCTCAAGGTCATGGTAGCTCCTAAGGGGTAGATGGCATAGATACTCACACTTATAAATCCCCCGGTAGCAGTTAAACTCCATGGTGGTAGGAGGCTATGAGTAAGAGCTGGACCTGCGGTCTCTGCGGTGGTACCATCATTGAAGGTCAAAGGTTCACGTTCATAGGGGGTATTGGGGCTGTACACGTCGAATGCCTTAACAGAAGAGCTCTATCAGGAGCTCCTGAGAGCTACAGGGATTTAATAGCGCTACTGGATGCCAACGAGGTCCTCTTATACGCGATAACAAGGTTCAAGGAGGCTGAGGCTGTAGCCTCGAGTGAGGAGGTCAGGGGGGTCATAGCTGGTGTTAGGAGGGATGTTGAGAAGCTTGCTGGCAGAATATCTTCTCTCCTATCCGGGAGGGTTAGTGTGTAGCATAGCCGCTATATGGGTTTAACTGGTTGCTCTGCTCCGCATGCTTCGCATACTAGGAACCATATTCTCTCCTTCTCCCTCTTCTCCAGCCTTGTGTCTATGCTCATACATGTAGGGCATCTTATATATGTTTTCTCGAACATTTTAAGGAACTTCATTATCGTATCCCTCCTTATCTGCGAGTCTAGCGTTAGATGCCCGCTCTCCTCCTCATACTTACCCCCGGTGCCCATCTCCTTTAAGAGGTACCTAGCAACTATGTAGGGGTCTCTTTTAAGCTTCTCAGCTATCCTCCTAAAATTCCTTACTATAACCTTACTCCCGATCTGTATCATCTCAGGCTCCGGTATCTCAAGCTCGGCACTCCCAGATTTAGGCGGTATTCTCTGATATAGTCTTTGGAGTAACCACTCGTAATCCCTAAGCTTATCCCTATCCTTCAAACAACCACCGTTTCTCAGTAGATGGTAGTTCCTCGCCTTTTATATTTTCCGGCTCCCCACCATCCGGCCTCCCAACAGTTAAACCCACCCTACGAGAGCTGTTCCCCCGATCACGAGAGGGTGCATTCCCCCCTCAGGTAATCTAAGCTTGAAACAATGATAGGCCTCAGTAGCTTCAAGAATGGTATGGGAGGATCTTTAAGTTAACTTATATGGGTTTTAGGGGGGCGGAGGGTTAACGCCTCGTAGCATTTAGTGGTCTGATTACATTAGGGCATATGGTGGTGTGAGAGAAAGATTGACGATGAGGTGATTCTAGCATGACGGGGTTAGATGTGGTTTAATGTTTTAACGTACTCTGGTTGAAGCATTTGAGGAGCTCCTCGATTGTTAGCAGGCTTACAAGTTTTACACCGCGTTCTCTAAGCCTCTCTCCAGCTCCCTGCATCCTATCTACTATCACGAGAGCTCCTACCACATTGCATAAGCCCTCCAGGCCCCTTATAGCGTTTTCAAGCGAAGACCCTGTTGTGGCAACATCGTCTACCACGATGCAGTTGGAGCCGGGCCTTGGAGCGCCCTCAACAGCTTTAGATGTACCATGTTGTTTAACCTCACTCCTAACATAAGCCAGCCCTCTGCCGAGCATTAGAGCTAGGCCGGAAGCCCACGGTATACCTGCTGTTGCAACACCAACAACGACGTCGAAGCTCTCAAACTCTTTTAAAACCTTTTCAGCTAGGAGCTCTAAAACCCTCTTATAAGAGCTCCAATCCCCTAGGAGCCTCCTGAGGTCCAGGTAGTAGTTGCTCTTCAAACCAGATGATAGTGTGAACTCCCCGAAGAGGAGGGCTTCACGTGAGGCTATTATGCTAGCGAGCTCCCTACAGTAACCCTCCATAAAGCACCCCAATTCTAGGTTTAGCCTAGGCGATCTTAAACTGTTAACCTCCTCTCTCTTTAAGAGCTCTAACATGCTCCCCGTTTATCCAGTTAACAACCTCAACCGGGTTAGAAGCTTCTGTTACAAGCCTTCCAACTATCTCATAGTCAGCCCCAGCCCTAATACCATCACCAGGCCTAGCGCCCTGAACTCCAACACCTGGAGCCAGTATCACAGCCCACGGAGCTCTCCCCCTAGCATAGGAGATTACATGAGGCCTTGTAGCTGGAGCAACAAGACCCCAGGGTTTAAGCCTACCCGCAACCCATAGGAGCCTATCAACATTAACATCGATCACATCAAGGCTGCCCGCGTGGCTCATGGATATAACGAGTATCAACTTAACACCTGCAGAGTCAAGGTAACTCTTCAACCCCTCCAAACCACCCTTAAGCCCTATAAAAGCATGAGCTATAACACCGTCAACGTAGTCAATAACATGGGATAAAGCTGACACCATAACATAGTCTATATCGGCAAGCTTAAAATCAGCTATTAGAAGCCTGTCACAGGAGCTCCTCAAAGCCCTCAAACCACTAACACCATAGCTGAACATGAAGGGGATGCCAACCTTAAACCCGGCAACA
>Ga0326760_1000350_pt1 | contig 25898 bp, 27 predicted proteins | sample GCREP_S_FD_207668 | JGI IMG/M metagenome (GOLD analysis project Ga0326760, IMG submission 207668) | Hot spring sediment microbial communities from Geyser Creek Basin, Yellowstone National Park, WY, United States - GCR.EP_S | ecosystem: Environmental > Aquatic > Thermal springs > Near-boiling... | reverse complement strand
ACCCCACCGGCTACTCTGTCCTTGTCCATGGGGGTCACCGCGCAGCTAGCACTACCCTGTGCAGGTGGCAAGGACGCTCATGAAGTACTTTGTCTCGGCGGACGCCACCTCCTCGCTTATGATCATCACGCTTGCCTCGTGGTTCTTCATCATCGCGCTGTAGCTGAAGTTGTGGGAGCCCACGAAGACTATGTAGCCGTCGATTATGACGAGCTTGGAGTGCGTGGTCACAGCCCTGGGGTCGTAGACCACCTGGACGCCCCCGCTTTTGAGACGCTGGTACGTGAGCTCGTTGTCCTCAATGCTGTTCTCGAGGATCACCCTGACGTCTACTCCTTGCTTCGCCTTCCTTACGAGCACGTCGACGATCCTCGCTATCGTGTCCGTGTCGCTTTTGAACACGTACATCATGATGTACACGGACTTGTTCGCTCTCTCAAGGTACCTCATCAGGGTCGGGTAGTAGTCCTGGTCGTTCAGGATGTAGAGACGAGCACCCTGGTAGGCCTGCGCCTGCTCAGGCGCTGCAGAGCTCTTCCCCAGAGTGTAGCCCAGTGCGAAGGCTGCAGCGGCGAGGAAGAGCATGGCGAAGACAACTGCGCCGTAGGAGCCGCCACCCGATTTCGCGCGGGAGGGCATCCTTCTCAGTGACTATGCTCACAAGCGCGTAATAACGATTTCTCGTCTACACCTGAGAAGGCAGCTGGCAGGGGCTCAGGTGGTGCGCCGGCGGGCTGCTACGCGGGTATCCCGTACCGCGCCCTGAGGAGCTCTGCGATGCGCCTGTGCACCTCCTCGACCGGCTTGGAGGCGTCTACTACGGCGAAGCGGTCCTTGTGGGTTTCCGCGAGCTCCAGGTAGCGCATCCTCACCTTCTCTATGAACTCCCGCTCCTCGAACCTGGTGAGCTGCCCCCTTGAGGAGAGCCTCCTCAGGGCCTCTTCCACGGGTAGGTCGAGGAGGAAGACGAGGTCTGGGAACCGTATGGACCTGTTCACCGCTAGTATGAAGTCCTCGTCGACGCCCCGGGCCACCTGGTAGGCTAGGCTCGCGAACACTGACCGGTCCGAGATCACGAGCTTCCCCTGCTCCAAGGAGGGGAGCACGACCTCCTTCTGGAGGATGATCCTGTCTGCCGCGAAGAGGTACGTCTCCGCGTCTGGGTCCACGTCGTGCTTGTAGAGGAACTCCTTGATCGCCTTGACCCAGGGCTCGCGCACTAGGACGACCTCGTACCCGTGGGCTCGCAGGTAGTTGTGGAGGATCCCCGACTGGGTTGTCTTCCCGCTGCCGTCTATCCCCTCGAAGGCCAGGTACAGCCCGCCCTCAGCTAGCCTCCTCGAGGGCAGCTTGACCCTGAGCTCCTCAGCCTTCAGGAAGCCGTGCTGCGGGCAGTAGTACTCGAGGATTAGCGCGTTGCCTGGCTTGAGCCTCCTGAGCACCCTCGCTGGGGCTCCGCAGAGGGGGCAGAGCGCCTCGAACCGCTTTGAAGAGCTCATCGGGCGGTGCAAGCGTCAGGGCCCTTTAATGAGTAGCGTCAACGTAACAGTTTTATACTTGAGTATAACTATGTTATGCTGAGGGGGCGTGAGGGGTACTGCCCGGATTCTCGCGTGGGTTGAAAGGGTGGGCGAGCGGGAGGTGTCACTCACGGAGCTGTCGAGGAACGCTAGGAAGGCGAGGGAGATCCTGGGGCTGCTCGAGAAGTACGACCTCGTGCGTGTTAGGAGGAAGGGCAGGGTGTACTTGATCTCGCTCAACGAGCGGGGGCTGGAGCTGCTGAGCCTCCTTAGGAGGGCTGAGGAGCTGCTGAGGGGGGCTGGAGCCGCTCCTGCCGCTAGGCCTCCCGCGCAGCTGGAGCAGCGGAGCCTCCCCAGCTTCGCGGCTGATAACCCGTGGCTCGCGATCCTCGCCGAGAGGGGTAGGGCAAGGGTGGGTGTATGAGCCAGCTTGTCGTCGTGGGGAAGGAGGCTTTCACCCTGAGGCACCTCAAGGTGTTCCGCAGGGAGGAGCTGGCAGCGATATTCGGGGAGCTCGCCCCGGTTCTCGAGAAGAGGCTCGAGAGCGTAGTGGTTCTGCTGGCACCGCTCTACGTGAGGGCTGGGATCTGCGGGAGAGAGATCCTCCTCAGCCCGGGGGTCACGCACGTGCGCGGCGCCGCGCTGAAGCTCGCAGGCGCACTACAGGTGCCCCCCCTGCTCGACGCGGACTTCCTGGAGTACCTGCTGTTCGACCTGCCCCGGGCTCTCGAGGAGGAGAGGAGGGCTGTAGTGGTCGAAGACCTTGATGGGCGCTTCACCGTGCACGCCGAGGAGGGTGTGAGTTACTCCCTGGACATCCTGGCGCGCGTGGCGTCGGTCTACAGGGTTCCCGTGGTCGTCTACGGCTCCGAGCTCAGCGAGAGGTGGGGGTACTTCTCAAGGAGGGTGAGGTGCGAGAAGCTGGAGGGTAGGGAGCTCTGCACTGTGGACGGGGAGCCTGTCTGCGGGTGAGGAGATGAGCAGGAGTGTTGACGAGCTGGCGAGCGTCGAGGGTATAGGCCGCGTCACGATAGCACGGCTGAAGAACGCGGGCATCAGTTACCTGGAGGATCTCGTGGCCTTCAACCCGGAGGAGCTGGAGGAGCTCGCGGGGATTGACTACGAGAGGGCTGTGAAGGTGATCAGAGCCGCCAGGCAGCTGCTGGGGTGGAGCGCGAGGGTGTACAGGGGGAAGGAGTACGCGGAGGCTCTAGCCCGGAGGGAGGTGCTGACCACGGGTGTGCGCGCGCTCGACGAGCTGCTGGGCGGGGGGCTCGTCGTCTACGACATCTACGAGTTCGCGGGGGAGTTCGGCAGCGGGAAGACGCAGCTCTGCCACCAGCTCGCGGTGACCGCCCAGCTACCCCCGGCGAAGGGAGGGTTGGGGGGCGACGTCGTGTACATAGACACCGAGGGGACGTTCAGCCCTGAGCGCGTGGAGAGGATAGCTCAGAGGTTCGGCGTGGAGGACCCCCTCTCCAGGGTCTACGTGGCCAGGCCGATCAACGTCGACGAGATGGAGGAGGTCGTGGTGAAGAACCTGGCCCCCCTGCTGAGGGGTGGGGCGCGCCTCATCGTGATAGACTCGATAATCGCGCTCTACAGGGCGGAGTTCAAGGGGAGGGAGTGGCTCGCGGCAAGGCAGCAGCGCATCAACTACCTGCTCGACTGGCTGAAGAGGCTCGCCAGGATCCACGAGGCAGCGGTGGTCATAACAAACCAGGTGGTGGCGGTGCCGAGCACGTGGGGTGTGACGATCAAGCTTCCAGCGGGCGGCAACATCATCGCTCACGCCTCGACGCACCGCTTCCTCCTCAAGAAGGCCGGGGACGTGTGGACGGCGGAGTGCCTCGACTCGCCCAGGATCGCGAGGGGGGCTAGCGCGTCGTTCCTGATAGCCGAGGACGGGCTGCGCGATGTCAAGTGACCTCGCTGAGAGGCTGCGCCTCGTCGAGGCGGCTCTGCGCAGGTTCCAAGCGGCGCTCGAGTCCAGGTCTGAGAAGCTCCAGGTGAGCAGCGTCTCCCGGGGCTTCGCGAGGGGCAGGGGGCAGGGCACCGCAGCAGGGGTCGGGGCGCACGCAAGGCTCTACGGGGACGTCGGCTGGATCGTCGAGCACGAGAGGGTGGCCCTACCCTTCCCTCTCGCCTGGCGCTTCCGCTTCGGCTGGCTCCTCGGCGTGGCTGACATCGTAGTGTTCGAGCGCGGCACCCCCAGGGCCGTTGTCGAGGTGAAGAGCTACAGCGGCGTCAGGGAGTACGAGCGCGTCCAGGCGTCGCTGTACGGGCTGCTCGCCCAGCTCAACTTCCTGGCGAGGCCCAGGGTCTACGTCCAGACGCCCCGCGGGCCCGAGGAGGTGCAGGGCTGGGAGGAGCTGGCCCTGGAGGCCCTGGAGCGCGCTAGTCGATCTCGTAGGCTTGCCACCTAGCCCTCCCGCTCCCCGGCGTGTGAAGCGCCTCGTACAGGATCTCGAGGGAGTAGCTCCCCCGCTCGACAACCTCGCCGAAGGGCACTGTGTACTCCCTCAGCCCCTCGACAACGTGGCCGGCGACCCTGAAGTCCAGCATGCTCCTGCACGCGTCCAGCGCCTTGAGGAGCGGGAGCTCCCACTCGCCGGGGTAGACGAGCGCGTGGACCAGGCCCTTGCCGGGCTCGGCTGCGCTGAACCTCGTGAAGGGGAGGCTGGCGAGCGCCCACGCCGCTGGCTCCTCCAGCCCTCGCTCGACCTCTACCTCGAGCACTCTGCCCACGAGCACCGCCTGCAGCCTAGGAGCCACCGCGTTGTAGAGGTGCAGCGGCTGGACGTGGCCCAGGTAGTGGTAGCTGATCACCTGCTGCTTCAGCCCCCTGGCGGCTCCCAGCCTGGATAGCTTGGCGAAGGGGTTCCTCGTGAGCTCCGCCACTATCCAGAGGTCTATGCCGTCCACGCGCTTCAGGGGCTGCGCCTTGAAGTCGGGCGCCACCCCCTCGTTGACCACGCTTTCAAAGGCGTGGAAAAGGGGGGCTAGCCTGCCGTCCTCGCAGGCTACAAGGCTGGAGGCGTCGGGGCGGTGCCTGAAGACCTTCACCCTCCTCAGGGTGGCGGCGTCCACGCCCAGTATGTCGGCGACGTCCCTGGCTCTGCCGGCTGGGGTCAGGACCAGGAGGAGAAGCTTCTCGGGCCTTTTCCCGCCTCTGAGCAAAGCCTTGGCGATGACGTAGGGGAGGCTTCGCTCCCAGAGCTCCCGCCTGTACTCGAGGAGGGCCAGGTGCTCCTCGAGCCCGATGGCCCCGTAGTCGAAGACGCCGATCACGGAGAACCTCTCCCTCAGGGCGGTGAGCCGCCTGGAGACGTAAGCTAGTGAGGCGCCAGTGCTCCTCGCCAGGTCTGAGAGGCGCCGCGCCTGGGGTACTGCCGCGAGAAGCCTGCAGTCCAGATCCCGAGACGCCACAGCACCTACTCGCCACCGGCCTTTTTAAAGCCGGCTAACGGCTTCGAGAAGCCTCAGGGGGGTATAGCCCTCCTCGTAGTACATCCGAGGTAGAAGCATTGCTGCCAGCTTGAAGCGCCTGGGGTCCCTGGACAGCTCAACCAGCTTGGCCCGCACCCTCCTCACGTACTCGATGTACGCTTCTGCGCTCTTCGCCACGCCGCCCCAGTCGTACACCGCGTAGAGCACTGAGCCGAAGATCCTGCCCCCGTCTAGCTCGGGGAGCTCGGAGTCCCTTTTCACGAGCTCCGCTATCTCGACTACGAGGCGTACTAGCTCCTCGCCATTCTCGGTCAGGGCGAAGCCGTCACCCCTCCTCGCGAGCATGCCGCGGGCCACAAGCCCCCGCGCGACTAGGTAGGGTGCCAGGTAGTCGAAGCCTATGCCGCTGATGACGCCCTCCGGGGTTGCGCGGTGCCCTCTCGACCTGGCGGCTGCTGCCACCTCCTCCGCTAGCTTGCGCAGAGCCAGCACCTGCTCCTGAGCGTTGAGGTATTCCTCTGTCATTAGCTTCAGAGAGGTTCTCGAAGCCCCGGTTTAAAAAGGCTGCGTGGGCACGCCCACTTTCGGCGTTTTGTCTATGCAAGTTTTAAATCGGTGATCGCCGGAATAACTCACAGTGAACTGGTGATGGGTAGGAGGAGTAAGGAGAAGCAGGCTCAGGGAGAGATGGACGTGGAGGAGATGGCGAAGGAGATCGTGCTGTCAGACGACAGCATCGCCCTAGAGGAGGAAGAGGAGTACGTGCCGCCCGCGCCTGGCGAGGAGATAAGGCTTGAGGACCTGGAGGGCGTGGGCCGCATTACAGCTCAGAAGCTGCGCAGCGCTGGCTACTACACGGTGACCGACATAGCCTTCGCCTCGGCACACGAGCTAGCTGTCATACTGGGCTCCGAGGAGCGCGCCATGGCGATCATCAGGGCGGCCCAGAGGCTCCTCAACAAGGGGGAGGAGTTCATCACCGCTAAAGCTCTCTTCGAGAAGCGGAAGAACCTGGAGTACATAAGCACTGGTGTTCGCAGCTTGGATGACTTGCTGGAGGGTGGGGTGGAGGTTGGTAGCTTGACGGAGCTGATTGGGGAGTTTGGGGCTGGGAAGACCCAGCTCTGCCACCAGCTGGCTGTGATGGTGCAGCTGCCGAGGGAGAGGGGCGGGCTGGGGGCTAGGGCGCTCTACATCGACACCGAGGGCACCTTCAGGCCCGAGCGGGTGGTCCAGATCGCCAGGTACAGGGGCCTAGACCCCGAGAAGGCGCTCGAAAACATCCTCTACGCGAGAGCCTACAACAGCGACCACCAGATGCTCCTGGTGGACGAGGCGAAGAAGTACATAGAGAAGTACAACATAAGGCTCGTGATCATAGACAGCTTGATCAACCACTTCAGGTCCGAGTACCCCGGCCGGGAGAACCTGGCCTCGAGGCAGCAGAAGCTCAACAGGCACATCAGCCAGCTCCACAGGCTAGCCGGGCTCTACAACCTGGCTGTGGTGGCAACAAACCAGGTCATGGCAGCTCCGGACATCTTCTTCGGAAACCCGCTCAAGCCGGCCGGTGGCAACATAGTGGCGCACGGCTTCACCTACAGGGTGTGGCTGAGGAAGGGGAAGGAGGGGAGGAGGATAGCAAGGATAATCGACAGCCCCAAGCACGCGGAGAAGGAGGTGGCCTTCGCGATCACAGAGGACGGCGTCGTGGACGTCTAGCCACCGCGCGCAAGGTAACGTTTTTAGCTCCGGGCAGCGCAGAACCACGGGAGGTGGGTAGATGGGCGGAGGGAAGAAGAAACCAACGGTTTCGCAGCTTGAAAAGAGGATGAAGAAGGAGGAGAAGAAGCCCGAGGAGGAGAAAAAGAAGCCTCAAATGAAGCTGCAGGCCTCCACGGGCGACCTCACGGAGGTTTCCCTGGAGGCAGTGATCAAGGAGGTTGTGAAGATGAAGTACGTCACCCCCTACACGCTCAGCTCAAGGTTCGGGCTGAAGATAAGCAGGGCGAAGAGAGTCCTAAGAGAGCTTGCCTCCAGGGGCATACTGGCCCCCTACGACGTGAACCACAGGGTACCGATATACGTCCCAGCCTCCAGGAAGTAAACCCCTGCGCGCTAGGAGCCGCTCTTCCCACCGCCGAATACCTCGAAGAGCGATGATCGCTTAACTGGCTGCACCTTCTCTGCTAGCTGCAGCAAAGCCTCAGTCGCGTTGATCACCCCCGCACCCCCGAACCCCGGCTCAACTATCTCGATAAGCCCCCTCTTCCACAGCTCCTCAAGGACTTTCCTCGGGTTTTTGACTCCAAGCTCCTCGAGGTCCTCGAGAAAGCGCAGCCTCCCAACACTCCAGTAACGTCCGAGGTACCTCACCGCCTTGGCTAGGTCCTCATCGGCCAGTAGGTCCGCTAGCTCCGGCGGCACCGCCTGCTGCTGCTCCGCAGTCTGAGGAGGAGCTGGGGCAACCTCCCCAGCGAGGGTTTCGGGGGCTGTGGGTGCTTCCTGAGCTTCGCTGGTTGCCGCCGTCTCAGCCTCCTCCACCGGCTGAGCAGCGGTGGCCACATGCTCCTCGACTTCCTCGGCCGCCAGGAAGCGCAGTAGGCTCCCCCCAGTAGGTCTTACCTTCCTGCGTGTGCGCGCCCTCTCCCTCTTCTCAGGGGTCGCCCGCGCTGCCCTCTGCAGCGGTAGGAGCAGCTGCGAGGGTGGTTCCTCCTGGCGCACCTCTTCCCTCTTTGCCGGCTCGAGGTAAGACGGGATGTCTATGTTGAAGTGCTCGTCTATGACGCGCCTGCCTCCCCCCTCTCTAACCTCTCCTGTCGCCAGCACCTCCTCGACGAGTATGTAAAGTGTGAGGGGGGCCAGCCCCCGCTCTCCAGCCCACTTCAGCAGCTCGTCCGCGGACAGCCGCCCCGCCCTCCGGACGAGTTCCAGCAGGTTCCTTTTCAGCTCCTCGAGGTCCACCATGCACTTGTTCTCCCCGTCTCGCGCCAACTTATTTAGGTTAGCGCGCCGGGGTTGCTCACGTGCTCTCGCAGTGGAGGGGCCTGGACCATGTCGACCTACACCCTAGGCTGAGGGGGGCTCTGAGGGAGCTCGGCTACTCGCAGCTGAACGCCCTGCAGGTCAGCAGCCTTGAGCGCGCCAAGGTGTACGAGAACCTGCTGCTGGTAGCCCCCACTGGCTCCGGAAAGACCGAGGCGGCTATGCTGCCCATCCTGGAAAGCCTCCTAGCCGAGGGTGGTAAGCCCGTCTACACGCTGTACATAACACCGCTTCGAGCTCTGAACAGGGATATACACTTCCGCGTTAAGGAGCTGTGGGAGAAGCTGGGGTTCTCCGCAGAGATCAGGCACGGCGACACCCCCCAGTCGGCCAGGAGGAAGATCGCCGAGAGCCCTCCTTACCTGCTGATCACCACCCCGGAGACCCTCCAGTTCCTGCTCGTGGACAAAAGGTTCCGGGAGGCTCTGAGCAACGTGAAGTGGGTTGTCGTCGACGAGGTGCACGAGCTCCTAGATGACAAGCGGGGTACCCAGCTCGCGCTCGCCCTGGAGAGGCTCAGGCTCCTCGCGCCCCGGCTGAGAGTGGTGGGGCTGTCGGCAACGCTCAGGGACCCGCAGCTCGCGCTGAACTTCCTGACCGGCGGCAGGCCGGGAGTTGTTGTCGAGTGGGAGGAGAGGAAGAGCTACGAGGTGACCGTGGAGGAGCCGCCACTCCCCAAGGACGGTGGTGAGCCCGACGTGTTCAGGGATAGCCTCGCGAGGGTGGCCGAGAAGGTTAGGGAGGGGGGCGTCCTGGTGTTCACGAACACCCGGGACACCGCTGAGCTCGTGGGCAGGATGCTTTCAATGGGCTACGGGCTCAGCGTCCGCGTGCACCACGGCAGCCTGTCCAGGGCTGAGAGGGAGGAGGTGGAGCGCATGTTCAGGGAGGGCTCCCTGCAGGCAGTCGTCGCCACCTCGAGCCTGGAGCTGGGCATAGACATCGGCTATGTCAGGCTGGTGGTGCAGTACGGCTCTCCTAGGCAGGCGGTCAAGGTGCTCCAGCGCGTGGGCAGGGCGGGGCACAGGATCACAGAGGTCTCCAGGGGGGTCGTCGTCCCGCTCGGGCTCGAGGACATGGTGGAGGCGGCGGTGCTCGCGAAGAGGGCTGTGAGGGGGGACCTCGAGGAGCCCCAGCTCTTCACAGAGTCGCTGGACGTCCTAGCGCACCAGGTGGCGGGGCTCGTCCTCGAGTACGGCTCCCTGAGCTTCGAGAAGCTCTACCGGGTGGTGACGCGCGCGTACCCCTACTCCAACCTCTCAGCAGGCCTCCTGGCGAGGCTGCTGCGCTTCCTCGACCAGCTCGGGGTGGTACGCTTCGACGGCGAGACCGTGCGGATGGGCAGGAGGACGATAAGCTACTACTACAGCTCGGCCTCCATGATCCCGGAGACCCCCTCGCTGGACGTTGTGGACGCCGCCTCCCGCAGAACGATCGGGCACCTCGACTACTCGTTCGCCTCCATGCTGAGCGAGGGGAAGGCGATCATCCTCAGCGGGCGCACGTGGGTGATAGAGGACGTCGACGTGGAGTCGGGGAAGGTTCTCGTCAGGGAGCTCACGGGGGAGCTTGGCGAGCCGCCCATCTGGGCTGGTATGTCCCTGCCCGTCGAGTGGAGAGCTGCCAGGGAGGTGGGCTCGCTGTACAGGAGGCTCTTCGAGGCTCTGGGCTCGCCGGAGAAGCTGGAGAGGATCAGGAGGGAGTACTCGATGCCGCCGGGAGGCTTCAGGCAGCTGCTAGAGCTTGTGGCCAGGCAGGCCCAGCATGGCCTCGGGCTGGACGGGAGGATCCTGGTGGAGGTCTCGAGGAGCAAGGGTAGGGGCTTCATAGCGGTCCACTCCTTCCTCGGCACTAGGGGCAACAACCTCCTTGCAGTCCTCCTGGCCTACGCGGCCAGAGCTGTCGCGGGCGTGTCCGCCAGGTACTTCGCCGACCCGTACAGGGTGCTGCTGGTGACGTCCAGGCCGCTGAGCGCAGCTGAGGCCGAGGAGGTGCTGCGCAGAGGCCTGCCCCTGGCTCTGGCGAGCCTTGAGGAGGTGATCCGGGATAGCTACGCCTACGACGTCGAGCTGCTCAACATCGCGGGCAGGATGGGGGTTGTCGACAGGAGGAAGCTGAGAGAGGCCGCGGTGCCCCTGAGCGTCCTGAAGAGGAAGCTGAGGGGGACTCCCGCAGACGAGGAGGCCATTAGAAGCTGCCTCGTGGAGCACTTCGACCTGGAGAGGGTGCAGCAGCTCCTTGGGAAGGTTGAGACGGGCTTCTACAGGGTCGTGGAGGTGCAGGAGCTCAGCCCCCTAGCGCAGCTCATCTTCGAGAAACCGGCTGTCAAGTCGGGGATCATAGCCGCGGGCATCCCAGTGGAGACTGTTCTGAACGCTGTCCTGCGAAGGCTGGAGAGCTCGAAGGTTATACTCTTCTGCGCGCTCTGCAACAGCTGGCAGGCCGAGGTGAAAGTATCGGAGGCGAAGAACTACCCTGCTTGCCCCAAGTGCGGCTCAAGGGCCATAGCCGTGCTTAGAAGCTACGAGGCCGACGCGATCCACGTCTTCATGAGGTGGAGGAGGGGGGAGAAGCTCACAAAGGAGGAGATGAAGCTGGTCGAGAAGGTCAGGCACTCCGCCAACCTCTTCATGTCGCACGGCTACAAAGCAGTCCTCACCCTCGCTGGGCACGGCATCGGGCCGGCAACCGCCCGGGCCATCCTGGCCAAGAGCCCGGACATGGAGAGCCTGCTGAGGAACATACTTGAGGCCGAGGTCAACTTCACGAAGAACAGGAAGTACTGGGAGGACTAGCGCGCCGACCCCCTCCACCCCCTTGAGCCTCCGCGCGCTAGCTTGAAGGCGGGATGCAAGAAAACAGGCGCCGCGCGTACCGTCTGAGAAAGCGGTGCGAGAAAACGCCCACTCCTCGGCTTCGAGCCTCCCGCTCACACAGCGGTCCTTTCAACAGTTACTGGCCTCTTCTCCCGCCAGCTCCGCCAGCACGCCTCAGCTATCTCCACAACCCTCAGACCGTCCACACCGGTGATGGGTGGTTCCTTGTCGCCCAGCACGGCATCGACGAACGCCTGGTCCTCCTTCACGTAGGCCTCGTAAAACCTGCCCCAGAACCACTGGACGCCCTTGAACGTGAGACCCTCCCTGGTGCCTAGAGCCAGGTTGGGGTCGTGGTGGGATCCCACGTACACTGTGCCCTCAGTCCCCATGACCTCTGTGCGCAGGTCGTAGCCGAAGACGCTCTTCCTGCTCCCGTGCAGCATGCCCACCGCCCCGCTCTCGAACTCGAAGTTCACCGTGACGACGTCGAGGTCGCCCTTCTGCCTTATTTCCTCGTAGAGCATTGCGCCGCCAAGCACATAGACAGACTTCACCTCCGAGGAGATGAGGAACCTGGCCATGTCGAAGTCGTGGCTCAGCATGTCCAGGAATATCCCGCCGCTTAGCTTCGGATCCTGGGCCCAGCCCGGCGGTGGGCCGGGATCCCTAGCCACGTTGACGAAGACCAGGGGCTTGCCGATGGCGCCCTGCTCTATCCTCCTCTTGGCCTCGCTGTAGGCGTCGTCAAACCTCCTCATGTAGCCTACCATCAGCTTAACCCCCGCTTTCCTGGCCGCCTTGACGGCTTCGACCGCTTCCTCCCTAGTGACGGTGATCGGCTTCTCGGTGAATACGTGCTTCCCAGCCTCCGCAGCCCTCACTATCATCTCCTTGTGCAGGTAGGTGGGTGTGGTGATGAAGACCGCGTCCACCTCCTCGTCCCGGAGCAGCTTGTCGTAGTCCGTGTACCACTTCACCTTGAACTGCTCGCCAGTACTCCTCGCAAGGCTCTCGATCACGTCCGCGACCGCGACAAGCCTCGCGTTGGAAAGCCTCATTGCGATGATCTCAGCGTGCACCTTACCTATCCTACCCAGGCCCACAACGGCTATACCCAGGGGCTTCATCCTCCCGCAGGCTTCCTCTGAGATAAAACTCTAGATAATCTTTCCCCAGAACGGTTATATTATTGGTTGCAGGGACAGGGTATATCCGGGACCCGCTCCGGGAGCTGGTGGTCACACGTGAGCAGGAGCTTGCAGTACATCAGGCCCTTCGACCCCTGGAGGCAGGGGAGCCTCTGCACCTGCCCCTTCAAGTACACTGTGAACCCCTACACAGGTTGCGCGCACGGCTGCCTCTACTGCTACGCCTCATCCTACATCAGGGACTTCTTCAACCCACGCCCTAAGAAGGACTTCCTCAGGGCAGCGGCCAGGGACCTCTCCAGGATCCCCCCGGGCTCGATCATTAACATCTCCAGCAGCAGCGACCCCTACCAGCCCCTCGAGGCCGAGATGAGGCTCACGCGAGCACTCCTGGAGATGATCCCGGAGAGCTACGTGATCGAGATAGTCACGAAGTCGGATCTCGTGACGCGCGACGCAGACCTCCTCTCGCGCAGGGCCTCCGTGGTCTCGCTCACCGTGACGACGATGGACGAGAGCCTCGCCGCAAGGCTAGAGCCCCGCGCCCCTAAGCCCTCGCGCAGAGTGAGCGCCATGGAGGCTTTATCCAGGGCTGGTATTCCCGTCGTGCTGAGGCTCGACCCGCTCGTGCCCGGGCTCAACGACGACCCCGAGAGCATTAGGGCTGTGGTGAGGGAGGCGGCGCGGGCTGGTGCTAGGCACGTTGTCACCTCTGTCTACAAGGTAAAGCCGGACAACGTGGCTAGGGTGCTCAGCGCCTTCCCAGACCTCGAGGCCAGGTTCAGGAAACTGTACTGGGAGGAGGGGGAGAGGATCCACGGCTACCTCTACGCTTCGCGCGAGTACCGAGCCCGCGCGCTCAAAGAGGTATTGAGAGCTGCCAGGGACTACGGCCTGACCTTCGCCACCTGCCGGGAGGGGCTGCTGCCCCCGGACCCCGGGGTTTCCTGCGACGGCACCCACTTGGCTGCGCGCGCCGCTACTCGAGCGGCTTCTTCAGCTCGTACGGCTGCCAGCCGAGCTTCTTCCTGAACTCGTTGATCAGCTGTATGGACTTCTCCTTTTCCTCCTTCGGCATGGCCTTGGACTTCAGAACGCCCATGAAGAGCGCGTAGAGCCTCGCGTTTATGGTAGCCTTGGAGACACCGTACTGCAGGTCCTCCTCCAGCTCCCTGAGTATCCCGGCTACCTCCTCGCTGTGCGAGAGCCCCTTGGGCCCCACGTCCTTGACGCTCCTGCCTAAGTACAGGTGGCCCTTCTCGACGACGAGGGCCTTGCCGTCCTCGAAGGTGATCCTACCCTTGGTCACGCGGTCGTAGAATGCCCAGGCCTCGAAGGCGTGGGGCGCGAGCTCCTTGAGCCTCACCAGCACGTAGCGCCTGATCTCATCCGTGCTCATCCCGTCGTAAGCTCTCTGCTCAACCTCCTTCGCGATCTCGTGGGCCACCTCCGGCGGCGCACCAGCCGCGATGCATGCCTCGTAGACCTTCCTCGGGTTGAACTCCTCGAGGGCGCCCGACCTCTTCCTGACTCTCTTCGCCACAGATGGTTCTCCGCGTGCAGGTATATACGCCTCTCGCTCACCCTTTAGCGCGCGGTGCTCGTGCGAGTCGGTGTGCTGTACTCGGGCGGCAAGGACTCGAACCTAGCCCTACTCAAAGCGTCGAGGGAGCACAGCGTAGTGTGCCTCATCACGCTGAGGCCGAGGTCTGTGGAGAGCATGCTGTACCACTACCCGAACGTGGAGCTGGTGAGGCTGCAGGCAGAGGCGCTCGGGCTCCCGCTGGTTACGGAGGAGAGCCCCGACGACGAAGAGGGAGGGCTGGAAGCCCTCAGGAGAGCTCTCCTCAGGGCTGCGGCTCTCTACGGCATAGAGGGGGTTGTGACGGGCGCCGTGAAGTCGAGGTACCAGGCGAGCAGGTTCGAGGCCGTAGCGAGGAGCTTGGGCCTCAGCTGCCTGAACCCCCTGTGGGGCCGGGACGAGCTGGAGCTACTCAGGGAGGTCGTGGCAAGCGGTATTGTCGCTATCTTCACCAGGGTCGCGGGCTACCCCCTCGGCAGGGCGCTGCTCGGCAGGAAGCTCGACGAGGAGGCCATAGAGCTCCTGGCAATGCTCAGGGGGTACGTGAACCCCTCGGGAGAGGGTGGTGAGTACGAGACTTTCGTGCTGGACTCACCCCTGTTCAGAAAGAGGGTGGTACCCCTTGAGTGGAGGATCGTGGGGAGCGAGTACGATGCAACACTGCTGATAGAGAGAGCCGTCCTCGCGGAGAAGCAGCACTAGCCGCTCACAGCCCCAGCGCTGCTCTCAGCGCGCTCGCCACGCGCTCCCCCTCCTCTGGCCTCAGCGGCCGTCGCGCCAGCTCCGCAACACCCCTCGGGATCACGTGCATGTGCGCGTGCATCACCTCCTGGCCCGCCTCTCTGCCGTTGTTCATGAGAAGCCGGACGCCCCTCGCCCCCAGGGCCCTCCTCTGCGCCAGTGCGACCAGCTTGGCGACCCGCATCATCTCGGCGAGGAGCTCCTCGGGGAGTTCGAAGATGTCTCTGTAGTGCTCCCTCGGTATGACGAGGGTGTGCCCCTCGCTCACGGGGTACTTGTCCAGTATTGCTAGCACGCGCTCACCCTCGTAGACCACGTGGGCTGGAGCCCTCCCCCTGGCTATCTCGCAGAATACGCACTCCACGGGCCCAGAAGGGCTCGCCGAAACTTTTATCCTTCTCGCAGGCGCGTATTATAGCCGGGGTTCCTCGAGGGAGGATGATGGCACTGCTACCCATACACGAGCCCCTCAGGGCTCTCCTCGGCGACAACCTGTGCGCGGTGGTCGCGTTCGGCTCGTACGCGAGGCCTGAAGATGCCACACCACTCAGCGAGCTGAACGTGCTCATCCTGGTCAGGAAAAGGGTACCAGTGGACGTGAGGGGGCTCATCTCCGAGGTGCTGGGCCCCCAGGTCTCCACGCTCGTGCTCGACCTGGAGAGCTTCAGGAAGCTGGCAGAGGAGGGGGAGTACCTGGCGCACGAGGTCCTGAAGGGCGGCAGGGTGCTCTACAGCGAGAGGGAGTTCGACGAGCTGCTCAAGGTGGACCCTCCAATCAACGAGCGAACTAGGCAGTACCTCAGGAAGCACACCCTGGCTTGCATAGCGCTATCCCTGGAGAACCTGCTTGCAGGAAGGCCCCTGTGGTCTGTGAACTACGCGTACAAGGCCATGAGGAGCGCCGCGAGGTACTACTCCTCGGCCTTCGGCAAGCTGCCCTTCTCCGACGGCGAGATACTCGAGAGCCTAATTGGCCTGGCGGACGTAGCCACAGCCTTCGTCCGAATAAGGGATGCCAGGAAGAGGGGGACCAATGTGCTGGAGCTCCTCGACTTGCTCTCCGACGCGTACAACGCCTCCCTGAAGCTCCTAGGGCTCCGGAGCGTGAACTGGGACGAGGTGCTCCAGAGGTTCAGGGGCTGCTACGTGGCCAGCATCAGCCTGGAGGAGGAGGAGCGTGGCGCTCTCCACGTGGTCGCCGGCGGCTTGGACCCGGAGAGGAAGCCGTTCGAGCTGAGGACCAGGCTATGCTGAGCCCAGGCCCCTCGGAGGGCGTGAGGGCGGAGAAGGAGAGGATAAGGCGTGCAGTATGGGGAGCTTTGCTCGAGAAGGGGGTCGCGAGGCCCCCCTTCCCAATAGAGGGCAGGATACCCAACTTCGCCGGTGCCGAGAAGGCTGCGCAGCGGCTGGTCGGTGAGAGGATCTTCCAGGAGGCGGAGGTCGTCTTCTGCAACCCCGACTCGCCTCAGAAACCAGTCAGGGAAGCTGTCCTAAGGCACGGCAAGCTCCTCGTGATGGCCTCGCCCAGGCTGCGCAGCGGCTTCATAGTGCTGGACCCCAAGCGCATCGACGCCAAGCGGTACAGCTACGCTGCGACGATAAGGGGCGCGTTCCTCTACGGAGAGCTCAGGAGGGACAACGTGCCCCCGATAGACCTGAAGGTCGCGGGCAGCGTGGCCGTGGACCCTAAAGGGGGGAGGGTGGGCAAGGGGGGCGGGTACTCGGACCTGGAGTACGCGATACTCAGGGAGCTGGGCCTGGTCGACGAGGACACACCCATCGTGACCACAGTGCACGACCTGCAGGTAGTGGAGCGCGTGCCCATGGCGGAGCACGACGTGCCTATAGACTGGATATTCACACCGACCCGCACAATAAGGTGTGAAAGAGACAGGAGAAGGCCGCCGGGCGTGATATGGGAGATACTCCCCGAGAGCGAGCTGAGAGCCATACCCATACTCCAGGAGCTACGCGCGCGCAGAGGCCTGGCGAAGCCCTAGCCCCGTCGCTCCGGCTCGGCAGCCTCCCAGGTAAGCGCGGGGCGCGCTAAGGTTTTAGCGCGAGTGCCTGCAGGAGGCTACGCGATGAAGCTGCTGGTGACGAACGACGATGGTCCCTTCAGCCCAGGTCTCAGGATCCTTGCGGACGCTGCAAAGAGCATAGGGGAGGTCGTCATAGTCGTCCCCGAGACGCCGAAGTCCGCGACGGGGCTGGGCCTCACGCTGCACAAGCCCGTCAGGGTGAACAAGCTGACCCTCGAGGGCGAGCAGCTCTACCTGGTCAGCGGCACGCCTAGCGATGTCATATACATCGCGATGAACGTGGTCGCAGGCCGCCCCGATATGGTGCTCTCAGGGGTGAACATCGGCGACAACCTGAGCATCCAGGTGATGCTCACCTCGGGAACGCTGGGCGCAGTACTTCAAGCGGCGATAGAGGGGATACCGGGCATTGCCTTCAGCGCCGCTGTTGACGAGCCCAGCGAGCTTGAGGAACCGGAGTACAAGCGGTTCGTCTACAACGCGGTCAAAGCAGTGCTCCAGGCCGTCGCCGCGCACGGGTTCCCGGAGGGCGTCGACGTGCTCAACGTCAACTTCCCACCAGTCCTCACGGACCAGGTCGTGATCGCCGCGCCCGCCAGGAACAGGTTCTCCCCCTCGGTTGTCAAGAGGAAGGACCCTCAGGGGCGCCCTTATTACTGGCTCTACGGGCTCCCCGTCGAGGCCGAGAAGGGCACCGACGTCCATGTAGTCCTCGAGGAGGGTAAAATCGCCATCACCCCTATCACGCTGAGCTCCCTAATAGAGGTGAAGAACCACCGCGTTGCGAAGCTAGTCGAGGAGGTGGCCAAGAGGCTTGGCTCTCCGCGCGGCGGGTGAACCCACCCCCCTTGGAGAATTTCGCCAGAAGAGGGAGGGGAATTTCACCGCGCGCGGAGCTAAAAGGCTGAAAGGTATTTATCGCTCGGGAGAGATCTCTCGGGGGTGCGCTTGGCAGGGCAGGTTCAGAAGAACTTCCTCGTAACAGGGCGGCCGGGCATAGGGAAGACCACTTGCCTGCAGAGGGCCTCCGAGCTCCTGATCAGCAGGGGTGTGAGGGTCGGTGGGATGATCACTCTCGAGAAAAGGGAGGGAGGGGTTAGGGTGGGCTTCGAGGTTAGGGACGTGCTGAGCGGGGCTGTGGGCACTCTGGCGTCGGTGGGCGGCGGGGCGGGGCCGAGGATAGGCAGGTACGTCGTGAATCTCGCCGACCTGGAGCGAGTCGGGGTCGAGGCGATCTCCCGCGCTCTCAGGGACGCCCAGGTGGTCGTGATAGACGAGATAGGGCCCATGGAGCTCCTCAGCAGGAAGTTCGTGGACGCGGTGTTCAGCGCGCTGGACTCGCCGAAGCCTGTCCTCGCGACGATACACGTCAGAGCCGGGGAGACCGAGGTGGGGAGGAGGATCCTCTCAAGGGGGGATGTGAGGGTGTTCGAGCTCACGCTGGCCAACAGGGATAAAATCCCCTACGAGCTCGCTCGCGCTGTGGCCAGCATCCTCTCGCGCTAGTAAACCTCCTCGAAGATCCTGACTACGTGCTCCCTCTCGACGCTGAAGGGGGCGTTCTGCAGGTTGCGCTGGTACCTGAGCGCGTCCTCTACGTACTCGCCGAGCTCCTCCTTGCGCACGCCGAGGTCGCGGAGGCGGGCAGGAGCTCTCACAGCCAGCTTTACCCGCTCGAGCAGCTCCCTAAGGCCGCCTGGGTAGTAGCTCAGCCCCAAGCTGCTCAAGAACCTCCTGGCTCTCTCCGGGACGAGCGCCTCGTAGTACAGCGCGGCGCCTGGCAGTATCATCGCATTCGCGAGCCCATGCGGGAGATTGAGCCTGGTTGTGAGCGGGTATCCCAGCCCGTGCCCCACGTTCGTGCCGGTAAAGTTGATGGCGTAGCCCGCCAGCATGCTCGCGTAGAGCATCCACTCCCGGCAGTCTAGAACCCCCTCAACGGCGCAGGGAAGGTTCTCCAGGATGATCCGAGTGGCTTCGAGCGCCAGCATGTCCGAGAAGGGGTTCGCCCGCTTGCTGAAGAAAGCTTCGACCGCGTGGCTGAGCGCGTCCAGCCCCGTAGCCGCTGCCTGGTCCCTGGGCAGGTGCACGAGCACCTGGGGGTCCATAAGCGCCACGGTGGGGTAAAGCGCGCTCCCCGAGACCGTGACCTTCATCTTCGTTCTCTCGTCCACGAGGACCGAGTACTTGGTGACCTCGCTCCCCGTGCCGTGCGTCGTCGGGATGGCGATCAGCGGCCTGAGAGAGGCCTCGACGGTCTTGGGGTAGAGGTAGTCCTCGACAGAGCCTCCCAGCGTGTACACGACGTTAGCCGCCTTAGCCGTGTCGATGACGCTGCCACCGCCGAACGCCACGAAGAAGTCCGCCGAGACCCTCTCGGCCTCCTCAACGCACTTCTTCACCGTGCTAAGAGTGGGGTTGGGCTCCACCTGGGGGAAGCTATATGCCTCGACGCCCTTCTCCTCGAGCAGCTTGCGCATAAGGTCCAGGTAGCCGTGCTTGACGGCGAAGGTGCGGCCTGTGACGATGAGCGCCCTCTTCCCGAGACCCTCCGAGACCCTGCCCAGCTCGTTGAGCGCCCCTCTCGAGAAGACAACCCTCGTCGGGTGCCAGTGCGTGAAGCCCTGCATCATCGCCTCAGACCGCGTGGTCCCACGCTAAAAAGGTACCCCCTAACGCGCCCAGGCGCAGCGGCGCGAGCGTGTCACCTCACGAGGTCCGGGTAGTACTCCTTGAGGACTCTCGTCATGTCGACCCTGGGGACGAAGGTCAGAATCGCGTTGAGGGAGACTCTGAGGTACTCCTCCCTCTCGTCGAAGTAAAGGCCTTTAACTCTCTCAAAGCGGGCTTTGAGCTCAGCGTAGTCCCTCTCATCCACCTTCGCCGCGCGCTCCCCACTGAGGGAGGAGAGGTCCCTGATGTCCTCGCCGAAGAGCCAGCCGTTAACGTTGTCAACTACCAGCTCCACGACTCCGCCGTCGCGGGAGGCCAGGGAGGGCACACCGTTCACTGCTGCCTTCATGAAGCTGGTTCCGCAGGCCTCCCAGCCCGAGAAGGGGGTGAAAAGGAGGAGGTCGGAGCCCTGCAGCAGGAGCTTTGCCCGCACCACGTCGTAGTCGTGGAAGTAAACCACGTTGGGGTACTTCCTCTCGAGATCCTTGAACTGCCTCATGTACGCCAGTCCCTCGCTGTCGTGTGGGTGGGCCTTCCCTCCCAGGACGTAGACCACGCCGCCGTCCCTCTCCTCCTCGACGAGCCTGGCGGCGAAGTAGGGCCTCTTGTACCTGGTGAGTCGGCGCGCCCAGAGCACGATCATGGAGTCCTCCCTAAGGCCCGGCTTGCGCGACTTGAGCAGCTTGAGCAGCTCCGCCCTCACCCTCTGCCTGACTGCGCTCAGAGAGCTCAGGGTGAGCTCGCCACGCTCGAGGCTCTTGCGCAGGTCGGGGTGCATCCACCTGTCCAGCTCAATCCCGTTGGTGATGAAGCGCGCCTTGTAGATGAAGTGCGGGACGACCTTCTTCATCACGTCGTAGTGCTTGGCCGAGACGAGGATCACCTCCCAGGCGAGCGCCGCGCCCACGCTGGTGAGCACCACCGGGTCCTCAATGAAGTAGTAGCCGTACTCCTCCCGGAAGAACGCGTTAGGGAAGGAGGGGTGCCCCCAGGGCCCCGGGGTGTGGACGATGAGCCTGTATCGGCCGGGGATCCTGAGGGCAAGGGGTATCATCGCCGTGTAGGCCTCCTGCAGGTCAATGTACTGGACGTTCTCCAGCCCTATGAAGCGCTTCACGTACTCGGAAGCCCCCTTGGCGAGCAGGGTATACTTGAGGAAGCGCTCCCTCTGGTCGCTCTCGATGTAGAGCCTCTCCGCCAGGTGCGCGAAGCGCGGGTCCTCCGGCTTCAGGAACACCGCCGTCGCCGAGCCCCTCCGGTACTCCCACGCCGAGACCCTCACCTTGGAGCCCTGCAGCTCCACCTCAAGCTCCCCGCTCTTCGAGAGCTCGCGTAGTAAGTCGCTCTGGTCCTGCGGCTTCGCGGTGAAACCTCTCGCCTCGTCGTACTCGTAGTCAACGTAGCCCCCTGTGTACAGAAGCGTGATCGCGTAGTACTTCAGGCCCAGGCGTGCCGCTGCGTAGAACTTATCCCCCTCAAGCACTCCGAGACCTCCAGCGTACGTGTGGCCAATGTCGAGTGCTATCTCCGGCGTAACGCTCACGACAACCTCCGGGTCGCCGGGCACGTCCCAGATACCTGGCTGAGCGGCTAAAAAGTCTTTAGTCCTCCGCGGAGGAGCCCGAGGACCTCCTCCATCCTCGATGCGAAAGCGTGGGGCTGCACGCTGCCCGTGTACTCGTGGAAGCCCGTGTACGCTACTGTGAGCATGCCGAACTGCCTCGCCCCCGCTACGTCCAACTCCTCGTCGCCGAGGAACACGCTCTCGCTAGGGGAGATCCCTGTGCCTGTGACTATGTACGAGAAGAAGCGCGGGTGGGGCTTCCGGTACCCTATGGAGTCCGAGAGGGCGAGGAAGTCGAAGTAGCCGAGGAGCCCACTCCTCCTCAGCAGCTCCACAGTGTGCCGACCGCTCATGGTGTTCGAGGCCAGCACAACCACGTAGCCCTCGCTCCTAGCCCCCTCGAGGAGCTCCGCAGCCCCCTCAGCAGCCCTGAGCAGGCTGGTGTATGGGATCATGTAGGCCTCCGCAAGCTCGTCCACAAGCCTCCTCTCCGGCTCCACGCCGAGGAAGCGCAGCAAGAGAACCACCTCCCCCGCGACGTCAACCTCCCTCATTGTCCACCTCCTCAGGTCGTCGGCAACCCTCCTGGCCTCCAAGTAGGCCTTGCGGACAGCCTCCTCGGGCACGCTGATACCATTCTCGCCCAGAACCCTGGCAAGGTGCTGGCTCCTGCTCCTGTGGTAGGTCTCCATATCCACAGCCGGGTAGAAGAGTGTGCCCCAGAGGTCTACGAGGAACCCCTTCTCCACAGGAGGTAGCACCTCCTCGCGACGTCGAGGTTCAGCTCGCCGGCGACCACGGGCACTTGGAGCTCGAAGTTCACAAGGACCTGGGGGTGAACCTCGCCCACGAAGCCGGCCTCCTCGCCGCAGAGGAGGACCCTGGCCGCTCTGCCGGGTATGAAGCTCGGGTGCTCCAGCGGCTGCAGGGACACGCTGAGGGAGAGCTGGGAGGCGAAAGCCTTCAGCACGGCGAGACCGTCCGTGAGCGTGACCCCCTTCCCGGCTATGGCGAAGGCTAGGCGCCTCTCCTCCCTGCTCCTCGTCTCCGCGGCCTCGTCTGGTATCACGACGTCACCCACCTCGAATATCCTCTGCGGGTAGCCGGCATGCTTGCTACTGGCCAGGACTTGCAGCAGCTGGGGGGTGATCCAGGTTCTCAGCGCGTGGTAGGCCTCATGCCTGGGGTTCTCGACCTCGATTATCGGCTGCTCGGGGAGGTGCATCAACTCGAACATCACCCTCTTGCTGGTCATCATGTAGTTGTTCACCTCGGTGAAGCCCATCTCCGCCATGATGCTCCGCGCCTCCCTGGAGAACACCTCCAGGGGGTGCTCCCTGCCGGGGTGCTTCGGCGGCAGGACCTCGGGCTCGATCCGCTCGTAGCCGTAGGCCATGGCGATCTCCTCCGCTATGTCGACAGGGTGCAGGATATCCGGCCTGTAGTACGGGTACCTCACCTCGAGCACCCCCTCGCGCGCAGGCTCCGCCTCCATCCTCATGGAGAGCAGGAGCTCGCGCACCTCCTCCCCGCTCAAGCGCAGGCCGAGCAGCCTCTCGGTCAGGCTGAGCTCGTAGAGCACGGAGTCCGGCTCCAGCCTCGGCGAGACCTCGTAACCACGCGCGTGCACGAGCCTCACAGGCCTCACAGTGCCCCCGCGAGCCGCGAAGGCAGAGGCAACCAGGGAGAGCACCCTGCGGCCGGCCTCGGGCTCCGTCGAAGTCACATCGATGAGGACGCGCGTCGTGTCCTCGGTCACCCTGTACTCCTCGCTGTTGGTTATGGGTGGGAAGCTGACCACCCTGCCCTGAGCGTCCACGATCAGCGGCACAACGCCGCGGCCCTCCACCAGGTGCCTGTACGCCACGCCCTTGGGGTGGTTCCTCAGAACCTCCTCAGGCGTCATCTCTATGGTGAAGCCGAGGGGCTTGAACTTCACGGACCTGGGGTCCGCGGCCACGTAGCTTATCGGGAACTCCACGCCCTCGAGGTCGTAGAAGCCTATCGAGACCTTCCTCCTGTCCCGGCCGAAGGTGGCGTGCACCTTCTCCTGCAGCTGCACGAGCTGCCTTATCGCCTCGTCGTCCAGCCTCACACCCTCGACGACCGCGAAGAAGGCATAGGGCCTGTAGCCCGGGCCCTCGACCCGGGCCTCGCCGGCCGGCTCCCCGACCTTGAACCTCGGCAGCCCCCTCTCGACGCCCAGCAGGCCCTTGAGAGCCACGGAGAGGAGCTCCGCTGAGTACAGGTCCGGGCGGTCATGGGTGGCCTCGTAGGTGACACGCTCCCCCTCCACGGACTCGACCTCGCACTTGAGCTTCGGCAGGAGCGCCTCCAGCTCGCTGACGCTCAGGTCGACGCCGACCAGGCGCTCCAGATCCCAGAGGAGCACCTCTACTACCGGCATTTCACCCCACCATGCTCTCGGGGATGGGCCTGGGCACGCTCCTCAGGAAGGCGAGGTCCCTGGCGAAGAGGAGCCTGATGTCGTCGACGCCCAGCACGGTCATCGCTATCCTGTCGATGCCTATGCCCCACGCCGCCACGTTGACATCCCTGAGGCCCAGGGCGCGCAGCATCTCGGGGCGGAACATGCCGCCGGGGAAGACCTCGATCCAGCCGAGCTTCGGGTGCTTTATGAAGCCCTCGACGCTCGGCTCCGTGAAGGGGAAGTAGGCGGGCTTCACCTTGACCTCGCCGAGGTTAAGCCTCCTCGCCATCTCGTGGAAGAAGCCAAGGAGGTGCCTGAAGGTCACGTTCCTGCCCACGATTATCCCCTCCAGCTGGTAGAACTCCATGCTGTGCTTCGCGTCGAGGTTCTCGGGCCTGAAGACCCTGTCGAGGGAGAAGCACATGTACTCGCCCTCACCCCTCGCGTAGAGCGTCCTAGCCGAGACAGCTGTGGTCTGGGTCCTGAGTATGAGCCTAAGAGCGCGCACCGGGTCCCACTTGTAGCCCCAGCCCCTGGAGCCCGTGTCCCAGCCGTCCTCGTGCACCCTCGCTATCCTCCGCATCAGCTCAGCGTCCCCGAAGCGGCCCAGCAGCCCTCCCTTCACGAAGTACGTGTCGTGTATCTCGCGCGCGGGGTGGTCCTGAGCCTGAAAGAGGGCGTCGAAGTTCCACAGCTCGAGCTCAACGTGCGGCCCCTTCATCTCCTCGAAGCCCATCGAGACGAGGATCTCCCTCACGTAGTCGAGGAACTCGAGGTACGGGTGTCTCCTGCCGAAAGTGGGCGTGGGCGGCTCGGCCGAGAGGTCGAAGGGCTTGAAGACCACGTTCCGCCACTCGCCGCTCGCTATCAGCTCGGGCGTGAGCTCGGTGACCACCCAGGCCTCCCCGAGTAGGCCGCGCTCAACGAGCTGCCTGAGGTGGTCCGTCGGCCTCACCCTCATGCTGGCGCGCCGCCTCGCCTCGACGAGCCTCCTCCGCTTCAGGAGCGGCACCACTGCTTCAGGCGCCCCGAGGCCCTGCGCAATGCCCCTCAGAGCCTCCTCCACCGCTCTCACCCTGCTCTCAGCAGCCTCGGGGTTCGAGAGCTCGACGTAGTCGTCCTCGAACCTGAGGGCCCCCGCGGCCGCCAGCTGCGCCAGGCCTATCTCAGCCTCCTCCGCGCTCAGGCGCAGCCCCAGCTGCTCCGCCACCCTAGCCAGCTCACCACGCCTGAGCCTGCCAGCCCTCTTCAGCGCCTCTAGGACCCTCCTCTCCGGGGTCCCTTCGAGGACGTACCTCTCACCCTCCTCTGTGAGAACGAGGCGCCGCTGCTCAACCCGTTCAACGGCGATGAGCCCCTTGTGCCGCAGCTCCTCGAGGTCCCTCATGAGGTCTTCCCGCTTCACGCCGAGCCTGCTCGCGAGCTCGTCGACGTCAACCTCGCCCTTAACTACCTCCAGGGCTATGCGGCGCTGGCGCTCTACCAGGTAAACCGGGTAAATTGGTGCTCCATCTCCACCGGGAGCCATGGTGGCGCACCGGGTTTTTAAACATCTCTCACAGCACCTCCGCGCGCTAAATCGGTTTCGGGGCCTGGCGCTGCGAAACTATTTACGCCTGCGAGGTGGGTTGAGGTGGGTGGGAATGCTCGACGTCGAGGCTATAAGGCGTGACTTCCCCATCCTGGGGAAGAAGGTGCACGGGAAGCCTCTCATATACTTTGACAACGCGGCGACGAGCCAGAAGCCCCGTCAGGTGATAGAGGCTGTCGAGAACTTCTACAGGAGCCAGAACGCGAATATAGGGCGCAGCCTCCACGAGCTAGCGGTCACGGCTACCGAGGCGTACGAAGAGGCCAGGAAGATCGTCTCAGCCTTCATCGGCGCGCTGCCCGAGGAGCTCGTTTTCACCAAGAACGCTACGGAGTCGATAAACCTGGCCGCCTACTCGCTCCTCGCCAGCGGCCTGCTACCGAGGGGCTCCGAGATCGTGGTCACGCGGATGGAGCACCACAGCAACCTTCTCCCATGGCAGCAGGTCGCCCGGCTCGCCGGGGCGAGCCTCAAAGTCGTGGAGGTGGACGACGAGGGGAGGCTGCTGCTCGACGACCTGGAGAGGAAGGTCACCGATAAAGCGAGGGTTGTCGCCTTCACGCACGTCAGCAACGTGACCGGCGTGGTGAACCCGGTCGAGGAGGTCTGCCGCGTGGCCCACGAGCACGGGGCCCTCTGCCTGGTGGACGGGGCTCAGAGCGTGCCGCACCTGCCCGTCGACGTCAGGAGGATCGAGGCGGACTTCCTCGCGTTCTCAGGCCACAAGATGCTGGGGCCCATGGGGATCGGCGGCCTGTTCATAAGGAGAGAGCTCGCCGAGCGGCTGGAGCCCCCCTTCCCCGGAGGCGGGGCTATCTCGCTGGTGGACTGCTCCGAGACCTCGTGCACCGCGGAGTGGCTGGCGCCCCCGCACAGGTTCGAGGCTGGGACGCCGAACGTCGCAGGGGCTGTCGGCCTTGCAGCCGCCGTGGAGTACCTGAGCAGGGTGGGCATGGAGAGGGTGGAGCTGCACGAGAGGAGGCTGACCGAGAAGGCGCTCAAGGTGCTGGAGGAGCTCGGCGTCATCGTGTACGGGCCAAAGGACCTGAGAGACAGAGCCGGGGTCGTGAGCTTCAACGTGCCAGGCCTCACCCCGCACGAGGTGGCGCAGCTGCTAGACATGGAGGGCATAGCGGTGCGGAGCGGGCACCACTGCGCGCTGCCCCTCGTCAAGAGGCTGGGAGCGCCGATGGGCACCGTGCGGGCGAGCTTCTACCTATACAACACGGTCGAGGAGGTCGAGGCCTTCGGGCTAGCCCTCGAGAAGATAGTAAAGCTCGCGTCCACCTAGC
>Ga0326760_1000349_pt1 | contig 25940 bp, 32 predicted proteins | sample GCREP_S_FD_207668 | JGI IMG/M metagenome (GOLD analysis project Ga0326760, IMG submission 207668) | Hot spring sediment microbial communities from Geyser Creek Basin, Yellowstone National Park, WY, United States - GCR.EP_S | ecosystem: Environmental > Aquatic > Thermal springs > Near-boiling... | reverse complement strand
AGGGCGCAGATAGGAGAGGCCGTGCCCCCGCTGGCCGCCAAGAGGCTGGCGCAGGCGCTGGCGGAGGTACTGATGAGCCTTGAGCGGTAGGAGCTCCTTTCATGCATGTGTGACAGGAGTCCCGGCACTCTTCTTAGCTATGCCGGTAGCCGCTACACCCGTCCAGGTGAAGAAAGAAGAAGAGAAAGGGTTGAGTGAAGAGGCACTAGCAGAAGGATTTGCAGCACTATTTGGATAACATCTAAGCGGTCTTCGTCAGAAGAGTTTTACACTCTATTTTTTAGCTAATAAGGGTGGCGATTCGAAGTATATATTGGTTGTTGCGTGGTCGCCATGTCGGACTCGCCTGTGCGAGAGTATTCTGGTGAGGAGCTGGCTAGGGTGATCAACAAGTTCGAGAGGGCGGTCAGGGAGCTCGAGATCGTCGTGAACGCTCTCGCGGGATGGAGGAGGAGCAGAGACCTTAGGAAAGCGGTCATAGCGCTCTACAAGGACGTGCTCGTAGAGCGCGGCATTATACCAGAGAAGATTGAGAGGTTTGTCTACGAGGACAGAGATGGCAGGTACTACGTTAAGGGCTCGAAGATAGAGTTTGACATCTACGCACACGACGAGAAAGTCTACTTGATCGAGGTGAGATCTACGAGAAGATAACTGGTAGAAAACCAGACAAGCTCATACTAATAGCTGTAAATATAGATGTAGACGCGTACGAGAGAGCCCGCGAACTAGGAGTAGAAGTGATATACGGGTCGCTAATACGGTGAGCAACCATCACTAACATATTGCGCAGTCTCCACGCACACTATTCACAATCATAAACAGTATGCGTTGTGTCCACATAAACTGTATACCTTCACTAACAGTTTGCGCAGTGACAACGCATACTGTATGTCTCAAGCTACTGGTGTAAACTGTATACACAGAGCTTAAAACCCCTTATAAACCCTTCACGCGAGCTGACTAACAGTACGCGCTGTCTCCACACATACAGTTTGCGTCAAGCTAGAGGAGATAAACAGTTTGTGGAGGCATACAGTATGCGCGGTGCGCGGGGAAGGGGTTTTTAAGACCTCCTTTAAACGCCCCTTTTAAGCTCTTCACGAAGTGCTAGTGGGCTCCCACCCCGCTGTTTTGGTTCACTCGCCTTAACGATCTGGGCTGGGTGGGCGAAACTAAGGGTAGACCTGGTCGAAACTAATCCCGTGGAGGATCTTCGCAGGGCTTTATCTAGGCGTGCAAGGCGTCAGAGAAGCCTCCAGGACAGTATTACCTGGGATCTTCGATCGCCCGTGTCAAGTCAGGGTTTTTAGCCCCGAGGAAGATATATAGAGACCTAGCTTGCACTTATAGAGACTCATGGGGTGAGGACTTGCCTAGGAGTCCCCTGAGTGGGGGTCATCACGGCTCAGACCCCCTGGGGCGAGGGGGAGAGGTGAGACCATGCCACCGAGTAATAATAGCGTAAGAGTCCTTAAAAAGCTTCGCCTCGGAGAGCTAGAGAAGAGAATACTAGATGTTGCCAGCGAGCTAGGAGAGTTCACTCTCAATGACCTCTACGAGAGGTTAAGGCAACCCGGCGTTGTCAGCAAAGACAGTATCTACCACGCTGTTAGCAGGCTCGTGGAGAAGGGCCTACTGGAGAGAGTGAAGAAAGGGGTCTTCAGGTATGCTGGTGGTCAACTCACCAACCCCGCAGAAGATCGATTCAGGATCCAATCCCGATCGATTCAGGATCGCATGACTGATCGATTCAGGATCATGTCAGAGGAAGAGCAGGCGATCAATTCAGGATCATGTGCCGATCGATTCAGGATCCCCCGCGGAGAAGGCAAGGACAAATCGATGGACTCCTCCACGGATGAGGCAACGTCAACCCCCCGGGAGGAGTCACGTAGAGTAGGCAAGGATAAAGCTACCGCCAATCTTGTAGAGGATAAGGTAGAGGCGCCTCTCACCAGCACTAGCATTACTACTACTCCTGGGGCGGGGGCACCCGCGGAGGGCTCTCAGCGACCCCCCGCCAATAGTGATCGCGAGAGCGCTCCAGCCAGCGAGGGGGTGGGGGGTCTGTGGGCTGGTGTGTTCATGGTGCATAGGCTTGTTGTTGGCTTTGACTTTGCTGTGTTGCCTCATCTTGTTTACTCTGTTTTTCCGGGTGGTGTTTGTAGGGAGGTGCGTGAGAGTGGTCAGCTGGTTTGTAGGGATGTTGTTGGTAGGGGTAGGGTGGTCACGTTTGAGTTTAACGCTCGTGGTGGTGGCCTGGTGTTCTTGGAGGCTAGCGACAGCCCCCTGAGCGTCGGGGAGTTCTTGGGCTTCGTTGACTGGTACCTTCTCCAGGTGTTCAGGAGGCTTACTGGGCGTGATGTGTCTCGCTCGGAGTTCGTCGTTAAGGCGGCTCCGCACTTGAACGTCGACCTGCCTGGGGCGTACCTCGAGGGTGTCAAGTCGATCACGCTACAGGACTACTACGATGAGGTGGTGAGGGAGTACCTGAAGAGGGTCGACGGCGAGACGTACACTAGGGTCGAGGTTGAGGCTAGGTCGTGGGTGAACAGCAACCTAGACGACGTGGTGAACGGCCTCGTCTCCTCCGCCAAGCTCCCAGTCGTAGTGTCGAGGCTCGAGAGGGTGGTGGGCGAGCTCGAGGAGATCGCGAGGGGCGGCCTCAGCGGAAGGGCTATAGCGGAGGCTGTGAAGACAGACCTAGCCAACCTCATCTACGCCTTCTACCTCAAGGTCGCTGACATCTTGATAAGAGAGTTCGCCCCCGCCATAGCCCCGGAGATCGGGAAAGCAGTGAAGGAGTCAGTGGTGCAGACCCTCAGGGACATCGAGGCGATCAGGAGAGAGCAGGCGAGGTTGCTCGCCGAGTTCAAGAGGCTCAACGAGAGGGTCGAGAAGCTTGCACGCGAGAACGCGGAGCTCAAGCGGAAGCTGGAGGAGTACGAGCTGGCTCAGAGGCAAGTCAAGTTCGACGACCTGCCCGGAGACGTGAAGGCGTTGTTGAAGAGGCTCGAGGAGGCGGGACTAGTCAGGGCTAAGCACGACAGGGTAGAGTACGGCTACATGGTGTGGAAGGCGATACACGACTACAAGGGGAACATCGACTACTGGATCAGGGAGAGGCTCTCAGAGGCCCTCCCAGAGACGGCTAGAGACTACGCGCTGAGGCGCGCGGTCGCGGCGGCGATCAAGGCGATACTCCACTACGACAACAGGTACGGCGACAAGCCCGGAGTCCCATACGCCCTCTGGCTCAAGAAGTTCGAAGAGCATCTCAAGCCCCTCACCGTAGACGACGCCTTGAAGGCTCTGCGAGAGCAACTAGCAAAGAAGCAGAAGGAGAGGGAGGAGCTGAAAGACATAGAAGAGGTGCTCAAAGAAAGACTAGAAAAGCTTGGAGCGAGGCAACAAGTAGGCTCACAATTGCCCTCTAAGACCGGGGCAAGCACTCCTTGAAGGCACCACAGCTGTACCACCACACACGCTCCTAAGCCTCTTATTGAACTTCCTCTCTAGCTCTAGCCACCTAGCCCACTCGTGCAGTGCGCGGTAGAATCCACTACAACTCATAGCTTTGCAACCCTCTTCATTTTCCTGGGCTTCTTGCTTTTCTCCCCTTGTGGTGCGTTGCGTTGAGCTGGGTCTCTCCTTCCTCTCCTGGTGGTGTAGTACACGTTTATGAGGTAGCGTAGCAGTTTATCGAAGCTTCTCTTTTTCAGCTTCCTCTTCAACTTATATAGCTCGAAGTGAGTGCTCCTGTCGACAGTTATAGTCGTGATATTCCTCTTTCTCACGTTTGCCACCCTTGGTGTATCCGTCAACTAATGCTTTTAAAGCAACGTATCGGGGCTTTTTAAGGGATTAATTAATTAATTACCCCTCGGTGTCCCCGGTTGTACAAGTGCCCCTACTGCGGCGGCAACCCGGTCATCTGGGATGAGCAGTTCCAGGCGTGGATATGTAGTCACTGCGGCTCAGTCCTCGACGATCGCCCGGCTGTCGCTGTCCCGAGGGATGTCGAGGTGTCTCCTAGGCTCTGTAGCTACATCATGTCGACGCGGCTGGAGTATCGGTTCAGGGCTCTCAAGTACGGCGACATGGTCTTGGAGTCTACCAAGCCTGTAGGTGTGAGCTTGAAGAAGTGGCGCAGGCTAGTGAACCTGGCGAGGAGGGCTTGTAGAGACCTCGGCTTGCCGAGCGCTGTCTGCACAGAGTCTGTAGACGAGCTCAAGGTGATCGTGGGCACCTGGGGGCAACTCAAGAGGAGGTTGCACGTTGCGCGCGACAGAGACCTGGTCGCACTTGCCATCTACGTCGCGGCGTCTAGGCGGGGCATCCCCGTAGACCTCGCTAGGGTGGCTAGAGAGGTGGGCTCTGAGGGCGCTAGGGGGGCTCTCTACAAGCTCGTAGAGCACCTGGACTACAAGCCAGACCTGAGCACTAGGCTTGAAACAGCGTTCACGAAGGTCGCGGAGGCGGCTCAGAGGATCGCGGGGCACCCGGGGCTAGTCAGGCTGGCCAGGGTGGCGTTCGACATGTTGCCTAGCATGAAGCCGATGTACAGGGCCATAATAGCGTTCCGCTACGCGGCGAGAGCACTCGACGTGAACCTACCGCTCACAACGCTCTGTAGAGAGCTGGGCGTGCCGAAGCCAGAGACCTACGCAGACATGGTGAGAGGCGTGGTGAGAAGGTGGAGAAAGATAGTTGAAAAAATAGAGAGGGAGCTCAAAGAGCACCTCAGCTCCACAACCCCCTAGCTCTTTTTCTCCATTCTTTCTAACTCCTTTATTATTTTTGTTGTATTACTTCCTCTGAGATCTTCCCGTGGTTGGTACAGCTGTGATTCAAGCTAGATCATGACGTGTATCAGCGTCGGTTCGATCTCTCTCTTTCCTCCTCGCGGCGTCTCGATTGGTAGTATCTCGTATCTTGGTGGCGCTGTCTCTTCTGGTTGCTCGACCTTAGTCTCCACCCCTACTAGCACCGTGTTAACTGACTTCAGGTACTTCGTGGGGTAGGATATCCTCGTGACGAGCTTGTCGTCCCAGTAGTAGTCCACGTCTAGCTGTGTCACGTACTCGGAGACCACCCTGTACCTTGAGATCACGTGTCTCGTCACAACCCGCTTTATCGTCGTGTATATGGTCGTGTAGAGCGTTAAGACCAAGCTCCGCCACCGCTAGCCTATTGTCTTGAGGGAGCTTAAAACCCTGACTCTCAGAGGAACCCGGCGAACTTCAGTATCATGAGCGCTATTGCCACGATGATTACCGCGATCAGCGCGAGCCATATCATGGTCGCCTTCTTTGTGATCTCAAGCCTCTCTCGTAGTGCTTGTATCCTGGCGCCCTCCTCTGCGAACGTCCTCGTGCTCGACGAGACGGCTACCAGCGCCGCGTCTGTGGTGTACGCTATCTCCTTCCTCAAGAGCTCGAGCACTCTCGGCGCCTTGGCTGATATGTAGAGCTTCGCCTTGGGGCTTATGTACACCTCCCCCGTTATCGCGGATGCTTCTTTCTGCAGGTAGCTTATTAGTGCTCTCCTGGCGTCTCTGATCCCGTGTATGTCCTCCTTCCCCTCGATCGGCGTGAGCGAGAGCGATATTATCTGCTCGGCAACAGGGTTGGTTTGGACTCCGTGCTTGTGGTGAACCAGTGCGATGAGGGCGGGCTTCCCAGACCCCTTGATGGTGTAGGACTCCCCGCCACCAACGGGGACTATGATGGAGCCATCCTCCGTGCTCACGTAGAGCGAGCCCACCCTCTTAGCTGGCAACAGCGCGCACTCTCGGGTGTCCGGGTCTAGCCCGATGATTATGGCGTCTACGCCGGGGCTTGTGAGCCACGTGCCCAGCTTCTTTCCGAGGGGGTGTGCGTGTAGTGACTGAGTAACCTTCACTATGAGGAACAGCACGCCGATCACGGCTAAGACCCCGACCAAGATCAATACTACGTTCAGCGGCGACGCGAAGAACCCAGCGAGCTCGCTGAGTATGTCTGGAGCTGGAGTGGGGGCTGGGGTGGTTGTTGCGGTTGGAGGTACAGCTGTAGGTGTCGGAGCTGGAGCGGTCGTGGTTGTCGCGTTTATCGGTGGGGTCTCAACTGGGGGTTGAGCCGACACTCCCACCACCTTTACTGTACTTCTCCCTGATCTCCTTTAATATGTACGGCTCCGCCTCGACTATGAACTTCTTGCAGAAGCTCTCTAGTAGTGACCTGGTCTTCGGGGCTATAGTGGTGACGAGGCTCTCTAGTGAGCGCTTTCCCTGCTTGATCAGTAGCTTCCTTAGGAGTATGTAGCCGTTCCTCACCATGTAGAAGAGGTCGTCGGCGTCTGCCTCGTGGACGACTCCGTGCCTCGCTAGGGTCTCGATCAGCCTGTATATGTCCAGCTTCCAGTAGAGCTCCGCGTCGAGCTTCCACCTCTTCGAGCCGTAGACTCGCTTCATCGGGCCCGGGTTGGAGTCCACGCAGAGGGCTAGGTATATAGCGGTGGCGGCGAGCTCCTCTGGGTAGATCCTGGTTCCATCCTTCAGCGTGTAGAAGGATCTCCCCCTGTAGGGCACGGGCTTCACCTTAATACCCGGTGACTGCACAGTGTAGTGTTGGTGTGAGAGCTTGCCGGATGGGAGGCCATCTAAGTCCCCCGAGCTCAACTTGTTCGCGCAGCTCTGTGGCTTCAAGCCGATCGAGGAGAACATACTTGACATCTACGATGCACTCAGAGCCTGCATCAGCCTCGGCGAGAGGGGTTGGGGCCTCGCTCTCGCTCTCTTGAACGTTGTTCTCGGCGGTAGCGTGGCGGTGCCGGACGTTGTCGCGGCGATCCCGCCTGGCTATCTCAAGTATGTCAAGAGGGTTAGTCTCATCAACTACCCGGTCGTAGAGGAGCTTCTCCCAGACGTCGTGTTCCCACTCAAGCTCATCGTCTCCAGCGAGGCTGAGGATAAGGAGGGGAGGCGTGTTGAGATCGTGGCGAAGAGGTACCCGAAGGCCTTTGGGGTTTTCATCGAGTACGAGCGCCCAGACCTCTCCACTGGCAACGCGGCGATCGAGAGGAGCCTCTGGGTCATCTACGAGGCTGAGACTGGGCAGTACCCGTACAAGGCCTTCCTCGCGCCGAGCAGTGTTGCTGAGCGGGTGGCCAAGCTCCTCGATGAGAGGGGCGTGGCGCACCTCGAGGAGGGCTACAAGGTGCTCGACGAGGCTAGGGAGATCTTGAAGAGGTACTCGTACGAGGAGATCAAGGAGCTCGAGGCCACCGGCAAGAGCCCGCTCCCAGAGGGCGTCAAGGTTAGACCTATTGCGCCAGGCCCAGACGGTGTTGAGGTTCCAGGCGATGTCGAGAGGCCACCGAGGCCTAGGAGGCACCGGCCTCCACCCTCCTAGACCTCCTCTCTTAGCAGTATGTATGTGACAAGCGCCAGCAACACGCAGAGCGCGACGTGTAGCCTGGCGTGGATGTCTTGATATAGGTGGAACGCCACCGCTCCCACAGCTGTAGCTCCGAGGAGCAACAGCACGCTGAGAGCCTCGTACGCGTGTAGCACCAGCTCGAACATGCTGGCGATCGCGAGTGCGGTTGTCAGGGTTAGGATGGAGGCTCTGAAGTCTCCTGCTCCAGCGTAGAGGATGCTAGAGGCCGCCAGGGCGGTGTATACTAGTCGAAGGGCCCACGGCCTCTTCATCCTCACGTGTAGCACCCAGCTAGATATCCGCTCAAGGTGCTTAAAAGATAGAGGTCTTATGGAGAGTCAGGTTTTTTAGCCTCGAAACCTGGTCTTCATGCGTGGTGAGGTTAGTGAGCCTCGCGTATGAGACTCAGCAATCAGTCGTAGAGACATACGCGGAGAGGACTGTCAGGCAGGTCGGCTGGGTGTCGAAGTACAGGATACTGGAGACCATATTCAGGGTTATAGTGACAAGGGTCACTGTTGAGCTCGTCGCTCCAGATGGATCAACCGTGGTCTCTAGGTACGTCGTGCCAACGCGCTACGTGGAGACAGAGTACAGGAGGGCAAACACTGTGTTCCTCGGAGTGGTGAGGGCAGTAGAGTCTACCGCACCTACCACGCCTACTCAGCCAGCGTACGAGCGGGCAGTCGAGATCCAGCCACAGCCTGTGCCGTTATCCCCGGCGGCGTAGCGCCTACGTCTATGTTGTCAGAGTTTTAAGCTCTGAAACTCAACATGTTGTCCCGGGTGGGCAGGCATGTCTAGACCAGTAACGATAAGCAGAGAGGACATACTGTTAATAATAACGGGCGTAGCGCTAATAATGCTAGGCGGCCTACTTGCCACCATCTACGCCGGCGTCGCCGCGATGACAACGAACTTGTTCCAGAACATCACTGGCGTACAACTGCCTAACTACGCTAGCATCGCCGCGAACTTCGTGCCAATGATACTCAACATGCTAGGGCTAGCGCTGATCATAGCGGCAGTGGCGCACATCATAGCGATGCTATACCACGCCCTGAAGACTGGGACGGCCGCACCAACAGGAGTGTAGCACCTGAAAGCCCGTTTAAGCCTTTTTTCTCTTTTTTCATTCTTTTCCCCTCTTCCTCATCCTTTAAAGTCGCTTTGAACCTATACTTTTAGCGGGGTCTCCATGACCGTCGTGTGGCACGATCCAACGCTGATCCAGCGAGAGGTGTGGGCTGGGACGGGCATCATCGTGGCCTCCATGGCGTTCACCATACTCTCCCTCTACTCGCTCGTGATCAAGAGGTGGCTTAGAGGCTACTCCAAGTTCGTGGTGATCCTAGGCGGCTGGCTAGCACTCTTTGCAGTCCAGCTGACCTACCTCGCTACTCACAGCGTCGTCGTGTACGGGGTCTACTACAACGAGACGAGCGGGGAGTACGTGTACGCCACGGTCTCGAACCCCATGGCCATACCCGTGGTGGCAGTCATGGTCGCCACGGCCATAGCTGTCATAGCGAGCGTCCTCGTCGCGCATAACTACGAGGTCTACAGGAGGATCATCCGCAGAGCGTACTACATGGAGTAGAGGGGGTACTGTTGAGAGTCGGCATAGCCTGGGAGTGCCCCTGGGTTCCAAGTAGCTACGGCAAGCTCTCATTGTGGCTTGCCAGCGAGCTTCAGAGGATGGGCGTCGATGTCAGGGTGTACTGCCCCAGCGCCCCGGAGACACAGCTGTACTCCAACAGGGCTCTCTACAAGCCGGAGTGCCTGCACGAGGAGCTGGGGATCTGCGTGGAGCTCGAGAAACCAGTCGAGGTCTACAATGCTGGCTGGCTCTGCGAAGACGAGGATGTAGACGTCTACGTGGTCTGCGGTGCCCCCTACGGCGCGACGGAGTCTGAGTGGATCGCCAGGTGTAGCAAGAGCTCCAAGCCCGTCGCGGGGTACTTCGTGACGGAGTCGGCGATAGTCCCTTCGAGCCTCGCCAACTGGCTCTTCCTAGTGGACGCTGTCGGCTTCACCACGAGGGCTGTGGCGAGGGCATACCTAGTCCACGACGCTGTGAGAGAGTTCCACAGCGACTGGGTACTAGTCCCCCACGGGCTCCCCGAGTACTACTTCAAGCTAGACCCCGAGAAGGTCTTCGAGTACAACATGGAGCTGTACAGGAAGAGGGGGCTATCAGACAACCCGGGGCTGAAGCTAGTGTTGGAGTCTAGGAGCGAGGGAGTCCTCTACGGCATGGTGGGCAAGGATCACCCCCGCAAGGACTACGGTGCTCTCCTATCAGCCTTCGCGCTACTAAAGCGCCTGTGCATGGAGAGGTGGGGCTTCTGCGACAAGGTCAGGCTCTTGCTCGGCTTCGTGAAGGCTGTTGGTGTCCCAACGTGGCAGGTCAACATGTTGATGGACTTGCTCGGTCTCGAGAGCAACGACGTTGTGATCCTGGCTGAGGAGTTCCAGAGACGGGGGATCACAGAGATGGCCCTGCTCTTCCTCTACTCGGCGATCGACGCCTTCGTCTTCGCCACGATGGGGGAGGGCTGGGGGCTCCCGCCGCTAGAGGCGGCAACGCTGGGCAGGCCTATAGTGGTCACCAAGACCCCGGTCACTGAGGAGGTGTGGGATGGCTACCCGCTACTGGCGGAGTCGAGGCCCCTTGTCTTCCCAGAGGGCCACATACTTTACCAGACGGACTACAGAGACCTAGCCGAGAAGATGGCCACGCTTCTCTCCAGCTGTGATCGCAGGCGCTACGGGAGGCTTGCCAGGCAGGTCGCGGAGAGGTACACGGCTAGGAGGATGGCTGAGTCCTTCTTGAAGCTGGTGGATCTGGCGATGCAGAGGTGCGGCGTCAAGAAGCAGTACCCGCTAGAGAAGCTCCTAACGCAGATCACAGGCGGCTACAGGAGCGTCGTGCTAGAGGTGCTCAAGCTCGCTTAATAGCCGCTTAAACCACATGTGGAGGTGGGGTCTAGCATGTCTATACTCGGGTTGAAGAAGCGTAAGGGCGGGCAACCCCGCAGGGTCTACATCGTCAACGAGCCTCCAGCGGTGATCGAGGCGGGCGGGCAGAGGTACGAGTGTAGAAGCATCGTCCAAGCGCCGAACGGCCTCCTCTGCGTACAGTACGATGGCACGGCAGTCCTCATACCACCAGCACAGATGCAACAACAGCAAGCGAAGGCCCCGCTACAGGCTCAGCTGGTCTAGCCCGCGGAACCACAGCTGTACCAATCACGGAAAAAGACCCAGAAGAAGCATATAATCAAAACAGGATTTTAAGTCACTTTCTCCAAGACCACAACCCGGTGGGGCCTCGTGACCAGGAAGAACCTGTATCAGGGGCCCTCTAGCTGTTACGGCAGGAGGGAGGGCGTGTGGGTTCCGGGTAGCGGTGTTCTCCCAGAGTACCTGCCATCCTTCATAGCGTTGATCGTGAGGGACATGGCTAGGGGGTACACGTACGATGAGGAGACCTGCGAGCTCAAGAAGGTGGATCCAGCCTACTTGATCGGGAGGCTCCAGTACCTGATCGCCCTTGCCAAGAAGCATGGTGGAGAGGAGGCTAAGGTCTACACTGAGGAGGCGTTGGAGAGGCTCTATAGGGAGTTCAAGCTACCCCCTGGCGTGACGAGGATTAAGCTGGCCGGCTACAGGGACTCGCTAGACAAGGTGGCGAGGGAGATCGAGGAGCTACTAGGGGTCAAGGTGGAGAAGGAGTACCATGAGAGAGTAGAGGAGAGGAGGGAGGAGTCTGGGTCGAAGTCGAAGAGGTCTAAGAGGGCTGTTGGTGTCTCGGTGTGAGCTGGGGGGTTGGCCGTAGCACAGTGGGCTACGTGATCGCTGGGGTGTTGCTCTCGATATTCATTGGGCTCATAGCCTACGGCATAGCCTCGTTTATAAGGTTCGCCAGCGAGGCTCTCAACACGATGTACGAGGTCGGGGTTAATGCCACGGGCGGCGGCAACGTTGAGTACACCACGATACCGGTTGGCAACGAGACTGTGAGGCTACCTAGGCCCTCGAACCCCGCGCTCTCAGCTGTTGCAGATCTGCTTTTCAGGTTGCTCCAGGTCGTCGCTAACGTGCTCACGCACCCAGTGGCACTTGCAGTCCTCATAGCTCTCACCCTCATAGCCTACGCGCTCGTGGAGAAGCGCGGTGCCCTATAGCAAGTCAGGTTTTTAAGCGTGGCAAGCCGAGAGCTCAACTAGGTGGCGGTGATGTCTCAGCCCGTCGTCTACGAGCACGTGCCAGTGGTGATCGAGGAGGTCAAGGAGAAAGCCGTCACGGCGGCCGGCTACGTCTTCAAGTACAGGATACTTGAGACGATCCACAGAGTGTACGTGACGAGGATAGTCTCATCGCTCCTCGCACCAGACACTAGAACTCTCCTAACAGTCATAGCTGTGAACACCAGGCTCCTCGAGACCGAGTACACAAGAGGCAAGTCAACGGTCTTCGTTGGAGTCGAGATGCTCACAGAGCAGGCCTTAGCTCCAGCACCAACTGGTGGAGAGACGCTCAAAGGAGCAACCCCGCTACCAACTCCCATATAGTTGCTATAGTTACGTAGACACTCCGTAAGCTAGAGGGTGAGGTCTTGAGGGAGAAAGGAATAGTTGAAGCCCAGCCAAGCACTATTGCTCAGCATCAGTTCGTGGTATACGAGCCAGGGTACGTCGTGGTCGAGGAGCTCGTCGAGAAGAGCGTCACGATCATCGCCACCGGTGCCTCGGAGGCGGAGGCTGAGGCGCTCGCGCGGCTGGTCTCTAGGCTTAGAGAGCTCGGGTTCAACGTTGCGCGCGGAGCAACGGTCGACATGGTGAAGACGGCGGCGAAGTACTCTAAGACATCCTACGAGACCATCCTCTCCGAGTGCAAGACTACCATGGCATGTATACTCTACTCAGCGTTGATGCTCTTGCAGCATACATCTGTGCCAGAGGCTCACACGCTTAGAGCTTACAGAGAGCAGATCGACACGTTGATGGGTAGAATAAGGGGTGCAACGTCCGCTTCAGAGCTACTCTCGATCCTAGACGATGTTGTCAAGGTCTACGAGCAGGTCAAGAAGATCCCGCTAGACTACTCCGCCTACGCGAGCACCCTGGTAGGCCTAGTTGACCAGGCGCTTCAAAAGGCTAGTGGTGATGCGAAGAGGTCTCTCGAGAGGCTTAAGCAGGCACTAGAGCTCCTTAGAGACCGCAATAGGCTGGTGGATCTCCTCGCCCGCTTCTACGTCTTGATGGACATGGTTAGAGACGACACCTACAGATCCTTGATAGCGTCCTACGGGCCATACATAGACGCCGCTCTAAGAGCTACCTCGGGGAGGGCCACTCCATTAGACTTCGAGCTGGCGGCTACAGGGGCCCTGATACTGCTAGAGCTAGAGGAGAAGGGTGCTCTCAAAATCGAGGAGCTCCCGATATTGAGGGAGACGGAGAGGGCGGTCAGCGAGAGGCTCGGTGCGGGGGAGCTGAGAAGGCTGGTCATGGAGAGGCTTGCCAGGTACAGGGAGAGCGTGTCTAGAGGCATCGAGCCGGGTAGAGACCCGCTCCCATACGTCCAGATTGCTGAGACCCTCGCTATGATCAACCCCTCGAGGCACATATACAGCGCTGTGTACGGGCTCGCCTCGTCGCTGGTGCCGAACAACCCGACGCTCGCGATGACGCTGGCCTCAGCGGTCACGTACTCTGTGACATCGACTGTGGGCACTCTACTGCCACCAGTGGGTGTGGCCCTCACCTCGATCGCTATAGTGGACAGCGCAACAGACGTGGGAACAAGGCTAGCGAACCCCGTTGACAGGGAGCTCTTTGTCAAGTTCCTCTCCGAGCACTGGCAAGACATAGCGATAGCAGTGGCGGTTGGCGTCGCGGCTGGCATCGTCGCGGCAAAGCTATCATCGTACGTGGCTCAGAAGGTCTACCCGAAGCTGATAAGTGTCATCGAGAAGAAGTCTCCCGTCCTCGCAGAGAAGGTCAGAGAGATCCTCGGAGCCAAGTTGATAGAGGGCAGGCAGATCTCCACTGAGCGGGATGTCACCGTAACGGTCACGGATGATGGGCACGTAGTGGTCTACGAGAGGTCGGCAGGCACGGTCAAGGTTCTAGGCAAGTACAAGGTACCTGACAAGATCTACGCCGCACTTGAGGATCCCGAGGCGGCGGTGAAGGTCGGTGCGCTCCTGAGCAAGAAGGGGCTAGTCCTCTGGGGCACAGCCGGCGATGACCTGGTCTTCCTCGACGAGGCTGGAGGCGTGCACATACTCACCGTTAGCGGCAAGAAGGCAACGATAATCTCAGACGTGATAAGGGTCGAGGACAAGGTGGTGACCTTTAGCCAGCTCGCTAGGGAGAACCCAGAGGCGTTCAACTACCTATACACGGTGACAAGGCTCGCTGGGCTCTCGCTAGATGACCTCTCGAACAACCCTGAGTTCACAACGTTACTTAGAACATTCATGCAGCAGGGCAAGGCGTACGGCGTCGCGACCGTTAAGGGGGTCACGTTCGAGTTTGCTGGCGATAAGCTCTTCGTTCGAAGCGGTAGGGCCACGCTCGCCACCGCAGATCTCGCCAGGCTCAAAGAGCAAGTTGCGGCCCTCATGGACATGGCAGAGTTCCTTAAGCATTTCGAGGCGCAGCTCGGCACGGTGTACAGGAACGTCTTGCTAGACACGACGGCCTTCGGCTACGGCCTCCTCTCGCCGCAGATCGTCGCGTACGACGAGATATTGAGGGCCATAACCACCTCTCAGGTTCCACCTGTAGATTTGCAGAGGATCTTGCCGCCGGTCGAGAAGGCCATTGGCACGTACTACGTCAGCGGCAACAAACAGCTCTACGTGTCAAACCAGCTACTTGGAGACGCTAAGATATTGCTTGAGACGGAGTTCACCAGGGAGGTCGTACATGGCTTGTTGAAGACCAGGTTCGCGGAGAGGGGCGTAACAACGATCCAGCTACCTCCAGACCTACAGCGGCTAGTCGCAGAGGCTATCAACAAGGGCGCGAGCGGGCTAGACGCCTTCGCGGCCGCGGCTCACATGGCGATGAATGCGGGCAACAACGCTGGTGCAACCACGCTCCTCAACCTATATATATTGCTCAGCCTCAGCCAGTACGGGCTTACATCTGTCGAGGTGTTCGGCTCGACATCCACGGGCATGGTGGCCGGCCTAACAGCCCTGAACTCCACCGTCCTGCAGGCGTCGCAGAGGGCGGCGGAGGCCCTGAGCAGAGGGGAGGTAGAGACTGCTAGGCAAGCCATTATGTCAGCGTTGATCCAGACAGGCCTCAGCGAGCAGGCGGCTAGGCAGGTCGCTAATAGCGTTATCGGCGAGGCGCGGGCGGTCACAGCCCCAATCACGATCCCGAGAGAGGTTGTAGAGGAGAAGACGCTCGTAGCGGTCAAACACGAGCCTGTCGAGAAGTATACTAGTGAGAGTGCTACTAGAGGCATCGTAGTGCCCGTTCTAAAGGTCAACACGGAGGTCGAGGAGCACACAGTCAGCTCCTCCTTATATGAGGCGACAAGCAAGCACACTAGCGAGAGGGCTGGAGGTGTTGTTGTACCGGTTCTAAAGGTCAATACAGAGGTTGAAGAGCGCACTATCAGCTCGCCAGCCTACGAGTCTGCAAACAAGTACACTAGTGAGAGAGCTAGAGGCGTTGTTGAACCAGTCCTAGAGGTCAACGTGGAGACGGAGGAGCGCGTCACGAGCTCGTCAAACTATGAGTCAAGAAGCAAGTACACCAAGGAGCGGGCTAGAGGAGTAGTCATACCAGTGGAGCATGTGAGCCCAGAGGAGCGGGAGATAGTAGTGCCCAGCTCTGAGTACGACAAGGTGGAGGAGAGCGCAGTCGAGAAAGTGACAGCAACAGTCGTACCAGTCGTAAGGGAGGAGGTGGTTCCAGTCCTGGTTGTGATGACAGTTGATGTCGAGGAAGAGGAGGAGCACCCGCCTACATCACCAAAAGTGCCACCACAAACCACAGGAACTGGTGGCCCCCCGTTGCTATGGGCACCAGGGTGGCCAGGAGCTAGAGGCGATTCGGGGACGAGGGGGCGCGAGGAGCGTAGGGGAGTTGGAGAGCGCGAGGTCTTGGTCTACTAGTCCTTAAAACCCTTTTTTACAGAGTTCTTGTTTGGTGATGGTCGTGAGGTACTTGGCTCTGCTACTGTTGCTAGCGCTATCTCTGAGCGTTGTAGTGGTTATGCACGCTGATGCTCAGGAGTTGCCGGTGTTGCACGGGTTTCTCGGCTACGACCTCTACTTCCGCGTCGACGCTCCGAGCGAGGCCAAGGTGAACTCGAGCGTCTCGATAGTCTTGACTCTCAGGGTCTACTACGACGACATATACGTCTACGAGGTCTTCGTGTGGATATATGGTTGCGGAGTCAACATCAGCACAACTTTGTTCTCCGAGACCTGGCTCAAGAAGGACTCGCAGTACACGTACATCTTCCCCGTCACGCCCCGCGAGGAGGGCTACCTGAGAGTCGTGATCAGGGCTCACTACTACTTCATCTACCAGGGCGACTACTACTACCAGTACGGCGGGGTCGCCGCGAACGTGACAGCTGTAAGAGCCATCACCTACTCTGAGCTCAGGGACATGTACGCTAGGCTCAGAGCGGACTACGAGTCTCTCCTAGCCAACTACACCGAGCTCAAGAGGAGCTACGAGCAACTCCAGTCTAGGTACAACGACCTGCTAAGCAACTACACCGTGCTCCTCGACCTGTACAGGGGCTTGAACAAGAGCTACAGCGACCTAGTCTCTCAACACCTCGAGCTCTCAGCTAAGCACTCCCAGCTACTAGGCCTGTACAACAACCTATTAGTGCAGTACAGGGAGCTGTCATCGCAGTACGAGATGTTGCTCGGCGAGCACAGTGCGCTGAGAAAGGCGTACAACGCACTCGCGGAGTCCTACGAGGCTCTACTAGACAACTACACCAGGCTGATGATCGCGTACGACTCTCTCTCAACATCCTACAGCGCGCTTAGAGAGGACTACTCCAGCCTCCTCGCAAACTACTCATCGCTAGAGTCTAGCTACCAGAAGCTACGCGGAGCCTACGAGTCTCTCAGAGACGCCTACACAGAGCTACTCAACAAGTACACGTTGCTCGAGTCTAGGTACACAGAGCTACTCGACAGGTATAGAGAGCTCAGCAAAGAGCACGAGGCTCTACAAGCAACCATAGCCGAGAAGGCGAGAGCACTAGAGACACTACTATACGTGACGATAGCCCTCGGAGCCATCACAGCAACTCTACTAGCGCTCCTAGCACGTAGAAAGAGGTAAGTCCCTCAAGCTCTCTTTCTTCTTTATTATTTTTGATATATGTGCTCCTTCTAGGGTCTCCCGTGGTAGGTACAGCTGTGATTCAACGCTAGATCCTGCTGGTGACCTCCTCATAGTACCTTTTCAAGTCCTCGGCTATTAGCTCTGTAGCCTCGCTGGGGGTTAGCTTGTCGATCACCTCTCCGCTCTCTGTGACCAGGTAGTACTTGTCGCCGTCTCTGACTATGTATAGCTCCCTGTTCAACATGTACTTGTTCTCGTTGAACACTGAGACCTGTAGTTTGATGTGCACGGTGGCGACGTTCCTCTCCAAATCCACCTCGACTGAGATCTCGGCCATGCCCGGGTGCACCATCAAGATTTTGTCTCTTGATCAATTAAAAAGCCACGGGGTACATGGTCAAGGTTTTAAGGGATAGTGTAGAGTATCACGTGTGGGTGAACTGCTTGAGCCAGGCGCTCGCTAGGAGGACTAGAGACGAGGGCACGAAGCAGGGGCAGAGGCGAGACCAGGAGCAATCGTACGTTGAGCCGAGGGTCTACTACAGGCTTAGAGGCATAAGCTTCAGGTACGGCTCGTTCAGGAACGAGCCGCTCTACAACATAGTGTCGCGGCCGCGGGAGTACTTCATCGAGGTGCCGAGGCTTCGGCGCGTGATGGAGGTCGTTGAGGGGCTGGGACTAGACTACATCACTATTGGAGATCGCGACATGAGAGGCGGCTCCAAGGCCATCTATGGCTCTAACGACCTAAACCTGGTGGTGAGAGCTGTAGACGAGGTCGTCAGGGTTGTCGAGGAGAGCATGGGGGAGAAGATGGTGTACGTGGTCTTCGACGACACTGTGTGGCGGTTGCCGTTCAGGGGGCACATCCACTCGAACGCGTTCGAGTACTACGCACCAAGCGACCTCGCCTACTTCAGGAACTCCCCCTGGATCGAGCCTATAGGCTACGCGTACCTCCCGCCAAGGTACGTCGTGTACGCCTACGCCTCTATCTTCAACCCCTACGTCATCGATAAGAGAGAGGACTACGTAGCGCTCCCGTACACGGAGGAGGTCGTTGAGCGGGTCGCAGAGCTCCTAGGGGAGTTCCACATGAGGCCGGACAGCGAGGTGGAGAGGCTCAGGAGGGAGCTAGAGGAGTTGAGAGCCGCATCTCAGCGGAGGGTTGAGGGGCCCCGCGGAGACCTCGTCAAGGTCAAGATGGTTCTCTACAGGTTGCCGAGCGAGGCTATACGAGGCATCTCGAGCAAGGTCGCATCGGAGCTCAGGTCTCTGAGGAAGGAGCTCAACGAGGCTCTGCACAGGTACGGGTACAGGGTCTTCGACATCTGGGTCTTGAGGAGCGACGTTGATCCAGCCGAGTTCGCCAGGAGCGTCGTCAATGAGGTGAACTCCCGCATAGAGTACCTCAGGAAGTGGGAGGGGCTGAAGACGGAGCCGGGAGACCACGTGATCCTGGTCGACGCGTGGCTACCCCGCGGAGTCTTGATCTCGGAGCTCAAGAGGCACCTCGAAGAGTGCAGAGAGGTCTTAAGAGACATCTCGCAACGCGAGCAACAGGCGACAGGGGCTAAGAGGAGAGCCCTAGCCCACGAGAGAGCACGGTTAGAGGAGGAGGTGAGAAAGCTAGAAGAGGAGCTCAGAAGACTCGAGAGGGGAGAGCAATGAGCGTGCAGGCTAGGCGCAGGAGAGCGGCTTCTAGTGATCACCCTAGGCAACCACTCGCGAAGGTAGCTCATCCGCTGGTATTCGAGCCGATAGGGTGGCTTGGCGACGAGGCGTTTAGGCAGATCCAGAGCGCTGGGCTTAAGTATATTGGCGGGGCCTTCATGCTAGATGTCTCAGACCCAGACGTCGACATCGATAAGCTCATATCCTTCCTCAAGAGCAACGTCGAGGGCTTCACGGAGAAGGACGCTGAGAGGGTGCTAGAGGAGTGGAGGAAAGAAGAGCCGCTTAGGAGGTTTAGGAGGGCTCTAAGCGAGATCGCTGGCGTGAAGGTTAAGGAGCTGGCCATGAATGTGTACCAGCTTCAAAACGCCTTTGTCAGGTTCAAGCCGGAGCGAGTCGACGAGGCGAGGTTCAAAGAGCTCGCTAGGAGGTTCGAGTACCTTGGTGACGGGTGGTTCCTCGTAGACCTCTGTGGTCACAGCAAGCTCCTGGAGGTCGCGCCGAGATCCTAAGCCTAAGTGGTAGGGGCTCGGGAGAGAAGGCTGACTGGCTCGCGTACCTGAACCAGGTGTGTGAGGCTAGGTTCGGGGGCATAGAGAGGGTCAAGAGGTTCTTGCGCGAGAAGTACGGTGTCGAGCCGCTGTCGGTGAGCATAGATGGGGACTTCTACGTCGTCAGGTTCCCTCACCTCGGCCCAGAGAAGTTCAAGGAGCTTGCGAAGCGCTTCACGTACATTAAGGGTGGTGGCTTCCTGATCAGGCGATCGGAGATCCCGTGATGACATCAGGGTTTTAAGGCTCTTGTAACGCTAGCTCTACTTGGTGAGGCCTGTGGAGCAGGTGCTACTGTCTAGGTTGAGAGAGCTCGCTGGCAAGGCTCAGCCGGGCAAGCTACCGGCGCCAGCGGTCACAGCGGCTCCTCAACAGGGAGCTGAGCGGCCTGTCGACGAGCTCAGAGCTCTCGCCTCTACCCGGGGCGTTGACGTAGCAGACCTAGAGGCGTGTAGAGAGACGAGGGAGGCGTACGAGTGGTGCCTGGCGCTTCTAGACCCCAACAGGCCCCCGCCACCACACCCCTTCCCCGAGAAGCTACACGGGCTGTTACTAAAGCTGATCGGCGAGGGGAAGATCGAGCCGGGCAGGCTCAAGCTCCTCGGGCTAGACAAGAGGCTGGCGGAGGTCGTAGCTCACAGAGTTGAGAAGGCGCTCTCAGAGGTCGCTAGGTCGCCTATACCGAATAGAAGAGAGGTGGTAGAGGAGTTCGAGAAGATCAGAGAGATCTACACGAAGGCTAACAGAGCGGTTCAACCAGAGGTGCTCGAAGAGGCGGTGATAAGGGGTATCAGGAAGGCCGTTCCAGCCCCGCCGCGAGAGGTGGAGCACTCTATCATCGAGGTGTTCAGGGGGAGGGCCACGCCTGTCGAGGCGGCTGAGAAGGTCATAGCCTCTCTCGCCAGGGCTGAGGCGGCTCGCGAGGAGAGAGAGGTCGCTGAGAGGGCTAAGAGGCTAGAGGCCCCCAAGGCCGAGGTTGTGCAGGCGAGGGCACAGGCTCCGAGGGCGGAGTAGTCATGCCCCTAGTGCTCTACACCACCATATACACGACGCTCTACGAGACCAGGTACGCGACCGTCACTAGGTACTGGGTGCGCCTGCCAGACGGCACCAGGGTCTTGAAGAGAGAGGTGACCAGGTACCTAGAGCCAGAGGAGTACGCAACCCTCGTCGAGAAGGAGGCGGAAGAGAGGAGGGGCAGAGCTCAGGCGCCAGTTGAGGAGACCGAGAGAGCTACGCGACTGGTGATCGCCGAGTGAGCACGATACTCTACAGGGTCGGCTCTTTCTTCTACCACTTCGGCGTGGTGGTGACAGTCCTAGCTCTCATAACCATAGCCACCCTGGCCGCTCTCGCCTCGACCGGTGCCGTCTCCCCCGATGTCAACCAGTTACTGTACAGGCTCGCGACGATCTTCGGCTTCAGCGCGATGGCAGGGGCCCTCCTAGGCCACCTCTCGGGGAGGGTCTTGGGAGCCATCATTCCACAGCTGTTCCAGGCCATGAGCATCTGGGTCATTCTAACGTACTTCCTCCCAGTCTACGCGCCTCTAACGGGCACCCTGGTCACCCTCATCTCGCTCCTGCCGCTACCAGCCCCGGTCGTGGCCGGCCTCTCCAGCGTGGTGTACACCTTCACGGCGTTCGCGATGATATACTACATAGCTGTCAAGGTCGGCGCGGCCCCCGCCTGATCGCCCCGCGAGATCAGATTGGACGTCAGGTTTTTAAGCTCTGCAAGACCACAACATGTTCACGGGGATAGACACCATGCCCAGGAAGAGAAAGACCGGACACACAGTATCAGAGTGGAGAAAGAAGTTCGCAGATGCAGCCAAGTTCTGCTCGGAGTACGCCAAGAGAAAGGGCATCAGATTCCAAGACTGTGTCAGAGACTACCTCGCTGGCAAGATCAAGTAGAAGTAGTAAGCCCTCAAGCAAGCCCCACCCACAAGCCCTTTTTTCACTCTTTTTTCCTCCCACCTCCCCTCTCCTCCTGCACTCCAAGGTTCTCGAGAGATCCAGCTGAAACCACAGCTGTACCTACCACGGAAAAGATCCAGCAACAGCAAGTATACAAAATAAAAAATACAAACACACAGAAGAAAGGGAAAGAAAGAGAAAAGGGGAGAGGGGAGGGGTCGGGGGCCCTTCGATGGTGGCTTCATGGAGGCTTTCTGTTTCTTCCCCGATTAACGCGTGCTCAGAGTTTTAAGGTGTTGGAGCTCATTTTCCAACTAGATGATAGCCCTCGTGTCGTGGAAGCATGTTCACGCTTAGAGCTCGCCGCCGTTCACCCGAGAGCGGTTGTTTATGGTGTTTTAGGGTCGTTTAGTATCACCCTCGGGCTCCTCACGGTCTCCTCTCGGCGGGCTACGGCGGTTCGTCCGCCCTCGCGCACCGAGAGGGCACGGGTGTTTATTAGGGTTTAGAGGTTTATAAGCCTATCGGGGTTTAGACCCCCATGAGCAACGCGTACTTGACTATAAGGCTCCCGTTTAATGTTTGTTGTAGAGAGGCTAGGCTATTGCTCTCTACGGCTAGGTTGTTTAGGCTTGCTGTCTTGAGGCTTCACGACATCGTTCTCCAAGAGTCTCCTAGGATCTCGTCTGAGATCTACTTGAAGAAAGCATACAGGAAGAGGCTCTGGGATCTACTGCCAAATAGGCGGTACGTAGATGGCGCCATAACACTACTCTACTCCGTTTACGAGTCTGCTCAAGTGCTGGGTGTACCACTCAACGAGATAGAGTTCAGGGATTGGTTGCTCTTCCAGCAAAGCGAGAGAGAGTACCCGTGTAAGAACATAAAGATGTATGGCGACTTCAGCTTCGACGTCAAGGTAGTGAATTTTCAGAGAGGTGTCGATGTAATTTCACTCAAGCCAACGGTCTCGAAAAGACATAGAGAGCTGTTGAGCAAGGTGTTAGAGCTTAGAGAGCCGTACGTTGCCCGCGTCAAGCTAAACAGGTTTGGGGCGAGAAAGGGAGAACTGTGGGTTCACGGCGAGATACAGGTCTCAGTACGATACAGATTCTACACAGAGCACTTCTCTAAGGTCAACGTGAACAGAGGTAAGCTCTATGCCGGCGTAGACGTGAATGTTGATAGGATAAACCTAGCGATAGTCGATGACGACGGGAGGCTCAGAGACACTTACACGTTCTGGTTCGAAGAGGCTTCCAGGAAAGGTTGCAGTAGACACAGGGCTAGGAGCATCATCGGTATGAGAGTCCACGAAATGCTTAGCTACGCCTATCACCAAGGCGTGAAAATACTGTTTCTTGAAAACCCCGAAGTCCTCGGCAAGCTGAAGCTCCTGTGGGTTAGGAGCGGTGATAGGGGGCACGAGAACTACAACTACAGGGTCTCTGTCTTCAGGAGCTCAGTCATCGAGATGATAGCGTTGAAGGCACCACTATACGGCATAGAAGTCAAATACGTAGACCCAAAGGGGACAACGAGCTCTTGGGAACACGGCGATGTAATGAGAAAATATAGACTAGATAGACACGTAGCATCAGCTTACCTAATAGCCCTCAAAGGGCTTGAACGACCCTAACCTACCCTATTTATGGAAACAGCCCTCTAACCTTCTCGACGGCCCTGGAGTACATACTCACCCCCGACGGGTTCATACGTTGCGACGCAAGTGCATCCTGGAGTCAATTATTAAACCGGCTCGCAACCGAGGGTCGAGTTCGACTTTCAACCTGGCTCGCATACGAAGTGTGGAGTTCAACTTTATTATGGCTCGCAGGGTTTAGCTGAGTTCAACTTAATAAGTGGCTCGCAAATGCCTGAAGGGCTTCACGCCAACACCGGCTCGCATTCCTCAAGCGTGCTCAATTATTATGATGGCTCGCATAAAGGGGGTAGGCTTCAAAGCGTAAGCTGGCTCGCAATGCAGATGCGTGCTCAATTAATATATTGGCTCGCAATACTTTTCCGGCTTCCAACTCCGGTCTGGCTCGCACACCTATATGTGTTGCGCTCCCTTATAAAGGTTTGCACGCACCTTGAAAGCGGGATCCAGCTAGTTCTCGGCTCGCATATGCGCGACGCGTTCAAAGAACCTTTGGCTCGCACTAATATAGTTCGGTGTCGGGCTTCAAAGCTGTGCTGGCTCCCCCGAAAAAAGAGGCGTGGAGGATCTAAAAAAGCTACTGCTTGATCCCAGCTACCTTGAGCCAGTGGTCGTAGAGCTCCCTAGCGAAGTGCCTCTTCACGTACTTCTCGTAGAACTCGTCGCAGTACTCGGGGTCGTCGACCACCGGGGGTATGCACAGGTGTGGTTGCTTCTCGCATATGTACGCCAGCCTCACCGGCAGTCCGAGTATCTGCCTGCCAACGTAGTGGTAGTGAGCTAGGAAGAGCTTCACGGTGACCCTCCTGGCGTGTGCTAGGTGGTGTGCCTTAGTCCAGTCTGGGTGCTTCTTGAGGCTCTCCTCGTAGAACACCCTGTACATGTGCTTGTAGAACCCTCCTTGCATCCTGAACGCCTCGCCGAGCCTCCACATCATAGTCCTGGCGAACGGGCTCCAGTCAACCTTCTGGCCCGCGACCCTCCTGGGCACCCTCCCATCCACCACGTGGAGGCCTGTGTACTTCCACATCTTGCTGACCGTCTCGAACCTGGCGGGGTTCAGCACGGTTATCAGGTACGCCGCGGCCACCGGGCCCACGCCTCTGACGTGTTGCAGGTACTCCGTCCACAGCGGGTGTGGCTTGACGAGCCTCTCGATCTCCCTATACAGCCTCCTCTCGACGCTCTCGAGCTCTCTCAGGATCTCCCTAAGGATCTCTGGCGGGCTCGCCTCGACGACCTGTGCTGGAGCTCCGCACATCGGGCACCTGTCCCTGGCCTCCCTCGCCGGTACCACGTGCCTGCTCGGGCACACCGTGAACCTGTTCACGGCGACCCTGTTGTTCACGGCTATCCTCAGCTTCTGTATGTCGTAGTAGGTCTTGACCGTCCTGAGTAGCTCGGGCTCGAGGCTCATGCGCACCCCCGAAAAAAGCGCAAAAGCTTTCGGGCTTGATAAACCCCATGGCTCGCAATTAGGGGGCGGGCTCAACGAGTATCTCTGGCTCGCAAACTATCTCTGCGGTCGAATACTCTCTTGGCTCGCAAATAGACATCGGGCTCAATAACTTTCTCTGGCTCACATGCATGAAGCGGGTTTCAACCACCCGCCGGCTCGCAACGTATTATTGGGCTCCATCGATCACCTGGCTCTCAACTCTACTACTCGTTGCCGGCTTATATATGTTAGAGGTTGAGCTATCGCTCCACGCAGAGCGCCACGCCACTGAAGGTCTCCACGGCCTTCACGTGGTGCGGGATCACCTTGTTGAAGCACTGGTAGTGGTACCTCCTCGTCACTCGAGCGAACCTCTCCTCGACGTACAGCGTCCCCTTGTGAATGGTGTATCCACAGAAGAAGCACGGGTAGTCGTCTCTAGCCTCCCTCACGGTGTACGTGAAGCCCCCTCTCAGCTTGACCTGCTTGCTACACTCGACCCTCACATACGCCCCCGAAGGAGGTGGAGGAAGAGGTGAGAGAAAAAGAGAAAAAAGAGGGAGGGCTACTCGATCCTCGCTCTCCACACAGTTAGTCTCGTGAACTGGTCTTCGAATTGACTCGCTTCAGATACCGTTATGAAGTACACTTCCTTGTTACTCGCGTCTAGTATCGCCCCTAGGACGACCTCTGTGTCGAAGAACCTGAAGATCTCGTCGGCATTTTCGAAGTACTTGTCAAACTCTTCTCTCTCGACAAACTTGCCATGGTACACCCCTAGAACGTTGCTGGGTTCCACAATCTTTGCTCTGATCTTCTCTACCCCTTCAACTGCGAGCCCCAGGCCTCTAGCCCTCTCGTTCCAGTTGACCTGCTTCGACTTGCGCTTACGCTCAACGCTCATAGCCCACACCATGAATCAACTCGGAGACTGGGGACTTAAAAAACCTGACCTTCTCTCATCTAGTGTCCTTCACCTATAGCACTATGTCTTCTAGGAGCTTCTTTATGGCGACCCTTATCGCGTCGCTCCTGCTCTTGAAGAGCCCTCGCTCCACCAGCATGTCGAGTATCGCCAACTGCTCCTCGGGGATCTTGAACGTCACGACTCTGAGTCCCATGGCCCTCGCCCCCGAGGGGGGCGTTGAGCTTCGAGGTCTACGCAATGCGGTGCTAGCCCTGTAACGCCTTCCACACATCCCTACCTCCTCCTCGCCCTAAAGGGTGAGGGTTCCCTTAGAGCGGGGAGGGTGAGAGGGCTTATAAGCTCATGTTGCTCTAAGCTTGCGTGGGATGCGGAGGTGCGACCACCAAACAAGTTGATGCTAGCGGATGACAGATGTAGCCCCGAATAGATACGGGGAACAGATGAGCCGAAAAACTCAGGGCGGGGAGGAGGTCAGTTAGAAAACGAGTTAAAAAAGTGTTTGAGAGGAGGGACTACTTTTTCAACTGCCCCACTTCTCCCTTACTGCGGCTTCGAGTGTCTTGACCAGCCTCTCTATTTCTAGCTCTACTTGAGACGGGTCTACACCTATGGCTACAAGCTTCTCTTTACACCTCCTCACCAGCTCTAGCACGCTCCTAGCTCTCTCGAGGAGCTACTTGGCATATGCTCTGACCCTGTTGGCGCGCCTATCAGCCTCTCTAACGCTCTTCAACATGTCGATGAGCGTTGACTCGATGTAGCTCAACGGGCTCTTAGGCGCCTCGCTCTCGGAGATCTTGACTCCGCTCACAATGGCCTCTTTGAGGTGCGCTGTAGCCCTATCATCGTTTGGAACCACGTAGTAGGTCTCTACGTTAGCCTCGACTCCTGCCTTCGCCAGGATGGGCTTCACGTCGACGCTCTCGGGGCATATGTAGGTGCTCCTATCAACTCTTGCGCATAGGTTGAAGAACATCTCTCTCATTATCACGG
>Ga0326760_1000348_pt1 | contig 25980 bp, 34 predicted proteins | sample GCREP_S_FD_207668 | JGI IMG/M metagenome (GOLD analysis project Ga0326760, IMG submission 207668) | Hot spring sediment microbial communities from Geyser Creek Basin, Yellowstone National Park, WY, United States - GCR.EP_S | ecosystem: Environmental > Aquatic > Thermal springs > Near-boiling... | reverse complement strand
ATATGTTCATCTCCAGATACGGAAGGTTCTGGGCTCCAAGCTCCGAATATACCTCCTCCCCTATATTTGATTCCCTAGTTTTGTTTAGGATTATAAGTCTGGGCTTTAGGGAAGGAAGGCCGTACCCTCTTAGGACTTTTACCTCCTCCTCATCAAGACCCAACGAAAACAAGGGGATCCCCTCCGAAACAGCATCGTACGCTTTTTTCAGGATCCTTAAGGTTTTTTCCTCCCCCCTCTTTTCCAGCTTTTTTATGTTTGAGAGTAAAACTTCGGCTTCAAAGCTGAGGAAGTTCAAAGTAGTATCAACGAAAGAGGTGAAGTTTTCCGTTAAGCCACCAACGACCTCTAACAGGGCATCCGCTTTCGCCAAGTTTTTAGGATTGTCGTGCAAATTTATGTAAGGTGGCGTAATCTTCTTTGGTTTGAAGAGATCAACCAAAGCCTCAAACCTCTCATCCTTCAATTTCAAAGACCCCACACCTTTTCCACCCGTAAGCCTCTCCAAAAGGGTGCTCTTTCCCGTAAACGGTGCCCCTATTATATATACATCCATTAAAGGAGTTCCGCCTCCAGAACTATCTCACCAACCCCCCTTAATGCAACCGAAACCGGGCAATTATCCTTCGCCTGCTCCGCAAGTTTCAGGAAGGTATCCCTATCTATCCCCTCAACCCTTGCCTTTGTGTGTAAAACTATCCTCGTTATCCTCGGTCCCTCTTCCTTCATCTCCATTATTACCTCCGCTTCGGTGCGTATTTCAACGGGTTTTTGTATCCCGCCTTTTCCAAAGTTGAGGAAAGGGCCATACTGAAGCAACCCGCATGCGCAGCCCCAATAAGCTCCTCAGGGTTGGTTCCCTCACCACTTTCAAACCTTGAAGCAAAAGTAAAAGGTCCCTCAAAGTACCACCTTTCCAAATCGCGGAAGACTTCCTAACTATTGACATAGGCGTTTATTGTAAGGGGGATTCCCCACTTAAAATTCCCACTTGAAAGTCGTATATTTTGGAGGGGGTGAAGTTTCAAGGGAGGTTCTGAAAAACCTTTTAAACTTTGTTAAACCAATTTTGGTAGTTACGAAACCCGATGCCCCGAAGGGTAGGGGTAAAAAGCTTCAGGCGACACCCGTGAAGGAGCTTGCTTTGGAGGTTGGAATTGAGGTTTTAACGCCTGACTCCTTAACGGACGGAGGTTTTTTAAAAAAACTGAAAGAAATTAATCCGGATTTTATTATGCTTGCGGATTATGGGGGGAAATTACCAAAGGAGGTTTTGGAGATCCCAAAGCTTTTCCCCTTATGCTTTCACCCATCCTTGTTGCCCAAATACAGGGGAGCGTCGCCAATTGAGAGGGCTTTCTTCAACTGCGAGGATATTTTAGGATTGACGGTTTTCGTTATGACGGAAAGGATAGACGAGGGAAAGATGGTTTTACAGGATAAGATCCCCATAAATCCATGCGAAGAAACAAAGGGGGATGTGATACCAAAGGTGGCAAAAAACGGTGCGGAGATGCTTTATAGGTCTGCGCTTATGATCCTTGAGGGGTTTAGGGGATTTAAGGAGCAAGTTGGGGAAGTTTCTTACGCTCCAAAAATAAAGCCTGAGGAGGAGTTCGTAAGGCCCGAGGAAGGGGTAAAAAGGACTGTGGGAAAGATAAACGGACTTTCCCCGAAGCCCGGTGCGAGGTATATATGGAAGGGGAAAAATTTAAAGATCCTGCATGCAAGGCCAATTTTCCGCAAAATGGAATGTGAGATCGGGGAAATATTTTACGATAAAAGGGAAAGGAAGCTGATTTTGGGATGTTCGGATGGGTGTGTGGAGATCCTCAAAATTCAGGTGGAGGGGAGGAGGGTTATAACGGGAGAGGAGTTCGCCCGGGGTTATTTAAGACAACCTTAAAATTCCGAAATGAAAAGGTGGGTTTTATTTTCTTTTGTTCTATTATCCTGTTCAACGGTGCCAAAGGAGTACGTAAGGAGGGTGGAAAAGTTGGAGAGGGAGGTGGATAGCTTGAGGTTGGAAATAAAGAGGTTGAGGGAGATGGCGAGGGAACTTTCGGACAGCACAAAAAAGTCCGAGGAATATTACAACCAGATTTACGATTATATAAACAAGGAGTATGAAAGGAGGGGAAGCCCGATAAGACCCGGAAAAGCTAAGTGATCACAAAAACTTTATGGTTATATCCCTCCTAACCTCGTAGTGTGCAGGGGTATAACCCGCAAATTCACCTTCGCATTCAACGGGGATCCCCTCAGTAAGAACCTTCAATTTTTCCGCTTCAAACTCTTTAACCTCCCTCAAATTTATATGTTTCCCGGAATAAACCTTTGGAAAATAATAAATGAACTTCCATTTGGGAACATATTCAACGACTATCACCCTCGTATCCCCCGTGATGCTTGAATTAGGGGAAATCTTCATCCCACCTCCAAAATACGGCGAATTAGCGAAGGCTATAAGGATCGTATATCCTTTGTAATTTATTTCCCCAACTTCCATTTCTACGAATATGGGTTTTAATTCGTAAAGGGTATTCAAGACGCCTATGGCATAGCCGAACCTCCCAAACCTCCTCAAACCATCAAATCTGTAGGCGACCTCCGCCCCAAATCCCACATCCGAAACCCCCACGAAGTACCTAAAACCCTCGGAAGTTTTAAGCAAAACCGGATGAACCCCCTTTATCTCCCCATTCAAAATTTCCAAAACCCTCTCCCTTGGATCCCTTTTAACGTGTAAGCTCCTCGCAACATCGCAACCCGTCCCACCGAATATAGGAGCAATAAGAATATCCATTTTGTTTTCTATCACCCCGTTTACCACCTCGTTTAACGTCCCATCCCCTCCCGCGACTAAGATTACATCTCCTTTAATTTCCCTGACCAGCTCCCTCGCATGCCCCCTCCTCTCGGTTATGAAATATTCGTACTGATACCCATGCTCCTCAAGGATCTTGGAAAACTCTCTAAAGACCTTCAAACCTGACCTTGATACTGGATTAACTATGAAGCTAAACCTCAAACTCTTACCTCCTCTGGTAATGCAAATTTTACGTTTTCCTTAATTCCGTCCAGCTCCTCCACAAATTCCCCACCCATCTCCAAAAGCTTCCAAACCACCCTCCTAACCAAAGCCTCGGGAGTCGATGCCCCCGATGTTACACCCACCGCCTTAACGTTTTCAAGCCAACTTTCCTCTATATGGCTCTCATCCTCTATTAAAAATGCCCTTGCCCCGTTTTTTTCCGCCACCTCCCTAAGCCTGTTTGAATTGGAGCTCTCCTTTGAGCCTATCACCAAAACCAAATCCGAAATCTTCGCGAGTTTCTTCACCGCATCCTGACGGTTTTGTGTGGCATAACAAATATCTTCGGTCTTTGGTAGAACGATATTAGGAAATCTCCTCTTTAAAACCTCTATTATCTCCCTCGTATCATCCACGGAAAGTGTTGTTTGCGTTGTTAAAGCCACCTTGTTGGGGTCGGGAACTTCAACCTTCTGTGCATCCTCAACGCTTTCAACCAATATAACCTTGTCGGGCGCCTCCCCCATCGTACCCTCCACCTCCACGTGTCCCCTATGACCAACCAAGATTATCGTGTATCCCTCCTGGGCGAATTTCCTAACCTCTTTATGAACCTTATGTACAAGCGGGCATGTAGCGTCTATAACCTTCAAATTTCTCCTCAAGGCCTCCTCCCTAACCTTAGGGGACACGCCGTGCGCGGAGAAAATCACTATTGAGCCCTCCGGGATCTCGTTTATATCCTCAACGAATATCGCCCCTTTTTGCTCCAAATCCCTCACCACGTACCTGTTATGAACGATCGCATGCCTAACATATACGGGTTTCCCGAAAAGCTTCAAAGCCCTTTCCACGATCTCTATAGCCCTATCTACCCCCGCGCAGAAACCCCTCGGGTAAGCCAAATATATTCTAAACCCCATTATGCTTATTTTAAGGGGGAACACAACAGCGGTATAATCCCCGCTTATGACCGTAAGGACGGAGGAACTTGTGCTAAATATGGGACCCCAGCACCCATCGACGCATGGGGTCCTAAGGTTGATTTTACACCTTGAAGGGGAAAAGATCCTTAAGGTTGAGCCCGTAATAGGTTATCTTCATAGGGGGGTTGAAAAGCTCTGCGAATATAGAGGGTACGACAATATTCCTCCGATCCTTGAAAGGAACGATTACCTTGCTCCATCACTAAACGCCTTAGCTTTCGTTTTGGCGGTGGAAAAGGGGGCGGGAATAGAGGTGCCGAAAAGGGCTCAATACCTTAGGGTTTTACTGTCGGAGATAGAGAGGATCACATCCCACCTTGTGGCGATAGGAACTTACGGGCTTGACCTCGGTGGGGCGTTTGGGGGTGGCACAAATTTAGCTATGTTCTGTTTTAGGGATAGGGAAAAACTTTTGGACCTTAAAGAGATCCTTACGGGTTCAAGGTTCCATCCCAACTTCGTCTTTATAGGTGGGGTAAGGTACGATGTTCCTGCAGGTTTTGACAGAAAAGTCAAGGAAACCGTTAAGTATCTAAGGAAGTCCTTTGAGGATTATGAACCTTTCTTAACTAACTCAATATTCAAGGCGAGGACGGTGAATGTTGGTGTTTTACCGAAGGATTTGGCCCTGAGAATAGGGGTATCCGGACCCACATTAAGGGCTAGCGGTGTTCCGTATGACGTCAGGAAAGCGGATGGATACTCCTCATATAACGATTTCCAGTTTAACGTAATAACTTTGGAGGGGGGAGATGCCTTCTCAAGGGCCACCGTAAGGTACCTTGAACTCTTTGAATCCCTCAAGATAATTGAACAGGTTATAGATGGGCTACCCTCAGGTCCTATAAGCTCCCGTATGCCCGTGAAGACGCCCGTGGGTATAAAGCTTCCCCCGAACACTTGGGTTTATGCCAAAGTTGAAAGCCCGAGGGGGGAGCTTGGGGCGTTTATATATTCCGACGGAAAGCCCCAACCCGCGAGGGTAAAGCTCCGCTCCCCATCCTACTCAAACCTCATGGCAATACAGCATATATTACCCGGACATTACATAGCGGATACCATTGCCATCTTGGGTTCCTTAGATCCGGTTTTTGGGGACGTTGATAGGTGATGAACAGAACAAGGGGGATAATCCTATATTTTATCTTCGTAATGACCTTTTTGCTCCTTTGGGACTATTTTTTCCTAAGGCCCAAAAGGGAAGAGATCCTTAAACAACAAACCGAAAAAAAGGCGGAAACGGTTATAAAGGCCTCCCCCGAACCTCCAATTATAACCCTTAAAGCTGACGGATACGAATACCTAATAGATGAGAATACGGGCGCAATTTACGGCTTAAACGATAAGAGGCATAAGGCGAGGGTAACAGGCTACATTATAAAACCCTTAAGGGATACGCAGATATTTAACCTTGAGAATCTCGGTAATTACCGCCTGAAGATAACCCTGAAGGAAGAAAGGCCATTACAGATAACCCTCCCAATAACGGAGGATCCAAGGCGCGAGAGGAAGGAGCTCTTCGTACAATACCTTGATGGGAAATTAAAGAAGTTTAACTATCAAAACGCCAACCACGATTTTTATACCGATAGCGTAAGGTGGATAGGCTTAAGGTCAAGGTACTATATGGTTTCGGTTTGGGATTTTAGGGGGTTCGTCGTATCCTTCAAGGATGGGGATAGGATAACTTTAAGGCTCTATCCAAAGGGGGACAGGGAATTTTTCGTATTTTTTGGTCCAGCGGAGAAGAGGCTCCTTTCAATGGAACCCAATATGGAAAAAGCCTTTGACCTTGGAGGGGGTTGGACCACATTCCTCGCCTGGCCGATATACTGGGTCCTGACGTTTTTTGAGGGTTTGACGAAGAATTATGGGATTGCGATAATCCTCTTGGCACTTTTCATAAAACTCCTAACCTCTCCCCTTTCATTTAATATGTATAAAGCATCCGCAAAGATGCAGGAATTAAAGCCCAAACTGGAAAAGATCCAAAAGCTTTACAGGAACGATCCGGAAAGGCTACAGTGGGAAACCATGAAGCTTTACAGGGAGGCGGGTTTCAATCCCTTCGCCGGTTGCCTCCCACTTTTCCTACAGCTTCCAATATTTTTCGCCCTATACCAGGTTCTGCAAAACTCAATAGAGCTAAAGGGGGCGGAGTTTATATTCTGGATAAAGGACCTAAGCGCAAGGGACCCTTACTATGTTCTTCCTATAATTATGGGTGGCGTGAGTGTGCTAAACGCTTATTTACAACCTAACGTAGATCCCCAATCAAAGCGCACATCAATTTTAATATCCCTCCTCTTTGTATTCCTATTTTTGACCTTCCCCGCGGGTATAGTTCTTTACTGGCTAACCTATTCCCTTTTGGGAATACTTGAGCAGAGGATATACAAACTTCTATGGAAAGTCTGATAATAAGGCTTGCTATAAGCCCCTTCTTACTCCTTTCCCTAACCTTCCACGAATTCGCCCACGCTTGGATGGCTTATAAGTTGGGGGATCGCACCGCAAAGTATGAGGGTAGGTTATCCCTAAACCCCCTCGTTCATATCGACCCCATCGGCTTCCTTATGGTCCTCCTTGTAGGTTTCGGTTGGGCAAAACCCGTCCCCATAAACCCCTTTTACTTCAAAAACCCACCCCTAAACACCGCAATGGTTGCCCTCGCCGGCCCCCTATCAAACATAATTCTGGCATCGGTGGGCGTCCTTGCCCAAAACTTCATAAATCCCATTGGTCTTGATACTTTCGTTTGGATAAACATATACCTCGCGGTTTTTAATCTAATACCCCTCCCTCCCCTTGATGGTTGGAGGATCCTTCAGGGAATATTCCCCAACTTGTACCAAAACTACGATATTGAATCAAAGCTCTCTTGGGTACTTTGGATCTTGATCTTCATCTCTATCATCTCACCGATAAGCATAATAGGAAGCTTCCTTTACCCAATTTCAAGTTTCATATACCTCCTCTTGCATTCCGTTTTATGAATTTAAAATCCGCTTTATCCTTCGCCTTTGGAACCCTAATAAGCAGGGTTTTGGGTTTCTTAAGGGAGATGGTTTTTGCTTATTCTTTGGGTTCAACCCAATACGCGGACGCGGTGGTGGTTGCAATAAGGATCCCAACGATGTTGAGGGGTATCCTTGCGGAGGGAATATCCCAAAATGCCTTCGTTCCAATATTTGTTAGGTGGAAAGACAAGGGATTACTTTGGTCCTTAATATACATCATAATCGGCACAACCTCCATGGCGGTGATCTTGGGAATGCTCTTTTCTCCATTTATACTAAACGTAATAGCCCCCGGGTTTTCAAAGGATCCCGAAAAATACTCCTTTACTTTGGTTTCCATGCTCTTTACGTTCCCTTCCCTCCTCTTCATAAGCGCGACCGCCCTTCAGATGGGAATAGCAAATTCAAAGGGGAAGTTTTTTATATCCGGTTTCTCACCCGTATTTTTCAACATCGGCATGATAATAACCCTTTTTTTTGCTTCAAAGTACCCAATTCTTGGGGCTTTATCTTTCCTCGTCGGATGCGTTATGCAGTTTCTCTTTCTTCTACCCTTTACCTTTGAATTCCCACGAAAACCCAACTTCAGGCACCCTGCAATTCCCGAATTTTTCAAAAATTGGCTCTCAATATCCCTAAACAGCGGTTTTCTCCAGATCTCCACTTTCATAAACACGGTAATATCCTCCTTCTTACCCACGGGCTCCATAGCCTATTTAAATTACGCCTTCCGCTTAATACAGCTACCCCAAGGACTAATAGGGGTTTCCTTCGGTACAGTTCTCTCAAAAGAAAGCTCGGAAGAGGAGGGTAGGGCACTTCAAAAACTCAAAAAGTCCATAATTTTCAGCACAATTTTTTCATTGTTTTTTGTCATCCTTTTCGGTATATTCGGCGAAATGATAATAAGGCTTTTGTTCGTTAGGGGGAAATTTACCCTACTTGATGCTGAGAACACTTATCTGGCGGTTTTAGGTTATCTACCTTCGTTGCCCGCTTTCGTATATTCTTCTATTTTCCTTTCTTACCTCTTTGCCCTTTTTAAGAGGAGGTTGGCAAACGAGGGTTTTGTCTTATCAACGATAACAAATTTTTTCTTGGCACCGATCCTTTCCTATTTCTTCGGATACATAGGTTTGGCCTTCGCTGTTTCCCTCTCCCAAATTGCACCAGTTTTGTATTGGTCTTATAGGGTTTTCGGGAAAGGTAAGTATTCCCTGTTTGTCTTTTCGCATTTGGCTTTTACCCTTATTTTATCTTTGGCTATGTTTTTTTCTCCCTCGTAAAGAAAATGTATGCATACAGAGCCAATATTATGCCTATGCTAAGGATCCCAAAAAGCTTTACTAAGTTCCAAACCACAAGCTCATATCTTTTATTTGCGGAATCGTACTCAAAGCAGTACATAAGGAACTCGTTTATGAGCCTGTTTTCCCCTATTTTACCTTTTGAAGCTTCCAAAAGTGAGAGCCTTAAGTCCATCGGGTTTATTTTACCGAAGTCGTATATTACTTGGGAGGTTTTACCGTCGGGGGTGGCAACAAATATCGCCACTGGGTGCGAATATAAACCTTCCTTTACCTTATTTTCACCAAAGAAGTGTGAATATGAATTGAACTTTTGTTTTGCCTCCTCAACCGTGTTCTTGTGATTAAAGGAATAAACCAAAACCCTGTAATCCCTTCCCACCTTTAGATCCCCAATCTCCTTTAAAGCTTCGTAAGTTTTAAGTAGGGTAGTGGAACATACCACCGGACAATCGTAATACATCGGAACTATTATGACAGGCCTTTTGCCATCAAAAAACTTTCGACCAAAAACTTCCTACTCCAATGATCCCTAAGCTCAACCCCCCTTGTTTCCGGAGACACGTAAGTGCTAAACTCCCCAAAAAGTACCCCGCCCTTGTAATAACATCCAGTATGGGCAAGGCAAAGAGTATCAAGAGGAGAAAGAGGGGTATCAGGATCATAAACCAAAGGAGCTTGCTTTCGTATTTTAGATGCATAAAGAATAGGGCAACCAAAGAGGCTTTAACCGAGGCTATGGTAAGGGCGATGATAGTGTTTAAAATCTTGCCAAGGTCAATCCCCGCCGCCCAAACCGTTATTAACGTTAAAATATAAAGCTCCTTATGTTCCGTCTTCATAATACACCCCCTATTTTATCAGGTAAAAGAGCGGGAAGAGGTATATCCATATTAGATCCACGAGGTGCCAATATAAACCCGAAATCTCAACGGGACCATAGTACTCGGAGGAGAAAGTTTTCCTCAGAGCCATAAAGAGAATCCCCAATAAAACCAATACCCCAACCAAAACGTGCAAGCCGTGTAATCCCGTAAGCATAAAGTATAGGGAGAAAAATAGGGCTTGTCCCCTATGTCCCTCCCGGATAAAGCCCCTCCGCGAACTTTACGGGTCATTCAACGGTTAGCTTTATCACCAAAAAGGCCGTTCCCAAAAGGATAGTTAAAAGCAAGAAGAGGTTTAATAGCCCTTTTCTACTCGTTTGGGCGCTCCAAACCGAAAGCGCCATTGTGAGAGAGCTTTAAATGATGGTGGGCGATCTCAAAATCCTTCGAGTAAATCGTGTGGAAAACCGCATAAGCGGCGAATAGTCCTCCGAAGAGAAGGAGCTCGGTAAAAAGGAAGAGCCACATCCCCATCTTTGCCCCTTCCAAGCCCGCGTGTTTTTCTTCAACTTCATCTTACCTCCAATTAATGTTTCACAAAATCGTAAGGTCCCTCTTTAACTACGGCTATCTTCTCAAAGTTCTCGGTCGGAGGAGGAGAAGGTATAGTCCATTCAAGGGATTTACCACCCCAAGGGTTATCTTCCGCCTTTTCGCCCTTAAATATGGCGTGTATAAAGACCGCAAGGGATATCAGAACACCCAAGGCTATGAAGTAAGCCCCTATTGTTGAAACAAAATGCAAGCTTTGGAACTCCGCCGGATAGTCCCAGTACCTTCTGGGCATGCCTTGTATTCCCAGAATGAAATGTGGGAAGAAAGCGAGATTAAAACCTAGGAAGTTGAAGAACCAACCAATTTTTGCCCACTTTTCATTATACATCCTCCCGAACATCTTGGGTATCCAATGGAACAGACCGCCAAAGAAGGCAAATACCGCCGCTCCAACCATAACATAATGGAAGTGCCCAACCACAAAGTAAGTATCATCAGGAATAGTCCCGTTAAACCTCCTATGAGGAAAAGGGAAATGAAGCCAAGGGCATAAAGCATAGGTGTTGTAAATGAGATTTTACCCTTATACAATGTTGCGGTCCAGTTGAGGATCTTCACTGCGGTAGGTATGGCAACAAAGTAAGTTAAGAAGGAGAATATAATGTCCGCTATTGGAGACATACCCGCAACGAACATATGGTGTCCCCAAACGAGGAAACCTATGAAGGCTATGGAATATCCGAATATGGGTTTTTTTACTGTGAACGGATACAAGCTCCGATATCACACCAAAGGCGGGTAGGATCATAATATAAACCGCGGGATGTGAATAGAACCAGAAGAGATGCTGGAATAGGACGGGATCTCCACCCTTTGCAGGATTAAAGAATCCTATACCAAGTAGATTCTCCATCCCAAGCAGGAGCAAAGTTATACCCAAAACGGGAGTCGCAATGAGCTGAACCAAGCTGGTAGCGTATAGAGCCCAAACAAAGAGGGGAAGCTTTCCCCAAGTCATACCCGGCGCCCTTAGTTTGTGAACGGTCACTATGAAATTCATACCCGTTAAAATTGAAGACATGCCGAGGATGAATATCGCAAGGGATACTATAAAAACGTTCAAGCCCTTGTTTGCACTATAGAGAGTATAAAATGTCCAACCGGTATCTATGGGTCCGAAAAGAAGGAACCAACAAGGAAAATCCAATAACTCAGTAGGTTTATCCTGGGAAATGCAACGTCCCTTGCGCCGATCATTATTGGTAGGAAGAAGTTACCCAAGGCGGAGGGTATTAGTGGGATTATTACGAGGAAGATAAGCATTGCCCCGTGTAGGGTAAATAAAATGTTGTAGGCTTCGGGTGATAAGAATTGCTTTCCGGGGAATGCGAACTCCGTCCTGAAGATTATGGCAAATAGTCCCCCGACGAGGAAGAAGAACAGGCTTGTGAATAGGTACATTAGCCCTATCCTCTTGTGGTCTAGGGTAAAGAGCCAGGATCTTATCCCCTTTTCATCAAGGTATGTTCTTTTGCTTACAATTTCCTTAACCTCGGTCAATTGCCCCTGGAAGGAGGGCATAACGGGCTGAAAGCCCTTAACAATTTTCGCCTGAGGCTGAAGTATAGATTCCCTAATATAGTTCTCATCTGCAACCACCTTCCTACCATCCGCAAGCTCCACCGTATGGCCAAACAACCCCTTCCAAGTCGGACCTATCCCTGAAGAACCATCAAAGGAATGACAGGATTGACACAATCTTTGAGATAAAACCTTCCCCCTATCCGCGGGAGACAGGGCTAAAAGGAGTTTCTCCTGCGCTCCGGACCATTCCTCAAACTCTTTATCCGAGAGATTTAAAACCGCGTAAATGGAATCAAGGGACATGTTTGCCAAGGTATTGTTAAACTTTTCCGCGGGGATCATCATAAACCTTTCAAATTGCTTGGGGGGAAGGGCTACAATCTTAGCGGGCATCCTTGAGTGCCAAGCTCCGCAGTATTCTGCGCAGAAAATCTCGTATTCTCCGGGTCTTTCAGCCTGAAACCAAATCTTCGTATATATAGAAGCTGTGAATAACATCCTGGGAGGTTAGGATCAACTGTACGGGTTCCCCAGCGGGAACGAAGATTATAGGTTGAAAACTTGGGGGTGATGAATCTATCATCCTTTCCGTTATAAGCTTCTTCCCATCGGAATATTCCGCGGTCCAACCCCACTGCCTCGCGGTTATTCTAATCTCGTACTTAGGTTTTTCTTTTGGCCATTTTATCTCCGCGTAAGCCTTATATCCAAACCAGAATATCACGAACAAAAGGATGGTGGGTATAAGCGTCCATAAAATCTTATCGGTGCTCCTGGTTCTTCATCCCCCTTCTTTCTCCCGTACTTGATTATGAACACCAAAAGGGCGAAGTTTATTATCACAAAGAAGATGAGGGATAAGAAAAATGTGATCCAAAAAGCGGTATCCACCTTTACAGCATAATCCGAACCTCTGACGGGAAGTAGGGCGATAAAATTATCAAATTCAGATAAATGGAGCATATTATCCGAAAAATATTTTGGCCTTTAGGAATTCCTCAAGGCTAACCATTTTCAATCTTCCCACCACGGATAATTTCTCATAGTATGTGCCATAAGCCTTTAAGGGGTACTTGGGTATTACGATAACATCCGCCCCCGCCGACATTCCCGAATACAAGGCTATCCAACCCGTATGCCTCATATATCGTTATCAATAGTTTTTGGTATGAACACCACTTTCCCCCATACCTTCTATAACCACCAAACCATCAATTTCTTGCAACGTTGAAAGGGCGGAATTTATAAAGCCTTCCTTACAAATGCCCCTATTGCTGCGTTTATATCCCAAACCTCATAGGTTGATCTTGTAATAAAACTCCTTCTTTGCATCCTCTATAAGCTTTTTTAACTGCTCGTCTATTTTCCTACTCAAAACCACATTTCTAATTTCTTCGTATGTGGGCTCCTTACCCCCCCTCTTATCAAGGACCTTGAAAATATTTATCGTTAAACCATCGGGAGATTCAATTGGTCCAACTATATCACCCACCTTGGCGTTTCTTAGGCTTTCAGCGAGGTTCTTGGGCAAAACCACTTCGCTCACCCAACCTATATCCCCTCCGTTCTCCCTACTTATTGGATCTTCGGAATAAGTCCTAGCAAGCTTTGAGAAGTCCTGCCCAGCTTTGGCCAAGTTTGCCACCCTCTTTGCCCGCGCCATAACATTATCCTTTGCCTTTTGCGAGGGTTTAACTTTCACCAATATATGAGCCAAAAGGTACGAATCATCCTGTTTCCCAAGTACTTTAAAGATATGATAACCCTGAGGTCCCCTTAAGGGTTTCGTGATCCCGCCCACCGGGGTTTTTTCTATTTCATTTATGAAATCCGGAGGTAATGCGTTCTTGGGTATCACACCCAAATTCCCACCATTTTGCGCGCTCTCCCTATCGTCCGACATCTGCAACGCCAACCTTGAGAAATCCTCCCCCTTTTTCAACCTCTCGTATATATTTTTCGCCCTTCGGTAATATTCCTGTTCCTCGCTCGCCGATGGTTTAACTATGAAGGAGATAACCGCGATCTTATACTCGTCCGGCTGTTTTAGGGAATCCTTGTAAGTTTTATAAAAGTTCATAACCTCCTCATCGCTGACTTTTATGTTCGGTTTTACCTTCATCTCAACAAACTTTTGGATGTAAAGGTTTCTCTGTACAAAATCTCTATAATATTCCCTAAGGTAATCTACTGTAAGCCCGGCTTCCTTAAGCCTTTCCTCAAATTCCTCTTTTTTCAGTTTTCCCATAAGTACGTTTATTTGCTGATCAAGGGCTTGATTTATCTCTTGATCGGAAACCTTTATGGTAGTATCTTGCCTCACCTTTAGGTATAAAAGCTCCATATTCACAAGTTCCTCAAGGACCGCTTTCCTAAACTCCCCAAGTTTGTCCGGTGTTATCCCCATAGCTCCACCGTATATTAAGGCTATCTCGTCCACCTCGGACATCCAAAACGCCCTATCTCCTACCACCGCCACTATCCTATCAACCGTATCAAGCTGAGAAATAAGCAAAAAGAACATATCTCACCTCCCGTACTTAGCGGAAAGGGCGGAAAACACGGAATCCTCAACCTCCGCGCGCCTTCTTTCAAGCAGGAACTGGTATATTATACTTTTAACCTGTGGGTCAAGCTTATTTATATCCGTTTTTCTGATATCCACCACCTTCGCAACCACGAATACGTTCGGTCCAACTTGAAATGGCCCTATAACGTCCCCTTTCTTTGCTCCCCTTAAAGCGTTATATTCCTCTTCGCTTAGAGCGAACCTTCCAAGTCCCAAGTTTTGATAACCGGTAGGCTGAACCCCTATCTTCCCATCCCTCGCAAACTCCTCAAGCATGAGGTTCGCGGCGTAACTTCCGTCCCTCAAAAGTTTTTTCAAGGTATCCGCAAGCTTGGGATCCTGAAAAGAAACCGTAAGCATGGCAATTTCAGTAGAGAACTCTTCCTTATGCTCGTTTATAAACTTTATAACCTCCGTCGTATCCACCGTTATCTTGGGAAGCACATATTTCCTATAGAAGGCGTCCGCAACCACGTTCTTCTCCGCCCAGTATATTAACCTCTTAACCGTACTGTCCTTATCCAAACCCAATTTTTTTCCCTCGTTGTAAAATAGGGCGAGTTTTATGATCCCCTTCTCTATATCCTCCTTTGATGCGGCGATCTGAGGTATCGAGGAAGCCATCTCCAAATCCGTATTTGTTATATAAACCTCCCCAACCTTTTTATATACGTCCTTCGGCACCTCCTCCGATTTACCTTCAGCTTTCCCCTTAAAGTAAATTGTGCCAAAAGAGCCTATGAATACGCCCAGAGCAAGGAAAACTAAACCCAAAATCAAACTTCCGTATTTGTTCATAAACCTTCTATCTTAAGGGTGAAAATCATCTTAAAATTCCCGTTTATGAGCTTGGATAGGATCTTATCCTTTGCGGAAAGGGAAAACTACATGGGTTATGACCCTTATGATGGTTTGCTTTCTCCACTTTCAAGGATAAATTTACTCATCTATCGTCTGTTATTCCAACAGTTCGTTAAGAGGGTTGATGAAAAATTTAGAAAAATCCTTCTTATCCCAAAGGGACATAACCCAAAGGGTTTGGCCCTCTTCCTTTGGACGTATTCCCTCTTGGGTGATGAGGAAAGGGCAAGAAAGGTTTGGGAGATCTTAAGGGGTTATGCCATAAAAATTAACGGCGGAATAGCCTTCGGTTATAACTTTCCCTGGCAGAGTAGTGTATTTTATGTTCCCCTTGGAACGCCAAATGTTATAGCAACAAGCTTTGCGGTATTTGCCCTAAACTGCGCAAGGAAGGTTTTCGGTTGGAAGATAGATCTTGGGGAATTTTTGCCATTTTACGAAAAAACCTTAAACGTTTTCAGGGATGAAAATGGATACCTTTGGATGAGCTATACTCCATTAGATAGGTTGAGAATCTTTAACAGTTCGGTTTTGGGAGCCCTTGCGTACCTTATAAGCGGTGGAAAAGAGGAAACCGCAAGAGAGATAGCTAAAACATTAATAAATTATCAGGGGGAAGATGGAAGATGGATCTACGGGCTTGACAGGATCACTATGAAATACGTGGATAACATTCACACCGCTTATAACCTTTGGGGACTTTTGGGGATCAAAAACATTCTAAATGATGATGAGCTCGAAGAGGGAATAAGGAAGGGGTACAGATTTTACATAGATAACCTTTTTGATAAGGAAACTCTCCTACCGATTTCAAAGCTCGGCAAAAAGAAATTTGACACGCACGATGTTGCGGTTTCAATAATAACCTTTAAAATATTCGGGGATAAAAATAGGGCGAAAAGATTGGAAGATTGGGCTTTAAGGAACCTTGTTGATGAAGATGGAAGGGTTTTTAATGGTAAAAACGATAAGAGGGTTTTTATGAGGTGGTCGGTGGGGTGGCTTGCCCTCTCCTTAGCTTTTAAGCCCCATTTTCCCTTCACCTAATATCATAACATCCGCTAACTTCTAAGGTAATTTGAAAGTTCTCAAACCAAGCGTCTCCATACCCAAAAAATATGGCTACCGAATCGTTAAATAAAGTTGAGATATTTACTAGGTTTGAAAATGTGGGAGGGATATTGAAAGAAAAGGTGGAATCCCTTAAAGAAACAAAACCGTTAATGTTTATACCTGAGTTACTCCTTATACCTAAACCTCTGTATGACCATCCAAGAAAAACACCGTTTGAAGGCAATATGGTATCTTGATTTATAACCTTCTTGGGAACCAAGAAAATTTGGATACCGGACATATATTCGTCCATTAGGGAATTGGATCTGGCATTTATGTTGATATATAACGTATCCATGCCCGGGGAGAGGTAAAAGGCTTTATATATTCCCGCTGATACAGCAAAGCTACCTGTATTACCATTTCCACACCTTGTATCCCTACCACTACCCTCCTTTATCCTCCAGACATTTCCAAAATATGAAGCCTTGAAATTTGCGTAAAAGGGTAGTGCACCTCCACAAAGGTTGCAACCGGTTACACAGGTGGGTATATACGCCTCTCTAAATGATGTATCTATCTTTATGCATTGGGAAATTAAAGTTAGCAACATCATATCTTACCTCCTTTTTATCACACTAATTATCTCATTCTTTGATGTTTTCAAAATATAAACTCCCGGCTTTAGGTCCGATCCTATCTTAGAATTATAGTATCTCTTTACAAATTTACCCCTAGTATCAAAGACATCCACAAAATCGCCAAAGTTATAAATATAAGTATAGTCCTTAAACACCCTATCCCTCACATAAAATTCCCTTTTGGTATTTTCCATTTCCATAACTCCAACCTGGGTACAACCATAAAACTTCATAAAGACAGCATACCAAGATAAAGTGGAATTTCTCAAATAATACCCGGCAACGTATACTGTATCTCCCTCATCAACGTCTATACCTATACCCTGACCAAACCTGGGATCGTAGGTTGTCCACCTAAGCCTAAAATCGCACACCAAGTTTCCATTTGTATCCCTCTTTTCCCACCTTAACCTCCACGTGTAAGGAGCATCATCAAACCAACCTACGGTGTATATATATCCATTTCTATACCTTATATCCTTCGCCATATCGGATACCCCAGTTAGACCATACCCAACTCCCCACCTGTAATTTCCAAGATAGTCGTATTTTGTTATCCACCAGTTGTAATGGGAATTCCAAAAATGTCCAACGGATACAACGTTTGAAGAAGGTAAAACTTCCACTTTGAAACCTTGGTTATCGGAAGATGATGGACTTACTTCGACGTTCCAACTGCTGTATTTTATCAGATACCACTTCCAGTTTGGGGAAGTGCTTTCCCAACCCTCTTTAACCATATAAATTGAACCATCAATAGATACAGCTATAGACATTCCATAGTTGTGTATGTTTGTAGAATCTACAAAATACCAAAGAATATTTAGATTTCTATCCAGCTTATAAAAAACTGCCTTATACCTGTTGTCCCAAAAGTATCCTGCGACAAAAATATTTCCTGCACTATCTATATAAACATCCCTAAAATATGAAAATGGCGTATCTAAAACAAAAGTATCCACGATGTTCCCGTTTGGAGATATTTTCCATAAAATAGCCCTATCCACAAGATTTGTATCCGAAATAAAGCCAACCGCAAATATCGTATCGTTATAGTTTGACAAGGAATAAACCCATATGTCAGAATTCCTTCTCAAAGTCATATCCCATATGAGCGATCCCCCTTTTGACCATTGGGAAAGCCTCACGAAGAAGAGGGTATCGTTCCAAACGTTCCCACTTCCCACTATACCACTTGGTAAAACCCTCACATCGCTCGCAAACTGATCCCTATACTCGCTCCAAACCTTTGGCCAAGCTAAAAATAAAACTACCATAGTTTATAATTCTAAGGGTGTTCCAAACATCTCTAAAACCTTCAGATCATGAAAATGATGGTGATATTTTACTATATGCTCTATCCTCCTTGATTGATCCTTCCCCTCCCTGTGCAGATAGCCCCTCGCCAGAAGCTCGTGTATCATCGCCCATCTATTTACAAAAAACCTTATTTTATCTTCAACATACTCGGGAAATGTGCCATCAAGGAACCACCTGTATATTTCGAACATCTCAAAGAACCACCTGTTTCCCGTATCGTTCGCTACATCTTTAGCTAAGCTCAAAAGGGTTTTAGCGGGTTCCTTACCTTGAAGCTTATAAACTATGGGGATCAGAAACCTGAAGATGAACATTGAAGTATGGTCGTACCCACGATCTAATGTATTTTGAAGGTTTTCATAGAGTAATTTTTGTGCGGATTCAAGGTTTCCCTTCATCATCTCCGCAACCCCTTTTGCCAGTTTAATGTTATACCTTTCAACCTCCGTCCTAAACTCAAAATCCTCCCTCACATCGGGAATTTCCCCCTTAAACATCCTGTAAAGATAATACCTATACATATACGAAGCGGGCATCTCCTCCTTGTAAGGCTCAAAAGTCTCTTCAAAGTAGGGGTAAGCTTTATCGTTCAAGCCTATTATCTCAAGGATGTACATTTTCGTGTCCTTAAACCTTGCCCTTTTGTACGCCTTCCTCATATTAAATCCCATCATGGCTGTGACAACACCCTTTGAGAAATCTATTCTTTCTGAATATTCGTACCCCAGCTTCAGATACCTCTTCACGATGTAATAGGAATATTTATACCAGCCCATCTTTAAAGCCTCAATGGAATAGTCTTCAAGTTCCTCTTTATCCCCCCTCTTCAGGATCTCTTCAAGCTTTATCCTAAACTCCTCCCTCCTGTTCATAATATCCTCCTGGCTTTCGGTATCTGGTTCTTTATTACCTTTCCATCGTAAAGTCCCGAACCTATTACATCCCCTTTGAATTTCACTATCACCTGCCCCCTCTCTACCCCCTCTATCTCCCCCACCTCAACGTCCTTTCCCATGATGTAATCCTTCAGCTGTTCCTCATCTATATAGATGATATTCTTTGTTGCAAATTTTCCGAAGATCTGCAAAACCGCGGTTGTAATTTTCGGATTTCTTGAAATGCCCCTTGCGAACCTCAAACCCACCCTGTTTATACCGTGCAGTTTCTGGGGTACATCCTCGGACATTATCCAAACATCATCCCCCAACTTAACAAACTTAAAACCCTCAAAAACCCCCTCTTCTATCCCGAACCTTTCCTTAAGAAAATCCAAGATCATCTATGGGATATTTTAAGGGCGAACCTTTATAAATCTCCCCCTCCAATAAACTCCCCCCTTGAACTTCACCCAATACCAAGACCTTAATGAAACAAAAATGAAGAGGATTGAGCCCACAAGGAGGTGGAATATCGTATAAAATTCCTGATGTTTCCTGAAAGTATAAAATGTATAAAGGTTTGACAGTAGAAAAACTCCGGATGCGAGCCCGTAATCCCTCACCCCAGCGAAGTAGAGGATAAGAAATAAAAAGGCCAAAGCCTCAAAGAGGTGCATAAATCCAAAGGTTAAGGGAAGATATATTTTTCCGAAAGATAAAAAGTATAAGTTCTTTGACCATCCGTCCAACATATCCTTAAAGTTATCATACATCCTGCATTTTATCCCATAATCCTTTCCATTTCCCAAGAATACCTTAAAACCCGAATACTTAACGTTCCTTGCAAGTTCAACATCTTCTAAGACCCTGGAGATCACCGCCTTATGCCCGCAAACCTTAAAATAAACTTCTCGTTTTATCATAATAAACTGCCCATTCGCCGCAACCACTTTACTCTTCGGATCCGAAATTTTTCTTGGTTCGTAAATTGATGAAAGGAACTTAAAAACGAAGGGTTGTAAACTCGCGGAAAGGGGTGAATCGTTTATCTGCTTTGGACTTATTGATACGAGATCGTAAGAATTCAAAATCGGTAGAACCTTTTTGATTGAGCCTTCTTCCAACCTTACATCCGCATCCAAAAATAGCAAAATTTCCCCCCTTGATGCCTTTGCCCCCAACCAAAGGGCAAAGTTCTTTCCAACCGCACTCTCACTTTTCTTATCTATCCTTATCACCTTTATCCCACCAAAATTTTTCAAAATTTCTGGTGTCCTATCCGTTGAACCATCATCCACCGCTATTATCTCGTAATCCTTCCCAGAAAAACTCAGGCTCTTTTTCAAACTCTCCAAAACCCCAATTAAGTTTTTCTCTTCGTTCCTAAAAGGTATAACCGCGGAGATCAAGGGAAAATTTTAAAGGATATCCAAATTTTTCAAAGATACACAAACCTACCCACCCTTTCCATCTCCTCCAAAGCACTTCTTAAAAACTCCTCCCTTATATACATCAAAGTATTCTTGCAAATTACCGCATCGAAGGAACGATCTTTAAAAGGTAATTTCAGCAGATTTCCCAGGACAAAATCGTTCCCCTTCCAGTATTTGAAAGGGACCCTCCACATATTTCCCCATTGTATCAGAAAGTTTTCCCTTGCCCCGCGCAAGGAAAAGGATGTATATATCCCTCCCCTTGCCATAATCAGGTTCTTTAAGGAAAGATCCAAACCGACCACATAGCAGTTTAAGTTTAGTTTTTCGCAAACCTCCTCACCTCTACCGCATCCCACCGAAAGTACTTTTAAACTTTCTCCCTCATTAAACCTACCCTGAAAAAATTTTTAAGATCCTCCCACTCCCTAAGAAAGTACCCCTCTGGGACGGAAAATATGTCATCCGCGATTATATCGGTTTCCACCTTCAAACCCATATCCTCCAGAATTTTCCTGAAGTTCATACCCTTTCCCACATATACTCAAGCAAATCCCAAAACTCCCCCAAATACCCCAACCTTTCCAGGTTCCACTCCGCCCCCCTAAGGTAGAACGAGGCTTTATCTTTTGAGAGTGTTATTGGGTCCTTTGCTCCCAAGCTTTCAAGTATATGGGGTAAGGTGGGTTTTCCCTCATCCTCTAAGTAGTCTTCACAATCGTCCAAGATCTGGAACGCCATACCAAACATCCTACCAGCATCCCTCAAAATCGGATCCTCAAAACCCGACAATAAAGCCCCCGCCTCAAAGGCCACTTCATATAAAGTTGCGGTCTTCTTGTATATCACATCAAGGTATGTATCCTCGTCGGAAATCCTCACCGTATCCTCAATGTATTGTCCCAAAGCCATCTCATAAACAGCGTTTGAAAGTCTTCTAAAAAACAAAGGAAACTCCGAAATTTCCCTCAAAGCCTTGGTAAATAAAAGATCACCAATTATCACCGCGGTGGAAGTTGGAAGGATACGGTTTAGGACGTTTCCTCCCCTCCTCGTTTCCGCGTTGTCCATAATATCATCGTGTATTAATGACGCACCATGGACCATTTCAAGGGCATAGGCGACCTTCAAAGAAATATTCCTTGGGACCTTATGTATGTTTCCACTTATATAAGAAATAATCCCCCTGAGCCTCTTGCCCTTTATTAGATATTTTGGTATATTGAAATTTTCCGCTTCCCTTTCCAAGGACTTTTCAAGCTCATCAAGGAAATCCGAGAATTTTTCGTGGATCCTATATATCAACCTTCACCTTCTCCTTTGTCCCGTTCTCGTAAAATAGAACGTAATAACCCGCGATAACGTTTACCTCAATAACCTTACCTTCCCCCTTTTCAGTTTTTACAATTGAATTCAGCTTGGGAAACTTTTGGGAAACCTCATCGTAAAATGGTAATTCGTAAGTTAAACAGCATAACAGGCGCCCGCATACACCCGTGAGCTTATCCGGAGCGGCAAACAGGTACTGCCTCCTTGCCATATCCTGCGAAACCGTGGGTATGTTCTTTAAGAAAACCTTACAGCATACCTCAAGCCCACACCTATCTATCAAACCCATTTCCTGCGTGTGCTTTACATAATCTTTAAAAACGAATTCCACCCTAACGTGAAGGTGTTTTGCCAAAAATGGTATAATGGATCTAAAATCTTGGGGTTTTTCCGATACGTACTCTACCGTTAAAACCCCTATTTTAGGGTCAAAAGATGAATCCTTTACCTTCGCGGGTATCTTATTCTCCCAGATTATTCCCCTCACCATGTTCGTCATAATTTGTTTTACCTCGTTGGGCGAAGTGTTCCTGTGGAAGCTTGCGACTCTTAGTTTATCCTTAGGTCTCGGGTCCCTAAACTTTAAAATCTTAACCAATATCGGCTTTTCTTCCCCTTCAATCTTTATAAAAACATACGGAAAATCCCTATCGTAATCAAAGGGTTCGCAGAAAAAGTGCTCGTAATTTCCCCCTATTATTGAAGTTTCAATCACCCTCATTTTCTCTGAATGATCCTACCCCTAGTTAGGTCGTAAGGGCTTACTTCCACAACCACCCTATCCCCCGGCACTATCTTTATAAACCTTACCCTCATCTTCCCTCCAAGGTGCGCTAAAACCACGATACCGTTGTCAAGTTTAACCCTAAAAAGGGTGTTTGGTAAAACCTCTATTACCGTCCCCTCCATCTGTATCATCTTGTTAGACATCTATGTCCTCCGTAAGTATTATTGGTCCTTCCTTTCCTATAAACACCGTATGCTCGTAATGGGCGGACCAGCTTCCGTCTTTGGTGGATATAGTCCAGCCATCCTTTCCGGTTTTCACATGCCCGTTTCCCGCGGTGATCATAGGTTCTATAGCAAGGGCCATACCAGGCTTTATCTTATAATCCGAATCTATATCATCTGGGTGGTTGAATATTAGGGGATCCTCGTGGAGATCCAAGCCTATGCCATGACCCGTAACTCCCCTTGCGGGTTCAAAACCGTACCTCTTTACGGTTTCGTATATTGCGTAAGTTATATCTGATACCCTCTTTCCGGGCTTTGCGGAATCTATCCCCCTATACAGGGCCTCCTTGGTAGCCTTCATCAAAAGAACCATCCTATCGGGAATATCCCCAAGGGAAAAGGTCCAGGCGGTATCCGAGTGGTACCCTTCAAATTCTACACCAACATCCACCTTTACCAGCATAGGACCCTTAAGGATCTTACTTTCTAAGGGTAAACCGTGTACCACCTCTTCGTTTATGGAAACGCAAGTGCTGTAATTGTAAGTTTTCCCTTCAACTTTATACCCTAGGAACGAAGGCCTTGCCCCCTTTGATATGATGAAATCCCTTAAAGCTTCGTCTATTTCTTTGGCACTTATCCCCTCCCTTATAATCCTCTTTGCCAAGCGCAAAGCTGATGATGCTATCTTCGCGGATTCCCTCATGCCTATAAGGTCAAGCTCGTTCTTGAGGATTATCATAAAACCTCCCTTATCCTCCTGAAAACCTCTTCCCTATCCCCAACTCCATTTATTCTTCTTAGTACTCCCCTCTCCTCGTAAATCCTTATTAAAGCCTCCGTGCTACCCCTATAAACCTCTAACCTTTTCCTTACAACCTCCTCCCTATCGTCCTCCCTCTGAACGAGCTTTGAACCGCAGTTGTTACATGTCTCATCTTCCTTGGGGGGATTGAATATCAGGTTATAAACCGCCCCGCAATTTAGGCAAACCCTCCTGTAAGCTATCCTCTTAATTATCTCTTCATCGGGAACATCAAGGAATATCACGTGGGTTATATTTAAACCTTTCCTTGATAGCATCTCGTCCAAAGCCTTAGCCTGATTTATGTTCCTTGGGAAGCCGTCAAGAATGAATCCCTCTTCATCGTTTATCGCCTCCTCTATTATCCCCAAAATTATCTCGTCGGGTACGAGTTCCCCCCTTTCCATATATGACTTGGCCCTTTGTCCAAGCTCCGTCCCCTTTGCCACCGCTTCCCTCAGTATATCCCCAGTGGAGATCTTCTTAATCTTTAAATCCTCCGCTAATCTCTCCGCCTGTGTACCCTTTCCCGCTCCCGGAGGCCCCAAAAATATTATTCTATACCTATTCCCCTCCATGACCTAACTTTCGCTCTTCCCACAAGGCTCTCATACCTGTACATAATGAGGTAAGAGTTCAGCTTTTGGAGTATATCTAAGGCAACACCGACGATTATTAAAAGCCTCGTCCCACCGAAGTATAACGGGATGTTTAAGGCTGTGGATACGTGGTAAGGAACTATGGCGACAAAGGAGAAGAATAAGGCACCCGGAAGTATAAGCCTCGTCATTATTCTGTCTATATATTCCGCCGTCTCCTCACCCGCCCTTACGCCGGGTATGAAAGCAGAAGCCCTCTGGAGGTTATCCGCAACATCCTTTGGGTTGAAAACAATTGATGTATAAAGATAGGCGAAGAAGATTATGAGTAGAGCGTAAACAATGTCATGTGTTAAGGTTCCGGGCTGGAAATATGTCGCCAAACCCGAAAAGAAACCTTCGCCGGTAAAGGTAAAGGCGGTTTGTGGGAATAGGAGGATACTTTGGGCGAATATTATGGGCATAACCCCCGCGGTGTTTATAGTTAGGGGAAGGTAACCCGTCTGACGCGTGGGGGAGATTCCCACCGTCCTTTTCGCGTAGCTTATTGGAACCTTCCTGTGAACTTCCGTTGCGATCACCACCAAACCCGTAAGCACCACCAAAAAGGCTATCATAAATATCACAGATTGGGTTGAAACCGCCCCGTTCTTCCAAAGGGTATAGGTGCTTATTATTTCGTTAGGTAGAGAGTCCAACGAGCCCGCAAATATCAAAACCGATGCCCCATTTCCTATTCCCCTATCCGTTATCTGCTCACCCATCCACATCAAAAGGACCGAGCCTCCTACCAAGGAAAGCATAGTGGAAATTACGAATAAGGGACCCGGATTTGGGACAACGGGAAGTCCGGATGGACTCGTGAGGGACTGGAGGAAGGAAGCTATACCGAAGGACTGGAGGGCGGATATTAAAACCGTCAGCCATCTGCTATACCTGTTCAATATCCTCCTCCCATGCTCCCCCTCCCTCTGAAGCCTCTCGAAATATGGAACGGTTGAGGACAAAAGCTGTACTACTATTGATGCGGATATATAGGGCATTATACCCAAACCGAATATTGCCGCCCTTGATAAAGCTCCCCCCGCGAATATATCAAACATCCCGAAAGATGTATTCTGGAGGGCTACCCTGAAGTATTCCGCCAACGCGGAGGCATTTACGCCGGGTATGGGTATGTGCGTCCCCACCCTATAGAAGAATATGACTATCAGGGTAAAAAGGATCCTATCCCTTATATCCTTTACTTCCCAGAGACCACTTATTACCCTAAAAATCCTCTCCATTTACTCTATCCTCCCGCCCACCTTCTCTATCATCTCCCTAGCCTTCTTTGAAAAGGCATGTATTCCCTTAAAGATAAGGGGTTTTGTGAGCTCCCCCTTTGCCAAGATCTTTATAAGTTTCCCCTCAAGCTTGCCCTTTATAAGGCCCCTTTCCTTTAGAGTTTCGGGGCTGACAACTTCGTTCGCTGAGAACTTCTCGTCTATTTGCCCCAAATTCACCTCTTCGTACTCCTTAGGGAAAGGGCTTTTAAATCCCCTCTTTGGGATACGCCTATAAATCGGGGTTTGTCCCCCTTCAAACCATATGGGCTTCGGATCACCTTCCCTCGCCTTCTGACCCTTATGTCCCCTTCCCGAAGTCTTTCCCAATCCGGAACCAATACCCCTTCCTACCCTCTTTTTCTCCTTCTTTGCGCCGGGCTTAGGTGAAAGGTTTGACAAAGTTATCATAAGCGGGAATTATAAGCGGGTTTATTTTAACTTTTTGAGGGCCTCGTCTATCTCCTTTATCTCCTCGTATCTTCCAAGAACCTCAAGCATAACTTTGGCTTTTTCAAGGTCCGCCCTCGCCTCTTTATACCTTCCCTTGTAAGTTAAGGCTATACCCCTGTATTTGTATGCGTACCCCAAAGTTGCGGCATCCGGATAGTTGTTTATAAATTGGCTCATAACCTCTATAACCTGATCAAACTTCTTAAGGTTCAACAGGGAATAACCTAAGAACCTGTAAGCATCCTCGGCCTTGGAGCTTGCGGGATACTGCTGGACGAATTCCCCGCACCTCTCAACGGTTTTTACGAAGTTAAAGGAAGCGTAAGCCCAGTTGCAGGCATAATATAAGGCGTCTTTTCTACCCTTGCTTTCGGTATGGGTCTTATAAAATTTGTATAGGGAATCGGATAGGGCGCTCAGTGCGGATGTGTCGGAGGTTGCCTCCTC
>Ga0326760_1000346_pt1 | contig 26074 bp, 15 predicted proteins | sample GCREP_S_FD_207668 | JGI IMG/M metagenome (GOLD analysis project Ga0326760, IMG submission 207668) | Hot spring sediment microbial communities from Geyser Creek Basin, Yellowstone National Park, WY, United States - GCR.EP_S | ecosystem: Environmental > Aquatic > Thermal springs > Near-boiling... | reverse complement strand
GGCTAGCTCTGGCCTCCTCCCCGCTTTTAGGGCGGGGATTCTAAGTCGTGTGTTCATACATGTTGAGTCTCTTATCGCTGGACATCGAGGTGGTGGGTTTTAGAAAAGTTTAAATATGGCGTTGATGTTGGTGGCGATGTCTGCCGCCCAGAGGAGGTTGCCTGTGTATAAGAAGATCCTGGAGGAGAACAAGAAGAAGTGGATGATTAAGGAGTTTCTGGAGTATAGGCTGAGTAAGTATGGATACATCGACTCCGAGGTTTTGAAGACTCCCCTGGGCACGCGCATCGTGATATACGCGGAGAGGCCTTCTAGGATCATCGGCAGGAAGGGCGCCATCGTGAAGGAAATCAGCAACATCCTCACTAACAAGCTCGGCGTGGAGAACCCGCAGATAGACGTGATAGACGTCTCCAAGATCGAGGCGCCTGAGATGTTCCCCAAGGTTGTGGCGTACCGTATAGCCAACGCCATGGCTAAGGGCGTCAGGTTTAGACGGGTCATGTTTGTGGCCATAAGGCAGTTGACGGAGGCTGGGGCTAAGGGCTTTGAGATCGTGGTGAGCGGCAAGCTGTCCACTGAGAGGGCTAAGTTCGAGAAGCAGACCTCCGGAAAGCTATACAAGATCGGCTACGACGCCAAACAGCGGGTGAGGCGGGCGGTGGTCCACGTGCTTCTGAAGCCGGGCATCTACGGCATAGAGGTGAGGATCACGCCGGCGACTATGCGGTACAGCGACGAGTATAGGATCAAGCCCCCCACCAAGCCCGAGGCAGCCGCCCAGGCGCAACAATAAACCGCGCACCCTCATCCTCTTGGCGGCGTTTCTGACGCTGGCCGGAGTTGTCCCAGCCGCCTCATCCAGCCTAGCCAGTAGCCCCGGCTGTAAAACAGAAGATAAGACGGTGGGGGAGGGGGTTGGCGAAAAGGTTGGTTTAGAGACGGCGGCGTTTCGTCTGCTCGCCTATATTAGCTTTACGTATTCCTTCGCCGTCGTGGCGTAGGCCAATAACCCCTTGGGTTTGTACACCTCTCTTATTTTTTCCTCATACGTCTCGTACCGGCTGAACGCCAGCTCCAGCTTTACCTCCTTCACGGCTCCGTTCCGCGCACAGAACGTCTTCAGTTGGTTCAACGTGAGACAGACCTCAGAGCCGTCCACCGCCACGTAGACCTCCACTAAGTAGGGGTGGGGGTTAGACACAGGCCTCTGCCTCACCACCTCCACCATCCACGGGAACCTCCGCATGACCTTGGCAATCTCCACAAGCTCCTGTTTGGCGTGGGGGGCCCACGCCCTCACCCACACCTCTCCAAATGCTTGTAGCTCCGGCCACTCCCGAAGGAGCTCCTCCACGGGGTCGGTCTTGACAACTAAAGCCGGCTGAGGCGGCTCATTCATCTTCTCCACCTCCCTATTGTAGTCCTCTATGATTTGTTTGACACAGTCCTCCACGGAGCGGCAGTGAGGCTGGTACAGCTTTACCCCGTTTACAACAACGCCGCAGAAGACGTCGTATTGATTAACCCCCACACCCACCTTTACGTACTCATACCACAACCCCACGTTGTGCTGTCCGCTCAGCTCCCACAACGCATCAGCCACCTGTTGCCTAATACAGCCACCAGCCTCCTCATCCCTCCGCCTCCTCCACCGCTCCTTCGCCTCCCACCTCCTCCTATCTCTTGAGTGAACCCACACGCGGTACTTTACACACACCCCTTTGCGACAGCCCTCTGCTGTCAAAAGCCCCTCGTATAGACATCCATCGCCGGCACACCACTCCCGCGGAGGAGGCTCGTACTCTACGTACTGAAGAACTCCGAGTTTTTGAGGTAGCTCAAAAACGGCGGCCACAGTTTTGATTTTCTTAGCCGCCGTCGTCATATCCACTCCTTCAAAGCCGAAAGAACTTCCTCCACTGCCCTCCTCTCGATTAGGTAGACGCCTCTTCTGCGCCTTTTTGCGAGTCCCTTCTCCACCAGGCTCATCATAAGCCTACGCACCGCCTGCCCACACCTCCTATCCACCCCACACACATCCCGCGTCCGCACCGCGACCACAACACCTCTCTCACCACCCACACGTCTCTGTATGTACAAAAGCAGTACGGGGAGGTACTGCCTAATCTTCCAGACCTTCATACCCGCATCCTCCCGGCGGCTTTCCTAATGCTAACCGTCGTCGTGCCTGCCGCCTCAGCCAGCGCCTTCAAGAGGCCCAGCTTCTTAAACGACGCCAGCCGTAAGGCGGCGGCCGCAGAAACCCACGGATTCTTACCAGCCAAAACCCTCCTATTCCTCCCCAGAAGCTCCACCGCGGCTTTGACCACAGGAGCCGGCAGGTTGACTCTAGCCGCCAGAGTCTTCACGTAGTCTTCAATAGACGGCTTACCACCCAGCCTCATCTCCTCCTTCAACCTCCACGCCACCCTCCTAACCCGACGCTCACTCGCCTAGAAGATAACCGCCGTGGTAGACCCCTACAACAAAATACAAGAAATCAACGAGACAAACAACAAGGCAGAAACCTCAGTAACAATAAAAGACACCAGAAGACTCTCCCTAGCCTACTTTAGAGTAGTCGGCCTCTACGGGGCGCCTTCCTTCGAGGAGTATGTAGAAACAGCGATCCAAGGTAGTATTTTTGTAAAAGCCACATACCCAGTTGCAGACAACGAACTTATATTTGGTCTTGGTGGTAATCATATAGGAAACCCCATACCGGCGCTGGGTATGGTATCTGACGTAATATATCTTGCTTTCTTGAGGTTGCTTACAGGAGCAGCCGATAGAGTAGTTGCAATTGTTCCAGAGGATTATTTCACATATCACCGCTATCCTCCTGGAGTTACTGGCTTAACGAACCCTTCGATAAGAGAGGTGTCTCTTGTCAAAGTAGGATACTGGACTGTAGTTGCCCACGAGCTGGGTCACGGTTTTGGGCTTCGGCTCGATAAGGAAGAGTACAATAAGACTTCGCCTGGCAACCCGGCACGCGGCTACTGGGTAGAACGTAAAATGGATATTATAAACGGGATTTGCTTCATGGGAGAGAATCCTCCCGAACCGAGAAGGTTTACTTTTGGTGAGAAAGGGACTATCCACGTCTGGGTGGATAACGTGGATTATGAGAACTTGTTCAAGATCTTTCTTGTCGGTGATCCGGAGTTTAGGTGGGCTGTGACTGTGGGTGGTCTCATTTATAGAAACGGAACAATAAGACTTGCTCCGCTTTATTATGTGGAGAACGCGTCGGCGGATTATCCGTTTCCTGGCAACGCGTCTCTGTTGGTGTTGGACTGGGGTGGTAGGGTTATTGACAGCGTGAATTTCTCGGTGTGGTTTATAGCCTTCGTGGAGCCGTTAGGCGCTGTGGAGATGGATCCCGCGCCCTTTGCCTTCTTAGCGCCGTTTCCGCCCGACGCCGCTAAGATCGTTATACGCTATGGAGACACCACTGTTGAGTTCAACCCGCTCACTAAGTTGCTCCACGACGCCGTGGACTCAATCCCAGACTACGGCTTTATCAACAACCCAGAACATCGGCGTAAAGCCCTTCACAACAAGATCGACGCCGTGGAAAACATGCTAACCGCCGGCAACTTCAAAGGCGCGCTGGAGAAGCTAAAACACGACATAAAACCAACCATAGAAAAGTGGCTCAAAGACTACACCACAGAGACCCCACTACAACTCACTAAACAACAAATCCTACACCTAATAGACCAAATAATCTGGCGGATAAACCTACAGACAAAATAACCCCCTTTTTTCCAACCCCCCCACCTTCTTTTCACGCTAACGAGTGGTTCCTACCTTCTCTGCCGCTCCTTCTTTCTGTACCACGGTTATTGCAACAAGTGGTACGATCCCACCCTCTCCGCCACTCTTTCCTTCTGTACGGTTATTGTGCCGTCTTTTGCCACTTTTATCGTCCACCTCGTCACCTTGCCGCCTATTTCGTACCAGGTGTAGAAGTGGAGGAGGTAGCCGTCTTCCACAACGCGGACCTCCGCCGGCGTAATGACGTTCTTCAGCCTTAGGTACTGGGCGTAGCGCTTCTGCGCCCACCTCCTACTCTCTACGTCGCCGCTTTTGTTAAGTTCTTCTATGTACTGGGGAGATAGGCCGGGTATTTCTGTGGCGTTGTTTATTATTTTGAAGGGGAACCCAGCGGCGTCGGCGTAGATGTAGATCTTCGCCAGCTCCCACGCCTCCTCAACGCTGTCTATAGTCAACCTCTCCGCCTTCACCACAGTGTTAAACTCGTCAGGCAGAAGGTAGCACACATCTAAAGGCCCCCTCGCCACCACGTAGTACATAGGCGGCAGGAAACTACCCATCGCGGCTTCATACAACTTGTGTTGTTTAAAAAGCGTGATTTCGCTCTTTACGTAAGACCAGACGTCGTCGCGCACCTCGTAGATGTGCGCCGTCTCTGTGAGGTGTCCACATCTCTGGTACAGGGCGGTGCATTCTCCGGGGAAGTGGGGTTTGGGGTAGCGGGGGAGGTCTCCAGAGAAACAAGCCCAGCCGAGGCCCAGCAGATATAAAACAACCAAAACAAACACAGCGGCGAAAACCCACCTAGCCCACCGACGCATATTTAACCCGCCGCATAGATATAAAATTTATCCGGCGGCGCATTGAGACGTTTATGGACGTGGTGGTTTACGGCGCGGAAAAGGCCCCTCCCGGCTTCCGCGTCGTTAAGAGCGTGGAGGAGCTCCGCCGCCATCTGCGTAGGGCTTTTATCGTCGTGGTGGGAGACAGGGGTCTGGCGGAGGAGCTGGAGGTCGCTTATTTTTCGGAGGAGGAGTGGGGGGATTTCTTGCGGTGGTATGCGGGAGTCCACCACCTCTGAACGCTTTGACCTGTACACGCCGGCTGGTTTTCTGCTGGGCGAGTTCCGGCTGTATAGAAGGGCTTCGGAGCGGGGGGTGGAGTACTGGGCACGCCTCAACATCTACGGCGGCCCCCTCGTCACAATCAGAGACGGCTTCCCCACCTTCCTCGACGTGTTGAGGGGGCGGAGGCCTCTGGAGGCGTTGGGGAGGGTGGAGGAGTGGATCTGGTGCATGCCGCTGTGCCGCGCCGAGTTTGTAGATATACGCAGGGGGCCTTGGGGCGCCGCCATGAAGATATATGCAGAGATGGAGGGCGAAGCCGGCGTCGTGCACCGCCTCTACGATGCCGTCTTGGCAGAGAGGGATCTCAGGCGTATTGAGAGGAGAGTAGGGTTTATCCGCTCCCCGACGTTTTGAGACATGCCTAAGAAGATCTCCGAGGTCATGGCCGTGTCGGATGAGTGCCGGCGCTACGGAGGCCCGTGGAAGGAGGAGGTGGTTAAGCTGTGCGGCGAATACGGTCTGAGAAACCTCGCCGCCATGAACGTTGTTGAGCTGGCCCAGCTCTTGGGCAGGGAGGACGAGCTGGAGAGGGCTGAGCTGGTGCTGGCGGAGATCAGGCGGCTGGCCGGCGTGGCGCCGCGGCTGGTGAACGTGCTGGAGGCTCTCAAGGCCCAGAAGGAGTTGCCCGTAATTAAGACCGGCGTAGCTGAATTCGACGAGAAGACGCCGTGGGGCGGCTTGCGGAGGGGGCTGATATACGGCATCGCCGGCGAGTTCGGCACCGGGAAGTCCATGTTCGCCATACAGTGCTCGGTGAAGGCGGCTATAGAAAATTGGCGCGTCGTCTTCATCGAAACAGAAGGGGCGCTGAACCTCGACTTGTTCGAACGCATTGCCAAGAGGTTCGGCGCAGACCTGAACTCTCTGGCGGATAGGCTTACCATCGTACAGGCCACAGACGTCCTCGACGTCAAAGAGATCCTTCAGTCTCTCTTTAAACAGCCGGCCGACCTCGTCGTCATAGACTCCTTCGTGAGCCACGCTTTGCGTGCGCAGTTTAGAGGCAGGGAGCGGCTTGCGGCGCGTCAGCAGTTCTTGGCCTACCTCCTCGATATTCTGCGCCGAATGGCTAGAGTTTTCGGCACGGCGGCCATTTTGACGGATCAAGTGATTGACGTTCCTGAGATGTTTGCCGCTAAGGTCAAAAAGCCAGCCGGGGGGAACATCTACTCGCAAGGAGCCAACGCTATGCTTATGATGTTTAGATACAACAAGACGAAGCCGGAGGGCTACATGGTGCCTATCGACGTCCCCGGCATGGCGCCGAATATTGAAATCCGATACACGATCAAAGACGACGGACTTTACTAGTTTCAGTTAGTTTCAACGAAGCGCTATTCTTATAAAGCTCCTAAAGAGCTATAGACATGGAGTTGTACCAAACCATCGTCGTGACTATCGCCTTGGCCAACCTGGCGGTGACTGTGTGGCTTCTCCGCCTCCTCATCCCCATTTGGCAGACTCTGCGGAAGGTGGTGTTTGCGCTGGATAACTTCGACTTTGATGAAGTCAGTAGGAAGTTTCTAAACAACGAGAAACCTTTGGCGGAGACCATCGACGTTAAGGTCTCTGAGAAGAGGGATGAGGGTTATAAAGAGCTGACGGTGACGCGGGTCTACAAGAAGCCTCTCGACCCCAGGGAAATCCAGGAGAACTTCGTGAGGCAGATGGCTGAGAAGCTTCAGTGATGATCGAGCTCCTCGCGGTGCAGGCCGTAACCACGGCGGCGCTGGCGTTTTTTGTCATCAAGCTGAGGAGGGAGTTGTATCCCATGATCGCGACGGCCGGCCCAACGTACGCAAGCTTCTGGATACGCTCCGTCGACGTCTTGGTGGTGGAGACGCCCCTCCTTAGGGCGGCTAAAACCGTGATTAGGGTCCGCTGGCTTTTTTCAGAGGAGCTCTACTTGATACACAAGCTCAGGCTTTACGATGTGGCTATGCACCCCTACCGTCGGCATCACTATGTAAGATGGAGGGCGTGGTTGAGCGGGGACGACAGGTATAGGTGTGAGGTGGAGAAGCCGCGTGGCTTGGCGCGGCTCTACACCAAGGCCATAGACGTGTTCTGTAAGGAGAAGGAGCCCCCAAAAGAGGTGGTCATCCTCCCGTCCAGGTGGCGTAAGCGGAGGTACAAGCGCTGGAGGAAGCCAACGCCGTCTTAAACTGCGGTGCTCCGCCGAGCTGTTTTAACCACCGTCTTAAACTGCGGCTTCGCACAAGCCGCGCCTCCCCTCCAACTTCTCTGCCGTTTTAAACTGTGCCGAACGCCCGGCCGGGCAAAGCGGTGAGACGTCGTTTTAAACTGCGTAGAGCAAAACGGCGCGTGGCCGTGGCGTTTTAAACTGCGGAGACAGGTAACTGTTAAATACTGTCTTCTTCACGTATACGTGTATCTCGTGGTTAACGGCGTTAGGTATTGGGTTCTGCTGTCTCCCTCCGGGCCAATGCTCTACCGGAGGGAGGGGTCGAGAACGAAGTACCTCGGCCGCCGGCCGATAGCCGAAATCAAGGAGATGCTGGCAAAGGCAGGCGCCGAGGCGGTGCAGAGGATCAAGGCGGAGCTGGAGACCGTAAAACAAGCCGTCGAAAGCCAGAAGCCGGCGCAGAAGGCGCAGACGGTGCAGACGCTCACCTGGAAAAAAGACGGCCACACCTACTGGATCCTCCAGTATGGTACATCTTTCTACATCTACGTGAAGGGGCCTTCCACTAAGCACCGCCCCAAGCTTGTGGAGAAGACCGACGTAAGCGGCGTCATCGGCCGCGTCTTGGCCGCCGGCGCGGCGCACGTGCTGGAGGCGCTTAGGGCTCTCGTCAACGGCATATACGCCGCCGTGTCCGACCTGGTGAAGCCCCACGCGGAGGCGCGGGAGGAGTCTAAGAAGCCGCCCAGCAAGCCGCAGGTCTCGCGCAGGGAGGCTGAAGAGGCTTTGAAGATGTTAAGGAGTGAGTTGCGTAGAGACGTGGAGAGGTGGCGCGAGAGGTGGAGACGGGAAGCCGAAGAGAGGGGCTACTGGGGGGAGCCAGACAGAGAGTGGCTGAGGGAGAGGCTGTGGGAGTTTATCGACGAGAACATGTACCTGCTGGAGAAGATACTGCCGCATCAAGACCTAAAGAACAAATTCGCAGACGCCGTGGAGGAAGCCGCCGCGGGCCACCTCACCAGACACGACGTCTTAGAGGCTCTTAACCAGCTCTAAACCGCCCCGGAGGGAGACTACCCAAGGCGCTCCGCAACGCCCCTACAACAACCTAAGGCTACGCCCGGAGCCCACAGGCCAGACCACTGCGTCATAGCGTCTGCCCTTGGCCGGCGTAAGACGCCGAGGCCGGAGGGGGAGGGGGGCCGGCGGAGGTAAGGTTTTTCCGGCCGGAAACACGGCGTCTCATGCCCCCCACAACTAAACCACAGATAAAAACCAAGGGGGCTGAGGAGGGCAAGGAGAAGACCAAGGCGGTGAAGGCGGTGGCGGCGGCGCTTCTGCTGTTTGTGGCGCTGGCGGCGTTTGTGGAGGCTCAGCAACAACAAGGCGTCACTGCGGAGCAGGCGTTGAGCGGGTTTAGGCAGTTTCTAGGCCAAGTCGTCCTCGGCGTTAGGCTGGCCATCGCAATGGCGTTTTGGGCCGCGATTTCAATCATCACGGCTCACTTCGCCCTCGGCAAGGTGTCGCCGACGAGATTTCAACGCATGGGCGCCTTCTGGGACGGACTGGAGCGGGCGAAGGATATTGTGTACGGCTTCGCCTGGCTGTTTCTGCTGATCTTCTCCATATACGCCGCCATTGGGATAATCGTCAACGGCGGCAGTATGGACGTCAACACCGCCGTCAACGTTGTGAAGTGGATAATGATAGATCCCATCGCCGAGATGGCAGGACAGCTGGGAGTCGGCGGTCAAAGAGCCGGTCCGTAATGCCAACCCCCGAAATCCCCCAGTTTTTTTCCGACCCCCTCACGGCCGCCGGCTTGATGGCCTTAGCGGCCCAGGCCGGCGCCTACTCCCTCTACTGGTTTTTGGGAGACAGGGCGCATAGAGAACGCGCCATGGAGGGGTTTGAGCGGCTCCTAATATCGGGCGTACTCTTCGGCATAGCGCTGATTTTGGTCAACCTGTCGCTGTGGGGGCTGAACGTCTATCTAGACCTGGCCGGCGTGGAGCTTCCCGCCAACAGCGCCATCAGAATCCTAAACCAGACAAAGGGCTGGCAGGACTTCGGGGCTAACGTGCAGACGGCGCTTAACATAGCGGCGTCGACGTATCAAAGCTACGTGGGGGCGGCGTGGGTCATATTGGCAGGCTACATGGCTTCAGTCGTCGGCACCGGCATACTGCCGTGGACCGCGGCCGTGAGCATGGCCATCATGAACGGGCTGGCGTACATCGTGACTGCCGCCACCACCATCCTCATATCGGCCGCGGTATACGGAGTAGCCGCGGCCATGGCACACGGCTGGCCCGCGTTTTTATCTATTGGAGCGGTTCTCGTGACCTATGAACGCACCCGAAACCTAGGCGCCTGGCTTCTGGCGCTGTCGGTGGTGGCGCCTGTGGTGCTGGCGGCTGGGGCGGACGTGCTTAAATCCGCCGTACCCCCCTCCGCACTCCCCGACCTACGCACAGCTACGCCCGTCGGCGCGGTGCCGCTGATACTGGCTATGACTCTGCTGGGCTTGATAGGGCTGGTGCTGACCGTCTTAAGCTACGCCGCCTCCCGCCTCTTCGACCATGCAGGTGCGCACCTAGCGCTGGATTAACATGCTGGACCTAGGCATAATCGCGCTAATTGCCATTGCCGCTTTCGTGATGCTTTTGAGGGGAGACCCCAAGTGGACCCTCCCCCCGCTGATAGGTGCCGTGGCGCTCTTCTTAGTGCCCATGGTGACTATGCTGACCATAGCCTTCTTCACCCCCCAGGGATCTCCCCCACCCCTCTTCGAGGTGAGGCAGGGGGAGTTCTTCCCATACCCCTACCCCGCCGGCTCGTTGCAGGAGGCTCTGGAGAGGAACTACAAAGCCGTCCACGAGACCTTTGAGGCCCTCCTAACGGTTCAGCAAGCCTCTTACACAGCCCTCTTCGCGGTGGCGTTTGCGGAGACTGTAGTTAACATAATCCAGTCGGTGGTGCCGGGAGGCGCCCTCGTCCAGCTATCCAAATACGCCCTATACGTATCAAAGGTGGGAGACCCCGTACTGCAGATCTCCCTAACCACCTACAACGCCGCCACCGCCTTCGTCATGGTTTTCCACTTTCTGGAGTTCATGGCCGCGTTAGCAGTAAAGATGGCGGTGCCGCTTCTGGCGCTTTCGTTGTTGGCGGTCATCTTCGGCCCCACCAGGGCGCTGGGTGGCGCCCTCCTCTTCTTCGCCCTCATAATGATCGTTCCGTCGTACATCGGCTACTACCTGGCGCCTCTGGGTAAGGACTTCGCCGTGTGGGGTCTGGAGACGGCGAAGTGGCTCAACGCCACTGCGGCAAACGCCGCGGGCATAGCCCCGGTGCCTCTGGTGGTTGTTGAAGGCGATCCCCACACCCTCTTCCTTGCGCGTTACAACAACACCTTCGTGAAGCCTAACGCCACGGAGCTGGGGGTGAAGATGCGGGGGGTGTTGAACCTCACCGGCGTGCCGCTGAACTCCACCCACGTGGAGAAGGCGGCGGCCACCGCCCTGGAGCTAGCCGAGAGGTACAAGGTTTTCGACAAAGCCGCCTTCAACGGGACAGACTGGGTGGCGGCTACAGTTAGTTCTATAACGCCCATTGCATACGGCAACAAGACGTGGCTCTCCGCCGTCGCCGTAAACACCTGGCTTGACTTCCCGGCGCCTAGGCCTGAGGAGGGCGGGTGCATATCTTACGGCGACTTCAGAGAGTTTATAGACTACTTGATGCCCCCCGACCAGGCGCAGAGGCTTAAGGAGCGGGCGGCTAACTTGTCGAAGGCCATCTGCCGACTCCACCAGTGGCTGGGCTACAGAAGCTACCACCTCCGTGTAGACGTCCCCCAACACTGGCGGTTCCTCACAGCGGCGGTAAACTACACCGCTAAGGATAGACACGGGGTGGTGGACAGAGGCGTGGTCTACGGCTGGAACGGAGTGTGGGGGTGGCTGGCTGGGCCGGACAGCGAGGTGTGTTTTGACGCCTTGGGCAACAAGTCCAACTGCGCCGTGTTAGACACTACGGTTAGGAGGGGCATTTACAACTTCTCCATGTGGACGGGGGATAAGCGGGTCATCAACCCAGTTACAGACGCAACGCGCTCTGTGTTTAACTTCACGGTGCAGAACGCCTCCCGGCCGGTGTTCGGCAGGTCTGTGAACCTATATCGTTGGACAGAAACATGTGAATGGTGTTGCGAGTACGTCAACGGGACGTGTGCGCAGTGGTGCTCCTCCTCTAGAGACGTCTGGCAGAGGGCCACGGTGACCAAGAGGCTGGGCGACGGCCAGTATCGATACAACACTACGGTGTACGCCCGGCCTTGGGTGCCGGAGGAGGAGCAGAACTACACCGGCCGCATTCCCGTCACAACGAGGACGTGGGACGTTCAGATCTGGCTTGAATACGGGGAGTGGAGTGGAGACGGCACGCCGCCAAGCGGCGCAAGTTGCTACAGACACGACAACAGGACGTACATGATACTGTCTTTCTTCAGAGCCGTGCCGGGGCCGCCGCGGATTTTATATGCCTTCACGTGGATGAGCAACGTAGACGTCTTGTTTCATAGTCCGCCCGGAGGAAGCCTGCCGGACATATTGGCCAGCTACCCCGACATGGGCGGCATATGGGTCGTGGAGTATCTAGAAGGCGTGGAGCATCAATACTACTGCCAGCCCGCCACCGCCCACACGGCACAGCCGCGGTGGCGACCCGTCGTAGGTGCTGAGCACAACTTGACCAAGCTGTTGAGAGACAACTACCTAACCCTCGTCGTCGTCAGAAACGTCTCCCTCGCATATTTCGCCAGGGTGGGGCCGTATCTAGAGGCGGCTGAGGCCAGCAACTCCTCTCTGGCTAGGGCGGCGGCTGAGTCGGCGAGGGAGTATCTGGCGTTGATAAGCCAGACGCCCGCCGCCATGCCGCTTTACCACACGCGTCCAAATAGCTACATAGGGATGAACGTCATAATCGCCTGCGTCATGTACGACTGGCGCGCCCCGGTCAACCTCACCGCAGAGCTCCGCCTCCACCCCGCAAGGGAGTGGTGGGCCGCCTCATACCCAATGGGGCATTCAAGGGTGGCCGAAGCCGTCGCCACGGCCAAGGCCGACATGTTCAAATACGTCTTCGGAACGCCCCCGCCCCCGCCGCCTGCAAACTTAAGCGGCTTCGTGAAACAGTGGCGCATCCCCTGGAACAACCGCACTCTGCCGTACACGCCGTACTACAGCTCAGACATGAAAATGCCACCGACCGACAACGCCACCGGCATCCCGCTTTGGAATATTCAACATCTTGAGGACGTCCAGACAACGCAGAGCAACATCCTGAGCTGGCTCTTCACCGTCCTCTTCGTCACGATTCTGTCCATAGTTGCTGTTTTCGAGTTCTTGGGCGCCCTCTTCGACTTCCCCACGCCCATGCGTGCCGTCTTTGGCTTCGTCATCGGCGTAATACAGGACTGGACGTATTGGCTTCCGTTTAGGGCGGCGATAAGAGGAAAGTTGCTTATGCACATCTGGCTGGCGGTGAAGAGGCCGGTGATGAGGCGGACTGTCCGCGTGGCGGCTAGGGTGCATTCCTTCTTCGCGTCGCGCTTCCCGGCGCTTAGGCGCATACGGAGCCCCGACCTCAAGGAGTACTACAGGCGGTACGTCCTGTGGCGGAGGGAAATCGCTATTAAAGACCCGGCGGAGCAGGTTAGGGAGGAGGTCAAGACGAAGGCGAGGGAGGAGGCTCTGGAGCGGGTGAGGCGGGCCGCGGAGGAGAGGGCTGACGCGGAGTGGATCCGCAACCAGAGGCGGAGGGCTGAGGAGGAGAGGAGGGCGGCTCTGGAGACGGCTAGGCGCATATGGAACGCCCTAAGGGCAGACAACATCATCGAAGTCCTTAGGGAGCTCTCGCCGAGGTTCGACATGTGGGTGCAGGAGAGGGTGGAGGCGAGCAGAGGCTCCCTCGCATACCACCTCTTCTGGTGGCGGCTGGACAGACTGCCGTATATGTGGCGGGGTCTGCTCCGCTTGGATCCGCACGTGGTGGCTAGGCTGGTGGCTGAGGGGAAGGTGAAGCCGGAGGACGCCGCGTTGTACCTAAACCTACGGGCCGCCGTGGAGGCCTACATGCGGGAGATGAGGTGGGGCTGGGCCAGGTTGCACACAGTGTCGCAGTACGTCAAGATGGCTGAGGAGGAGTTTGAACGAGCAAGGCAGAGGATGGTTGAAGAAGCGGAGAAGGGGCTGGCAGACTTCCGCAGATTCATAACAGAGTTCCAGAAGCATTTCGAAGTCTTGAGGAGGTACTTTACGGAGGATCTTTCGAGGCTGGACGAAAAGGAGCGGAGGCAGTTGGAGGAGGCGGCGAAGAGCGTCACGGAGCGCCTCAATGAGACTGTTAGGCACTTCGCCGTTATCGACAAGGCGCCTAGGGCCCGCATCGTCTCTGCGCTGAACGAGGCGCTTCAGCGCGTCGCGGAGGGGAAGGCGCCGCAGATCCCGCGGGACGCCTCGGTGCAGGACCTGGTTAAGCACCTGGCGCTGATGGACTTCGACACCGCCGTAAAGGTGTTGAGAAGCGCCGAGAGGTTTCTGGAGGCGCACTACGCAGTGGCGCCTACTCGCTACGACACGAGGCAAATAGCGGCTGAAGTCGCGAAGTGGAAGATCGAGGAGCAGCTACCCACCTTGAAGATCGCAGGAGCCGCCCGTGGAATTGTGCTGGGAGGCAGAAGCGCAGAGGAGGGGGAGGCCCTCCTCAAGGCCTGGGGGCCTAGAGACGTCCACGGCGAGAGGTGGGCTGTGTCGGGGGGCCGCTTTATGATCGTGGACGTCTACGAGGGGAGGCCTTGGGAGGCTGTTGAGCACCGCTTCTCCTACCTCCGCGAGAAGGCGCTGGAGGTGCGTGAAGCCTTTAGGATAAAGTCGGATGTTGTCCTTACCACGGAGTACGCCAAATACCTGGCCGGCTTCCGCGTTGAGGAGAAGGCGTTGGAGACGTTGAGGAAGGCTGTGGAGTACAGCCGCATAGAACGCATGCTGGAGCGGGCGGAGGAGCTCCGCCTCACGCCTCAAGCCGTGGAGAGGCTTACGGCCGACGCCGAGAGGTTGAAACAAGAGGTTCTGCAAGAGACTGCTGACATCTTTAGAAGATTTAGAGAAGAGTTCTTCTTCGTCAGAGACCTCCTAGAGGGCCATAGGGTCGTTAGGAGGGAGGTGCCTGAGGTGAGGGAGGTGGTTAAGGCGTTCGAAGACGCCTTGGCGGAGGCGATGAAGGCGCCTGGACGCAGAGAGAGGGTGTTTCGCGAGGCGTTTACAGAGCGGGTGGAGAGGCTGGTGGAGGAGTATGCAAGGCGGGGTGATGTGGAGGCTGTGGAGAGGATTAGACACGCCGCGGCTGAGCTGGCCAAAATCTCCGAGGCCGTGGGCTGGAGGGCGGTGGAGGACGTCGCCCTTGTACTGCCGGCCGTTGGGAGGGCTTTTGAGGAGGCGGCGAGGGCTGTGGGCGAGTCGAGAGATGGGTCTCGCTTTGTTGACGAGTTAAAGGCAAGGGCTGAGGAGGCGGCGAAGCAGTTGGAGCAACAGGGGATGAGTGACGTTGCAAGCCGCGTGAGGAGTGCGGCTCAGAAGATTGCTGAGGAGGTTTACGCCGGCGGGTGGGGCGCAGTGGAGAGGCTTAGGCCTCTCCTATCGCCGGAGCGCGCTGGAGAAGTGTTGGGCAGGCTGGAGTTTCTACACAGCCTCTTCGCCACCGAGGCGCTTGAGACGTATAGAGGGCTTGTGTATCTAAGGCAGGTAGAGGAGCTGGCGAGGGAGGTCAGAGGGCTGGCTTCTACGGTTGCGGAGGTGTTGACGGCGGAGGCGGCTGAGGGGTTAAGGAGGGCGGCCGCCCTCGGCCGCGAGGCTGAGGCGGTGGGTAGGAAGATCTCTGAGCTTTCCACGCGGGCTGAGGCCTTAAACGCAGACGTAGTTAAGGCGGCGCTTGAGGCGGCTGTCAATAGGGACTACGGACGCACCCTCGTCTTGATTGAGACGGCAGAGAGGAGCATCAACGAGAGGCTGACCGCGGTGAGAGACGTGGAGCCTCTGGCCAAGACGCTGGAGCGCCTCGGCCTTGAAACCAGACGCCTCAGCTCGCCGGAGTACAGAGAACAAGCCGTTAAAGAACTAGAAAAGGCGGCCGAAAGCCTGAGGACTCTAGCCGACCTGCCCACTGCCGTGCAACGCGCCGACGCAGAGAAGGCCGCCAAGGCGGCGGAGGCCTTCGGCCTTGCCGAGACAGCCTCCTTGTTCAAGGCCATAGAGAAGATGAAGAAAGAGGCCGGAGACGTGTACGTCGCATTCACGAAAGCCCTCGCAGAGGCACTTAGGGCGCCTGAGGGAGAGAGAGTTGAGGCGTTTAGACGTGTCTTTACGGCTGAGACGGAGGAGATGGCTAAGGTATTTGAGGAGCGCGGGCTGAAGACGGAGGCGGAGAGACTGCAGAGGGCGGCTGAGGCCGCGTTTAAGATTGCAGAGGCGGTGGGCTGGAAGGCCCCCGAAGAAGTTAAACAACGGCTTCCCTCCGCAGTTGAGGAGGCGGAGAGACTTGCAGAGAGGCTGAGGGATGAGGCCGCTGTGAAGCAGATCTACGAATACGGTCTCTACTCTGCGCTGGCCTCTCTGGCTAGGGAGGTCAAGGAGGTCGTGGCGGCTAAGCGTGATGTGGAGGAGAAGCTTGTCAAGCTGGTAGAGGACGTTAAGCCGGTGGTGGAGCGCATAGCGCCGCATCTGACGCCGCTTCTGGAGAAGGTTAGGACAGGCGACTACTCGGTCCTCCCGGCGCTTGAGGAGGGGCTGGCGGAGCTTGCCGTGCGGCAGAAGCGGCTAGGCGAGGTGGCCGAGACGCCTGTGAACGCCGCCGAGGTTCTGCGGAAGGCGGCCGAAGTTATGCCCTCGGCCAAGGACGAGGTGGAGAAGGCGAAGGCGGCCCTAAGGGCTGGGAGGTGGGCGGAGGCGGCTGAGGCTGTGGGGCGTGTGGAGGGCGTTGTAAAAGATAGCGAATATCGGGCCGCGGAGGCGGCTGGCGGAGTGGAGAGGATTGTTGTTCTTGGGCACGCGGCTGAGGCGGTGGGTAGAAAGATCTCTGAGCTGGCGTCTAGAGCAGGCGCTTTGGAGGGGGAGGCGGCGAGGCTCCTCTCTGCGGCTCTGGAGGCGCTTCAGAGGGGGGAGTACGGGCAGGCCGCCAGGCGGCTGGAGGCTGTGGAGAAGGCTTTGGGGGAGGCGCACGTCCTCAGGCTGGTTAGAGAGGTGCGGGTGGAGGCTGAGGGGTTGGCCCGCGCCGCGGAGAAGCTGGCGGAGGCTTTGGAAAAGGCGCCTTCCCTCAGGCCGGAGCTGGAGAAGACATTAGAGGCGATCCGCCGCGGTGAGGCGGAGAGGGTGAGGGAGATGCTGACGCGGATTGAGGCGGCGGGGGCCGTGGAGGAGGTTGTAAAAGCTGCTAAAGAGGCGAAGAGCCTGCTTGCGGCTCAGCCGGAGGAGAGAGCCTACGCTCTGGCTCTGGCGGCGGCCGGCGTCCCCGGCCTTGAGGCCGCGGCGGTGAAGACGGCGCTTGAGGCGGCCGCCGGCAGAAACTACAGCCGCGCCTCTGCTTTAATAGAGGCCGTGGAGAGAGCCGTCAACGAGAGGCTGGCCAAGTCGGCTGAGGCGGAACCGGTGGCTAAGGCGCTGGAGCGCCTCGGCGTAGAGCCTAGGCGTCTTGACTCGCCGGAGTACAGGGGGCAAGCCGTTAGAGAGCTGGAAAAGGTGGGCGAAAGCTTGAGGGCTTTGGCTGATCTGCCGGTAGCGGTGCAACGCGTCGAGCCGGAGAAGGCCGCCAGGTCGGCCGAAGTCTTTGGCCTCTCTGAAACCGCCTCCTTGTTTAGAGCTGTGGAGAAGGTGCGGAGAGAGGCAGGCGACGTCTATCCCGTGTTTATAAAAGCGCTTTCGGAAGCGCTGAGGGCTCCGGAGGGGGAGAGGGCTGAGACGTTTAGGAGAGTCTTTACGTCGGAAACTGAAAAGATGGCTAAGGCCTTCGAGGAGCGTGGGCTCAAGACAGAGGCGGAGGGCCTGCGGAGGGCGGCTGAAACTGCGCTTAAGGCGGCTGAGTCCATCGCCTGGAGGGCGCCTGAGGAGGTCGCGCAGAGACTCCCCTCCGCAGTGGAGGAGGCTGAGAAGTTAATCGTAAAGCTGAGGGATGAGGCCATCGTGAGGCAGGTGGTTGAGTACGGCTACTACTCCGCGCTGGCATCCCTAGCGCGGGAGGCTGGGGAGGTTATTGCAGCTAAGCGCGACGTGGAGGAGCATCTCGTCAAGCTCATCGACGACGTCAAGCCGGCGGTGGAGCTGGTGGCGCCGCATTTGGCGCCGCTTCTGGAGAAGGTTAAGGCAGGCGACTACTCGGCCCTGTCCGCCGTCGAGGCGGAGCTTCCGAAGCTGGCGGAGCGGCAGAGACAACTCGACGAGTTGGTCAAGGCGCTGGGGGCGGCGAAGGAGTCGCTAGAGGCGGCGGCGGGCATAGACAAAAAGATAAAACAGCTAGAAGGCGCGCTTAAGAAGGCGCCGGAGGACGTCAAGGCCGTCTTCGACGAGGCGTTTAAGGCGCTGGGGAGTAGAGACTTCGAGAAGGCGGCTAGGGAGCTTGACAAGATTCTAGAAATTATCGAGGAGAAGAGGGCGAGGCTTGAGCCGCTGGAGAGAGAGGTTAGGGAGGCCAGGGCTCTGGCAGAACAGCTAGGCCTTGAGAAGGTTGTCAAGGCCCTTGAGAGGCCGACGGAGAAAAACGTGTCCAAGGCCTTGGGAGAGCTGGAGAGGGAGCTGGCCAGGATCTACGGCGCTCTTGAGCTTGTGGAGTATGTCAGAAGGCCTAGGGCAGACGCCGAATTCGGCCGCGCCTGGGGCGCGGCTAGGGTGCTGGGTCTTGAGGAGGCGGACAAGCTGTTTAGAGCTTTGTCTGAGGTTTCGTTATACCAGCTTAGGGAGGGCCGGGAGGTCTTTAGAAGCCCACTCTACGACGAGATTAAGCACCTCATAGACCAGGAGTGGGTTAGGTCTTTGGTCAAGGCGCCGATGTACAGCTACGTTGTAGACCGCCTCGGTCCCGACGTCCTCCAGCCTGTATACGCCAGGTGGTACGGGTTCTTTGTGGAGTACGGCTCGTATCTGGCTACGGCCTACGAACATGCCAAGACCAGCGCAGTGGTGGCGAGGGCCCCCGTCAGCATAGTCGGGGGCTTCAGCTATGCGGGGAAGATGATGAAGTGGCTGGGGGACTTCAGCAGTGAGGCGGTGGCGAGGGGGTTGAAGGCGTATTACAGAGGCGAGGGCCGGGGCTTTAGAGAGCTGTCGGAGATGACCGTCGCAGGCGCTAAGATACAGCTCTTCGACAAGGCGGCGTCGCTCATAATGGCCAAAGCCGCGCAGATGCTTTCTGAGGCCATGGCCGCATCCGACGAAGCCGCTAAGCGGCTTGTGGCTGAGGCCAACGAGCTGAAGCTGTTGACTTCTGTGTTGAGGGCTAAGGCGGCGTATGAGGAGGTGCGCCTTATCCAGACGTATCTAAAGGGCGCCGAGAGGAGGGCGGAGGCTCTTATGCGTGAGGCGGAGGCGCTTCTGAAGGAGGGGACGCCGGGGAGCGTAGAGGCTAGTCTAGAGCTGGAGAGGAGGGCCAAGGAGATGCAGGAGGCGGCTAGGGAGAAGGCGGAGAAGTATCTGGCGGACGCCCGGGCGAGGTATAGGGCCTATCTGGGCGAGGTGAGGGACTTCGTTGGTGGGGACGTTAAGGAGGTGGGGATGAAGTACTTCGGGTTGACGGCGCGTGCCTTCGTCGGCGACCCGGAGGCGGTGGCTGAGAGGATGATACGCGCGGTGGACGTTAGGCGCGTCATAAGCTGGGTGGATGAGCTCAAGCTCCCGAGGGAGCTTGGTGAAATCGCAGTTAGGGTCGCAGACGCCGAGAGGATACACAACAAGTTTGAGAAGATCCTGAGAGCAAAGGCTGAGCCGATACCGCCGGTGTACGACCTGGAGAAGACTCAGCGTTTCTTCACGGAGGGCGCAAGGCCGCATCTGCCGCCTCCGAAGTCGCGCGTGGAGGATGCGGTGCCGAGGGTGGTTAGAGACGTCTTGACGGCTTACTACGGCAGGCTGAGGGAGGCGGCTGAGAGGGCGGCCGTCTACCTGGCGTTAATCAAAAACGACACGCGTCACGCCTCTAAGGAGGTGAGGAGGGCGTATCAAGCGCTACAGAAGGCGCTGAAGGCTAAGGACAAGGAGCAAGCCCTTAAGGCGCTTGAGGAGCTGAAGAAAGCGTTGAAGGACCTCGGCATAGAGGCGGAGGGCGGAGATGTGAAGACGGTGCTGAGGGCTGTGGAGGAGAGGCTGAGGCCGGCCTATGAGGAGTATGTAAACGCCAGGAGGGAATACATATCTGCCGTGGAGGCCGTTGCCAAGTTTTCACCGGAGGCGGCGCTGGCGCTGGGCGAGGCGGCGAGGGAGGGCAGCGCTGATTCTATAGCCAGGTGGATGTCTCATGTTGCCTATGAGGCGGGGAGGAGGGCTTTGGAGGAGTATGCGCGGTTTTGGGCTAGGCCGGTGGAGGAGCGTTGGGATGCCCTCCCTCCGGCGGTGAGGGAGGCTGTGGCGAGGAGGGAGGAGGAGGCCGTGTACGAGCTGGTGCGGGGCGTGTTGAAGAGCGCAGGCATCGGCGTGAAGAAGGGCGTGGAGATGAATCTCCAGGGTTATGAGAAGGCGCTGGAGCGGGTCTTCACAGCCAACGGCGAGTGGGGCGAGCTGAGGGACTACGTCAAACAAGTTATCGAGACTGCCAGAAAGGTGCAGAGGGGCGAGGCCTCTACGGAGGAGCTTCAGAAGGCCGTGGATGAGCTGTTTAGGGCATACGGCGCTGTGGCGGCGGAGCGGTTTGTGCGCTCGGACCGGCTGGAGGACGCAGTTGACGAAATGCATGAGGGGATGCGGCATTTCGCGAGGGATACAGGTCTGAGGATTGGGAGGGAGGCGGCGGAGAGGGCGCTTCTGCTGGGCCTCTCGACGATGCCTGAGGATGTGGTGGAGTGGTATGCCAGAGACAGCTGGCGCGGGAGGCTTGAGCCGTACGTCGCATACTGGACTGAGGACGAGGGGCTGGCGAGGAGGGCGGGGGAGGCTGGGTGGGAGGTGCGGCAGATCCAAAGGCCGGTTTCGTTTGAGGAGGGCGTGCCTAAGGAGTGGAGGACGGCGTATGTAGTCGCTCCCTTTGGCTTTGATTTGTCGGCTGTGGAGAGGACTGTGGTTCAGCTGGTGGATGGTGCTGAGTCTGGCGTTGCGCAGATCCGCGTGGTGGGGTGGCCTGTGTCCGAGGCCTTCCTCTGGTTTGTGTTGAAAGACAGAAAGCCAGTTAGGGAGGGCGAGTGGATTGTGGCTTATTCAATCGATAGGCTTTCTATCGAGGAGCCTTTGTCTAGATTCGGCGAGGCTCTGCGCGGGAGGAACTTCGACGAGATGAAGAGGATAGTGCGTGAGCTCTACGAGGCTCGGCTTAACAGGACGCTGTGGCAGATCGTCTACGAGTTCGACCGGGAGCGCGCCGAGGCGGCGCTTGAGTACCTTAGGCAGAGGTACGGCGAGCCGGAGGGCCGTCTGTGGGAGCGTCACGACGAGTTGTATCTGACGTGGCTGGCGTTTAGGCTGGCTGACGAGTTTGAGGCGTATCTGAGGAGCGGTGTGGGGAGGGAGTTCAAGACTAAGGAGGAGGTTGCCGGCGCGGTGTTTATGCCGTGGCTTCTGGTGGATTTGGCTCCCCTCTTCTGGCTTAGGCTTGTGGGCGACGCCGAGGGTGGGGCTGAGTTCAGAGCCGCGTGGGTTACAGCAGTCAACATGTGGTTTGAAAGGATGGCCGCGCCGCATCAGCCGAAGAGGCTGGCCGCGGCGAGGAAGGCGGTAGAATTGTTCAACGCCTTCGTAGGCGCCGGCTTCAAATACGAAGAGCTCTTCCCGCCGCCTCAGAAGCCGGAGGCCGCTAAGCCGGCTGAGGCCAAGAGAGAGGCGGTTAAGCCTGAGACGGTTGTTAAGCCCGAGGCCGCTAAGCCGGCCGGGGCGGTTAAGCCAGCGGAGGCTAAACCCGAGGTCAAGCCGGCTGAGGTCAAGAGGCTGGAGGCAGTCAAGCCGGAGGAGCCGGCTCAGAAGCCGGCTGTGGAGGTTCAGCGGCCCGTCGTTGAGGAACGTGGTTTAAGACGTGAGGCTGAAAAGCAAGCCGCCAAGCCTGAGGCGGCTAAGCCTGAGGTTGGGCCTCAAGCTGTTAAACCGGCCGAGGTTGGGAGGCAGGTGGCGGCTAAGCCTGCCGCGGAGGTGGTTGAGGTTGGTTTAAGTGGTGGCGAAAGGCCGAAGGCGCCTGTGGCCGACGTGGTTCCGGGGGGTGTGTTGGAGGTTGTGGAGTATTTGGTGGGGAGGTTTGGCGTTGTCCTCGACAGAGAGGCGGCTTTTAGGGCGAGGGATTTCGTGGTTGCGAAGGTGCAGGCGAGGCTGGAGAAGGTGGCGGCGAAGGAGCCCGAGTTTGCGCATCTGCTGGCTGAGGTGGCTGAGCGCGTGTTGAGCTCCTTCGGCCGGCTTATGGCGTCGCCAGACGCCGCTAGGCATGTCTACAACGCGCTGTTTTACCTCTTCGAGGGGTATGAGACGAGAGATGGGGTGCTGCTCTTTAAGATGATTGAACACACGGTGAGAGAAGCGGTGAGGAGGGCGGAAGAGGCCGGCGTCCCAGACGCCGAGTACCGCATTAAGCAGTTTGTGCTTGAGGTAATAGACGTACTGGCTAGGGCTGGGGAGCGGTATAGGAGGGATGCGCTGAGGGGCGTCTTGACTGTTGAAAAGGCGCTGAGGGCGTCTGCGCTGGCCGGCTTCTCGGCGGCGGCGTTGTATTCTGTTTACAGCGGCCTCTATTCGGAGGCTGTGGTTTCGTCGGTAGCCTCCGCCGTGGCGTTGGCGGAGGTTGGGCAGTTTAGGGAGGCGGTGCAGTACGTGCAGAGAGCGGCTAAGGCGCTGTATGAGGCGGCTAAGGATGTATTTGAACATGTCAAGATAAGTGTCCAGCGCCTTGTTGAGCTGTTTGTGGAGGCGGTGACGCGCGTTCTTGCTTGGATCGACGAGCACAAGGCCTACCTCTTCTTGATGGCCGCCGTCGCGGCTGGCGTAGTTGTGCTGTCTGTTGCGTTGAACATGTGGGGCTTAATCGAGCTGGAGAAGTTGGCGTATGCCGCCGTGGGTGCGCCGCCGTTTGTGGCTGGGCTGGTGGATACAGGTGGGAAGGCGGCTGAGAGGTTTGGGGTGGTGGCTGAGAGGTGGAGGGTGGATGAGAATGAGAAGCAGAAGATAGAAGAGATCCTCAACGCCCCTCAGAAGGGAGAGAGGCCGTATGAGACGCTTCGGAAGCTGTCCGAGTCGGCGAATCTGCCTCCGCCTCTCGCGAAGGTGAAGGAGGCACTGGAGCATGTCCAAGACGAGGTGGTGCAAGACGCCGCTGTGGTCGCGTCGCTTGTGCTCTACAAGACGCTTGTGAAAAACGCCAAAGCCTACGAGGAGTGGGCTGAGGTGTACAGATGGGCGAGGGGTCTGGTCGAGAAACAAGCGTTCGCTGTGGCGGCTGGCGATATCGAGAGACTCCGTGGGTCGCAGAGGAGGCTTGAGGGGGTGGCTGAGGAGGTGAGGGGGGAGCTAAACAGGGTGTTGGTGCTGTACTCGCAGAGCGACTTCTATAAGGAGAGGCCCGACCTCCTCAACAAGCTCAAACAACACCTGGAGGTGGACTTGGGCATGGCGGAGGAGCTGGCGGAGGCGAGGAGCAAAGAGCTGAGCAAGTACTCAGACGCCAATATGGGGACTAAGGTCTATGCGGCCCTTCTCTCCGTGGCGAGGGGCGGGTTATACGGACACGCGGCGATGTTGCTTATGGGCGAGGGGGCTCTGGCGGATGTTGTGTTGTGGACGCCGAGGAGCGCCTACGACAAGGCCGATAGGGTCGCCGAGAGGCGCGGCGAGGCGGTGGATCCGTCTTACTCAGGCCGGCGTGGGAGGTCTGTGGGTCAGCCCAGCTGGGAGGATAGGGCCGCCTCTGTGCTTCTGCGGTTTTTGATTGGATACGGAGAGACGGATCTAAGGTTTAGACGCATCGAGAGGCGCGACGAAAAGGGACACGTCGTGAGGGGGTTCCAGGTGTTTAGGGTCTACGGCGGCGTCGAGGCTCCCGTCGGCGAGCTGTGGATAGGGGAGTCGGCGGCCCGCTTTAACGTCAGCAAGGAGGAGCTGAGGCGTTTTGTGGAGGAGGCGAAAAAACATGCGCCGGACCTCTCGGGGGTCAAGAAGATATGGCAGGCGCTGGAGTGGTTGAACACAGACGTGTCGTTTCTCAGAAAATGGATAGTGGCCAGCACCGCCCATACTTGGCAGGCGGCTTGGTATATCGGCCTCTTTGGCGAGCCGAAGTCGATCAGTGGCAGGGCCAGCGTCGCTGAGGAGGGCTTCAAGCCCAACGTCCAAATGCGGTGGCATAGGGAGGACTTAGACCGCATCATAGCCGAGGAGGGAGAAGAGCTGGAGCCTCTCCTCGGCCGCGCCGTGAAGAGCTGGCGGGAGCTGGTAGACGCCATAGACTGGCGCTGGGTCTTGAAGAAGGTCGAGGAGCTGGCTGGTGCGCTGAAGCCCTGGATAGGCCCCAAAAAGATGGACGACGCAGAGAGGGAGGGGTTGGTGAGGAAGATGCTGGGCGAGCTGGCTCTCCTCGTCCACTTCGCCGAGGCCAGGAGGGGTTTGGGCGACGACGAATGGCGTGAAGAGCGCGTCAAGAGACTGGCGAAGGCGGTGGAGGCGTTAAGCGGCGGGAAGATAGCCGGCGAATACGCCGAGAGGCTGGCCCGGGCGATTATCTACTACGCAGAGGGGCATAAGAAAGAGGCAGAGAGACACATCGAAAACCTAGCTAAAGAGGTCGGCGTCTCTAGGGAGGAGGTGAGGGGCGTCGTCGACTTCGTCCTAAGCGATATGTACTGTCTGGCTAGGGACTGCGCGAGGGATGAGGTGGTTAGGAAGTTTGTCGCCCCCGCCATTGAGCTGATGATGCTGGACAAGGCGCTGAACAGCGAGTTCGACAGAGAGGAGGCGTTGCTCCTCTTCGGCGAGATGTATGCAACTGCAGTGGCGGGAGACGGCACGGTGGGGTCGAAGAGAGTCGAGCTAGCCGTCGGTGGGGAGCTTGGCGGAGGTGCCTCGCTTCTGCGCCTAGCCGCGTTGCTTCTGCTCAGCCAGCTTCTGCCAGACGAGCTGAAGTTCGGCGTGCGGGTGTACGTGAGGAACGGCAATCTTTACAACATAGCCGCCTACGGCGAGAACGCGGCGAGGCTTAAGCGCCTCCTTGCCATATCTGCGCCCTCCGCCGGCGGAGAGTATTTAAGCCCCAAGTTCGACCAGTTCGTGGAGGAGGCTCGGGTGGAGGTGCGGTTCGACGAGAACAGCATAAGGCAGATCGGGGGCGGCGGTGCCGCCGACTTGACCATATCGGTGAGCGGCGTCGCCGTGACGTACACCGTATATCTGAGTGAAGCGATCACGCTCATATACACATCGACAGACCGGAGCCGCGCCGAACTCGCGGCCCTGCTATTGAAGCTGGCCGGCGTCGACGCGGCGGTGTGGAAGGGGGGCAGTACAGGCGTGTGGTACGTCAAAGCCACCACCGACATGCTGGCGGCTGGGCGCGAGGAGCTCAGAAAAGCCATCGCCGAGATTGTCAAGAAGGCTGTCGAGAAACGCTTGGTTGAGGCGGGCAGGGCGGAGCGGTGGCTGAAGAAGCTGGAGAGTGGTCTCACGCTGGAGGAGGGATGGCCCAAGTATAATATAATGCTGTTTAAAGGCGTGCCGGTGATCAGATTCGGCTCCATCAGCCGCGACAGCATAGAGCGGGAGGCACAGCGGCTTGAGAAGATGGGCCTTAAGAGGGGTGTCCACTTCTCGGTGACGACGCCGGAGGGCGGGAAGGTGGGCTACGTGAGAATCCTCAAGGAGGGTTTGGCCTACGCCGCGTACCTCTCCGTACACGGCAATAAAGAGGCGGCCAAGTTTGTGGAGTTCATACTCCAGAGGGCTGAGGAGAAGGGCAAGGAGGTATACAAAGAGTTCTTAAAGGTCGTGAATGAGGGCAAGGCGTGGGGCTCCCTAACGCTGGAGGGCTTTGTGAAGGAGTTCGAAGTGGACGGCAAGAAATACGTGGTGAAGGTCATAGGCGGAGGCGCCGAGTTCGATGAGGGCAGAAGCGACAAGAAGATTTTGAGGATTAGGATAACGGCGGAGGTGAGCCGCGTGGAGGGCGGGCACATTGTAGACCGCGTGGTGCGCGAGTACACAATCACCTTCGGCAGGTATGGGGCCAAAAATGAGACTAGGAGCTTTGTCTATACCAGGGCAGACGCGCCTGGGGGCAAGGAGGCAGACGCAGAGAGGCTCGCCGCCGTGATAGAGGCCCTAACGGGCGTAAAACCGAAGGTCTACCGGAAGAGCGACGGAGACATAGAGATCGTATGTAGCAGAGAGCACCTAGAAGGCTTCATGCGCTACAAAGAACTCGTAGAGGCCATCATGAGGTGGCTAGAGGAGACAAGCCGCCAGTAGCCGCAGAATGCCCCCGCGCTGTTTATACAGGGCTATCTATCGCCCTCTGTGATAAACGACTTCGAGTACTGCCCGAGACTCCCGTGGATGCAGTACAAGCCCAGCCTCAAGCTCTTTGCTAAGAACACCGACCACCATGCGGTAGCTGAGGCGCAACAATAAATCTTAAAAATTTTGGTTTTAGTGGCGGCACATGTCTTCTGAAAAGAAGCTCAAGGCCAAGGTGTTGAGGGAGATGAAGCCGGAGGAGAGGCGTCAGTTGCTTAACCAGCTCAGGGCGGAGCTGGTCAGGCTTGAGACGCAGAGGGCAAGGGGATTCGTTGAGAAACCTGGCA